>Ga0181538_10000116_pt1 | contig 82523 bp, 72 predicted proteins | sample PEATcosm2014_Bin_40_FD_119773 | JGI IMG/M metagenome (GOLD analysis project Ga0181538, IMG submission 119773) | Peatland microbial communities from MTU Mesocosm Facility, Houghton, MI, USA - PEATcosm2014_Bin23_30_metaG | ecosystem: Environmental > Terrestrial > Soil > Wetlands > Peat | place... | reverse complement strand
GGTCGTCCTTTCGTCGTTTGCGGGTATTTACAGGAGACAAACAAAGGACGAAAGGATGCTGGAAAAGCTCAGATGCCGGCCGCTATATATAGCACCCCATACGCCGCCTTACCGAAAGCTCACAACAGCATTGCGTTTAGGCCGGCCTCCGATGCTCATTTCTTGCCGTGCGCGGCTTCCAGGCCGGACCCGCGCTCCGCGTACTCGGGTTGCACGTTGACCACGCCGAACTGGCGGTCCGCCACTTCGCGGTGCGCCGCCATCATCCACATGAAACCGATCGTGCCGCCGGGCGCCGCCACGTTGGGATGGTAGCCCGCGGGCATCACCACGACATCCCCTTCGCGCACCGCAACCACCAGCTCGGGCGCCAGTGGATCGGTGTAGACGAGTTGCAGGCCCCAGGAGGGCGCGGGCATATCGATATACAGATAGGCCTCTTCGAGCATGGCGGCGTGCTCATGCGGCGGCCAGGAGGTCCAGTTCCCGGGCTTGCTGAAGGTGACGCCCGCCACGATTCTGCCGGCCTCCACGTTCTTGCCGATCAGAATGTTGAGGTCGCGCTCGGTACTCGGCCCGCCGGCCAGGAAATGCAGGGTCGGGTTGCCGCGGACGTCGGCGAACGAGACGAATTGCAGCGGGTATTGGCCGGTGACCGGCGCCGAAATTTCCGCCAGGTCGCATCCCGCCTCGGCAGGCGTGACGCGGACCGCGGACTCTCGCGGAACGTACAAAGCGTCATAGCGGCCCAGCTCGAAACGCTTTGCTGCCACCTCGACGGCGGCGCGGCCGCCCAGGCAGATCAAGCCGGTTTCATGCGTGCCCGTGGAGAATTCGAGCGGGGCGTCGCCGGAATCGAGAATAATTCTGCCGTAATGCAGATAGCGTACCGCCGCCTTTTCCGGGACCAGCCAGCGCGTACGCCCCTTCTGCTTGTTCGTCGCGCGGACCACACAACTCTCTTGGTTTAGAATTGACGCTGCCATATTGATCCAGCCTCCCGATGCACAAGAATAACATCGAGGGCGGCTTTGGCGAATGCGCCTGTTCCACTTCAGGCGACGGCTTTTTTGCCGAAAAACGTCGAGTATTTGCGATCCGAGCTCTGGAAGTGGCCGGTGATCGAGCTCTCCATTGACTGGAGCAGTTCGATCGACATGGTTGCACGGCCCGCTTTGAAATCGGTCCGAAACTCGGCCACCCTGGCAGCCAGCGCTTCGTGCTCGGCGTGGTGGGCCGCAGTGTCCGGGTATCCCTGTGCCCGCATCAGCCGCTCCTCGTGCGCGAAGTGCGTGGCGGTATATTGCGCCAGGCGGTCCACGATGTTATACGTCAAGGCCCTGCTTTGACCCGTGGACACGGCAGTGCACAGTTCGCGGCCAATCGCCAGGAGGCTTCGATGTTGAGCGTCGATGCTTCCAATGTCTACGCTATAGGCGGGATTCCACTCGAACACATCTCACATATCGGCCGCGGCGGGCGGTTCATGAACCCGCGCGTGCGATGTAGACGACATGCGTCCCGGTGAATTCATACAGGCCGTGTTTGCCATCGGCGCCGCCGATGCCGCTCTTGCGCCAGCCGGCGTGGAAGCCCTGCATGGCTTCAAAGTTCTCGCGGTTGATATAGGTCTCGCCGAAACGGATCTCACGGCAGGCCTGGAGGGCGACGTTCAGGTCGCGGGTGTAAATGGACGAGGTCAGCCCGTAGTCGGAATCGTTGGCGCAGGCGATGGCTTCCTCCAGGTCATGGAAGGTCACGACAGGGACTACCGGGCCGAACACTTCGCGGCGGATAATCTCCATTTCCTGGCGGCAACCGGCGAGAACCGTGGGCTGGTAGAAATAGCCGCCCTCGCCGGGACCGCGCCCGCCGCCGGTGGTGATGGTAGCGCCGGCCGCCACCGCGCCGCGAACCAGGGTATCGACCTTGCGGAAGCCGGCCTGGTTGATGAGCGGGCCGTAATCGACGGATTCATCGGCCAGCGGGTCGCCGAAACGAGTGGCTTTCATGGCGGCGGTCAGGCGGTCCACAAACTGATCGGCGACGCCGCGCTGGACGTACACGCGTTCGGCGCAGTTACAGACCTGGCCGCTGTTGATGACGCGGGAGGCCTTGACGGCTTCGACAGCCAGGGGAATGTCGGCATCGGCCATGACGATGGCGGGGGCCTTTCCGCCCAATTCGAGGTTGACCTTGGTAATGTTGGGGGCGGCGGCCGCCATGATCGCCGAACCGGTCTCCACGCTGCCCGTGAAACTGATCATGCCGATGCGCGGCGAGGAAGCCAAAGCCCGGCCGGCTGACGCGCCGCGCCCATGGACGACGTTGATGACGCCCGGCGGCAAATCGGTTTCCGCCACCAGCTCGCAGAATTGGACGGCGTTGCGGGGCGTTTCCTCGCTGGGCTTGATCACAATCGTGTTGCCGGTGACCAGGGCGGGAGCGGCCTTGCGGGCGATGAGAAAGAACGGGAAATTCCAGGGGAGGATGCCGCCGATCACGCCGATGGGGTGGCGAAACAGGAAGATGGTCTCGCCGGGGCGGTCGCTTTCGAGAATCTCTCCCTCGATGCGGCGCGCCCATTCGGCCATGTAATCCAGATAGTCGGCGGTGAAGGCGACCTCGACGCGGGCCAGGCCCAGGACCTTGCCCTGCTCTTCGGTGATGGCGCGAGCCAGCGGTTCGACGTGGTCGCGGATCTTGGCGGCAATCGCGCGCAGCGCCTTGGCGCGCTCGATGGCCGGCCGCTTGGCCCAACCGCCTTGGGCCTCTTCGGCCGCCGAGACGGCCGCGTCCACATCCGCCGGGCTGCTGTCCGGCACGGTGCAGATGGTCCGGCCCGTGGAAGGGTTGGTCACTTCGATGCGATTCGTGCCGCTCGAAGGAACGAATTCGCCGTTGATGAAGTTGTGGTAATTCTGCATGCAAGTTGGCCCTCGTATCCATTCTCGCCCAAGCGTCCGGGGCGGTGAGCCGGTCGACCGCAAGTGCCAAACACGGCGCTCGCGAAAAACATACCGGAAACTCCGAATATCGCGGTATACTAAGGATCTGGTTGTTTAGGACCGAGAGGAGATCACTGGCCCATGTCAGTTTCACGCAGAGCTTTTTTTGCCCGCGCGGGGGCGATTGCCGCCGCCCAGGGGCTGGCCCTGAAAGGGCAGCAGACGACGCCGGCGGCGAGTCCGGTTACGCACGCGCCGGGGAAACAGTACGATCCCCGGATGGGCACTGAGAATGCCGCCAAATATTTCAAGTTTTCCGATCGCCGCGCCAAAGTGTCCCTGATCAAGGGTGACAGCCGGCGCAAGAACATTTCCGATGCCCTGGTGGCGATCGACGACCAGATCCGGCCCGCGCTCAAGGCCAGGAAGTACGTTTTCATCAAACTCAACGGTATCGAATCGGCTGACAGGCTGCTGGGTTCCAGCCAACCCGATGCTCTGCGAGGCATCCTCGACTACCTGGCTCCGCGCTTCAAAGGTCCCGTGGTGGTCGGAGATTCCGGGGATATTCCAAGCAATCAGGCCGTCAGCAAGTACGGCTGGGACAAGGTCTTCGCCGAGTACAAGGCCCTCAACCCGAAGTTTGAGGTTACCAACGAGGAGCAGAACCACTACGGGCTGATGTACGGCATCGACTACGACGAGCATGTGATCCCCATCCGGCTGGGAGCTCGATTCGTAGACCCCGATGCTTTCATCATTTCCGCGGCCGTATTGAAGACGCACAACATGGTGGTGGCGACCATGGCGGTCAAGAACCTGGTCATGGGAGCGCCGCTGGCTCCGGCCCTGGGGAATAACAATTATGCGGACAGCGAGAAGCGCAAGTTTCACGTAGGCATCCGGTCGGGCAACTACAACATGTTTCTGGCCATACAGCGAATGGTCTCCAACTGGGGAATCGGGGTGGTGGACGGGTTCGAGGGCATGGAAGGCAACGGTCCTATGTCGGGCATCCCAGTGGGGCATCGCATCGCTCTGGCCTCGACGGACCTTCTGGCAGTGGACCGCGTGGGCCTGGAGTGCATGGGAATCGATGCCAGTTGGCTCGGCTATCTCAACTATGCCTACCAGACCGGCCTTGGTCAATACGATCTGAGCAAGATCGACGTGGTGGGCGCCAAGATCGCCGACGTGCAAAAGAAGTACCGGATGCACGCCGACGTGGACCGGATGCTGGAGTGGCGAGGCCCGATGCTGGACCTGCCTTCGAACCTGGGCCGCAACCGGCGTCGTTCGGAAGAAGACTTCCCCGCTAACGCTTGATGCCGGCGGGATCGGTTCACCGGTAGCGGTACAGGGTGAAGTGCTGGATGCCCTCCGCACTCCTGCGTTGCGCCCATAGGGGCACCCTGCTCCCTAATGGCCAACGCAGTTGCAGGCTATCCCCTTCTATGGTGTCGTCTCCGGCCAGCCGGCGCGCGGGAACCCAGCGGCCGTTCACAAAAGTGCCTTCTTCCACGCTGGCCAGCCCGGCGAGCGGGGGCCCCGGCGTGTTGGGAGAAAAAGTGACGGTCAGGCCGTTGCCGGCCGCGAAGTACTCGTCCGGCCCCGTGGCAATGAAAATTGCTCCCGCGTGGGGCGGGGGTTCCGGCGCCGTCGCGCTAGGCCCAACTCTTCGGGACCCCAAGAACGTGGCCTCCAGGGTGTAATTTCCCACCTGCACTTTCTGCGGCGGGTCGTTCGGGCCCAGCAGAACGGCGGACATCGTGCCGGTGCCCTGATGTTCCAGAATCAGGGGCGTCAGTTGCGCGATCAGGTCGTAGCTGCCGATCAGATCCTTGTCGGGAGTCTCCAACCTGTCTACTCCCCCGCTCATACGCGAGTAACCGATGGCATCGTGGCGTCCGAAGGCGTAAAGCGATCGGGCCGCGCCTTCCACCCCAGGCGACTCCTCGGGTATGAACAGAGGGTTCCCGGATTGGGTGTACTTGGCTAACATCACCACGAAGTTGGTGGCATTGTCGGGCGAGTACATGTCGATTCGCGGCGCCCCGGCTCTCCAGACGTCCATCAGGTCGGGCATAGGGGCGCCGCTGGCCCGCACGGGTTCAAATCCGTACGTCCATACGTTCATGTACATGGGCAGCGGGTACTCGGCTTTGCCCGCCTCGGCCACCCGGCCTACATAGCGTGCCAGGTTCCAGCCCATGAAGATTTCATCCGTCGCGACGCTCTTGCCGAACACCTCTTCCCAGGTCCCGGCGGTTTTGAAGCCCGCCGCCTGCCACACCTGGCGAAGTTCCGGAATCAGGGTGTCCTTGTGCGCCTGAAGGTAGTCCATCAGCTCCTTGGGGACCGGCCCAGCGAAGGCTTGATTGGCCACCGTCGAGCGGTCGCGGGAGTCCGACGGCATTCCCACCTCGTTCTCCACCTGGATCATGATGACCGTGTGCTCGCGGCCATCGATTTCGCGCACGTGCCGCATGAGGGCGGCAAAGGCGCGAGCATCGGCATCCCGGTTGGCATCGCTGAAGGGGCTGAGCATTTCGATGCTCTTACCGCCGGCGACCTGGACGCGCGGGAACCGCTCGAAATCCTTCTTGAGCCAGTCTGGCGGGTAGCTGGACGAACCGTTCTTATAGCTTGCGAACCACAAGAGCACGAGACGCAGGTTGTGGCTCCGCGCATCCCGGACGATGCCGTCCAGCACACTGAAGTCGAATTTGCCGTCCTGAGGTTCGACCTGGGCCCAGGAAACCCCCGCCAGTACGGTGTTGAGTTTGGCCTCGACGAAATTGGGCCATATCGGCTGCATGTACTCGACGCTGGTGGCGGCGTTGTTGCTCAACTCTCCCGCCCGCGCCAGGAACGGCTTGCCGTCCACAATCAGTTGGGTGGCCGTCCCGTGCTTCTGCAAGTGAGGGATCTCCGAAGCAGAGGTAGTTGCGACCGGTCTGCTGTTGCATTGACTCGCAACGAGGGCGAGAGCGCACATGACAGTGCAGCAAAACAAGATTCGAATTTTCATTAGTACTTCCTAATGGCGCGCAAGATACCATGCTCGCTCTGAATGTCACGCCGACGAAAGGCGCCGGGCACCAGCACGGCCGCCATTGCGGCTACCGCCAATATACTCCCAATCGCGCCGGTATTGGAAGATCTCCTCTGCCGCCGGACCGGCGTGCGGTGGGTCTGAAGGCCTGCCACAGCCTGGAAAAGATGGAAAGTCGCGGTGGCACCAGGCTCTTGGATCGTGGCAGACTATAGGGATGAAACCACGAACAGGATTTGCGGCTTTAAGTATCTTTTTGCTGGTAGTGGGAGGAGTGGCGCGCGGCGCCAGTGAGAATCATAGGGAATCATTGCGTGGGCTGACCGGAGTCTGTGTTCGGGTTGAACACCTGAGCGAGGGTGCGAGGCAGGAAGGACTGGATGAGCGCAGCATCCAGACCGACGCGGAGCAGAAGCTCCGGCAGGCCGGGATCGCCGTTCTGACGCCGAGTCAGGCGACGCAGCAGCCGGGCAGTCCTACCCTCTACATTTTCGTAAACGCCAAGCAATTGTTCTACCCGACGGGCGTGACCTTCGATCCGGCAGGGAGGCCGTACAACAGTCCGCCGTACATTGTGATGGTAACTGTGGCGCTGTTGCAAAACGCGGTGTCCGCCCGAGACCCGAACCTGCGGCTGCGCGAGGTGAAGACTTGGGACGCGGGCTATTTGACGTGCCTTGACCCGCCTCTTCTGAAACAAGCCCGTACCAACGTGGGGGACCTTGTGGGCGAGTTCATCGGCGATTGGCGGGCGGTGAATCAGAAGAAGTAGCCGCGCAGCAATGCGCGAGAGTGTAGCGATTCGCGGCTAATCTTTTGATTGGACCTTATCTCACGCGGCCAACCTGATTCAGATGGTCTGCGAAGCGTGCAAATGCGATCTTTTGATTGGGCTGCGCCAGGGGAGGAGAAAAGAGGGACAATTGAGGTTCTCCGAGAGCCATGCTGGCTTTAGAACGGCTGTGGCACGATCAAAACCGGACTCCGGTCCTGGCGATTAGCGGCGTCATCATTCTGGTGATCGCCGTAGTAGACTGGTGGACAAAGCCTTACGTGTCGCTGGGCTTTCTCTACCTGTTCCCCATCATGTTTTCGGCGGCGTTCCTGCCCCGGTGGTTTGTGGCATTGCTCGGCGTGGTCTGCGCAGTGCTCGCCGAGATATTCAGTTCGCTGGACCCGTCATTCGTTCGTCTGACTTTCGAGACTCTGGCGCTCGCCGGATGCGGATTGTTCGTCGGAGAATTGGTGCGAAACCGGCGCCTGAGCCTGGAATCCCAGGCCAGGCTGAAGGCGTTGGTGGAGACAAGTCCGGCAGCCATTGTGACCGTCGATGAGCGCGGTGTCATCGAACTGGCCAATCGTGCGGCTGTTGAGCTGATGGTTCCGCGAGGAGGAGATTTGATCGGCGATCCGATCGCAGCGTTCCTGCCGGAACTGCACCATGCGCTCCGATGGGAAGAAGCACCGCAGTTTCGGGCGTCGATGCAGTGCCAGGGTCACCGAGGCAACGGTGAAAGCTTCACCGCCGACGTCTGGTTCTCGACATACAAGGAGGGGCCGACCCCCAAGCTGGCGGCGATCATTGCGGACGTCAGCGAAGAGGATGCGGCGGGTACGCCGGGGACCGGGGATGCGCATGTACCGGAGCATCGCGAACGAGCCGCATTGAACAGTAGGGAGACGGAGGTCCTGCGGTCGTTGGTGCAGGGCTTAGCCAACAAGGAAATAGCAGCCCGACTGGAGATCTCGGAAAGCGCCGTCAAGAACACGATTCAGCAACTGTTTGCGAAGACAGGTGTGCGAACTCGCAGCCAGCTTGTCCGCGTGGCACTCGAACAATACCGAAATGCCTTGTGAACATGGAGCGCCGGTCAATCAAAAGATTAGCTGTTAGATTGGCGTCGTAGGGGGTGTCGCATTTCGGTTCGGCCGCATCAGACCTGTGGCAGTCCCCAACGAACCTTCGAACGCCGCCCGGACAAGCCGGCTCCGTGTTCGCACTCCGGTTCTGGAGAACAACTGCTGCACCGACGTCTTAACGGAGCTTTCCGAAAGCCCAAGATTCTCCCCAATCTTCTTGTTAGTAAGGCCGGCGAGAATGCCCAGAAGCACCTTTTGCTCTCGATCCGTCAGGAGATTCGCCGATCCCCGGGCATCCAGTTGCCAGAACCGGTCGACCGACTGATCGGCCAGGAGCCGAATAGTCCTCTGGTCGAGCCAGACCGCGCCATTCGTCACAAGCGTGATGGCCTGCACAAGGCGATCGGGAGGCTCGGACTTCAGGAAAATCCCCGATGCGCCCAGCTTTATGGCGATGGCCGATCTCCTCGCGTCAGCCGCTCCGGCGACGATCAAGAAGCGGCCCTGGTAGCCATTGCGACGGGCCACCGACATGAACCCGTCTCCGCCCTCGGTGGCGCGGTCAAAATCCAGAAGAACGATATCTACAGGCGAAGCGCTCAGAATCTCGAGCGCCTCGGCGGAGTTGCCGCACTCCGCCACCACCTCAAGACCGGGCTCTGAGGCCAAAAGACGGCCCAGGCTTGCCCGGAACAGAGCTTGATCGTCCAGCAAAACCAGCCGGATTCGGTTCTCCTGCGTTGGTTCGTTCACGCACCCTCCTTCCTTGGTGCCGTATGGCCACACCAACCTCGTGTTGAATTCAGCTTATGGCGAATCGGTGACGCCGCCAAGTGCTTCGACCGAAAGATATGACATCCTGGCGCTAAGACTGATCGTCTGTCCAAACGATTCGTAAATCAGCCGAACGATTATCGAAAGACCGGCGGTCTTGAACGGAAGATGAGTGGCGTCCTCTGTCCGGATCGCGCTAAGAACAATATAGACAACTCGTGCTCCGCTCTATTGCGGTTCCCTCCATCTCTATGAAGACATCACCAATTACCGTCCGTGGAAACAGAGCGCGGCTTTTCCTGCGGCGCATACGTGCGATTCTGGTGGCGGGGTTTCTGCCGGCAGTAGTCTTCGCCCAGACGCCTTTTACCTGGCAGCAGATTGAGGAGAAGTTCGAGGCGGCGAATCCGACCTTGAAAGCGGCCCGACTCAATATCAATGAGTCCCGCGCCGCGGAGATCACAGCTTACCTGCGGCCGAACCCGGAGTTCACGGGGACGCTCGATCAGCTCAATCCCCTGACGACCAGCTCTTCGCCGTCTGGAAACTCCGTTTACAGACCTTTCGCCAACATCCTGCCGTACGGGTCGCTCAGCTATTTGCATGAGCGCGAGCACAAACGGGAGTTGCGCCTGGAAAGCGCACAGAAGTCCACGGACATCGCCGCCTTCAGCTATTCGGATCAGGATCGCTCGCTGCTTTTCAACTTGCGAAATGCCTTCGTGCAAACGTTACAGGCAAAGGCGGTGCAAGAGAACACCCGGCAGAACCTGGACTACTGGGATCGCGAACTCGCCGTGAATCGCAATCGCTTCCATGCAGGCGACCTGGCCCAGGTGGACCTCGATCGCCTGGAATTGCAGCGGGTTCAGTTCGAGTCCGACCTCGAAATGGCCACCGTGAATCTCCGCACGGCCAAGATCCAGCTTCTGACCCTGTTGAACGATCGGACGCCGATCGAGCAGTTCGATGTCACCGGTCCGTTCGATTTCATCGACCACTTGATGCCGTTAGAGGAATTCCGGAACGTCGCACTAGACGCGCGGCCGGACTTAAAGGCTGCCGTGCAATCGGTAGAGCTGGCAAAAACCAATTATCAGCTTGCTGTCGCTAACGGCTCGACCGATCCGACGTTCAGCATGGATTTTGCGCGCAACCCGCCGATTCCCGTCTATTTCGGCGTGAGCGTGTCGATTCCACTGCGGATTTTCGACCGGAATCAGGGCGAGAAGGCGAGGACCCAGATTGATATCGGCCGCAACGAACGTTTGCGGGATGCCACACAGGCTCAGGTATTCGGCGACGTAGATTCGGCCTACGTCACATTGGTCAGTGCTCTGAATCTGCTGCGGCCGTACAGGGACAAATATCTGAAGCTTGCCGCGGATAGCCGCGACAGAATCTCCTTCTCCTACCAGAACGGCGGCGCGTCATTGCTGGATTATCTGGATGCGGAGAAGGCCTATCGCGATACGCGCCTGGCGTATCTAAATCTGATTGGATCCTACTTGACCGCGGCGGCCCAAATGAACATGGCAGCGGGCCGGGAGGTGATTCCATGAATCGCTCATTTCTTCTCGAAGCAAGTCTGTGTTTGTGTTTAGTTCTTTCAACCGCTGCGTGCGGCAAGCGAGTCGCCGCCGCGTCAGCGGGGGACAGCGACACCGGGCCGCATCCGGCCACGGTCGAGCCGTACATGGATGCCAACAACTTCCAAGTGGATCATCCGGAACAGTTTCCACTGGCGACTGCCGGTGAGTACGTCGCCTCGCCGGAATTGAATGTGACTGGGGTGGTCAGTCCCGATGTGTCGCGGCAGGTGCCGGTGCCGTCACTGGCCTCGGGACGCGTCGTGGAAATCGATGGGCGGCTGGGAGACGAAGTGAAGCAGGGGCAGCTCCTGTTCAAAGTCAGGAGCACCGACATTGCGGGTGCGTTCTCGGATTATCAGAAGGCCGTCAGAAACGAACAATTGGCCTCGATCCAACTAAATCGCGCCAAGCTTCTATTCGACCATGGGGCCGTTCCCAAGAGCGCCCTCGAAGTCGCTCAGACCACCGAGGATAACGCCAAGATCGATCTCGATACCACCACCGAACACCTCCGTTTGCTGGGGTCCGATCCCAACCACCCAACCGGAATCGTAGAGGTCTACGCTCCGGTTTCGGGAGTGATTACCGACCAACAAATCACTAACTCATCGGGCGTGCAGGCTCTGACGGCGCCCAACCCCTTCACGATTTCCGATGTGTCGCACGTCTGGATTGTCTGCGATGTTTACGAGAACGACCTGGCACAGGTCCATCTTGGCGAGTACGCGGATATCCATCTGAATGCCTATCCAAACCGGCCGCTGCGAGGCCGGATCGGCAACATCGCTCAAATCATGGACCCAAACCTTCGAACAGCCAAGGTACGGCTGGAGGTGGAGAATCCCGGCCTCATGCGCTTCGGGATGTTTGTTACCGCGACCTTCCACGGCCTGGCAAGAGAGAAACACGCAACCGTGCCGGCTACGGCCATCCTGCACCTGCACGACCGCGACTGGGTCTATATGCCGGCCGACAACGGGAGATTCCGGCGCGTCGAAGTGGCTGCTGGAGACATGCTCCCCGGGAATCTGCAGGAGATCGTTTCGGGCCTCCAGCCCGGCGCGAAGGTGATTGCCAATGCGCTGGTCCTGCAGAACACCGTGGAGCAATAAGTGATCAAAAGGCTCGTCGATTTCGCGCTCAAAAACCGGTTTCTTATCCTGGCGGTCGCGGTGCTCCTGTTTGCCTGGGGCGCCGTCTCGTTTCACCAGCTTCCCGTCGAAGCTTATCCGGACGTGGCGGACAACTATGTCGAGATCATCACGCAGTGGCCGGGAATCTCGGCGGAGCAAATCGAGCAGCAGGTCACCATACCGCTCGAAATTGTGATGAACGGCGTTCCCGGAGTGGCCCATCTGCGCTCATTTTCCATCTTCGGGCTCTCCGACCTGAAGCTGATTTTCGACGACGGCACGGACAACGGCTGGAACCGCGAGAGGGTTCTGGAGCGTCTTTCGCAGGTCAGCCTGCCGCCGGGCGTGTCGCCGCAGATGGGAACCGATTGGAGTCCGGTCGGCCAAATCTACTTTTTCACGCTTGTCAGCACCAATCCCCAATACGACGTGATGGAGTTGAAATCGATCGAAGACTGGGTGGTGGAGAAGAATCTGAAGTCCGTCCCGGATATCGTCGATGTGGCTACTTTCGGCGGCCCGACACGCGAATATCAAGTGCGTGTCGATCCCAATAAGCTGATCGCCTACGGGTTGAGTCTCGGCCAGGTGGAGCAACAGCTCACCAATAACAATGTCAATGCCGGGGGAAGCTTCCTGGAAGCCGGCCTGCAACAAATCAACGTCCGGGAAGTAGGACTTGTCGGGAACGTACACGATATTGAAAACACGGTCCTGATGACGAAGAGCGGAACACCGCTTCGTGTGAAAGACATCGCTGTCGTTTCGCAAGGCCCCAAGATTCGTCTCGGCCAGTTCGCACGCGCGATTCACCGCGAGGACGGCAAGATCATCGACAACGACGATGTGGTGTCGGCGTGGGTGCCCATGCGCAAAGACGCGGATGCGGAAGCCGCGCTCCGGGGGCTCCACGCCAAAGTGGAGGAACTGAACGATCACATTCTGCCGGCGGGAGTGAAGATCGTTCCGTTCATCGACCGCAGCGAGCTGGTACACCATACGACGAGAACGGTGCTCCACAACCTCACCGAGGGAATCATCCTGGTGGTGATCGTTCTGCTGATGTTTCTGGGGAACTTCCGGGGAGCGATCATCGTCGCTCTGACCATTCCGTTTTCGCTGCTGTTCGCCGCCACGTGTTTGAAGCTGAAAGGCATTCCCGCAAACCTGCTGTCTCTGGGCGCATTGGACTTCGGGATGGTGGTGGATGGGACCGTGGTGATGGTCGAGAACATCGTGCGTCACCTGAGCCTCCGCGAGCCGGACAACCGGTCCCCGAAAGAGAGGATCTTCGATGCGGCGCACGAGGTGCAGCGGCCGGTGTTTTTCGCCATCGGCATTATTATCACAGCCTACCTGCCCATTTTCACGCTGCAGCGCGTCGAGGGGCGGTTGTTCAAGCCCATGGCCTGGACCGTAGCATTTGCCCTGCTGGGCGCGCTTATGTTCTCGATGCTGGTGGCGCCGGTGCTCTCCAGTTTCTTTTTCTCAAAGGGGACACGCGAGTGGCACAACCCCGTTCTGGCATGGCTGACCCGCGGATACCGCAGAGCCCTCAGGTGGGCCATCCGCCTGCGCTGGTTCACTGTCGCGGGGGGTGTGGCGACGCTTCTGCTGGCGGTGTATCTCACGGTCAGCGGGGTGATCGGCTCGGAGTTTCTGCCTCACCTGGATGAAGGATCGCTCTGGGTGCGTGGCACTCTCGCGCCGAGCACCGGACCGAGCGAAGGTATCCGCCTGGCGAATCAGGCACGAATTCTGCTGTGCTCTTTTCCCGAGGCTACCGAGTGTACCAGTCAAGTGGGCCGTCCCGATGACGGAACGGACACGACCGGCTTTTTCAACACGGAGTATTACGTTGGCTTGAAGCCTAAGGAACAGTGGCGACCGGGGTTTCACCAGCACAAGGACGAGCTCATCGCGGGCATGAACCGGGAACTCGAAAAGATACCGGGCGTGCTTTGGAACTTCTCCCAGCCTATCGAGGACAACATGGAGGAAGCTGTCAGCGGGGTGAAGGGAGAACTTGCCACCAAGATATATGGCGATGACTTGAGAGTTCTCGAAGACAAGGCCGATGAGATCGTGAAGATTATGCGCGGGGTGAGGGGGATACAGGACCTCGGGGTCTTTCGCGTATTGGGTCAGCCAAATCTGAATGTGACGGTGGATCGCCGCCAGGCCGCCCGGTACCAGATCAACGTAGCGGACGTACAGGATGCCATCCAGACTGCGGTGGGAGGCAATGCCCTGACTCAAGTTTTGCAAGGCGAGGCACGCTACGACCTGGTCATGCGGTATCTGCCGCAGTACCGCAACACCAAGGAGGCGATTGAGGATATTCGCCTGCTGTCGCCCACCGGCGAACGAGTTTCGCTGGCGCAGCTCTGCACAATCCAAGAGCGCGACGGCGCCTCCGAAGTCTACCGGGAGGCCAACCAACGATATATCGCCGTGAAATACAGCGTGCGCGACCGGGATTTGGGCAGTGCGGTGGAGGAGGCGATGCGGAAGGTGAACACGGGGATCCAACTTCCCCGAGGCTATCGCCTCAACTGGGAGGGCGAATACGAGAGCGCGCAACGCGCCCGAGCGCGCCTGTTCATCATTGTGCCGCTGACGGTACTGCTGATCTTCATCATTCTGTACATGATGTTCCGCTCCTTCAAATGGGCGGTGCTGATTCTGGTGAATGTGATGGCCGCGCCTATTGGCGGATTGCTGGCGCTTCTGGCCACGCACACCAACTTCAGCGTCTCTTCGGGGGTCGGCTTTCTAGCACTATTCGGGGTCTCGGTCCAAACCGGGGTGATCATGCTCGAATACATCAACCAAAGGCGCGCGCGAGGCCACTCGATCGAGGAATCGGCCATAGAGGGGGCAGTGCTGCGGCTGCGGCCGATCATGATGACGATGCTGGTGGCCACGCTGGGGTTGCTGCCGGCTGCGTTGTCGCATGAAATCGGCTCCGACTCGCAACGGCCATTCGCCATCGTGATCGTGGGAGGTCTGATGGCGGCTTTGGCAATCAGCATCTTCCTGCTGCCGGCGCTCTATGTTTGGCTGGCCCGCGACGGCGATGTGCTCCCGGAAGTTGAAAGGGCGGTCTTCTAGCGAAGACGAGCCTGACCGGCGTTGCGGTGCGACACCGCCATCCCCTGGGATGGTATGGTGAAGGGTTGATTGCGATACGTGATTGCCATGCGAAATACAATCTTCTGTCTCTTCCTCCTGACGCCTTCGTTGATCTCTCAGCCGCAGGCCCGCCCCGCCAGGACGTTCGGAACTCATTGCACCATCTGTCACGGCGGCGATGCTGCCGGCACGGACCGGGCGCCCGGCATCCTCACCTTCGTTACTTCGCATTCCGACGCGGAACTCACCGCTTTGGTGCGCGAAGGCCGCCTCGATAAGGGCATGCCCAACTTCGATTTCAACGACTCCGAGATGAAGGTGCTGATCGCGCATCTGCGCGGTCTGGCCTCTGGCGCCGTCAGCGCCGCGGCAGCACCGGCGCGCGGCGGCCGCGGCGGCGGGGCCTTCCAGCCGCACCCCGCGACACTGAAACTTCAGGATGGCCGCACGCTTGCCGGCACGCTGACCAGTTCGAACCCGTTCAGCGTCACCCTGTTGACCGCCGATAGCAAATTCCATTTGCTGACGCGCAGCGGCGATACTTACGCGGAGCGCCCGATCGCGCCAAAACTCGACTGGCCCAGCTACGATGGCGGCTACACCGGCAACCGCTATAGTTCGCTCGCTCAGATTAATACGGCCAATGTGAAGCGCCTGGCCCCGGCCTGGGTTTTTCCGGTTCCCGGCGCGCCGCGGCTGGAGGTCACCCCGGTGGTTGTGGACGGCGTCATGTACATCACCGGGCCGAACGAGGCTTATGCGCTCGACGCAACCACGGGCCGCCAGATCTGGTCGTTCCGCACGCCGCGCACGCCGGGCCTGCTCAGCGAGGCAGGCGGCGGCGCCAACCGCGGCGTCGCGCTCTCCGGAAACCGAGTATTCATGATCACGGACAACGCACATCTGCTGGCGCTCGACCGCACTACCGGCCGCAAGCTGTGGGATGTCACGATGGGGGACACAAAAGAGGGCTACAGCGCGACCGCCGCTCCACTCGTGATCGGCGATCTGGTGGTCTCCGGCATCGCCGGAGGCGAGGAAGGCGCGCGCGGCTTCGTGGATGCCTATCGGGTGGCCGATGGCAAGCGTGCCTGGCGTTTCTGGACCATCCCGCTGCGTGGCGAGAAAGGCTCGGAAACCTGGATCGGAAACGCTCTCGAACACGGTTGTGGCAGCACCTGGGTCACCGGCTCCTACGACGCGGCCCTCGGATTGGTGTACTGGACCACGGGCAATCCCTGCCCCGACTTCAACGGCGATGAGCGCAAGGGCGACAACTTGTACACCAACAGCGTAGTCGCGCTCGACGTGAAGACCGGCGTCATGAAATGGTACTACCAATTCACGCCGCACGACACCCACGACTGGGATTCCAACGGGCCGCTCGTCCTGCTGGACGAACAATGGGAGGGGCGTCCCCGCAAGCTGATGGTGCATTCCGATGTGAACGGCTTTTTCTTCGTTCTGGATCGCACCGACGGAAAACTGCTCCTCGCCACGCCCATGGGCGATCAAAACTGGACTACTGGATATGGCAAAGATGGCCGTCCCGTTGTGACCGATCACTTCGAAACCAGTTTCGAAGGAACGATGACATGCCGGACCGGAACCCAGAAATGGCCCTCGGTGGCCTTGGATCCGGCGTCGAAATTGTTCTTCGTACGGCTTTCCGAGGGTTGCTCCGCCATTCGCAAAGACCCGACACCCCCCGAAATGGGCCAGCGATTCTTTGGTGGGTCCTTTGGCGAACGGCCAACCGGCGGCCAGAGCTTTATTCGCGCCATGGATTTCCACACCGGCTCAAAAGCATGGGAGTATCCGTTGGTTGGCGGTGGCTTCGGCGGTTCCGGCACGCTCGCGACCGCCGGCGGACTGGTGTTCTTCGGCGAGAGCGGCGGCACATTCACGGCGCTGGATTCCAAGACCGGAATCCCCGTCTGGCATTTCGAAACCGGCCAGGACTGGCGGGCTTCACCGATGACCTATATGGTCGGCGGCACACAATATGTGGTTCTTGCCGGACAAGGCGGAATCTTTGGTTTTGCTCTGACGCAATAAAGAATCGCTCGCGGATATGGCCGACCCGGGGGTCTCGCAGTCTGACGTGGAACATGCGCCTTACCAGACGGCTTTCAGCCCAAACTGAATCTGCCGCGAGGCCGTGGAAGTGGCCGTAATCAATCCAGCCGTCGACGAAGGCGCGGCCGATGCCGATGAGAAGACTACCGGGTTGGGCGTCGCAAAGTTGGCGTGATTCGCCACGTTGAAAACCTCGGTCCGGAACTGTAGCTTGAGCCTTTCGGAGATCGCCGTGTTCTTCACAGCCGATAGATCGATGGTGCGGATTCCGGGCCCTACCAGCGTATCCCTCCCGACATTGCCGTACGTGCCGCTCGCCGGCTCCGCGAACGCGGCCGGGTTGAAATACTGGTTCGGGTTGCCCTCGATCACCGGCCCTTGAAACGCCGGATTCCACGATGGCCGGACGGGGTCGCGGCTGTCGCCGTCGTTGGATGGGTTGTAGCCCAATTGCGGTGTGAACGGGAAGCCCGATTGAATTGTCGCGATCCCGCTCAGGGTCCAGCCGCTCAGCAGCTTGCTTCCGGTTCCGTGGCCGCGCCCAACCGGCAGTTCCCACAAGCCGTGAATCACCGCCGCCTGCCGCACGTCGTAGGTCGACGGTCCCCAGTCGAGCCGGGGATTCGGCGGATACATCACGAAGCCAGGGGCGTTTGCGCCCACACTGCTGTTCCAGGCCGTGCCGTCGTCCAGGCTCTTCGATAGCGTGTACGCGCCGCGGATCTGGAGGCCGCGCGCCAGACGGTGGTTCACGTCCACCTGGAGGGCGTTGTAATTGCTTTCCCCGTTCGACCACCACGTGGTGGTATTGGCCACGTTGGGATTCGCCAATGGTGTGCCGGGCGCGATGTAAAGGGTGCCCGCCGGCAGGCTGGCCGGGCATGACGGAGCCGGGCAGACCGCCGCCGGCGCCAGATTCGCGTCGATGGAGAGAATCTCATGGTATCCGCGCGAACCCGTGTACCCGGCGCTAACGGTCAACGACGGCGCCAACTGCTGCTCCACCTTGAAGGTGTAGGACTCCACCGTGGGTATCCTGGCATCCGGTTGAATGCCGCTCGGCGAAACCAGGCTGCCGGAAGGCGGCGCGGCGCCCGGAACGATGTTGAGGCCGTTCAACGAAACGTTCTTCTCCGTCACGGTGGTGTTGAACGGGCCGTTCTGGTCCAGCCGGTAGCTCAACGAATCCAACTGCGCGTGATAGATGCCAAATCCGGCATGGAGCACCGTTTTGCCGCGGCCGAACGGGTCCCAGGCGAGCCCCGCGCGCGGCTCCGGCAAGAACTTTCCATTGTTCACCGTGAAGACCGAATCGCCCACCGCCGGCTGTGTATCGATGACGCCATTGGCACCGAACCCGTAGTTCGAGGCGCGCCCGTGGGCTTCCTGCATTCCGCTGGAGTTTTCCACGCGGAATCCCACCGACACTTCCAAGCCCTTCCCCAGCCGGATGGAGTCCTGAACATACTCCGCCGCCTCAAGCGAACGCCAGCCCAGCAGGGTCGATGTCGGAACCACCGTAAATGTGCCGACCGTACCTTCAAGGAGACTCGTCAGGCTGCCGAACGATGCCTGCCCGTACTGATCCTGCGCCAGATTGTCGTTGTTCTGAATACGCTGAATCCAGACCCCCGCTTCCAGGTGATGAATTCCATGCGTCAGGCTCACCTGGTCCTGATACGTGAACAGATTGCGGACGGACGTGAGATTGCTGCCGGCGTTGGTCCCCGCCCCGGTGATCTGCGAGGCGCCGTTCAACGCGGTGCCTCCGCCGATGACCACCGCCCCGATCGGATCGCCCTCGACCCAGCCCGGAATGCCTACCGGCGTCTGTCCCGTGAAGTAATACGACGCTCGCGAATAGCCCACCCGCGCGGTGTTCAGCGCGCTGGGCGAGAAGATGTGCGTTTCCTGCACGCTTCCCACCTGCTCGCGTAGCGCTTCAAACACCAGGCTGAGCGGATTCGCCGAGGGCGTGTTGTCCTGGCTGTCGTCGACCGTATACACGCCGAAGAGGGTGTCCTTATCCGAGAAAATGTGGTCCAGCCGGGCCGTTCCGAAGTCCTCCCGGATGGTTTGCAGGGGATGGCTGTAGGCTTCGCCGATGCCGCTGCCCAGACTCGGCCCGTTTTGCACCGGCCACAGCGCCAGAAGCTGCTGCGCGCCGGGTGAGACTCCCACGTAGTTCAGCGTTCCGCTCGAGTTCGGCAGGTATCCGGCTCGCGCATTGTTGTCCGGCACCAGAGTCACGTCGCTCAAGCCCAGGTTCTGGCGGAAGCCCTCATAGTTTCCGAACACGAAGGTTTTGTCGGGTTGGATGGCCCCGCCCGCCGACGCTCCGAATTCATTCCGCTCAAATTGCGGGATATCTCCGAAGTCGAAAAAGTTGCGCGCATCCAGCGCGCTGTTGCGCAGGAATTCGTACACGCTGCCGTGCGGCTGGTTGGCTCCTGACGCCGTTACAATGCCGATCTGCGCTCCGGGGCGCTTGCCGTACTGTGCGCCGTAGTTGTCGCTGACTACGTTGAATTCGCGCACCGCTTCGACGCCCAGCAACTGCCCGCTGGCGCCACCCGGCGTCACGTTGATTTCCGACGCGCCGGTGTACTCGATCCCGTTCAGCAGGAACAGGTTTTCCTGCGGCCGCCGGCCCGAGACGGCAAACATGCTCCCCACCGCTGAATTGGATGTGCCGATTCCGCCCGAACGCTCCGAAGTGTAGTTCACCGTTCCCGGGTTCAGGCTCAACAGGCCGTCGTAGCTTCGTCCGTTCAGAGGCAGATCCTTCACTTCGCGTTCGCCCACCAACCCCGAGGTGGACGAGGTCGAAAGGTTCACGGCCGCCGGCGTTTCCACCACGTCGACCTGCTGGCTGATTTCTCCCACCTCGAGCGTGAGATCGACGCTGGCCTCCTGCCCCACTACCAGGTAGATTCCGGTCTTGGTCTGCGGTGCGAAACCGGTTTTTTCGGCGCGCACTTCGTAATGACCGACGGCCAGGGACGCGGCCGCGTAGCGTCCCCCCTGGTCCGTCACCAGTCTACGGACGGCGCCGGTTTCGACGTTTCGGATGGTGACCACCGCTGCCGGCAGGCTTGCGCCGGTTTGATCCTTCACAATTCCAAAGAGGCCCGAATCGGTTTGGGCCCAGGCCGCACTCGCCAGGGCCGCTACTACTAAAAGACTGCGCCAGCTCTTCATGTGCTCTTCTCCAGATTAAATGATTAAGAAAACAGGGGTTACTTCCAGCAGCGGCAACAACAACAGAAGTGCATAAAAAAAGCCTAGCAGATAATCATCCTATTGTCCATAGAAAATATGATGTATACTGGTTTCAAGTCATGCCGCACTCCTTGACCCACCTGGAAGCGCTCGAAGCGGAGAGTATCCACATTCTCCGCGAAGTGGCCAGCGAATTCCAGCGGCCGGTGATGCTCTATTCCATAGGCAAGGACTCATCGGTTCTGTTGCGGCTGGCGCAAAAGGCCTTCTATCCCGAGCCCATTCCGTTTCCGTTGCTGCACATCGACACGGGCTACAAATTCCGCGAGATGATCGAGTTTCGCGACGCTTATACCGCCAGCATCGGCGCGCGCCTGATTGTCCACACCAATCGCCAGGCCTTAAATGATGGAGCGCAGCCGTTCCGCATCGGCACTCAGCGATGTTGCGGGTTGCTCAAAACCCAAGCGCTGTTGGACGCTCTGACCGAGGGCGGCTTCGATGCCGCCATGGGCGGCGCGCGCCGCGATGAAGAGCGCTCCCGCGCCAAGGAACGCATCTATTCTTTCCGCGACGCTCACGGCCAATGGGATCCGAAAAGCCAACGGCCCGAACTGTGGAATCTCTTCAACTGCCGCACCGGGCCGGGCGAGAGCATCCGCGTGTTTCCGCTTTCCAACTGGACCGAGCTGGATGTATGGCACTACATCCACGCGGACAACATCCCCATCGTTCCGCTCTACTTCGCCAAGGAGCGGCTCATGCTGGTTCGCGGCGAAACGCTGATACCGGTGGAACAGCCATTCATCCCCATGCTTCCCGGCGAAAAGCCGCAACTGGTGCGATGCCGCATGCGATCGCTGGGGTGCAGCCCGTGCACCGGGGCCATCCGCTCGGATGCCGATACGGTTCCCGAAATCATCCGGGAACTGATCGCCGTGCGGCGGTCCGAGCGCGAAAACCGCGTCATCGACTACGACCAGGACGGCTCCATGGAAGTCAAGAAACGCGAGGGGTATTTCTGATGGCTGCCGCGCGCGCGCTGGTGGATTCGCCCTTCGAGCGGCACCTGGCCCAGGAAGAGGCCAAGGACCTGCTGCGCTTTCTCACCTGCGGCAGCGTGGACGATGGCAAGAGCACGCTCATCGGACGCCTGCTCTACGATTCGCGCAACGTGTTTGAAGACCAGGTTCATGCCGCCGCCAAAGCCACGCGCAACCGCGCGGCGGGCGAGGTGGATCTTTCGCTGCTCACCGACGGACTCCGCGCGGAGCGCGAGCAGGGAATCACCATCGATGTGGCGTACCGCTACTTCGCCACGGCGCGCCGCAAGTTCATCATCGCCGACACCCCCGGCCACGAACAGTACACGCGCAACATGGCCACCGGCGCCTCCACGGCCGATCTGGCGATTCTGCTGATCGACGCCCAGCTCGGCGTGCTGCCGCAATCGCGCCGCCACGCTTTCATCTGCTCGCTGCTGGGGATTCCGCGCTTCGTGGTGGCCATCAACAAGATGGACCTGGCCGGCTACGATCGCGCCGTGTTCGAGCGCATACGCGATGAGTTTTCCGGTTTCCTTGCCAAGCTCGGCGCACCCGAGGCGTACTTCCTCCCGGTCAGCGCTCTGGCCGGCGACAACGTGGTCTCGCGCAGCCCCAACATGCCCTGGTTCGACGGCCCCAGCTTGCTCGAATACCTCGAGACCGTCGGCCGCGGCAGCGGCAACCTGGCCGGCGGCCTCGGCGCGGGTACCGGATTCCGGATGCCCGTGCAGCGCGTTTCACGCCCCGATCGTTCTTTCCGCGGCTACGCGGGGCAGGTTGCTTCGGGCACTGTTCATCCGGGAGACGTGGTGACCGCGCTTCCCTCGGGTCTGCGGTCGCGCGTCAAACGGATCGCGACCTTCGATGGCGACCTGGCCGCAGCATTCGCGCCCATGTCGGTGACCCTCGAGCTGGAAGATCCGCTGGATATCAGCCGCGGCGACATGCTTTTTGCCGGTTCGGTGGCTCCGTATGTGGCGCGCCGTTTGGAAGCGCACCTGGTCTGGATGGACGCGCGCCCTCTGGACGTGCGCCGCCGTTACCTGCTGAAACACGCCACCCAAACCGTCTCCGCGGAAGTAACCATTCGCCATCGCATCGACATCCGCACGCTGGACGCCGAGCCGGCGCAGACGCTCGAAATGAACGCCATCGGCGTGGTGGAGATCGCCGCCACCAAGCCGCTCTTCTTCGATTCCTACAAACGCAATCGGGTCACCGGCAGCTTTATCCTGATCGACCCCGAGACCAACGCCACGGTTGCCGCGGGGCTGGTCTGCCAGCCGGTCCTCGCTGTGCGCGGCGCCGGTCCCGTCACCGCCGCCGAACGGATGGCCCGCTGGGGACACTGCGGCGCGGTGATCGAAATCGAAAGCGCGGATGTCGCGGCGGCGCTCGAGCGCGCACTGTTCGACCGCGGCTGCTCGGCCGCGGTGGTCGGCGGCCAATCCGCCGCATCCGCTCTCGAAGGCGCGGGAATGCTCGCCATTCTGGTAACGGGGTGCCCTCCGGGCCCCGCGCCCCCGCGCGACGTTCCGGCCATTCTGCGCCAGCTCGAAGAACGAGGCGTTTTGGTTTCGCGCGACAGCGTTTCCGCAGGAGGAGGAATCTGAATATGGACCGCACCATCGCCGAAGCTCATCGATGGATCGACCAGGCTCTCGCCGCCGGCCCTGCGCCGGAATGCGTCACCTCCAGCTTTCAAGCCGAATGCGTCGTCCTGGTGCACATGCTGGTCGCGCGCCGCCCGCGCATCCCCGTGCTGTTCCTCGATACGGGCTATCACTTTTCGGAAACCCTCGCCTTTCGCGACCAGCTCACCGCGAAATGGAATCTGAACCTGGTCACGCTCACTCCCAAACTGACCGTCGTCCAACAGGAGTCGCAGTTTGGAATCCTGTACCGGACGGCGCCCGACCGCTGCTGCGGGATGCGCAAAGTGGAGCCGCTGTTCGCAGCGCTCGAAGACTACAACATGTGGTTCACCGGCTTGCGGCGCGAGCAATCGAAATCGCGCGCCAATCTCGAGGTCTCCACCGAATTCAAGCTGCCCTCCGGCAAGGTGCTGCGTAAAATCAGCCCGCTGGCGGACTGGTCCACGCGCGACGTCTGGCAGTACCTCAAACACCATGGCCTCCCGAAGCTCGCGCTCTACGACGAGGGCTATACCAGCATCGGGTGCCAGCCGTGCACGTCGCTGCCGCTCGATGCCGACGATCCACGGTCGGGCCGCTGGTCGGGCCAGAAGCTCGAATGCGGCATTCACATCCAGGGCTGAGCCGTCATGGAATACCTTCTTGGATTCGCGGTCGCGGTATTAATCGGGCTCACCGGGGTCGGCGGAGGCTCGGTCACCGCGCCGGCGCTGGCGCTGTTTCTGGGTGTCGGGCCGGCGGAAAGCGTCGGGACCGCGCTGATCTTCACCGCCATTGTCAAGCTGGTGGCCGCGCCCATTTACATCGCACGGAAGCAAGTGGATTTCCGGATTCTCCGGCGGCTGCTGGCCGGAGGACTGCCGGGCGTTTTGGCCGGCTCCTACCTGCTCGCGCGGTTGAGTTCGGCGCAACATCGCGGCCCGTTGTACGCCGTGCTCGGCGCGGTCATTATCTTAATGGCGCTGGCGAATCTCTACCGCCTCTTTGCGGCGCGGCCCAGCCCGTCGACTCGCGACCGCACCCGATGGCTGCCGTGGGTGGCGATTCCCATCGGCGCTGAAGTCGGGTTCTCTTCGGCCGGCGCCGGCGCCGTCGGCTCTCTGGTCCTGATGACTCTTACGCGGATGTCCACTGCGCAGGTGGTCGGCACGGACGTGCTTTTCGGCCTCGGCCTGTCGCTTGGTGGCGGCGGCATCAGCCTCGGAATGGGCAACTACCATGGCGCGCTGGCCCTCAAGCTGGCCGCCGGCGGAGTGATCGGAGCGTTTGTCGGCGCGCACCTGCTTTCCATTCTGCCGCCGCGCCCGCTGCGGGTTGCGCTCTCGCTGTGGCTGATGTCCATGGGCGGCCAGCTCTGCTGGCGGGCGGTCGCGGGTTGACCTTTGCGCGTTCCCTTAGGACTTCGCTTTCTTCGAAGGTTTCGACTTGCCAGAACTGTTGAGGGCGACCGCTTGGCGAATGAGCGCCTTGAAGGCGGACTCGTCAACTTCTTCTCCTTCGTGGATGTCGATCGCGCGGCGTGCGTTTCCGTCGAGACTCGAGTTGAAGAGACGGGCCGGATCCTTCAGAGACGCGCCCTTGGAGAAGGTAAGCTTCACGACATTCTTGTAGGATTCGCCAGTGCAGATGATGCCGTCGTGCGACCAAATCGGAGTGCCCCTCCACTTCCACTCCTCGACGACGTCCGGGTCGGCTTCCTGAATGAGCTTGCGCATTCTGCTGAGGGTTTCCCCGCGCCAGTCCCCGAGTTCGGCGATTCTTTTCGAGATGAGCTCCGATGCCGGCTGGCCTAGGCTCGCGCCCGGCTTTTTCATGTCCTCATCCTTTTTACACGAACTGAAAGCCACTCTTAGAGAGCGGTAACGCACGAATCCGCTTGCCCGTGGCCGCGAAGATCGCGTTCGCGATCGCAGGCAGAACCGAGGGAAGCATCGGCTCGCCCAAACCGGAAGGCGGGTTGTCGGTCTTCAGGAAATGCACTTCGATTTGCGGAGGCGCTTGCGTCATGCGGATCGGCGGGTACTGGTGGTAATTGGTTTGAACCGCCCGGCCGTTGGCGATCGTGATCTCCCAAAGCATCTGGCTCATGCCCTCGATAACGCCGCCCTGGACCATGTTAACGGCGGCGCTGGTGTTGACGATTTGGCTGCCCAAATCCAACACAGACCAGATCTTATTGACCCTCACCTTGTTGGCCGCATCTACCCGAACGTCGGCGACCGTGGCGGCGAACCCGTGATTGTCGAGAACCGCGACTCCACGGCCGGTTCCCGCGGGAAGTTTTTGGCGCGGGTTCCAGCCGGATTTTTCCGCGACCATCTTCAGAACCCCGATGGTGCGTTCGGCGTCCACCTCGAGATCGCTGGGATTGGAAGATCTCACGCGCGTAGATTGCAGAAGCTCCAGCCGGAACTCGACGGGATCTTTGCCCGCGGCGTGGGCCAGTTCGTCGATGAAGGACTGAAACACCCACGTGATCCCGTTATTGCCGGGAGCACGCATCGGTCCGAGCGGCACGCCCGAGGCGATGACGGAGGCCGACATGTCGTAGTCCGGAATGAAGCCACCTGGAACCTGAGGAGTTGTCATGCCCGCCGCACGGCCGAATTGGCGGCCGTCGCCGAAGCTCACGAAGTGGTTCTTCCAGGCGATCAGTTTGCCGGCCGCATCCAGGCCGCCTTTCAGATAGTGGAAGTTGGCCGCGCGGTAGTGATCGTGGCCCATATCGTCTTCGCGGGTCCACATCAGTTTCACCGGTGCTCCAATCGTCTTGGAGATCAAGGCCGTTTCGAGGGCATAATCATTGTCGAGCCGGCGTCCGAAACAGCCGCCGGTTTTGATGAGATGCACCCGGATGGCGCTCTCGGGGATGCCCAGCAGCGTGGCGATCTCCGAACGGCCTTGACCGGGTGCCTGGCTCGGGGTCCACAGTTCGAGTTGGCCGTCCTTATAATGCGCCAGGCAGTTGGTCGGCTCCATCTGCGCATGAGAAAGGAACGGGAAGGAATACCGGCTCTCCACCACCTTGGAAGCGGACTGCATGGCTTTGTCGGGATCGCCGTCCCTGCGTACCACCAGCGTGGGTGGTTGTTTGAACAGCTCATCGGCGCGTTGCTCGTACCAGGCGCTCGATTCTCGGCCGGTCTCGCCCTCATCCCAAGTCACTTTCAACTTCTTCCGGGCCGTGTTCGCCTGCCAAAAGCTATCGGCGACAACCGCGACTCCGCTGTGCAGGCCCCCCAGGACCTTGGTCCCTTCGAGGATGAAAGCGTGCCTGACACCCGGCAGCGCCTTGATTTCGTCGAGATTGGCCTTCACCGCCTTACCCGCGAACACCGGACACTTCTCATACACTGCCCACAGCATTCCCGGTACGGTAAAGTCGATGCTGAAAAGGGGCTTGCCGGTCACGACCTCGGCAATATCGACGCTGCGAACCGGCGTGCCGACGATGGTGTAGTCCTTCGGGTCCTTGAGTCTGACTTTCGAGAGATCCGGAGGAGTCAGCGTCGCTACTTTGGCCGTCAGCGCGCCGTAGCCCACCGTGCGGCTCGTCCGCTGGTGCATCACCTTCCCGGATGCCGTGGTAAGCTCCGATTCGGGAACATTCCAGGTTTCGGCTGCCGCGGCGATGAACATGGCGCGGCCGGCCGCTCCCACTCTCCGCAGCGGATCCCAATTGCGCGGCGTCGAGGTGCTTCCTCCGGCGCGCTGCTGCCCGTATTTCGACTCGTCGAGATCGGCCTGAACCACTTTCACATTTTTCCAATCCACGTCCAGCTCTTCCGCAATGAGCATGGGCAATGAGGTCCGAACTCCCTGGCCCACTTCGGGATTCTTGGCCATGATGGTGACGGAGCCGTCCGGGGCGACACGGATAAAGGCGTTGGGCGATAGCGGGGCGGCGGGTGGCGGCGCCGGGGTTTGGGCCTCGGACTCCGGGTACCAGGCGAGAAGCAGTCCGCCTCCGGCCAGGGCGGTCGCGCGGAGGAAGTCTCGACGGCCGATTTTCATAACCGCCTCCGGCTGGTGTCCGAGATGGTGGCGGCCATGTGAATCGCCTGGCGGATGCGCAGATAGGTCCCGCAACGGCACAGGTTGCCCTGCATGGCGGAGTCGATGTCCTGGTCGCTGGGCCGGGGTGTTTTGGCCAGCAGCGCAGCGGCGTTCATAATCTGGCCGGCCTGGCAGTAACCGCACTGCGGCACGTCGAGCTCGATCCACGCCCGTTGCAGCGGATGAGAGCCGTCCGGCGACAGCCCCTCCAGAGTGGTTACCGGTGCGTTAGTGGCGGCCGAAACCGGCGTCAGGCACGAGCGCACCGCCTGGCCTCCCAGATGGACCGTGCAGGCGCCGCACATGCCCATGCCGCATCCATATTTCGTGCCTTTGAGGTTGAGGACGTCGCGCAGCACCCACAACAAAGGTGTGTCCGCGGGCACATCTACCGTGCTGGCCCGCCCGTTGACCGTGAGCTTAAATGGCATGAGTTCAATCCTTAACTCATGAGAAGCTTCGGCGCCGCAAAAGGATTCATGGATTTCGATCATAGACGGCGATATCGCCGTACAATCGAGTTTCGGGCCAGCCTGAAATGAAAACCTATTTTCACGTCGATATGGACGCCTTCTTTGTCTCCGTGGAAGAACTGTTCGATCCATCTCTCAAGGGCCAGCCGGTGGTGGTGGGCGGCCGGCCCAACGAGCGCGGCGTGGTCTCGGCGGCATCCTACGCGGCGCGCAAGTTCGGCGTCCACTCGGCCATGCCGCTGCGCACGGCATATAAGCTGTGCCCGCAGGCCATTTTCGTCGACGGCCATCCGGAGCGCTACCGCGACTACTCGCACCGGGTCTACGACGTGCTGAACGCGTTTTCGCCCCTGGTGGAGATGGCCTCCATCGATGAAGCCTACCTCGACATGACCGGCACCGAGCGCCTCTATGGCCCGCCCTTGCGCGCGGCGCACCTGCTGCACCGGCGCATGAAGGCGCAGACCGGCTTGAACTGTTCCATCGGGATCGCCGCCTCGCGCCTGGTGGCCAAGATCAGCTCCGACCAGGCCAAGCCCAATGGCGTGCTGTGGGTGATTCCAGGCGAGGAGCCGGCTTTTCTCGCGCCGCTCGACGTGCGCAAGGTTCCGGGCGTGGGCAAAGTGACGGAGAAGCAGCTTAACGCGCTCGGCATCCGCAAGGTCGGGGACCTGGCGCGCCTGGACGAAGCCTTCCTCGAGCAGCGCTTCGGCAAGTGGGGCCTGGCGCTGGCCGGCAAATCGCGCGGCCTGGATGCCGGCGGCTGGTTCGACACCGAAATCGGCGCGGACGATGGCCCGAAATCCATCAGCCACGAGCACACCTTCTCCGAGGACACCGCGGACCTGGCGCACATCGAATCGACGCTGGCGCGCCTGTGCGAAATGGTGGGCCGCCGTTTGCGCGAGCACCGCTTGCACGCGCGCACCATTCAGCTCAAGTTGCGCTACTCCGATTTCTCGACGTTCACGCGCGCGCATTCCATCGCCCGCGCCACCGACCTCGATACCGAGATGTTTGAGGAGATCCGCGATCTCTTCCGCCGCCATTGGAAAACGGGAGCGGCGGTGCGCCTGCTGGGGGTGCACGTTTCTTCCTGGTCCGAGGGCGACGAGCAGTTAGATCTGATAGGCGAAGAGAAACACCAAAAATGGAGCCAGGCGCTGGCGGCCGCCGACCGGCTGCGCGACAAGTTCGGAGAGTCGGCCGTATCGCTGGCCGCCGGCCTGCGCGGCAATTTCCGCGAGCGCACGCACGAAAACCCCGCCAGCCTGCCGGGGAAGAAGAAGGCCCCGCATTGAGCCGCGCGCGTAAACTGTAATATACTATGGTATATACCACGGGAGGAGCGGACGATGCCCCGCACCGCCAAGCTATTTCGGAATGGCCGAAGTCAGGCAGTTCGCTTGCCCGCCGATTTTCGGTTTGAGGGCAAGGGGGTCTATATCCGGCAGAATCCCGCCACCGGAGATGTCATCCTGTCGCGGCGGCCGGACTCCTGGGAGAGCTTTTTCAAACTCACCGAGCAGGCGGGTGTGCCCGGCGATTTCATGTCCGATCGTCAGGATGGAGCACCTCAGAAACGCAAGCTGTTCCGATGACGATCCGGTACCTGCTGGACACCAATATCGCCAGTTACGTCATCAAGGGCAACATTCCCGCCGTTCGCCGTCGCATAGTCCAAGTGCCTATGGCGCAGCTCGCCATTTCCGCCGTGACCGAAGGCGAGTTGCGCTATGGAGCAGCGCGGCGGCCCGACGCCGCACGCTTGCGGACCATCGTCGATGAATTCCTGCTCAGAATGACGACCCTGCCCTGGGATTCGGAAGCAGCCCAACACTACGGGCAGATCCGGGCCGCGCTCGAACGCAAAGGCCAGCCGATGGGGAACCTCGATATGATGATCGGCGCTCACGCCGTCGCGTTGGGAGCCGTCCTGGTCACCAACGATCGAGCGTTTACTCGGATAAAAGAGCTGAGGGTCGAAGACTGGACCAGCCGGTAAACCGAACTTCCCGCTCTCGTCAGCGTCCCGCCGGCGCGGCTGACTCCTTGTTCAAATACTTTTCAAACCACGCACAATGCGTGCGTCACAACCGTGGCTCGATGTTCACCCTTTCACGTACGCCAGCTTGGCGGCCACTTTCCCGTCGCGTACGGTGAACACGTCCACGCCGCGCAGATGCCACGGTTGTCCGTCGCGGATCTTGCGATACACCCACCGCACGACGGCACGATCACCACTGACAATGATTTCCTCGGCTTCGAATCGCGCACCGGGATTGCGCGCGAACCACTCCCGCCAGTACGCGATCACCGCTGCTTTTCCCTGTATGCGCCGGCCGTCTGGCGCGGGAGACGTATCCTCGAACACCGTGTCGTCGGTCAGCAATAGCGCCAGGGCGTCCGGGTCGTGCCGATTGAATGCTTCATTGAAGCGATCGACCACCATGCGGGTCGTGGCATCGGCGGTCTGCGGATTCTGCTCGAAGCTCATACTCATCCCGTACGCCTGTCGCAATGCCGTTGAAGTGAAGACCACAAGCGCCATACATGCGACGATAAGTGATGGGCCCCTTGTCGGCTGTTGCGGCATCCGGTCCCCCCCAAGAACATTGTATCAACCACCTGCGGAGCGCCTACGCCCAACCCGTGCGGGTTCCCCTCTTACTTGCGCTTCCCCTTGCTCCCGATCATCTGCTTGATGAACTCCACTTCCTCGGGCCGGTATGGCTTTCCATCGAAGTAGAAGATGTCGTGGAACCACATCGCCGGCTCGCGGTCGGTGTACGGTTTCTGCCAGGAATCCCAAGGCAGGTTGGTCTGTGTTTTCCCCACGACAAAGCCCCAATTGTAGGCCCCCACCTTGTACTTCTTGGCCACCGGCAGAATCCCCTGGAAAGTGCTCTTGTTGGGGCGCGCCATGTACTCGGTGCATAGAATCGGCCGATTGTATGCCTGCAACCAGCGGACTCGCTTTTCGAACTCTTCCGGCGCATCGTAGTTGTGAAACGAAATCACGTCGGAAAGCTGGATCTGCATCTTCTCCATGGGCGACAGCTTCTCCGGCGCGGACCAGTCGCCCTTCCACAGGCCGCTCGTCAATGGTTGCGTCGGGACCCCCGCGCGGACCCATTCAAATACCGTCGGCAGCACGGCCATCACCGCGGCGTCCTCACCGCGGGGCTCGGAGGTTCCATAGCTCGAACCGTTGGTGTTGTCCGGCTCGTTCCAGACGTCCCAGGCGAGGATTCGCTTGTCATCCGCGAACGTCCTCACCACGTCTTGTGCGTACTTCAGAAAACGCGCGTGCAAAGCCGGGTCCAGCAGCTCTTTGGCTCCGGGACTCTGCACCCACCCGGAATTATGCACGCCGGCCCTCGGCAGCGGCTGTGTTCCCAATTGTGGAAACGGGTCCCAGCAGGAATCGAACAGGACCAGTATGGGCCTGATCCCGTGCTTCTCCGCAATTGCCAGAAATCGAGAGATCCGCCTCTCGAAGGCCCCCGCGTCCTGTTGCCACGGCAGATCGTGGAGGAACACCCGCATGGTGTTCATTCCCAGATCTTCCGCCCAGGTCAGCTCCAGGTTGATCCTGGCCGGATCGAACGTGTCCTCCTGCCACATCTCCAGTTGGTTGATGGCGCTGGCCGGGATGTAGTTGCTGCCCACCAGCCAGGGTTGCTTCCGGTACCAGTCGTTGGCGGCCTTCTCGGACCACCGCTGCGACTGCGCCATGGCGGCCGTGTTCAGGAACAGCAAAACAGCGATCGGCAAATACCTCTTCGGTGCGGTCATGCTTCTATTTTGAACGCTTCGGGCCGGAATTTGGTAAAATAAAAGTGCCTTTTGGTCGTCCCGCGAAACTTGGCCTGATCCATTTGCCTCGTGTAGCCCGCACAATCAGAAAGTAGAAGTGAAGTTCGAGGAAACAACGTGAAGAACATATTCGTAGGCAATCTGGATTTCGCGGCGACGGAATCGGCAATTCGGTCGCTGTTTGAAGCTCATGGAGCAGTGGAGCGCGTCAATCTGGTCACCGACCGGGATACCGGGCGCCCCCGCGGCTTCGCATTCGTGGAAATGACGGATTCCGCCGCGGCGGACCGCGCCATCGCGGCCCTCAACGGGACCGAAATGGGAGGGCGAAAGCTCAACATAAACGAGGCCCGGCCCAAGGGCGAAGGGGGCCGGGGCGGCTCTGGCGGAGGCTTCCGCCGCGAAGGCGGCGGCGGACCCAGGCAACGGCGCGAGCCTCGCTGGTAATTCATCTCGCGTCACAGCGCGGCCGGCTTCAAACGCCGGCCGCAGATCGGGAGCGGACCTCATGGGTATGCGTTCGGGCACTACATTCAAGAAACGGCAGAAAGAGCTTGCGCGAATGGAAAAACAGCGCGACAAGGCTGCCAGGAGAATCCAGCGCAAGGCTGAGAAGCTCTCCGGCGAGTCTCCGGACACACCGAAGGACCCCCTTGGCGGGCCGCCCGATGAAGTCTCAATGCCGGCTGGCGAATAGAGTGGATTCGCATTCCTGGCCGGCTGTAGGGGAGCTTACCAGGATGCTCTAGGAGGCAGCCTGGAAGTGGAGAAAGTCATGCAGTTACGGTACATGGGGTTCGATCAGACCAAGGCAGTCCGAGTCTACAGGTTTGACAGCGTAGTGGACCGGGCGCCAGCCACTCGGTACATCGTCACCGTCGACCTGACGCTCTTCCTTAAGCACCACGTCGGCATTCAAGAAGGGCCCTCTCTCTGTGCCCGAAAGCTGGCGGCCGACCTCGAAACGCTTGAGCAGCGCGAGCACACTCTCACCAGCGACGATTTGCTCGCGTACGTCACCGCGCGGTCGGAAGCGGAAGCGCGCAAGGCCGCTGCCAGGAAGCCGGGCGTCCGCCGCCGCGGTCCGGTCCGCCACGATGCTTGGGGAAACCCAGCCAGCGCAGTGGTCGGCGCGGCGCCCGCGGCGCACAACGGAAAGTAGCCGGCGGCCCGGCTTGGATACACGCTTGAAAGTCGGCTTTGTCAGTCTGGGCTGTCCCAAAAACCTGGTCGATAGTGAAGTCATGATGGGCCAGCTCGCCGCCCGCGGCCACCAGTTGACACCGCACCCCGGCGAAGCCGATGTCCTGGTAGTCAACACCTGCAGTTTCATCGACCCCGCCAAGAAGGAATCGGTGGAAGCCATTCTCGAGATGGCCCAATACAAGAAGAGCGGACGCGCCCGCAAGCTGATCGTCGCCGGCTGCCTGGTGGAACGCTACCGGGGCGACATCCGCCAGGAACTCCCGGAGGTCGATGCCCTTATCGGCACTAATGACCTGGAGAGCATCGTGGCGGTGTGCGAGGGCCTGGAGACGCCGCGGATTCCGCCCCAGCCGTACCTGTATCACGACCTCACGCCGCGCGTGCTTTCGACTCCGCGCCATTTTGCTTACATCAAAATCGCGGAAGGCTGCGACCATCCCTGCACCTTCTGCGTGATCCCGCAGTATCGCGGCCATTTCCGCAGCCGCCGTTTTGAATCCGTGGTCTCCGAAGCCGCGCGCCTCTTCGGGCAGGGCGTCCGCGAAATCAATCTGATCGGGCAGGACACCACTTCCTACGGCGAAGACCTCGGCCTCACCGACGGGCTGGCCCGCCTTCTCGAACGCCTGGCCCAAATTGACACCCCGCGCGAAAAATGGATCCGCTTCCTCTATGCCTACCCCAACCGGGTCAACCAGAAGCTGCTGGACACCATGGCCGCGCATCCGGCGCTGGTCAAGTACATCGACATGCCGTTGCAGCACGCGAGCGCCCGCGTCCTCAAGCGCATGAAGCGCGGCGCGTCCGGCGATCTCTTCCTGAAACTGATCGAGCGCATTCGCCGGACCATCCCCGGGGTGGCCATCCGCACCAGCTTCATCACCGGGTTTCCGGGCGAGACGGGGGAGGATTTCGAAGAGCTGTGCCGGTTTGTCGAGGCCGCGAGGTTCGACAACCTGGGTGTTTTCACTTATTCCGACGAAGACACCAGCGCCAGCTACGCACTGGATGGCAAAGTGGACGGCCGCACCATCCACAACCGCAAGCGCCGCCTCATGGCCATCCAGCGGAAAATTGCGCGCGGCCGTAATCGCATGTTGGTGGGCGCGGAAGTGCCCGTGCTGGTCGAAGGCCCGTCGCCGGAGACCGATCTGCTGTGGACGGCGCGCATGTCCACGCAAACGCCCGAAATCGACGGCGCCGTTCTGATCAACGACTTCGAAATCGCCGCGCCGCGTCCCGGCGAAATCCGCCGCCTTCGCGTCACCGAAGCCCACGATTACGATGTGGTGGGCACGCTTCTCGCCCCCGCCGAACCAGCGCCGGGCCCAGAGGGCACCTTGGCGCCGACGCCACTGGTCAACATCGCTCTATGAAGTGCCCCATCTGCAAGAAAGAAGTCGCTCCCGGCGACCCCGAATTCCCTTTTTGCAGCGAGCGTTGCCGTATCATCGACCTAGGCAACTGGGCGACCGGGAAGTACGTGATCCCGTCGCCCATCCCAGAAGATGAAGAAGAACCGTAGCGCCGCTCTGCTATCCACCTGGTTCGGTTGCGGGTACTCTCCCATAGCCCCGGGCACCGCCGGTTCGCTGGCCGCGCTCCCGATCGCCATCGCTCTCCATGCATACGCCGGCTTCGCCGGATGGCACTTCCTTCTGCTGGCCGCCATCGGCTTCTGCCCCGCGGTGTGGGCCTCCGGCGTCACCGCGCGCGCCACGGGCATCGAAGATCCCGGGTTTGTGGTCATTGACGAGGTGCTGGGGCAGTGGATCGCCCTGGCCGGCGCGCGGCCGTTCAATTGGAAGAGCTGCCTGGCCGCCTTCGCCCTCTTCCGGCTCTTCGATATTTGGAAGCCTCCGCCCGTGCGCCAGTTGGAGGCGCTGCCCGGCGGGCTCGGCATCGTCGCGGATGACGTGATGGCCGGCCTGTACGCGGCGCTTGTATTATTCTTGGCAGGATGCTTCAATCTTTATTGAATGCCCCTTCGGAAAGCACCCGACACCCGGCCCCAGATTTCCCGGGTCACACCGCCCGCCGCCATCGCCGGCGGCGAGTTGCAGATTCGAGGAAAGGGTTTCGCGAAATCGGACCGGCCCCTCGTCACCGTCGGTGAAGTCGGCGCGCCCGTGATCATCGGCTCGGATTCGTTCGTGATTGCCCGTGTTCCGGAGGGCGCCACGGCGGGAGAAGTGGTGGTCAAAAGCGGCCAGCAGGCCAGCGATTCCTGGGCCTGCGATATCGGCGTTCTGGTCGCCGAGAACCTCCACCCCGTGGCCAATCCGGCCATCGATTCCTTCGGCAATATCTACACCACGTTCAGCGGCTCGCGCGGACAGAAGGTTCCGGTAGCGGTCTACAAGATCGACCTGAACTTCGCCATGAAGCCGTTCATCAACGAGCTCATGAATGCCACGGGCCTGACTTTCGACCCCCAGGGCACGCTCTACATCTCCAGCCGCTACGACGGTTTCGTGTACCAGGCTACGCCCAACGGCAACATGTCGGTTTTCGTCGAAGGCATGGGGGTTGCCACCGGAATTGCTTTCGACGGCCAGCAGAATCTCTATGTCGGCGACCGCAGCGGCACGGTTTTCAAGATCAGCCCCGACCGCCAGATTTTCGTCTTCGCCACGCTCGAGCCTTCCATCGCCGCGTACCACCTGGCGTTCGGCCCCGACGGCTACCTCTACGTCGCCGCTCCCACCACCTCCAGCTTCGATTCCATCCATCGCATTTCCCACAACGGCGAAGTGGAAGTTTTCTATCGCGGCCTCGGCCGTCCGCAAGGCATGGCCTTCGACGAAGAGGGCCGCTTGTACGTGGCCGCCTCCCTCTCCGGCCGCAAAGGCGTGGTCCGCATCGACTCCGACCGCCGCGCCGAGCTGTTCCTCTCCGGGCCTGGAATCGTGGGCCTGGCGTTCACCCCTTCGCGCGCCATGGTGGTCGCCACCACCAGTGCAATCTATCGCGTGGACGTGGGGATCAAGAGCCGCTCGCTCATCTGATGAACGCCGAAATCATCGCAGTCGGCTCCGAAATGCTGACGCCCGAGCGCGTCGATACCAACTCGCTCTATCTCACCGGCGAGCTGAACAACCTGGGCGTCGAAGTAGTTGCCAAGTGCGTGGTCGGCGACCACTGCGACCGTCTCGCCGGCGCCGTCCGCCAGGCGCTCGAGCGCTCGGAAATCGTCATTCTCTCCGGCGGGCTCGGCCCCACCGAAGACGACGTCACACGCGAAGCCGTGGCCCAGGCGCTGGGCCGCAAGCTTGTCTTTCATCCCGAAATCGCCGAGGCGCTGGAACGCCGTTTCGCGCTAGCCCAGCGCCAGATGGCCGAGGTCAACAAGCGCCAGGCCCTGGTCATCGAAGGCGCCGACGTTCTTCCCAACGACCGCGGCACCGCGCCCGGCCAGTGGCTGGAGGAATCCGGCTCCGTGGTGATGCTGTTGCCCGGCCCGCCGCACGAGCTGAAGTCGATGTTCGAGCGCCAATGTTTGCCGCGCCTCAAGCGCCTGGCGCCCGCACAGGCCATTCGTACGGCAGTTCTGCGCGTGGTCGGCATGCCGGAGTCGGATCTCGATCAGCTGATCTCGCCGGTCTATAAGAAATACCTGAACCCGGTCACCACCATCCTGGCGGCCAACGGGGAAATTCAGGTCCACTTGCGGGCCCGCTGCGCCACCGAAGCCGAGGCCGATGCCCTTCTGGCGGAGGTGGCCGCCCCCATCGAGCTGCTGCTCGGCGACCGCGTCTACTCCCGCAACGGCGACCCGCTCGAAGTGGTGGTCGGCGATCTCCTGCGCGAACGCCGCGCCACCGTTTCAGTGGCCGAAAGTTGCACCGGCGGCATGTTGGGCGAGCGCCTCACGTCGGTTCCCGGCAGCTCGGACTACTTCGTGGGCGGCTTCATCGCCTACTCCAACTCCATGAAGATGGAACTCCTCGGCGTGCCCCCCGAGATCCTCGAGCAGCACGGCGCCGTGAGCCAGGAGACCTCCGAGGCCATGGCCGCGGGCGCGCGCCGCCGCACCGGCTCGACCTACGCGCTTTCCGTTACCGGGGTAGCAGGTCCCGGCGGCGGGAGCGAATCCAAGCCGGTGGGATCCGTTTGGTTGGCCGTCGTCGATGACGCCGGCACACACGCCGAGCACCGCCGCTTCCTAGGCGACCGCCAACGTATCCGGCTCTTCACCGTGCAGATAGCGCTCGACCTGCTGCGGCGGAGGATTACGGGAAGATGCGGGTGAGAGCGGCACGGATCAACCCCCGCGGCCAATCTGCGTTTATAGATGCTCGATTGCCGGAAACGGCGTGTCGCGGGAGGAATCCGGCCGAATTGAGATTCCCGGTGTGATGCGGACCTGTCGGGAGTGGGCCGACGGCTAGGAGTCGTTCACTTCGTTAGAGGGTGCAGGGGGTTCCGTTGCGCAAAGCCTAGAGCGAGGGGTTAACCGCCTCGCCGCCGGGTCGCTATTGCAGAGAAGCGTGTTATCTGGTACAAATCAAGGCGCAATGCTCCGCCAGCTTCGATTAAGGAATTATCGCTGCTTTAGAGACCACACAGTGGTTCTGGAATCGAATACGGTAATCGTCGGAAAAAATAATGCTGGAAAATCATCCATAGTCGAGGGCATGCGCCTGGTTGCTGCGGTTGTAAACCGAAGAGGGGCGACTTTCGTTCAGGCTCCAAAGTGGTTGGGGCTGTCTCGATTCCGAGTCGGAATCGCGCCCCGAATTTCGCAGCTTGGACTCAACCTTAGCGCTGTCTTCCATCGTTATGGGGACCCTCCTGCGATAATAACGGCGAGCTTTACAGGGGGTGCTGCGATCACGGTGTACGTGGGGAGGGAAGAAACGATTTTTGCGACGGTTCAGGAGAATGGTGATTGGGTTACCACACCCGCAAGGTTCCTGGGGCTGAAACTGCCCTGGATCGAGGTGCTACCGCAGATCGGCCCTTTGTTGACCGAGGAGTACCGTCTGACCGATGATCGAGTGGCCGCTTACCTCAATTCGCGACTTTCGTCGCGGCACTTCCGTAACCAGCTAGTTCGGATGGAAACAGCATTTGCTGGCTTCAAGCAGCTTGCTGAAGAGACCTGGCACGGGCTAAGGGTAGATCCCGTTCAAGAAGCGGCAACAAAGGATGGAGCGCTCCTGTCTTTGCCCGTCCGGGACGGCGATTTCGTGGCAGAGGTTGGGTGGATGGGACAGGGACTTCAAATGTGGTTGCAGACGATTTGGTTTCTCTCGCGAATTCCACCAGACTGCACTGTCGTCCTTGATGAGCCAGATGTCTACATGCACCCTGACCTGCAGCGAAGGTTGTTCAGGCTGGCTCGAACCCGGTTCAGGCAATGTATCATCGCAACCCACTCCGTCGAGATAATGGCCGAGTCCGACCCCGGCAACATCCTGATCATCGACAAAAAGGAGGAAAGGTCCCGATACGCGAATAACGAGCCCGGCGTGCAGCTATTGATCGATCAGATCGGAGGAATCCACAATGTTCATCTGGCGAGGCTTTGGAGCGCCCGCAAATTCCTGCTGGTTGAAGGCAAGGATATGAGCTTATTGAACCGGCTTCACGCTGTGCTCTACCCCGCAGCAGAGCTACCGCTGGACGCCATCCCTACGCTCCCGATCGGTGGCTGGAGCGGCTGGCCGTATGCTGTCGGCGCATCAATGACCTTGAAGAACGCAGTTGGCGACCGCATCACCTCCTACTGCATCCTCGATTCCGATTATCATTCACATGCCGAGATTTGCGACCGTTACAGAGAGGCAGGAGATCGAGGGGTGAAGCTTCATGTCTGGAGCCGAAAGGAGATTGAGAATTTCTTACTGCAACCTCGAGCGATCCGCCGCGTCCTGGTGTCGCGCATTAAAGAGCGAGAGGTGCCAAGCGAATCAGAATTGCAGGATAAGATCCTTGAGATCTGTGAGCAGGAGCGCCGTTCAGTTGAGGACGGAATTGCCTCGGCTCTGGTACAGGCCAATCGGAGGCTCGACTTGATAACTGCGAATCAGATGGCGCGTTCCCGCGTGGACGAAATCTGGAAGGTGAAGGCCAATCGACCAAATGTGGTGTCGGGAAAGGATGTGCTAGCAAAACTGTCCGAATGGACTCACAAGGAGTTTGGCGCCGCATTCGGCGCACCAGCGGTCGCTCGGCAAATGACCCCAACAGACATCCCGCCTGAATTGGCGGATGTGATTGCGGCGATCGAGGAGAGTTCCAGCTTCCTTTCGTTTGAGGAGAGGCAGAAGCTCCACGGCTTGGGCTTTTCCGGGACCGAGATCGTCGGTGACGCGCAGGCATCAACAGCCAAGATAGCCGTATCGGCGTCACGAAAGGCGAGTGGAGCGAAGACGCAGATGAAGCAAAACTGAACGGCTTGATGCGGCGAGTTGATGCCCGCTGGAGACTGATGCCGCTGGACGTGCCCAACGCGTACAACTCCCGTTCCATGAATCCATTCTATCGCCGATCGCCCATTGCACACATCCATCGTTGGAGGGATTTGTCCGGATTACGGGGCGCTGCGGTTGAGAGCCGCTCACCGCCGCTTCATCGTCATGACCGTCAGCGAGAGCTTGGGAAAAACGTACCGTATCTCGCTTCCGGACACCGCCAGGGACGAGGTCACAGGTCGAATCGCGTCCGGGCGGTCGCCCGTATTCTCTGCGAGCGGTGAGTCGGCGGCCAGCGTGTCCACCTGTGCCTGGGCCGCGGCGGAGAATCCCTGAAGCCGCAGCGTCGCCGGAGTGCCGTTCTTCCAATCGCGGTTGGCAACGAATAGAACCAGATCGCCGCTCACCGAGTTCCGGGTTGCCAGCACGTCGAGATAGGGGACATTCGGAATCTCAGGCATGCTGGTCATCCCGTTGTGAACGTCGTAGTGGCGAACCTCGGTTTGGGTGGCCACCACCGTGTCCCCGGCGCGATGGGAGTAAAGCCAGAACGCCCAGCACTGCGGGGTGGCCCAGACCAGGCCTTCCGACTTGCGGAGGCCTCCGCCTCCCATCAGGCCCGACATGCTGGATATGGGCACAAAATCGGCCTGTGACAGCATCATGTTCATCCAACCCGCGCCCATAACGGCTCCGCCGATGTTGGTCGAGGATGGCCCGGTGCCTCCCCAGTTCCATTCCGTGTATGCCAGCCCCACCCGGCCCTTGGTGGCCGGATCCGCGTCGATCTGCGCCCGTATAGGTTTCAAGAGGTTCGCCATCCCGATCGGGAGGGCCAGAGGGATGGCTGTCAGTGTGTCGGCATCGGGCGCCTTGGCCACGATCTGATTGAGGCGGACGACATAGTGTACGCTGACATAGCTCAGATCCTTGCCGGCATTCTTGATGAGGGCCCCGGTCCAGGCCCCGGTAAAGTCCGCACCGGGGCCACAGGCAACCAGTATCGCGCCCGGGAGAGCTTGCTTGCGGACCACCGGGTAGAATTCCAGATAACGGGCGGCATTGCTCGTGGGCGTCTGCCACCCCATCTGGTCGTCCCCCCAGAGCTCGTTCCCCAGTTCCCAGATGGTCGCCGGATACGGATCGCGATGCCCGTTGGCCGCGCGACGTGCGCCTTGGGGTGTGGTCGGCGCTCCGTTGACGTACTCCACCCATTTCCTGGCTTCTTCCTTAGTGCCGCTTCCCAGGTTCATGCAGATCATCGGCTGCGCCCCCACCAGCCGGCAGAAAGACATGAACTCATCGGTCCCGAACTCGTTGTACTCCGTGGTTCCCCAAGCCCGATTAAGCTGCGTGCGGCGCTTGTCCAGCGGTCCTACGCCGTCCTCCCAATGATAGGTGCTCATGAAGTTGCCGCCCCAGCGCACCAGAGAAAAGTTCATTTCCTTGGCGGCCTTCACCACCTCCGGATCGAAGAGTCCTTCGACTGCGTCGGCCGGGTAGAGCCGGATCATATCCAGAGAAATTCGGCGATCGCCGGTCATCGACACCACGAAATCCACCAGCTCATGCGGCTTCACGGCACCGGCTGGAAGACGCAGGCGGAACGGGAGCTTGGTCCATTTCCCGCCATCCGGCACCTGCACATCAGTTGAAGCCAGAATCGTGTCGGGATTGTTCCGCGGCCGGAAGCTCACCGTCAGGCGCACCGGCCCCTCCACCGACGAGGCGAACAGGGACCCCGTATACTCCAGTTCCCGATGAACCGGCAGGTAGATGCCCTGGCGGATTCCGACCTCCTCGGTGGCGATCGTCTCGAGCCGCGCCTTGAACCCTTTCGGCTCCGGGTGCGGCAAGCCAATCAGGTAGATATAGCGATCGGAGTTGGCCGCCCCGGCACCGAAAATGGACTCATACCGCTTCCCGACATCTCTCAAGGGCTGCCAGGGCAGTGGCAATCCCTCGTTCAGAGAGGTGACGAAAGCCCGATCTGCAAACCGTGCATTCATCACCTGCAAACTGGCATGGTAGTCCTCCAGGCTTGGGTTTTCAAGAAGCTGGGCCGACACGCCCCCGAAAATCTCGTTGCCGACGTTCTCCGTGTAGATCCCGTATACCGTTCGCGGAATCCGGAACGAGCTTTGCTGCCCGGCGCGGATTTCGATGACGGCTTCGGGTTTGTCGGTGCGGACGTAGCTCGATAACGATTGCGCGGCAAGACCTCCTACGACGAGGAAGAATGCCACCAATGCCGCTCCTATCAGCCTCATTCTCGTTTTCATTGCTGTAACTCCTATTCTCTGACGCCTATTCCCGGCCGGCGTAGAGCTCGTCGATGTGGGCCTGGCAGTTGGCCAGCGCCTGGGCGCGCCGGATCTTCATAGTGGCGGTCAGTTCTCCCTGCTCGATGGAAAAATCGCGCGCCAGCACGCGGTACTTGCGCACCTGCTCAAACGGCGCAAGCTGCCTGTTGACGCGCGCCACGGCTTTGCGGATCTCGGCCAGCACCGGCGGCGCCTGGGCGATTTCAGAAGCCGCGCGGCCGCGCCACGGCTCCATCCCTTTCAACGCATCGGCGGCGGCGGGATTGACAGTGAACAGCGCGGTGAGGAACGGCAGCCGGTCCCCAATCAGGAGCACCTGGCTGACCAGCGGCTCCATTTTGAACAGGTTCTCGACGCGCGCGGGATAAATTTTCTTCCCGGTGGAAGAGACGATCAACTCCTTCTTGCGGCCGGTTATGAAGATGTAGCCTTCGCTATCGGCGTGGCCCAGGTCGCCGGTGTGCAGCCAGCCGTCGCGCAGCACTTCGGCGGTGGTCTTGGGATCGTTCAGGTAGCCGGAGAACAGACAGGGGCTCTTGAGGAGCATCTCGCCGTCTTCGAGGAACCGCAACTGGACGCCGGCCAGCGGACGGCCGATGCTGCCCGGCTTGGGGCGGTCGAGCGGATTCAGAGTTGCCACGCCGCCCTCGGTCAATCCATAGCCTTCGATGATCGGCATACCGATGGCCTCGTAGAACTCGGCCAGGTTCTTGCCCAGCGGCGCCGCGCCCGAAGCAGCTACCCGCAAGCGCCCGCCAAAGCGCGCGCGGATCTTGCGGAAGAGAAGCCGGTCGGCCAATTTCAAGGGGGCGCGGATTCGCACCGGAACCGGCTTGCCCGCGCGGCGGTAGCTCGACGCCGCCAGCGCCAGCGCCAGCGCGCCATAGAACAGCTTGCGCGCCGGAGCGGGGCGCTTGCGCAGTTCGGTGCAGATGGTGGCGTAAATGCGCTCCCACATGCGCGGGGGCGCCAGCAGAATGGTGGGCCGCACGTTGCGGATTTCCTGAGGCAACTTCAGGAGGCTCTCGGCGAAGGTCACCGGCATGCCGCAGCGGATCGGCAGGAATTCCATCACCACGCGTTGCGCGATGTGCGCCGATGGCAGAAAAACCACCGTGGAATCCTCCGGCCCCAGCGGCAGCACCGCCGGACCCATGTCGATGTTGGACACGATGGCATGATGCGTCACCAGCGCCATTTTGGGCTCTCCGGTGGCGCCGGAAGTGAGATACAAGACGGCGGGGTCGGAGGGTTGCAATTCCGACGATAGCCGCTCGATCGAGCCCGGATCGAGCTGGAGCGCATTGCGGCCCATTTCGCGGAGGTCCGCCAATGCGAGTGCGCCCGCGGCCCGTCCGGTAAGCAGAATCCAGTGGCGGACCGGCGCCGGCCGCAGCGATTCGAGCACCTCCGGGTTTTCGATGAAAGCCGCGCACGCCCCCGCGGATTCCATGGTGCGCACCAGGTCCTTGGGCGGATAGCTGGGGTACAGGGCCGCCGCGATCGAGCCATTGGCGATGATGCCCAGGTCGGCCAGGTAGAACTCCAGGCGCGTCTCGGAACTCAGCGCCACGATGTCGCCTTTACCGATTCCCAGAGTGCGCAGTCCGGCGGCGATTTCGTCCACCGCCTGCCGGTACTGGTTCCACGAGAAGGGCGGCGCGCCAGGCTGGATAAGCGCAGGCGCATCACCGTACGCGCGGGCGGCTTCTTCCAGAACCCGATAAAGGGTGCGAGACCTCACTCCATGCAATTTACCAAATTAGTTATGACGCCGTGATTAGCGGTCGTATTCGAGCAGCGAGAAGACGTCGTACCCCGCGAGCTTCCGGCGCCCGTTGAGAAAAGTCAGCTCGACCACGAACGCGATGCCCGCCACCGTGCCGCCGGAGTCCCGCACCATGCGCGCCGCGGCCGCGGCGGTGCCGCCGGTGGCCAGCAGGTCATCCACAATCAGCACGCGGCTGCCGCTTCCGACGGCATCCTTGTGCATCTCGAGCGTGTCGGTACCGTATTCCAGGTCATAGGTGACACTGACCACCTCGGCGGGCAGTTTCCTGGGCTTGCGCACCGGCACAAAGCCCGCGTTCAGCGCATAGGCCAGCGCCGGCGCAAAGATAAACCCGCGCGCCTCGATGCCCAGCACCAGGTCCACCGGTGTGTGGCGATAATGCTGCTTGAGGCCGTCGATGACGGCGCGCAGGCCCGAGGGGTCCTTGAGGAGCGTGGTGATGTCGTAGAAGAGGATGCCGGCTTTAGGGAAGTCGGGCACCTCGCGGATGAGCTTTCTAAGATCCATGGTGAACGACCCGTATTGTTGCACGCGCGGCGCGACGGGTTCAAGTGGATGGTCACTCGATGCGAAAGCCGCCGTACTGGTGCACGGCGGCGTCCTGCTCCTCGACGCCGCGCACATCGGCCCAGCGCGGGCCGCGATGGAGCAGGCCGGCCATCTGCGAGAGCTTCTCCTCGGACCCCGCGGCGTAGACTTCCACGCGGCCATCGTCCAGGTTGCGCACGTAGCCGGTCAGACCGAGCTCGGCCGCCGCGCGTTGCGCGAAATAGCGGAACCCGACGCCCTGCACGCGCCCGCGGACGATCCATCGCCGCGCTGAATTCCCTTTCGCAGCCATTCCGTTGGAGAGGATACCACGCCGGCCGGCCCCTCCTATAACAACTCCGACAGCAGCGCTCCGGTGTCCACCGGGTCGGGCTGATTGTAGCCGGAAGCGGCCTTCTCATGTTGCGCTGCGAGCGCCTGTTCGGCCTGCTGTTCCATGCCGGCGGCTGCGGCGGCCACCATGCGATCCTGGGTGGACGGGTCCACGGGAGCGTTGGCGGCCGCTTCGATAACGCGAGCTTTCTCGATGGTCGCTTGAGGGCCGGACGGATCGGGGCCAACATCCAGGGTGACGTCTCCGCTGGTGGCATAACTCCTGCCGTCCGGTCCCACGGTGTAGCCGTAGGAAGGGCCGCTGGTGGCGTAGGGTCCCGCGGCTGCCAGGTGAGCCTCCTCGTGCGCCCGAACGTGGCGGTCGGTAACCGCCAGTTGAGCCACCTCGGCCTGTTGCCCGGCAGAGAGTTTAGACAAGGCGGCAGAGCTACCGGCAGGGGGACGCGTGAAGCCCGCAGGTTGCGCTGCCGCCAGCGCCGAGCCGACAGCCGAGCCTGACACAGGAGACACTCTGCATGACTTATCGGCTGCAATGGCGCAAGCTCGCAGCAATCAGCTTTCAGCTTTCGGCTAAACCCCCGGCGGGCGCCGCTTATGCCAGTCCGTGCGGGCCTGAAACTCCTTGCCGACGGCCAGCAGCAGGTTCTCGGAAAACGGCACTCCCACCACTTGCAGCGCCAGCGGCAGATTCTCCGCGAAGCCGCATGGCAGCACCAGAGCGGGCAGACCGGCCAGATTCCCGGCTGGAACGATGGACCGGAATCCGGGATCTTGAGGCGCTGTGGCGGGAGCCGTTCCCGCGCGGTCCAGCGGCTGATCGATGCTGGTGGCGGGACCGGGCCGCCCCGGCGCCAGCAACACATCCACTTCCTGGAAGAGCGTGGAGAACGCCTCCTGGATCAGCCGGCGCACGCGCATGGCCTTCAGGTAATCTTTGGCCGGGACTTCGAGGCTGGCTTTGAGCCCGGCGATCTGCGCGGCGTCGGCCAGCTCATCGACCTTCCCACTGGCGATGAGCGGCTCGAAAACGGAGGCTTGCTCGGCCGCGAGGATGGTGGACAGCACCGCGCCGTAGGGAAATGGCGGCATCTTGGTCTCGACCAGCCGCATGCCGGTTTGCTGGAGCACAGCCAACGCGGCTTGGAAAGCGGGACGGGCCGCCGGCTCGGCCCACTCGGTGAAATCCGCGGGCGCATAGCCCATCCTGAGATCCTTCAAAGGCCGCGCGTATTGGGGTGTGTAGTAGAAGCTCTTGCCGGCGGAACCCGGGTCTTTCGCGTCGCTGCCCGCGATCACCTGCAGGATCAGCCCGCAATCTTCGGCGCTGCGCGCAAACGGGCCGAGCTTATCCAGGGTCCAGGAAAGCGCCATCGCGCCGTAGCGGCTCACCAGCCCGTAGGTGGGCCGCAGCGCGGTCACGCCGCAGTAGGATGCCGGCGTCACAATGGATCCCGAGGTCTCCGATCCGATGGCGAAGGTGACCAGCCCGGCGGCTACCGCGGCTGCCGGCCCGCTGGAAGATCCGCCCGACCAGCGCGTGCGGTCCCACGGATTCAGCCCCGGGCCGGTGAGCGATGCCGAAGCATACCGGTATCCGCCTCCGCCGGCCAGCTCGACCATGGAAAGCTTGCCCGCGAGCACCGCGCCCACGCCCGCCAGTTTGTCGATCACCGTGGCGTTGTAGTCGAACACCTGGCCGGCATAGGGTTTCGCGCCCCAGGTGGTGGGCTGGCCGGCCAGGCTGAGGAGGTCCTTCACGCCGTAGGGAATCCCTTGCAGCGGCCCGCGCAGGCGCTCGCGCTTGATATCTTGATCCACCTCCCGTGCCTGTCGGATAGCCTGTTGGGGCAGGGGAAGGGCCAGCGCGTTGTAGCCCGGTCCGAGCTGCTCCAGGCGGCCGGCAAAGGCCCGCGCCAGCTCCTGGGCGGAAAATTCCTTGGACTTGAGGCGAGCATTCAGTTCCGGGATGGTGGCGAAGAACAAGTCGTTGCCGATGCCGGCCATAGCGTGCCTCAAGCTTTGAACTGGAAGGCGGGCTCGGTAGCCACGGGCACTTCCTGTTTGGCCAGCGCCGCGCCGTTGGCCGCGACCCGGTCCCTGGCCGCTTTCAATTCTTCGCCGGGAGCGGCGGGAGGCCCGGACGGGGTTTGCGCCAGCGCTGCCGCCGAAGTCAGCGCCGTTGCCAGTTGGCGTCGCGTGAGCTTCATATTCACCTATAATCGTGTTCCAGGGCTTCGGTCGCCGCCTTCTCCATGGCCGGCCGGGGCGCCGATTCGCCGGTCCAGATTTCGAACTGCTGCACGGCCTGCTCGATGAACATATCCAGTCCCGGAACCACCGTCTTGCCCTGTTCCCGGGCGCGCTTGATGAGCACGGTCTCGATGGGGTTGTACACCATGTCGAAGACCACGTCGGCGGGAATCGACCCGTTGAAGAAGCACTCATCGACTTGCGGGAACATGCCTAGCGGCGTGGCGTGGACCACGGCATCGAAACGCCGCGTAGCGAGCTGCTCGCGCGTCAGCGCCTCGGCCCCGCAAACCTTGGCCAGCGTGCGCACGCGGTCGATGCTGCGTCCCACTAAGGTAATTTTCGCGCCCGCGTCCGCCAGCGCGTAGGCCGCGCCACGAGCGGCACCGCCGTTGCCCACGATCAGGATGGACGATTTCCCCAGACGCAGCAGGCGGGAAAGCGGGCCGGTGACTCCGGCGGCGTCGGTGTTGGTGCCGCGCCACTTGCCGGCCTTGCGCCATACGGTGTTGACCGCGCCGATGCGCCGCGCCAACGGGTCCACCACGTCCAGGTAGCGGATGATCTTCTGCTTGTGGGGAATGGTGACGCTGAAGCCCGCCAGCGGCAGCTTGGCGGCCATGGTAAAGAAATCGCGCAAGTACACGGGCGAAACCAGGAACGGCAGGTACACCGCGTCCACGCGGCGCGATTGAAACGCCCGGTTATGCACGGCCGGCGAAATCGAATGCCGGATGGGGTCGGCAATCACGCCGTAGATCTTGGCAGCTTTCCCGAGCTTCTCGACGCGGTACAGATGGCGCAACTGCCGCGCGCTGACCTGCCCGGCCGCGGTCCCCTCGGCGACCATGGGCGCGGCGTAGGTGAAGAGGCCGCCGAACAACGGGGAAAGCACGCGCGTGGGAAACCCCAGTTCGCCCATGGCCAGCACCACCAGCCGATGCTTGGACAGGGCCTTGACGGCCGCCAGCACGCGCAAGTTGTCGGATGGCTTGCGCGCCGTGGTCACCACCTTGTAGGCGTCGGCCTGCACCCGCATGACCCGGCTCAGGATGGTGTCCATGGGCGGGGTGGACTCGTAATTGTGGCACGAAACGATGACATGCACGCGCCCGCGAAACTGGTGCAGCCGTTCCGGAGCCAGCTCCGCGGTTTCGATTTCGAAATCGACGGCTTGCGCCCCGTTGTCGACCGCGCGGTCCAGCACGGCAAACTGCTCCTCGACGCTGCCGTTGAATCTTCCGTGGTTCTGGCGCCGGCGGCAGGTGGCCAGGACGATGGAATCGGGAAACTGCTCGAGAAACCCTCGAATGGCATCGGCGCCCTTCCAGGGTTCATCGAGAAAGTCCAGGCGGAACTCCAGAAACGTTTCGCCCGCCTCAGCTTCACGCCGGGCGTGGTCCAGCAGTGTGGGAACATCGGGCAGGCCCAACGCGATGCAAATACGCGGGAGCGACCTCGTCTGCGCCATCTTCGGTAAGGAATTCCTAGAATAACATGGCCGGGATGCTACTCCGGATTCAGCAGCCGCACTTCGCCCAGCCCCAGCGCGCGAATACCCGCCTCGATCCTGGCGCGGTCTCCCACCACCACCCAGATCAAATGGTCGGGGTGAACCACTTCGCGGGCGGAGGTTTCGATGTCGGCCAGGGTCAGCACGCGCACCTTTCCAGCGTAGGTTTGGTAGTAGTCCTCCGGCAGATCGTACTCGACGAGATCCTCGATGGAGCTCATTACGCTATTCATGGTTTCGCGGGAGCCGGGCAGGCGCAGGGTCTCGCTGGCCTTGACGCGCGCCAGCTCCGCGTCGGTGGCCGGACGGTCCGCCAGAATGCCACGCAGTTCCTTGCCGATCTCGGTCATGGAATCGGTGGTCTTGTCGGTCTGGACGGGAGCATAGGCCAGAAATGGGCGCTGGCCGCGCGCGCTCCGCAGCATGGTCAAAGCCCCATAAGCCCAGTGTTTGTCCTCGCGCAGGTTCATATTGAGCCGGGCGCCGAAATCGCCTCCCAGAATGTTGTTCATGGTCTCGATGGACACTTCGGCGGGATTGTTCTTGGGGGGCGCCACGCTGCCCGCCAGAATCAGCGATTGTTGAGCTCCGGGACGATCGATCAGGTACACCACGGACCGCTCCGCCAGAGGCACGGTGGCGACATTCTTCCTGGGTGTGTCGCCGGGGGTCCAGGCGGAGAACAACTTTTCGAGTTTCGGCCGGATCTCCGCCAGAGTGGTGTCTCCGACCACCATCAGCGTGGCGTGGTTGGGCTTGAACCAGGCGGCATGGAACCTGGCCATATCTTCGCGCGTGAGCTGGGAGACGCTGGCGGCGGTGCCCGAGCCGGTCCAGGGTTCCGAATAGGCATGGCCCTTGCCGTAAATCAGGCCGGGGAGAACGCGCAGGGCCATAGGCGCCGGCTCGGTCTTTTCGCGCTCGATGGCGGCCAGTTGTTGCTTCTGCTCGCGAAGAAAATCGGCCTGCGGGAAGGATGGGTTGAGGGCCACGTCGGCGAAGATTTCGAGCGACGCGTCCAGGTTGGCCTTGAGAGCCGAGAGGCGCGTATCGATGCCGTCCACGTTGGCGGTCACGTTCAAGGTGGCGCCGAGCTGCGCCAGTTGCTCGCCGATCTCGAGCGAAGTGCGCGCTTTGGTGCCCTGATCGAGGAGCTTCGAAACCAGCGCCGCCTCCCCGGGGCGCCCGGTAGGCCCCGAAGACTGGTCGGCGGCATAACCGGAATCCACCAGCAGGCTGAAATTGACCAGGGGGATCTCGTGCCGCTCGGCCAGGACGATCTTGAGCCCGTTGGAGAGCGTGGTGCGCTCGAGCTGGGGCAGGCCCAGCTCGGGAGGCTGGCCGGTGGCGGGAGGCTGATTGCGGTCCACGGCGGTGGTGGAAGCCTGGGGGTCGCCGAAGGGCAAAACCTCCGCGACATAGTCGCCGTCGGACAACCAGCGTTGGGCGGCGGCCTGAACTTTGGCGGGGGTGGCTTCGCGCTCGCGGCGCAGTTTGACCTGATAAGCGGCGGGGTCGCCCAGATAGACCTGGCTCATGGCCAGTACGTCGGAGGTTCCGCCGAACCCGCCGACGCGGTCCACGCCCCGAACAAAGTTGGCGAGGTACTGGGTGCGGACCCGCTGCACTTCCTGCGCGGTGGGTCCTTGGGCGAGGAAGCGCGCCATCTCCTCATCGATGGCCTTTTCGACCCGCGCCAGCTCGACGCCCGGACGCGCCGTGGCCTGGATGATAAACTGGCCGCCGATTTCGCGCGGGTTGATATAGGCCGACACATCGGTGGCAAGCTGGTCGTCGTAAACCAGGCGCTTGTAGAGCCGCGAGGTCCGCCCGTTCGAGAGCGCGTCGCTGACCATGTCGAGGTAGTCGCCGTCTTCGCTGCCGAACTCGGGCATGTTCCATACCTTGTAGAAGCGCGGTTCGGCTACGCGGTCCTGGTAGACGGCTCGGTGCGCCCCCGACATTTTTGCGATCCAGACGCGCTGCCGGGAAACCGGCGGGCCGGGCGGGATTTCCCCGAAATAGGTCTCCACTTTCTTGCGGACGGTCTGCGGATCTACATCGCCGGCCACCACCAGCACGGCATTGGAAGGGCCGTAGAAAGTCTTGAACCACTCCTTGACGTCATTCAAGGACGCGGCGTTCAGGTCTTCCATGGAGCCAAGCGTGTTCCAGGAATACGGATGGCCGCTGGGGTAGGTGTCCTGTTGCATGAGTTCCTCGGCCAGGAAATAGGGCTCGTTTTCGTCCTGACGCTTCTCGTTCTGGACCACCCCCCGCTGCAGATCGAGGGTCTTCTGGTCGATGGCGTTCACCATGTACCCCATGCGGTCCGATTCCATCCACAGCGTGTAATCCAGGGCGGAGATGGGCACGGTCTCGAAATAGTTGGTGCGGTCCTCGTTGGTGGTGCCGTTGAGGTCGGTAGCGCCAATGCGCTCCATGGCCTCGATGTAGCGGCCATGGAAATGCTCACTGCCGCCGAACATGAGGTGTTCGAACAGGTGAGCGAAGCCGGTCTTGCCGGGGTGTTCGTTCTTGGACCCGACGTGGTACCAGACGTTCACGGCCACGATGGGCGCCTTGTGATCCTCATGGACGATCAAGGTGAGGCCATTTCCCAGAACGAATTTCTGGAACGGAATATCGACGTCCTGGGCGTAAGCCGCCAAAGACAGGAAAGCAAGTGCAAACAACGCGCGACGCATGGAACCCCCTCCAAAGAAATGTAACACGAACCCGGGGGTCTGCCGGCTCCGGGAGCCAGATTGAGCGGCAACAGCTACACTGAGTGGTGGTTCGAAGCCTGTTAAGGAGATCCGGCTTGACGCACAAATCCAGATCGGAAAGTCATCTGGGGATCGCTTGTCCGATGGCCAACGAGGGAGATGACGCGGTTCGCTTCGTAAAGGCGGTTCTGGAGCGATGCGTGGGATTTCGCCAGACCACTTTTTTCGCTGTTCTGGACAACGCCAGTAAGGATAATTCGCTCGATCTGCTGCGTGCGTACGCCGCCGGCGAGCCGCGGCTGAACGTGGTCTGGGCGCCGGAAAACCGCTCGGTGGTGGACGCGTACTTGAGGGGATACCGTGAAGCCCTGGCGGCGGGCTGCGACTGGATACTCGAAATCGATGCCGGGTTCAGTCATGAGCCGGAAGACTTGCCGAGATTCTTCGACGCCATGACGGGCGGCTACGACTGTATTTTCGGCAGCCGCTTCATGAAGGGAAGCAGCCTGACCGATGAGAGCCTGAAGCGCTATATCGTGAGCCGCGGCGGCACCCTGCTGAGCAACCTCCTGCTGGGCACGCGGCAAACCGACATGACGAGCGGGTTTGAGTTTTTCAGCCGGGAGGCGCTGGAACACGTGCTCCAGTGCGGGATTCGCTCGCGGGCGCACTTCTTTCAAACCGAAATCAAGACATTCTGCCGCAATCTGAAATGGATCGAGGTGCCGATCCATTACTCCTCGCCCAGCCCCCGCCTGAAAGGGGCCGCGGTATCGGAAGCATTTCGCCAGCTTTGGCAGCTTCGTCGACGCGTTCGCTCCGGAGCCGTGTAGCCACCGGCCTTACCGAGACGGTGAAACGGGGGCTTCGATCCAGGTAAGTGGCTTCGCACGCGGAGGGGACGAACCAGGCGGCGTAGCGCCGACGCTTACACAAGTAATGGGCGTGACGTCGAATACTTCCCGGTTGACTGCCCCGAGGAGCGATTTCTTCATAAACAGATACGTTCCCACCCAGCGGATTTGGGGAGGTTCCAAGAGTGGTTTCAGGAAGACAGGCCGGGCGCGCAGGAACGGCGATGGAGGCACCAGGCCGTCGGAGCGAAGCACCAGGCTCACGGGAGCATAAACAGCGGCGAACTCCGGTTCCCACATTACTCCCCGGGTCACGAGTTCTTCAAACGCCCAAATCTGGGTGCAATCCGCCGACGCGGCTTGCCGGATGTCGATGAGCGGCCGCGGGAACAGCAGGTCCGGCAACAGGGCATAGAAGGTGGGCCGGTGGAAGGCCGCATGATTCTTCAATCCGTACAGGCCCTGGTTGGCGTGAGCGATTCGCGTGTTGTTCAGACCCAGGAGGTCGACCACATACCCGCCGTAACTGACCGCAATCCCACCCGCCGTAACCACTCCGATGCGGGGTTTGGGATTGCCGGGAAATGCATGATTGAGAAGATTCCCCGTCTGCAATCCGCGTTCGGCAATCCGGTATTCGTTCTCGAGGCCGGCAACGCGCTCGATGGCGGGCAGTTGCATTATGTCAATTGCGATGGCGGTGGCGACGGCCAGGAATCCGATCAGGAAGCCACGACGCCCCGCAGTGGGCCACCCAGGTAAATTGATCAACGCCAGAGCGGGGATGGGCAGCAGCAAGTTGAACTGCACCAGAAACCGGCCTTGCGCAAAATGATCCCCGCCGTTCAGGATCGCGATCCCAACCAACGCCATAGCGGGAATACCGACGGCGAGCGTAAGCAGATCCGATTGCCGGGGTTCCCGGTTTCCGACCACCCGCCAGCCCGCGCGGATGCCAAGGGCCAGAAGAATGACCAGCAAGGGTATCGCCATGGGGCAGACCTGAAGATTCCCGCCGATATATTCCAAGCCGCTGGAGATGTTGTACCAGACATGCGGCGACAGTTTGGCGTAGTAGGTGTTCGGCAGCGGATAGCCGAAGTAGGACAGGCGGAAGCAAATCAGACCGGCGGTTGTGACTGCGTACACGATCAGCGGAATGGCCACGGTCCGCACCGTCGTGCGTAACTCGCGCGTCTTCAGCCAAAACAAGAGGCCACCCGTCAGCACCAGGAACGGAACCAGCGCCATTGCCTCCGGCCGCGTCAGAACCAGGATGAACGCCAGCACCGACATTAGTGTTGCGTATTGTCTTGTATGGCATTCCGCCAGCAGAGCGCAGGTGACGGCTACTGCGCTGAGGATCAGTAACGTCCAGACGGATACATCCATCAGCGCGATGGTCAGCCAGGTAATCACTCCCGGATTCAGGGCTAACCAGCAAAGGTAGGCAAACAGCGGCAGGCCGAATTGTATCCTCCCGGCTCCCAGCTTCTGGAAACTGCCGAGAATTCGCAGGCCCATCCAAATTGCGAGGAGGCAGAACAGGAAGTGAAGCCCATGCATGACGGGCAGCGGATAGGGTGTTCGGAGCGCCAGATACCAGATCCCGACTTGTAGCAGAGACGTGGTGCCCTCAACCCGCTCGGTGCCCGGAAAATACACCCAGCCGTGGCCGTTGGCGAGATTGGCGGCGTAAACCCGGGCGATATTGGCGTCGTCGATCCCAACCAGTGGCCGGTAGCAGGCGGAATGGAAAAGAAACGCGATTGTCAGAAACGCAAACACGCACGCGAATGCGACGCGCGAACTGCTGCCGCCGATCTCCTCAGCCGCAAGCATCCGTGGATTCACGAGTGAAGACCGGATGATAGAATAGCACACAGATGTCTGCAACCGGCGGAGTTGCCGACTCGAGTCACCCGCTTGCCTGCGGCATCCCGGCGGCACTTTGAAGGTCTCGGTAATCATTCCGGTTTACAACGAGTTCCGCGCCTTCGATCAGGTTCTGGAGCGGGTGCGGCGCGCGCCCCTGCCGGAATCCTGCGTCAAGGAGATCGTCGTCGTGGACGATGGTTCCACCGATGGAACGGCCGGAAGGGTGAGAGATTATGGCCACCAAGGCGTGGTGATCGGACATCAATCGGTCGTCAATTCCGGAAAAGGCACAGCCGTCCGCGTGGGGATCGCGTTGGCCTCCGGCGACATTATTCTGATTCAGGACGGCGACCTTGAATATGATCCCAACGACTACGCTGGCATCGTCGAGCCGATCGTCCGAGGCGATGCGGACGTGGTTTACGGTTCCCGTTTTTTGGGACGGCCCAAGGGCATGGCTTTTCGCAATCTCATTGCGAATCGAATTCTGACGGCCGCGGCGAATTTGCTTTACGGCGCCCGGCTAACCGACGAAGCTACAGGGTACAAGGCGTTTCGCGCGACCGTGCTGGATCGAATAGCCCTGACATGCCGCGGTTTTGAATTCTGCCCCGAGGTGACCGCCAAGGTGCGGCGGCTGGGATACAAGATTCATGAGGTCCCCATCAGTTACAATGCCCGCGGCATCGCGGACGGTAAGAAGGTCCGCGCGCGGCACGGTTTCGAAGCGCTCTGGACTTTGATCAAGTACCGCTTTACGCCTCGAAAGAGATTCACGGCCCGCGCCCGGTCAACCGGTGAGTCATGTTAGCCATTCCGGCCGGCGGTTTCCTGGCTGATGCGAGAGCCATAACCTGGGCGGATATAAAGCTGGAAGCCGGCATCTTGGGGTTGGTCCTCGTCCTGGCCGCCGGCGGTCTCTCGGTGAATCGACTACTCCCGGAGCGATGGCTTACTCTTTACGGCCGGTTCTCGGCTCGCAAGTACCTGCCGATCCTCGCGATTATAGCGGCCGCCGGGGTCATACGGCTGGCCCTTCTGCCTTGGTACCCCATTCCGCTGCCTAGAGTCCATGATGAGTTTTCGCTGTTGCTCGGCGCGCAGACATTTGCGTTAGGCCGGCTGACAAACCCGACCCACCCCTTGTGGGTTCACTTTGAGACCTTCCACGTTCTGCAGCAGCCCACGTATGTATCGATCTACCCTCCGGCGCAGGCGGCCATGCTGGCTGTGGGGATTGCGATGGGGCACCCGTGGCTCGCTGTTCTCGCCTGCTGGATGCTGACGTGCGGCGCTTTTGTGTGGATGCTACGGCCCTGGTTTTCTCCCGGGTGGGCTTTCTGCGGAGGCCTCCTGCTGCTGGCGCGGATGCCGCTGACCTATTGGAGCGATAGCTACTGGGGCGGCGCTCTGGCGGCGCTTTCCGGCGCCATCATAGTCGGGGCGGCGGGACGGATCTGGTTTCAGCGTACGGCGCGCTGGCGCTATGGCTGGCTGCTGGGAGCGGGCATAGCGGTATTATTAAACCGCCGCCCGTTCGAAGGGCTGCTCGTCACCGCCGGGATCGGATTGATGCTGACGTATTGGCTCTTCAAAAAGGCAGACAAGCCGGTAGTCCGTCAGGCCACTAGAATGGCCGCCCCCGCCCTGGCCGTTCTTCTGCCATGCGCTGCATTCATTGGTTATTACAACGCGCGGGCGACCGGCAACCCTCTGGTGTTGCCCTATGTGAAAGGCATCCAGACATACTCCATCGCGCGGCACGATATCCTTATCCCCGCGGCGCCCGAACCCGTCTACCGGAATCCGGAGTTCCGCACTTTTTACCGGCAGGAGTATGCCTACTACCGTTACCGGCAGCAGCACTTCCTGCGGTCTCTGGCAGCGCCGGCCTTTGATGCATGGCGTCTGTACTTAGGCCCCTCGCTGTCAGTCCCGCTTCTGCTGGCCTTACCCTGGATCTGGCGGAGCCGGCGCATTCGGCCTATCCTACTCATTCTCACGGGCTGCCTGGCGGTCAATGCCACCGAGACTTGGATCATACAGCATTACCTCGCCCCGGAATTGCCGCTGCTGTGGATTGTCGTCATAGAGTCCATGATCATTGTTGCGACCAAGTGGCGGATTTGGGGGCGGTCCATTGTTGCTGCGTCCATCATAAGCTGCGCGTTGGGACACCCCGGTGTATCCCTCGCAAACGTTGCCCTCAATATCCATCATGACCGTTCCTGGCCGCGCTCCCAGATCGCCGCGACGCTCGCTGCCACTCCGGGAAAGCACCTGGTGCTGGTGAAGTATCTGCCGGGCCACGATGTCACTGCTGAATGGGTCTACAACGAGCCGGATATCGATTCTTCACGAATCGCTTGGGCGCGCGACCTCGGCCCGGAGCGGAACGCCCGATGCCTCGATTACTTCCGCGGGCGCAGAATCTGGGAGGCCGACGTGGGAGGAGCAGTCGAGTCCTTTCGCGAAATCACACCTCCCACCGCGACAGCATTACCGGCGCCGGTCGAGTGATGAGTTGGGAGACGGCAATCCCTCGAACTGCCGCCGATCTCCTCAGCCGCAAGCATCCGTGGATTCACGAGTGAAGACCGGATGATAGAATAGCACACAGATGTCTGCAACCGGAGCGCCCGGGCAGCAGGTGAATCGTGCTGGCAGTTCCGGCCGGCAGTTTCCTGGTTAAAGCGAAAGCGACCATGACGGCGGATATGAAGCTGGAAACGGGTCTTGTGGGGTTGTCCCTCCTCCTCGCCGCTGGCGGCCTCTCGGTAAATCGAGTACTCCCGGAGCGATGGCTTGATTCTTTCGACCGGTTCTCGGCTCGCAAATACCTGCCGATCCTCGCGATTATAGCGGCCGCCGGGGTCGTGCGGCTGGCCCTTCTGCCTTGGTACCCCATCCCACTGCCGATTATCCATGACGAGTTTTCGTACTTGCTCGGCGCGCAGACGTTTGCGTTGGGCCGGCTGACAAACCCGACCCACCCCATGTGGGTGCACTTCGAGACGTTCTGGGTCCTGCAGCAGCCTACGTATGTATCGATCTACCCTCCGGCGCAGGCGGCCATGCTGGCTGTGGGAATTGTGATGGGGAACCCGTGGTTCGCCGTTCTCGGCTGCTGGATGCTGACGTGCGGCGCTTTTGTGTGGATGCTGCGGCCGTGGTTTCCCCCAGGGTGGGCTTTCTGCGGGGGCATCCTGCTTTTCTCACGGACATTGATGTCCTATTGGAGCGACAGCTACTGGGGCGGCGCTCTGGCAGCGCTTTCCGGCGCCATCATAGTCGGGGCGGCGGGGCGGATCTGGTTTCAGCGGACTGCGCGCTGGCGCTATGGCTGGCTGCTGGGAGCGGGCATCGCGGTATTATTGAACCGCCGCCCGTTCGAAGGACTTCTCCTCACCGCCGGGATCGGACTGATGCTGATTTACTGGCTCTTCAAGAAGGCGGACAGGCCGGTAGTCCGTCAGGCCATTCGGGTGGCCGTCCCCGCCCTGGCCGTTCTTTTGCCATGCGGTGCATTCATCGGCTATTACAACGCGCGGGCAACCGGCAATCCTCTGGTGTTGCCCTATGTGAAAGGCTTCGAGACATACTTCAGCGCCAGGCACGACATCCTTATCCCCGCAGCGCCCGAACCCGTTTACCGGAATCCGGAGCTCCGCACGTTTTATCGGGCCTGTTACACTTACTACCGTTACCGGCAGCAGCACTTCCTGCGGTCTCTGGCGGGGCTGGTTTTCCACTCGTGGCAATTCTACCTGGGACCCTCGCTCTCGCTCCCTCTTCTGCTCGCCTTGCCCTGGATTTGGCGGAGCCGGCGCATCCGGCCTATTCTGCTCATTCTGGCGGGCTGCCTGGCGGTCAATGCCACCGAGACGTGGCTCTTTCCACATTACATCGCTTGCGAAGCGCCGCTGATGTGGATTATCGTCATCGAATCCATGACCATTCTCGCCGCCCGGTGGCCCAATTGGGGTCGCTCCGTTGTCGCCGCTTCCCTTATAGGCTGTGCCTTTGGAGTCCCCGGCTCGGTCCTTTCCCCTGTTATCCGCAATATCCGTCGCGACCCCTCTTGGCCGCGCTCCCGGATCGCCGCAACGCTCGCTGCCACTCCAGGAAAGCACCTGGTCCTGGTGAAATATCTGCCGGGCCGCGATCTCCATGATCCTGAATGGGTCTACAACGAGCCGGATATCGATTCTTCACGAATCGTTTGGGCGCGCGACCTCGGACCGGAGCAGAACGCCCGATGCTTCGATTACTTCCGCGGGCGCAGAATCTGGGAGGCCGACGTGGGAGGAGCGGTCGAGTCCTTTCGCGAAATCACACCTCCCACCGCGACAGCATTACCGGCGCCGGTCGAGCGATGAGTTCGGAGACCGAGATCAGGCGGTTTTCCGAACGACGAGAACGAGGTTGGAGGCCAAGCCGAGCCACCGGACCTGGTGCAGACGCACCGATGCATCCTTCGGTTTGACCTCCCGGACCAGGCCGCGAAGCATCGGCGCTCCCATCAAGTGCAGCGTTCCCTCGCTGGCGTACATGCCCTTGCCGAGAAGCCTGTACACCCGGCGGTAAACTGGAGCGGGAAGAAAATGCAGCAACGGCAGGCCGGTGTGCGTCTCAAAGGGATGCCACCGATTGGGCGTCGTTATCAGAATTCCGTGGCGTGCAACCCGCAGCGCCTCGGCCAGAAACCGAGCCTGCTGGGCCCGGCTGCCGACGTGCTCGATTACGGCGTGCGAGTAGACGAAATCGACGGACCCGTCCGCGAACGGCAGCGCCCTGGCATCGCCCTGAACCAATGCCAGGCCTGGAAATTGGGCGCGCAACTCCGGCAGGTGTTCGACGCTCAACCCGTAGATGCGTTTCGTGTGCGGATAGCGTTTCTCCAGGTGATTGGACGAGTGATGGTCATCGGCCGATACGCCGATGTCCAAGATGGTTTGTGCCGGTGACGGCCGAAAAGTCGCGACAAAGATTTGAAAAATCTCTTCCCGGATCCTTACCAGCAAGCGGGCTATATACGATTCCAGACCGAAGGCGAAATAGTGGTAGTATCCGGACGACATAGCTCACTGCAATGCCCCCAGGATGGTCCGCGCGCCCCAGATGCTCCACTGGCTCATCCAGCGGCCGAAGTCGGAAACCGAAACGGCCACGATCAGGAGCATGAAGCCGAATCGCGAGATCTCCATGTAGATGGCCATGGGAATGCGCGCCGCCAGCAGCAGCTTCGAGCCATCCAGCGGCGGCACCGGGAGCAGGTTGAAGATCGCCAGGTACAGGCTCAGCCACACGCCGCGCACGGCGAATTGCGAAAACGCCGGCAGCGCGTGACTCGCGGCCACGGCCACCACGCCCAGCACCACCGCGAACACCACGTTGCTGAACGGTCCGGCCAGCGCCACCAGGGCCAGGCCGTTCAACCCGCCCTTGAGCTTGGAGGGGTCGGTGCGCACCGGCTTTCCCCATCCCAGGAATCCGCCGCCCAGCAGCGAAGTCGCGAAGGGCAGGATGGCGGTGCCCAGCCAGTCCACGTGCGCGAGGGGATACAGGGTGACGCGGCCGTCGCGCCGCGGGGTATCGTCGCCCAGGAGGGTGGCCACCCAGGCGTGCGCGAATTCGTGCGGCGCGGTGAGAATCCACAGCAGCAGCACGTTTAGAATTGCGTTCTGAAGCTCGAAATGCATGGTTAGGTCCGCCGCGTGATGGCCGCCCAGAGGCCGAGCAGCGCAACCACCGCCGCCACCGAAACTGCGAGCATCCACCTGATATGGTCTATTGTACGTGGTATCATAGAGTTTCGGCCATCACTTCTTTCCCGAGGTCAAATCCACTTGGCTTTAATCGAAGGTTGCAGGCACGCGCTGGAGATTTCCATCCCCGTCCACGAGGTGGAGAGCGAGACCGAGCGCGTGGTCGCCGACGTCATGAAGCGTGCCAAGCTACCCGGTTTCCGGCCCGGCAAGGTGCCTGTCTCGCTGGTTCGAAAGCAATTCGCCTCGGATATCCGGAAGCGGGTATTGGAAGCCCTGATCCCCAAGTACCTGCAAAAACAGTTCGAGGCGGAAAACCTGAACGCAGTGGGCACGCCCGACATCAAGGATGTCCACTATCACGCCGGCGAGCCGCTGACGTTTAAGGCCGAATTCGAGGTGGTATCGCCCATCGAGTTGCAGGAGTACCGGGAGGTCGAAGTTCCGTACCACGATCCCGAAGTGACCGACGAAGACGTGGCCAAGCGGCTGGACGATCTCCGCGAGCAGAAAGCCCAGTACGTGAACATCGACCCGCGGCCCTTGGTAGACGGCGATCACGCGGTGGTGGCGCTGGAAAGCCTGTCGGGTGTGGAAGGCGAGCCGGTGAAGCAGGAAGAGATGGTGCTGGAGATCGGCGGCGCGGACACATTCGAGGCCTTCACCGAGAATCTGCGCGGCGTCACTCCCGGCGAAGAGAAGGAATTCGAGGTCACCTATCCCGCGGAATTCGGCGCCAAACGGCTGGCGGGCAGGACCGTGCGATTCCACGCCACCCTGAAGGGCCTCCGCAAGAAGGAACTGCCGGAACTGAACGACGAATTCGCGCAGGACCTGGGCGACTACCGCAACCTGGACGAGCTGCGGGAAGCCATCCGCAAGTCCATCCTGGCGCAGCGCCAGTACGAAGCCCAGCAGGAGGCCAAGAACCAGATCGTGGATAAACTGGTGGATGCGCACGATTTTCCGGTTCCCGAAGTGTTCGTCGAGCGTCAGATCCGCAACCGTGTCGAGCAGAGCCTGCGCGCCATGGCGGCGGAGGGGGTGGACCCGAAATCCCTCAAGCTGGATTGGGAGAAAGTGAAGGCGACGCAGCGCGATAAGGCGGTGCGCGAGGTGAAGGCTTCGCTGCTGCTCTCGAAAATCGCCGAGCGGGAAGCCATCGCCCCCACGCGCGACGAAGTGGATAAGGAGGTGGAGCGGCTGGCCCGGCAGCAACGCGAGCCGGTGGCGGCCCTCCAGATGAAGTTCGAAAAAGACGGCACGATGGGGCGGATCGCTTCCCATATTCAAACCGAGAAAACGCTCAACTTCCTGTTCGAACATGCCCGGAAAACCGCGTAACACGTGTCGTGCCTGGGGGTCTGTCGTGCCATACAGTACCCAGTTAACTCTTGGGGCACATTGCTAACGAGCGCTATTCAGGTGATAATAGAGATGAAAGCAATTGAGGTTCCCTACCGCCCGCCTACGGCGGAAGAGGAGGAATCTGCGTGAAGCGTGCCGGAGCGGATGATGCTTTACGGTGTTCTTTTTGTCATAAGAGCCAGGACGTAGTCGGGAAACTCATCTCTTCCCCGAGCGATTATCCCCGTGCGTATATCTGCGACGAGTGCATTGCTGTTTGCAACTCGATTTTGGAAGACGACAAGGTCGAGGCTCCCTCGGGGATCGCGAATAAGATACCCAAGCCATTGGAAGTGAAGGAGTTTCTGGATCAGTATGTGATCGGCCAGGATCCCACCAAGAAGAAGCTGGCGGTGGCGGTGTACAACCACTGCAAGCGCGTCCACATGAACCGCGTGCGCAACACCGAGGTGGAGCTGCAAAAGTCCAATATCCTGCTGATCGGCCCCACGGGGACCGGCAAGACGTTGATGGCGCAGACCCTGGCCAAGATCCTCGAGGTGCCCTTCGCCATCGTGGACGCTACCACCCTGACGGAAGCGGGTTACGTCGGCGAGGACGTCGAGAACATCATCCTCAAGCTGCTCCAGGCGGCCGATGGGGACGTGCAGAAGTGCCAGCAGGGAATTATTTATATCGATGAAATCGACAAGATCTGCCGCAAGGACGAAAATCCGTCGATTACGCGCGATGTTTCCGGGGAAGGTGTCCAGCAGGCCCTCCTGAAGATCCTCGAGGGCACGGTCGCCAACGTTCCGCCGCAAGGTGGACGCAAGCACCCGCACCAGGAATTCACGCCGGTGGACACCACCAACATCCTATTTATATGTGGCGGCGCATTTGTGGGTTTGGAGAAGGTGATCGGGCGGCGCACCGGCAAGAAGTCCATGGGCTTCCTTCCGGAAGAAGAAAAGGGCGGCGTCAGGATGTCCGGTTCGGGCTCGCGGCGGGACATCGATCTTCTTTCGCAGGTCCAGCCCGTCGATCTGATCAAGTTCGGCTTTATTCCCGAGTTCATCGGCCGTCTTCCGGTAACCGCGGTGCTTCAGGATCTGGACCGGTCGGCCCTGATCCAGATTCTGACCAGGCCCAAGAACGCAATTGTGAAGCAGTATCAGAAGCTCTTCGAGTTTGAGAACGTGCGGCTGAGGTTCAGCGACGACGCCCTGGAGTCGATTGCCGAGCTGGCCATGGAGCGCAAGGTGGGGGCGCGCGGTTTGCGCATGATACTCGAGGACTTGATGCTCGATCTGATGTACTACCTGCCTTCTTACAAGAAGGTCCGCGAGTTCCAGGTCACCCAAGAGATGGTGCTGGCGCAGAAAATCAGTCTTACAATATTAGAAAAGGCCGGTTAGGCAGGGACGAGGCATACCCGGTCCCTAGCGGGAACCGCCTGGGAAACAGGGGCTGGGTCATCGCTCCCGGCGGAGAACAATGCTTACCTCAAAGGAAAAATCCGAGACAAAACGTCTGCCGATGATGCCCATCCGCGACGTGGTCATCTTTCCGTACATGATGACCCCGTTCGTGGTGGGGCGGGAATCCAGTGTGCGGGCGTTGGAAGAGGCCATGGCGGGCGACAAGAAGATCTTTCTCGCCAGCCAGCACGACGCCTCCATCGACGAGCCCAAGCCGAACGAGATTTACAGCGTCGGCACCATCGTCAACATTGTGCAAAGCCTCAAACTGCCGGACGGCAATATCAAGGTTCTGGTGGAAGGCGTGGAACGCGCCAGGGTGGTGTCGGTCTCCGACGAGGAAGGGTTTTTCCGCGCCATCGTGCGCACCTCGGCTTTCCGCGTGGAAGCCGGCCCGCAGCTCGACGCGCTGATCAGCCGGGTCACCGGCCTCTTCGAGCAGTATGTCAAGCTGAGCCAGAATCTGAATTACGAGACCATGATCGCGGCCCTCCGCGTGGACGAGCCCGGCAAGCTGGCGGACACCGTGGGCGCCAATCTCCAGCTCACCATTGAAGAGAAGCAGGAGCTGCTGGAAATCTTCGACCCCATCGAGCGCCTGACGCGGGTGGCCGAGATGCTCGACATCGAAATCGAGAAGCTGAATGTCGACCGCACCATTCAGGGCCGAGTGAAGCGCCAGATGGAAAAGGCGCAAAAAGAGTATTACCTGAACGAGAAGATCAAGGCCATTCAGAAAGAGCTGGGCCGGGGGGAAAAGAGCGAGAGCGACGAGCTTAAGAAACGCATCGAGACCGCCGGCATGACCCAGGACGCCCTGGAAAAGGCCCTGGCCGAGCTCAAGCGGTTGGAGAACATGCCGCCCATGTCGGCCGAATCCACGGTATCCCGCAACTACCTGGACTGGTTGCTGGCGGTGCCGTGGAAGAAGAAGTCCAAGGAGATCCGCGACCTTAAGTTCGCCGAAAACGTGCTCGAAACCGATCATTACGGCCTGGAGAAGATCAAGGAGCGCATCCTCGAGTTCCTGGCGGTGCGGCGGCTGGTGAAGAACCCCAAGGGCTCGATCCTGTGCTTTGTCGGGCCTCCGGGCGTGGGCAAGACTTCTCTGGGAATGTCGATTTCCAGGGCCACCGGCCGCAAGTTCGTGCGCCTGTCCCTGGGCGGCGTGCGCGACGAGGCGGAGATCCGCGGCCACCGGCGCACCTACATCGGCGCTCTGCCGGGCCAGATCATCCAGATGATGAAAAAAGCCGGAACCCGCAACCCGGTCTTCATGCTGGACGAAGTAGACAAGATGTCCATGGACTTTCGCGGCGACCCTTCGGCGGCCCTGCTGGAAGTGCTCGACCCCGAGCAGAACTTCATGTTCGTTGACCACTACCTGGATGTGGAGTATGATCTAAGCCAGGTCTTCTTCATCGCCACGGCCAACGTTCTCCACACTGTTCCTCCGGCACTCCAGGATCGCATGGAAGTGATCCGGCTCTCGGGCTACACGGAGCTGGAGAAGATGGAGATCGCCAAACGGTTCCTGGTGCGCAAGCAGATGGAGCAGACCGGACTGGGGAAAGACCGGATCGAGTTCGCGGACGATGGTTTGAACGGGTTGATCCAGTACTACACGCGCGAAGCCGGGGTCCGCAACCTGGAGCGCGAAATCGGCAACCTGTGCCGCAAGGTGGCGCGCCAGGTGGTGAACAGCGAAAGCGGCAAGGAGAAAAAGACGCCTCCCAAGGTGGTGATGACCGGCGACAAGCTGCCCGATCTGCTGGGACCGTGGAAATTCCGCGATCTCCAGGCCGAGAAGAAGAACGAAGTGGGGGCGGCGACCGGCCTCGCGTGGACCGAGGTGGGCGGCCAGATTCTGACCGTGGAATGCACTCTGATGGAAGGCAAAGGCAAGCTCACCATCACCGGAAAGCTGGGCGATGTGATGCAGGAATCGGCGCAGGCGGCCATGAGCTACATCCGCTCGCGCGCGCACCAGTTCGGGTTGCCGCGGGATTTCTACCGCAACCTGGACGTTCACATCCACATCCCCGAGGGCGCCATTCCCAAAGACGGGCCCTCCGCCGGCATCACCCTCGCCACCACCATCTGCAGCGCGCTGACGCGCATTCCGGTGCGTTGCGATGTGGCCATGACGGGCGAGATCACCTTGCGCGGCAAGGTGCTGGGAATCGGCGGGCTGAAAGAAAAGTTGATGGCGGCCCATCGCCATGGCATTCTGGAAGCAATCGTGCCACGGGAGAACGAGAAAGACCTCCCGGACATCCCGGACGCCATCAAGCAAACCATTAAGCTGCATTTTGTGGATTCGATGGATGAAGTGTTGAAAATCGCTTTGGAGCGGGAGCTTGTGGCGCTGCCGATGCCCGCGCCCGTTCCGGTGATCGAGGTGCAACCCGCGGAGGAGACTGCTGTAGCGCATTGAGTGGAACAGGCCTTGGGGCCTGTCTATGGGGTTGCCTGGTTCCTTGAAAGCCGAATTCGTAGTCAGTTCCGCCAGCCCGCAGATGTTTCCCTCCGACGGGCTCCCGGAGATCGCATTTTTAGGAAGAAGTAACGTAGGAAAATCCAGCCTGATGAACGCCCTGGTGGGGCACAAAAGGCTGGCTTTCACCAGCAGCACGCCGGGTCGCACGCAGACGATTAATTTTTTTCGTATCGAGGGAGCCTTCTACTTCGTCGATCTTCCTGGGTACGGATACGCTCGCGTGCCGCCAGGGCGGCAGTGGGAATGGAAGAAGCTGATTGAGAGCTATTTCGAGGAGAGGGAAACTCTAAAGCTTTGCTGCCTGATACTGGATGCCCGCCGGGGATGGATGGCGAACGATCTGGACCTGAAGCGGTGGCTCGAGTATCACGGCAGGCAGTACCTGGTAATCGCCACTAAGACCGACAAATTGAATCGATCGGAGCAAGAGCGCGGTTTGCGCGCCATCCGCGAGGAGGGCGTGGAGCCGCTGCCGTTCTCGGCCTTGACGGGCCGGGGAGTGAGGGAAACTTGGCAAGCAATATCGAAGACACTGCATCCACGGTAGGAGACGTTCCGCCGCAGGAAAAACCCACCGAAAAGCCGGCTGACAAGCAGCCTGCCCCCGCCGAAACCAACGAGAAACCCGCCGGAGCGCCGCCGCCCGCCGAACCGCCTCCGCCGATCCTGTCGCACGGCGGGCCCGGCCACCAGCGCCGCAAGGCCGCCCAAAACGTCAAGAACGGAACCCCCACGCTGGACCTGGTGGAGCTGAAAGACATGAGCATCCAGAAGCTCAACCAGGTGGCCAAGGACATGGGGATCTTGGGCGCCGCCGGGTTGCGCAAGCAGGAGTTGATCTTCAAAATCCTCCAGACCCAGGCGGAAAAGAGCGGTCTGATCTTTTCCGAAGGGGTGCTCGAGTGCCTGCCCGACGGTTTCGGTTTTCTGCGAGCGCCGGAGTACAACTACCTGCCCGGCCCGGACGACGTCTACGTCTCTCCTTCGCAGATCCGGCGATTCGATCTGCGCACCGGCGACACCATCTCCGGCCAGATCCGCCCGCCCAAGGAAGGCGAGCGGTATTTTGCGCTCATCAAGGTGGACGCCATCAATTTCGAGCCGCCCGAGGAAGCCCGCAACAAGATCTTCTTCGACAACCTGACGCCGCTCTACCCCAACGAGCGCGTCAAGCTGGAGACCGTCAAGGAAAACTATTCCGGCCGCGTGATGGACCTGCTGACGCCCCTGGGGAAGGGACAGCGCGGCTTGATCGTTTCGCCGCCGCGCACCGGCAAGACCATGCTGCTGCAAAGCATCGCCAACTCCATCACCACCAACCACCCCGAGATCACGCTCATCGTGCTGCTGATCGACGAGCGTCCCGAGGAAGTCACCGACATGCAGCGCAGCGTGCGCGGCGAGGTGATCAGCTCCACCTTCGACGAGCCCGCCACGCGCCACGTGCAGGTGGCCGAAATGGTGATCGAAAAGGCCAAGCGCCTGGTGGAGCACAAGCGCGACGTGGTGATCCTCCTCGATTCCATCACCCGCCTGGCGCGCGCCTACAACACCATCGTTCCGCCGTCCGGCAAGGTGCTCTCGGGCGGCGTGGATTCGAACGCCTTGCAGCGCCCCAAGCGTTTCTTCGGCGCCGCGCGCAACATCGAGGAAGGCGGCTCGCTGAGCATAGTCGCCACGGCCCTGATCGACACCGGCAGCCGCATGGACGACGTGATTTTCGAGGAGTTCAAAGGCACCGGCAACATGGAAATCCACCTCGAGCGCAAGCTGGTGGACAAACGCGTATTCCCCGCCATCGACATCAACAAGAGCGGCACGCGCAAGGAAGAGCTGCTGCTCCCCAAGGACGAGCTCAACCGCGTCTGGATTCTGCGCAAGGTGCTGAACCCGCTCTCGCCAGTGGAAACCATGGAGCTGCTCCTCGACAAGCTGGGCAAGACCCGCAGCAACGCGGAATTCCTGGGCTCCATGAGCGGGTAGGCTGGAACATCCGCGCTCCTTCGTGCGTGGTTGAGACGGGCGCCGCCGTCACCGCGCGGACCTGGGACGAGCAGAGAATCTCACAAGGGCTCCCCTCCCGGGACGCGACAGGAAAAAGGGGGACCCGCTCAGCTTCTCTTGGCGTTACACTAACCCAGTTAGGGTCTCCAATGGACGAACGCCGAATGCTCAAACGGATCGCCGCCACGGTGGTTCTTTCCATTGTTGCCTCCTTCGGCTGCGGAGACCAGACTGCGCCCGCAGTTCATGAGGAAGTGAAGCGGGAGCAAGTCCTGCCGCTGACGTTTGGCGGCTTCCTCAAGGACGGCCCCAAAGCGGAAAAGATTGACGGCGTATGCGGAGCCGATGACACCCGCAATTTACTGAACTGCGACATATACAACGGGCTGCCGGGATGGACTGTTACGGAGGTCACGCTGGCTGTTCTTTTGGCGCCCTACGGTGAGGACGATATCCGCGACTACCAGGTTCCTATCACCATCAAGCCGCGCACGACGGAGCGAGTGACCGTCAGGCTTGGTTTGCAGCTTCCACCCGACTACTTCAGGAAGCCCGATGGCAAGGTCTCGGCATTTGCCCGCTGGAGCTGGCAGGTTGAGGGGGCCAAGGGGTACCCCACCAAATGATCAGCGCTACTCCAACGGAACCGCAGCCGCTATAAACTTACTTCGCAGCCAGAACGCCGTACGCTGAATCCGCCCAGCGCGCAATTGGCCCGGTCCAGTTCCCTTCAGCCAGAACAAGCGCCCGTTTTGTAGGCGAACATGCACTTCCATTTCCATACCCTGAGCCAGCGAGGTGAGGCTTGCGACCGGCGCGGCTTCTACAAATTCAATGCTTCCCGGCTTGAGTTCCCTTCCCCAAACAGACCTGTTATCGAAGGGCGCTGCAGGACGCTTGTCTTTGAGGTATGCGACATTCGCCAAGAGGTAGGTTCTTGATCGAGAGCGATTTCGTATATCGAACTTTGGCCGCATGTTCCGAGGGGCGTCCATCGTTCCATCAAATCGCCAGGCGTACCCGACGGTTATATCCGTTGCTGCCAAGAACCACTGAATGAGCACGTACCCGATAACGAGCAGCACGCCCGCGAACACATTGGCTAGGAAGCCCGCCAGTACCTCGACCCAAAATGCCATGTCAGTCTCCCCTCCCCTGCCCCCCAAGTTACTTCTGTTGTGCCGGGGCACGCCTACTTCTTAGGTGAGGTGCCGTTCTTCTTCTTCAGAATATCTATACACTTGTCCGCCACCTCAGCACCATGAACTGCCAATTGCTCCTCGGTTTCGACGTATCTCTGGTACAAGGCACCCGCGTTCTCACTTACGGTGTAAATCAATGCGGACACATCCGTACAACTTTGAGCCAGATGAAGCAGGGAGGCCGCATTGCCCGTATTTCCAGCCATCATCTGCAACGCGGCTTGCGTTGATGCGCCACTTCCGCAGAGCAAGGCGTTTCGATCTGCGTCATCCAGCCACTCGAAGAAGGCGAAACCCAGTGGCCCATTGAACCCTTGGGGCTCACCTTTGAACGCTTTCACGGCCATGTCCAACGCGTTCACAACTTCGCGGTGGTGAGCGACGGCGTCTGTAGCACTCTTGCCCATCCGAACCTCTTCTTGGTCTATCAGTGGCTTGTATCGTTGTACCGCCCGTTCGACCTGAGTGACCACGAGGTTGATTTCGTCAGCGGCTGGAAAAGTCTTGTCGGTTTGTGCGTTAGCCACAGCCACAAAACTGACGGTCAGAAGATCAGGTGCACAGGCACACCGAAGTAGAGCCATCGGGACGCTCCTTCGCGTTTCCTATGTATTAGAGCCGTGGCACGATCATAACAGATTTCACAATCGGAAAGCGTGGGGGCCACTCTACAGCCAGAATATCCTATGCTCTATTTCCTCCGCCAAGCGTCTGCATTCTCTCGCGTTGTCGTGGCACTCCGCGCCTTTCTCCGTGGCACACTTGCGCAGAAGGTCAACATCCGTTTGCTTCATGGCCCACTCTCTATCGTGCTGGTCCAGCCTCGAGACGAATTCCGCCAGCCTGAATTTGTCCGGCTTCGTGTCTTGGCCGAGCTGGAAACTAAAAGCTGCGAGCTTGGCGGCTCGTTCCTCAAACCAATCCGCCTGGTCCACGAATACTTGCCGGTGCGCTTTCTGAGGCTCGATACGACGCTCTCGGTACGCCCGCCGGAACGTCCGCCATAGCCACGCCCCAATGTCCCTGATAAAGATGGTGACAGCCACAACTTCCAAGTCCCTGAAAGTTAAGTCGGACACGTTGCGTGGACCTCCTTCTACAGCCGCCACTATCCCACCGACAGTGGTTTCGTAGCAAGCCCGCTGACCAGCCAAACTCAAAGTGCCCAGCGCTTTCGAGCGCAAGCTGGTGGATAAGCGCGTATTCCCTGCCATAGACATCAACAAGAGCGGCACGCGCAAGGAAGAGCTGCTGCTCCCCAAGGACGAGCTCAACCGCGTGTGGATTCTGCGCAAGGTGCTGAACCCGCTCTCTCCGGTGGAAACCATGGAGTTGCTCCTCGACAAGCTGGGCAAAACACGCAGCAACGCCGAGTTCCTGGGCTCCATGAGCGGGTAGGCAGCCCTTCGTCCTCGTACATCAGCGTTCAATCTCCTCGATCAACGCTGAGAGCACCTCTGCGGCCTCATAGTCGGCTTGGGCAGAATTCGCTACTTTACGCTGCTCGTCGGTCTCTTCCCCCGTGATAACAGGGTAGACACTTCTCATTCGCGCCTTAGAGCTAGACGCCGGTGGTTCCGTTCTCCAGGAATGCCCGCAGGCGATGGCTGCGGCTGGGGTGGCGCAATTTGCGCAGCGCCTTGGCCTCGATCTGGCGAATGCGCTCGCGCGTCACGGCAAAGTTTTGCCCGACTTCCTCCAGGGTGTGCTCGCTTCCGTCGTCCAGGCCGAACCGCATCTTGATGATCTTCTCCTCGCGCGGCGTGAGGGTTTTCAACACTTGCGCGGTCTGCTCCCGCAGGTTTAGATTGATCACCGCGTCCGACGGCGAAATCCCGTTGGCATCCACGATGAAGTCGCCCAGGTGCGATTCCTCCTCTTCGCCGATGGGCGTTTCCAGGGAAATGGGCTCCTGCGCCACGCGCAGCGCCTTCCGCACCTTCGAGACCGGCATTTGCAGCCGCTTGGCGATCTCCTCGTTGGTGGGCTCGCGGCCCAGCTCCTGGATCATCTGGCGGGACGTCCGGACGAGCTTGTTGATGGTTTCGATCATGTGGACCGGAATGCGAATGGTGCGCGCCTGGTCGGCGATGGCGCGCGTGATGGCCTGCCGCACCCACCACGTGGCGTAGGTCGAGAACTTATAGCCGCGGCGGTACTCGAACTTGTCCACGGCCCGCATGAGCCCGATATTGCCTTCCTGGATGAGGTCGAGGAATTGCAGCCCGCGGTTGGTGTAGCGTTTGGCGATGCTCACCACCAGGCGAAGGTTGGCCTCGATCAGCTCCTTCTTGGCCGTTTCCGCCTCCTGGTGCGCCTGGGTGATGATCTCCAGAGTCCGCCGCAGTTCCGCCGCCGACGCTCCGAAACGCTCTTCGTTCTGCTGCAGCCGCTGGCCGAGGCTGCGTTGCTCCTTGCGCAGTTCCTTGATGCCTTCGGCGCGCGCGCCGGGCCACGTTTCGAGCTTTCTTAGCACGCGGGCGATCTCTCGCTCGAGCGGCTTCAACTCTTCCACCGCCGCCCGAATGCGGTTGATCAAGTGGCGGATCACCGGCGTCTGGAACTTGATCAGCCGGACGAGGCGCGAAGTCCGCACCGTCATCCGCCCCAGTTCCCAGGATTGACGCCGGTACTGCTTGGGCTTCATGCCGCGCGGAATCGCCTGAAGTTTCTGCCGGCACTGGAGAATCTTCCTGTAATGGCGCGCGATGTCGTCTACGCGCTTGCAGAACTCCTTGCTCTTCTCCTCCGCCAGCTCGTCGGTCAGTATGGGATCGGGAATTTGGACGATGTCGCGCGCCGAGAGGCCGTTCCTGGCCACCTCTTCGCCCATGCCGACGATCTCCTGAATCACCAGTGGGGCGCGGGAGAGCGATTTGAGCGCCGCGTTCTGGCCGCGCTCGACGCGGCGCGCGATTTCGACCTCGCCTTCGCGCGTGAGCAGCGGGACCGTGCCCATCTCCCGCAGGTACATGCGCACAGGGTCGTTGATCTTCTCTCCGACACCGGCGGGCAGGTCCAGATCGAGGAGATCATCCCCCTCCTCGAGCTTTTTTTCGAAATCCTTGGGCTCTTCCAGGATTTCGATGCCGGCCGTGTCCAGGCCGGCCAGCACGTCTTCGAGTTCGGCGCCTCCGGCCAGATCTCCGGGCAGGACTTCGCTGACCTCGTCGTACAAGACGTAGCCCTTCTCTTTGCCCATCTGTACGAGGCGGCTCAACCCCTCGAATTTGTCTTCAAGCGCCACTGAAGCCCCGTCACACTCCCCACGTAACAGGTTCGAGATTATTGTACACCACGGCGCGTCGCACTTCCTGGGGGTGAGAATGTCACCTGGCCCCCCGCGCCGCCCGCTCCAGCCCTTGCAACTCTCCTGTCAGCCGGAGCGCCTCCTCCCACTTGCCCGCGCGCTCGGATTCATAAATGCGCGCCTTCAACTGCGACCGCCGCTGCTGCTCCCCGGTGCGGCGCACGCTCTCGACGGCCGCCAGCACTTCTTCGCGCGACGCCTGTGCATCCTCGTTGAGAACCGCCTGGGCCAGCAAACTCTGGTCCGATTCCTCCAGGCGCGCATGGACTTCTTCGAAACTCAACCGGCTGTCCGCCGCATGGAGAGCGAATATCGCCTGAAAAATGCGCCGCGAAGAGAAACTGTCGATGGTCTCGATGGACTTCAGCTCCTCAATGACCTCGCTCCACACCTCCGGCTGCGCCAGCAGCGCGTTCAACAGCACGCGTTCGTCGTGGCGCAACATGACCTTGGGCCCTTCCAGAGTTTTCTCCCGCCGCTCCGCCACGGCTTTGCGAAAACTGTCCAGCACCATCCCACGCTCCACGCCGATGTAGCCCGCCACATCGTTGGCAATGGCCATGCGCTCGAGCCGGTCCGATATGCGCTCGACCGCCGGCATCAGAAACTGAAGCGCGGCCACCTTGCCTTCCGTGGTGCGCATATCGTACCTGGCGCGCGCCCGGTCCGCCAGCCAGTAAAAGTAACCCTTGGCCCCCTCGAGCCGCTCCTGGTACGCGGCCGCGCCGCGCTGCTTGCAGTACTCGTCGGGATCGAGACCGCCGTCCAGTTCCATGATGCGCACCTGCATGCCCTCCTCGAGCAGCAGGCTGATGGACCGCTCCGCCGCGTTGGCGCCCGGCGCATCCGGGTCGAAATTCACCACGATCTTCTGCGTGTGGCGCTTCAGCGCCTGGGCCTGCTGCGCCGTCAGCGAGGTTCCGCAGCTTGCCACCACGCCGCGGAAGCCGGCCGCGGTTACGCCGATGGCATCCATGTAGCCTTCTACCAGAATGACCCTATCGTCTTTGCGAATGGCCTCCTTTGCCCGGTGCAGGTTGTAGAGCACGTAGCTCTTCTTATAGATCGGCGTTTCCGGCGAATTTAAGTACTTGGGTTCGTCCCCGGCCTCCAGCGCGCGCCCGCCGAAACCGATGATCTTGCCCGATTCGTTATGGATGGGGAACATCAGCCGGTTGCGGAAGCGGTCGTACATGCTTCCGTCCTGCCGCTTGCCCACCAAGCCCGCCTGCTCCATCTGCGCCGCGAGGAAATTTCGGTGCTCGAATAGCCGCAGCAGCGCGCGTCCCGAGCGGTCCGAGTATCCCAGTGCGAATTGTTCGGCCGTTTCCGGCGTCACGCCCCGCCGCGCCAGGTAGCCCCGCGCCGCCTCCCCTGCCGGCCCGTCGAGATTGGCGCGGAAATTCTCCTGCGCCAGCTCGTGCATTTGGTAGATGGCGCCGCGCAGCTTGGAATCCTCGTCGGCGTACTGCGAGCGCTTGGGCATGGGAATGCCGTAGCGCTCGGCCAGGAGTCTCAGGGCCTCGTAAAAACTGATGCCTTCCTTCTCCATCACGAACTTCACAACGTCGCCGCCCGCGCCGCACGAAAAGCACTTGTAGAATTGATGCACCACGTGGACGGTAAAGGAAGGGGTCTTTTCGCTATGGAAGGGGCACAGCCCCATGTAGCGCTGCGTGCCGGACTTCTTCAGCCGCACATATTCCCCGACGACGCCGACAATATCGACCGAGGATTTAAGCTGCTCGACGAAGTCCATGAAGCCCCTTGTGGCTATTATCCCGCACCCGTCCCGCGGCCGCAGGGGGCGCATATTGGCTTTGTTTCGCCAAGCTGGGCGTGCCCTACTTCCCCTTCCAGCAGGGCGCGCGCTTGCCCAGGAATGCCGATATGCCTTCCTGCGCGTCGGCAGCCAAAGCGTTCATCGACATGACTTCCTTGGCATAGGCGTAGGCTTTGGCTTGGTCGAGATCGATCTGCGTGTAATAGGCCTGCTTGCCAAGCGCCACCACCAGCGAGCTGGCGTCGGCCACCTTGGCCGCCAGTTTCCGCGTGGCGGCCGCCAGGCCGGAGGCGGGGACAACCTGGTTGATCAGCCCCCAATCCGCCGCCGTGCGCGCGTCCACCAGTTCGCCGGTGAGCAGCATCTGGAGAGCGCGCTTGCGGCCGATGGCGCGCGTGAGCGCCACCATGGGGGTGGTGCAGAAGAGCCCGATCTTCACGCCGGGGGTGCCGAAGGCCGCCCCCTCGGCAGCCACCGCGAGGTCGCAGGTGGCCACCAACTGGCATCCGGCGGCGGTGGCAATGCCTTGCACTTCGGCGATGACCGGCTGCGGAATGGCTTGGATCTTCATCATGAGCTGGGTGCAGACGTCGAAGATGCGGCGGTATTCGTCGATATCCCGGCCGGCCATTTCAGAGAGGTCGTGGCCGGAGCAGAACACCTTTCCAGCCGCCGCCAGGATCACCGCGCGGATCTCGCGGTTGCGGCCGATCTCATCCAGACAGCCGGTCAGTTCCAGCATCAGATCGAGCGAGAGCGCGTTGCGGCGTTGCGGCCGGTTCAGGGTCGCGACCGCGACCAGCCCCTCCCGCGCCATGCAGATGTTCTCGACGTTCATGTGGTTTTCCCAAATTGTACTGCAACCTAAATCCTATTCGCTGCAAGGCCTTCCAGCCGTGGATCGGTATCGTACCGGTACTTTGCGTTCTGTTCCTCCGGTGATCCGCAACTTAGAATCGCGGCACATGGCATATCGGTGGTATGGGTTTGCGGTGATCTTGTCTGCGCTGCCGCTCGGCGCAGGAACGATCGACGTTTCCGCTCAGGTCTCGGCCTTGTTCGGCACGGGCGACGAGCTATCGTTCACGGTTCCATCCTGGAATTTCGGCATCAACGCGGCGAATTTCGGACTCCCGGTGTACCCCACCGAGGTGGAGTTCGCATTCGTGTCGGTCCGTCCCTCGCGCTGATGGATTCCGTCGGCCATGAGGTGAATGACGCGTTGGTCGACCCACATCTCTCCGCTACGCCACCAGCCGGATGGCCTTGGCCAGCGTCACCGGAGAATTGTGCTTCAGGAAGATGCCCCATGGCCTTATTTGGACTGTTGCGGCCTGCGCAAAGTGCCGATAAAAGTTGTAGATTGGTCAGGAAGGGGTGCCAGGATTACGCGGCTGGACGGCATAACGTGCGGAGGTGAGGAACACGGCTAAACGACGACCTATTGGTGTGGACTTGTTCGCTGGCGCGGGTGGGATGAGCCTCGGCTTCGAGCAGGCGGGGTTCGATGTCGCGGCGGCGGTCGAGTACGACCCGATCCACTGCTCTACGCACGAGTTCAACTTTCCGGGCTGCGCATCTATCTGCAGGAGCGTGGCGGATATCGATGGCGCTTACATTCGCCGCGAGTCCGGGATCGCCGATAGGAACGTAGATGTCGTTTTCTGCGGTGCGCCCTGCCAGGGCTTCAGCATGATCGGCAAGCGCGCCCTCGACGACCCCCGGAATTCGCTTGTGCACCACTTCGTACGTCTGGTGGTGGACCTCCAGGCGTCCTGCTTCGTCTTCGAGAACGTCCGCGGACTGACCATCGGCCACCACGCGCGATTCCTCGAAGAGATCGTCCGAGAGTTCGGAAAGCACGGCTACCTCGTGGTCGAAGACTACCAAGTTCTGAACGCCGCCCACTACGGAGTGCCGCAGGACCGCTGGCGCTTGTTCCTGCTCGGCGCTCGAAAGGGCCATCCGCTGCCGGAGTACCCGCAGCGAACACACGAGCCTCCGAAGAACGGAAGCGGGCGGGACGGCAGCTTCTTTTTGCAGAGTACGCCCACGGTCTGGGAGGCCTTGCGCGACCTTCCGGAAGCGGACGACTATGAGGAGTTGCTAAAGCGCGATTGGGTCCGGGCTCGATTCAAGATGCCGACCGGGTACTCTGCGCCGCTTCGCGGCTATGAGGCGGATCCCGAAGACTACTCGGCGCCACGGGAGTTCGACTCAACGCTCCTTACTTCGAGCCTGCGTACGATTCACACGGAGCTATCGAGGAAGCGATTCTCCGAAACGAAGCAAGGAGACACGGAACCGGTCAGCCGGTTTCACAAGCTCGACCCGAACGGGATCTGTAACACAATTCGGGCGGGCACCGCGAGCGATCACGGCGCTTTCACATCGCCGCGCCCGATCCATCCCTACTCGCCGCGTTGCATTACAGTGCGGGAAGCGGCGCGGCTGCACTCCTATCCGGACTGGTTCCGGCTGCATGTGACGAAGTGGCACGGATTCCGTCAGATCGGAAATTCGGTTCCGCCGCTTCTCGCGCGAGCAGTGGCTTCTAAGATTCGCGAAGCGCTGGACACCGCTCCGAAGAAACCGGAACGTCCTATCGGCCTCGGCGATGATCGCCTTCTGTCGTTCGACATGTCGGATGCCGCGGCCAAGTACGGCGTGAAGACGGATGTTGTTCCGAAGCGAAAGCGCATGCCTCCCGAGGGCCATGTAAATGCCTGAGAAGAGACCAACTACTTCGGACAAGAAGCCGAATCGTTACTCCGCGATCGTCGGAACGATTTTCAAGCGGCACTACAAGCCGGGGAAGACCGAGTTCGAGTTCTCGCGCGACGAGTTCGTCGGGATCGCCAAATCGCTCGGGATCGTCCTTCCGAAGAACCTGGGAGATGCAATCTACTCGTTTCGCTTCCGGACTGCCCTGCCTTCGGAGATCGTGGGCACCGCTCCGAGGGGCATGGAGTGGGGCATCGAACTTGCGGGAAAGGGTGTGTACCGATTCCGGCTGGGTACGCCGATCCGGATCGTGCCGAGACCGGATCTGATCGCCATTAAGATTCCGGACGCCACGCCGGAGATCGTCGCATCCTATGCGCTTGGCGACGAACAAGCTCTGCTTGCCAAGGTGCGCTACAACCGATTGATCGATATCTTCCTTGGCATCGCGACATACTCCCTCCAGAACCACCTTCGCACGATGGTCGCTGGCATCGGGCAGATCGAGGTGGACGAGATCTACGTTGGGGTCAATCGGAACGGACAGCAGTTCGTCATCCCCGTTCAGGCGAAGGGTGGAAGCGACCAGCTTGGTGTGACTCAGACCCGCCAGGACTTGGCATGCTGCGTTCAGAAGTTTCCGCGACTCGCGTGCAGGCCGGTTTCGGCCCAGTTCATGGCCGACGACACGATCGCATTATTCGAGTTGACGCTCGATGGCGAGGATGTCAAGGTCGTGGAGGAGAAGCACTACCGGCTGGTACCTTCCGACGAGATCGGCGACCAGGACCTCAAAGCGTATTCGAAGCGTTAATCTGGTTACGGGGCCCGGTATGGACCACGTTTCCAAAGAGGTCCGATCCAAAATCATGGCGGCGGTACGGTCAAAGGGAAACCGCACGACGGAATTGCCGCTTGGCCGGTTGCTTTGGGCCGCTGGCCTGCGCGGCTATCGTAAGCATTGGCCGGTGGACGGGAAGCCGGACTTCGCGTGGCCGGGACTAAAGGTAGCGGTGTTCGTCGATGGTTGTTTTTGGCACGGCTGCATGCGCTGCAAGTACCTGCCGCGGACGCACACGAAATTCTGGCGCGACAAGATTGAGACAAACCGACATCGGGACCGCCGCGTGTCGGACCGTCTGCGACGGGCGGGATGGGCGGTGATCCGGGTGAAGGAGTGCGCTGTGCTTCGCCCCGGCATCCTCCGGCGGATCTCGCGCGCAATCGAATCGCGTCGCCGTATGTGTAGGTACCGGCGAGCGCGTCGCGCGCCTACCAGTCGACTCTGACTCCCAGTTGCACAATACGGCCTTCGAGAAGCGTGGACACGGGCGCGAGGGTCGGGTTGGTGACAATGGCGCCGGTTGAATTGACCACCGCGGTAGTGTTGATGGTAGTGACATTCGGGTGGTTGAAAATGTTATTCGCCTCGATGAAGAACTTCGGCTGGAAGCGTTCCCACAGGTTGAAGAAGGTGCGCGTGTAGCGCATGTCGAACTGGTAAACGGCCGGCGTGGTCACGGTGTTGCGGCCGATGAAGAGCGGACGTGTGGCGGCGCCCGAGCCAGAACCTGCCAGACTGTCCCCATTCAAGACGGTATTGGCGGTGATGTTCTGCTCATCGCCGGAAGAGACATTGGCAAGCAGGGTGAACTGGTTGTTATTGGCCAGATAGTTCGCCACATGATTGTCAAGTTTCGCGATGGGAGCCCAGACGGTGGTGAGGGTGAAAGCACTGGGCCGGTTGATGGCGGAGTTACCGCGGTCGCGGTCCCGGTTGGTCGGGTCCGAGATGAAGGTGGATCCCTGGTCGTAGCTGTTGGCCTCCGGCGCATCGTCGATGGAATGCGACCAGGTGTAAGACCCGTTGACCAGCAAGCCCTGCGTGAGACGGTGCTGGTAGTTCACGATCAACGCGTTGTACGCACTGTTGTCGCCGATATCCTGGAGTGCGATGTTGTTATACAGCGGGTTGGCGCGGGTGGTGGGGCCGGAGGCTCCAAAGACCGGACGGCCGTCGGCGAGGAAGCCGGTTGGGTTAATCAGGTTCATGTTGCGAAGGTACTCGAGGTTCCGGCCGCCGGTATTGGCGTAACCCACCGTGAGCGCGTCGTTGCGGGTCAACTGGCGCGTGATCTGAATGCTGGAGTTGATGGCGTATCCATCTTTGAAATTGGGCGTGATGGTGTAGAGCGTCTGCGACGCGCGAGGCAACGATCCGTTGACGACGGTGGCGGGGAAGGCCGGTGCGCCGGGAGTTGTGGGGGACATCGACGCGAAGTAGGAACTGGAACCGCCATCGGCATAGAGGGCGTTGTACCAGAGATTGGTCGGCGGCGCCTCATAAAAGATGCCGGAATTGACTCGCAGAACGGTCTTCGAATCGATGGACCACGCGAGGCCGAGGCGCGGAGCGAAGTCGCCGCTGGGCGAATGGAAGGACTGCGAATAGGGAAGCTTGTAGTTCGGATCGCCCGACGGGCCGGAGAATTTGTCGTAGCGGACTCCGCCGATGACGAGCAGTTTGGGAGTAACCTGCCAACTGTCCTGAGCGAAGAAATCCCAGAAGAACGAGTGATACCATGCGCCGGGCTGGCCGACGCTGGCGGCGAATGTCGAGTACGAGTATGGCGTTGCGCCGGATAACGCGGATAGATACGCCGCGATGCTGGGAAACGTGTACAGCGTATAAATATCTTGGGCCTGCACGTCCAGGTTCTGCTGGAATCCAAAACCCGCCTTGAAGGTGTGAGCGCCCTTGACGACCGTGAAGTTGTCGTTGAGGTTAGGCACCTTTTCCTGAAAACGGTCGCCGACGGCGTTGCTGCCGCCGAAATTCGCGATGCCGCTGATGCTGATCTCGGGGCCGGGCGCGGTGAGAGGATCGGCCACGTGCTGCTCGTTGCGATAGGGCCAGCCGAAGCGGAGCTCGTTCAGGACAGTGGCGGAAAACGTGGAAAGTAGCTGCGCGCCGAGCACATGCGCGCGGTCGCGGAAATCGGCTGCGACGCTGAGCGCGTCGAGGCCGCCGACATTAGAGTTGAAGGGGTACTGATTGCGGAAGTAGTTATAGCGGACGAAGAACTGGTGCTTGGGCGAGATCACCCAGTCGAGCCGCGTATCGACCCACTGTGCGTGCTCGATGGCCGGAGGATTCGTCAGCAGGCTGGTGGGAATGCCGATCAGCGCGGCATTGGCGGGATTGATCGTAACCGGTTGCGGCACGCTTCGTTTTACGTGCTCGTAAGAGGCGAAGAAGAACAACCGGTTCTTGATAATGGCGCCGCCCGCGTGCGCGGCGAAATCATTGGCCACGGGAAGCAGTGTCGTGGCCGTGGCGAGTATCGGCCGCGCCACCAGATCCAGAGGCCGGCCGATATAGGTCACGTTGCCATGAAATGTATTGGTGCCCGTCCCGGTGATCACATTGAAGATGTTCCCGGCGATCTTGCCGAATTCCGGCGCGAAGCTGTCGGACACGGTCTGCACTTCATTGACGTAACTGTCGGCGATGGCGAAGAGCCGCAGGCCGTAGCGGTCCGTTTCCGTATCGACCGCGCCGTCGAGTTGGTAACTCACGCGATCCGGAAGCCCGTTGGTGTTGAGAAGCCGCGGGATTCCCAGCTCCGGATTGGGGTGCCCGCTGACGCCGGGTTGGAAGAGGATGAAATTATACGGATTGCGCGAGGTGAGCGGTAAATTGTCGGTTTCTTCGTGGCCGATGGTTCTGCCGGTACTGACGCGCGAAGGATCGACGATGGGCGCACCGCCGGTGACTTCGACCGATGTTGTCACCGAGCCGACGCGCAGTTGCTCGTCGATGGTGGCGTCCACGCCGGCATCGAGAACGACGTCGGGATGGCGTAGCGTGTCGAAGCCGTCCTTCTGGACCGTGACCGTATAGGAACCGAGCGGAAGATTGGGGAAAACATAATAGCCGTCCTCCCCTGTTTCCGCCGATTTGGAAAGACCCGTCCGGGTGTTTTCGATTTTGACGCCGGCTTGCGCGATGGGCGCGTTGGCCTGGTCGGTAACACGCCCGCGAATCGAGCCGTTGATGGCCTGCGACTGTCCGAACGATGGGCGGACGGAAAGCACTCCGATCGCAAGCGCAAAGGCAAGAAAACCTTTCAGTTGTCGAGAATTGGTGTTCACAGAAAAGCCCCCCTATGTTGTTGGAGTATAGGACATTTGTCGGCGCGATGTCAACTTGGGGGGATTCCATTTTCCGATAAAAGGGCGTTTGCAATCCAGTTCGGCACCTGATACCATCTAGTTGGCAGATCGGAACCCTCCCCTTGAAGTGCCGCCAATCCAACCAACGGAGAAAAATAATCAACTGAATGAGCTTTACCGTATTTCTTGGCAATCTTCCCACATGGGTCACCGCCGATGACATCAGGCAATGGCTGGCCGCCGAAGATCTCGTGGCCGATGCAGTCAAGGTGATCCGCAACCACGAAACCCAGGAATCCAAGGGCTTCGCATTTGTCGAAGCGCCCACCGCCGACGAGATGCAGTCCATCATTCGCCGCTTCGATCGCGCGCCTTTGGAAGACCGGCTGTTGCGGGCCAACGCGGCACAGCCCCCGAAAGGGAAGGACACACGGGGGCCGCAGCCAGCCGTGGCGCCCAATGCCGTTCGCACCCCGCAGCAGCGTCCTCCCGAACGCAGGAAGCGCGGCGGCCGGCAAAGAGAGCAATCGCCCCGCAGCGCCTTTGCGAACGAGCTGGCGAAGGCCCTGTAAGCTGCGCCGCGGCCGCCCTGGCATCGCGGAAAGAGCCTCTTTTTCATTCCACACCTGTGAACCGAAGTCACAACAGCCTGTGCAGTATCTCTTTTCCCTTCAATATGTTAGAAACGGCGCTCGGCGTGCATCCAGGGACCGCATGAAACACGCCTGGATCGGCTGTCTGCTTTTTGGCCGCCTGCTTTTCGCCGGAACGCAGGACTCCGACATGAATGTCAACACGCGCTACACGGTGGATACAGTCACCGTCGCCGGCAAGGGCTGGAAGACCGACCTGGTGTCGGATCAGAACCAGAACCAAAGAATGAGCTCCGGCCTGCGCAAGGACTTGCTCGCCCTGATCGGGCAGAAGTTGAATCCCTCGGAACTGGACGGCCTGGCCACGCGGCTGAAGAAGGAGTTGGCCGCGCGCGAAGTGAGCCACCACGTGCAGCGCGGCGACAGCCCCGAGCACGTGCGTGTCGAGTTCGACGTCCGACCGTATCGAGGCGACATGGATGCCAACGTCACGAAGTTCGTCTACAACTCGCAACAGGGGTGGAGCGGAGCCGGAGAAGTGGGCGTCGGCGTGCAACAGAACTCCTTCCGATTTGGCCTGGTGAGCGACGGCGACTTACTGGATGAGCGCTACGCCGGCATCTCGGCGGGTTACGAGAACAGGCACGTCGGCACCGACCGGGTGGACCTGAAGTTCCAGTTCGACAGCTACCACGACCAGTGGAACAACAACACGCTGGACGCGCTGGCAGCCGGCGGATCCAAGGAAACTTCGGATGCCTACCGCACCCGGCAGAACTTCCAGCCGGAGGTGACCATCGCGCTGGCAAAACCACTGACCCTGGAGGTAGGGGCGAGTTTCGAGCGATTTGGAGAACAGTATCCGGCCGCGCACACCGAGGCCTCCGACGCGATGATTGCTACTCTGCGCTATCACCAGCGCCTGGAGGAACCGGACAACCAGCAAGACCTGGACGCAAGCTACAGCTTGGGCGCGGCCACCAGAATTCTGGACAGCGACTTCGTTTACACGTCGCACGCCTGGGAAATGCGGTACCAGCTCACGCACGGCAAGCACCTGCTCAGCGACACCTTCTCGGGGGGCTTGATTACCGGACGGGCGCCGCTGGACGACCGTTTCGTGATGGGCAACAGCGTCTACCTGCGGGGTTGGAATAAGTACGAGATCGACCCCTTGGGCGGAAACCGCATGGTCCACAACTCCGTCGATTACCATTACGGGCTTTTCAGGGTTTTCTACGATACGGGCGCCATCTGGGACGAGGGCCAGGCGGCCGTTCCGAGGCATTCGCTCGGAGTGGGCGTGCGGGAGTCGGCGTTCACTCTCGCGGTGGCGTTTCCGGTGCGTTCGGGCCATGTCGAGCCGATCTTCATGATGGGCGTTATTCCTTAATGCCGCCACCCGCTCGGGGATCGCAGATCAGCCGCAGAAGCTGGCTTCTGGCCGGCGTTGCGGTTCCTGTATTCCCGGCGCGGGGCGAGCAACCGATTGAAGCCACGTTCGATGGCGACAATCTTCACGTATCGGCTCCCAGCCTGCACTTCCTGACCGGAAAGCCGCTGGAGCGGCTGAAAGACGCTTCCACGGTGGTGTTTCTTTGCCAGCTCACGCTGTTGGGCGAGAACCGCGACAACGCCATCCGGCGCGTGCCGAACCGCTTCGTGGTGAGCTACGATTTGTGGGAGGAGAGGTTCTCCGTGACCCAGTTGGGGAGCGCGCCGCGTTCGACTTCGCACGTGCTGTCGGCCCCGGCGGCCGAAGCCTGGTGCCTGGAGGGCCTGGCCATCAGCGCCATGGGCTTGGCCCCGGACCGTCCTTTCTGGCTGCGGTTCGAGTTGCGGACGGCGGACCAGAAGGACCTCTCGGGCGGGGCGGGCGAGCCGGGGCTCAACCTCAGAAGCCTGATCGAGCTGTTCAGCAGGAAGCCGGGGCCGGACGATCCGAACTGGACGCGGGAAGTGGGTCCGCTGCGCCTGGAGGATTTGCGCCGCGCCACGGGCCGGGGCGCGCGAAACGGGTGAATCGGCTTCGCAACAGGCTCATCCTGATCTTCCTGGCCGCGACCCTGGCGCCGCTCGCAGCCACGGTATGGATCACCACCTCGCTGCTCGAATTCAGTCTGGATTTCTCCTCCACCACAGAGCTCGACAAGATCGCGAAATCCCTGCAACGCACCGGCCACGAGTTCTACCAGCATGTGCGCGACGATCTCAAGCAGCAGGCGGGGCGCCCTCTGGGCCCGGGCGCGTTGCAGCCACGGAAGTACACGCCTGAGGATCGCGCCAACTGGCCCCCGGCGGTAAAGGCGTTCGCCGAAAGCGAGGAGCCGGAGCAGTTTTTGCCGGCGGGTCATGAAGGGGACCAGCTCGACTACCTGGTGCGGCACGGCGGCGAAGTCTGGTCTTATTCGGCAAGCCTGGGCGGAATGGAGCGGCTCACCGTGGACCGGGAGATCCGCGACGCGCGCAAGCTGGTGGACAACGCCAAGGAGCACGATTGGCGCCGCGGGTTCAAGCTGGCGTACGTTCTGCTGGCGGCCTCCATCTGGCTGGTGTCGCTGGCGCTGCTGGTGTACCTGGCGCATCGCATCAGCCGGCCCATCCAACAGTTGACGGCGGGGCTCACGGAGCTGGCGGCGGGGGACTTGAATGCGCGCGTGGATTCGCGGCGCGACGACGAGATCGGGCGCGCCATCCAGGCTTTCAATCACATGGCGGACAAGCTGCAGGAGAGCACCGAGCGGCTGGTCTACTTGCGGCAGCTTGCAAGCTGGCAGACGCTGGCGCGGAAGATGGCGCACGAGGTGAAGAATTCGCTCACGCCCATCCGGCTCACGGTGGAAGAGATGATGGCGCGTTACGACGAAGCCGACCGCGGCTTCATGCAGCAGGCCACGCAGATTGTGGTGGACGAAATCGAGACCCTGGAGCGGCGCATACG
>Ga0181538_10000115_pt1 | contig 82684 bp, 55 predicted proteins | sample PEATcosm2014_Bin_40_FD_119773 | JGI IMG/M metagenome (GOLD analysis project Ga0181538, IMG submission 119773) | Peatland microbial communities from MTU Mesocosm Facility, Houghton, MI, USA - PEATcosm2014_Bin23_30_metaG | ecosystem: Environmental > Terrestrial > Soil > Wetlands > Peat | place... | reverse complement strand
GATTCCCACTAACGTACACAGCAACCGCTGAACGATCACCGCCCGCCCGCAAAAATAACCCCATACCTCTCAAGCACTTACCTCCCGCAGCCTCGCCTCTCGCCCCGCCCCCATGCTAAATCTCCCCCGATGCCGACTTCTCCCAAACGCCGTTCCACCGGACCCCCCGCCCCCCAAACGCGCAAGCGCCCCACCATCGTCCCGCATCCAGGACCGCGCCCGCCTCGCCACCTGCCAGCCCGTCAACTCCCAGGAGCGCCTCGCCTCGAACCCATCGCCATCGCCCAACATTCCATGTATCGCCCCGCCGCTATCGAAAACGGCCTCTTCACCAACCAGCTCACCAACGGTTTCCGGCTTCCGTCGCGTCAATCGCCAGTCCAAACTCGTCCCCGTCAAGCGTCTTCGCCACCAACTCCCCCGAAAATGAAGCGCAAAACGAACCCATTGTCGAACCCCCTCGCCTCCCGCAATACGCACAAAAAACAACCGGTTCCGATTCCGCGAGCTCTCAACCCCAACCCAAACGAACCCAAGAACGAACCCATTCTCCGATGCCGATCTGCAATGACCGGCGGGTGCGCCACAGGAAGTCGAAAACCTCGCAACCCGGTTTCAGCCTCAGGCGCTCCCTGTGTCTTGACAAAATATCATTTTAGACATAATCTAAATTATTCATGGAAGCCGAGGCAATCAGACAGTCCCTGGAGGCGAGCGGCTTGCGGTGTACGCCGCAGCGCTACGCCGTGATGGCCTTCCTGATGGACCACACCGGCCATCCCACCGCCGCGGAAATCTTCGCGGCCGTGAATCGCGTCGATCCGCGCTCTTCCAGGGCCACCACTTACAATAATCTGCGGGACTTGGTGCGGGCCGGTTTGGTGCGCGAAGTCGCCGTCGAGGGCCGCGCCGCGCGATTCGATGTCAAAAGCATGCGCCACCACCACTTCATCTGCGACCGCTGCGGCAACGTGGAAGACCTGGAGTGGTACGATGTGCCCAGGCCCCCCGCGGGCTCCCTCGGCAAGCGGATTCTTCGCGAATGCGAGCTCATTTTTCGTGGGCTCTGCCCAAAGTGCGCTCCGCGGCACGCTTCCCGTTAAGTGTCGCAGGCGCGTGGATACCGGATGAATGCGCGCGTCAACCAGGCGCTCGCATTCGCCGCAGTTTTTGGACTAATTAATGGAGGACGAACCGATGGAAAAAGAACTTACTACCGCGGCGGGGGCGCCTGTCCCCGCCAATCAGCAGCAAACCATGTCAACCGAATCCCAGTGCCCGGTAGCCCATGCCAACGGCAGACACCGGGCGACCGGACCGACCAACGCCGATTGGTGGCCGAATCAGTTGAACCTGAAGATCCTGCACCAGAATTCCCCCCTGTCCAATCCCATGGACAAGGCATTCAATTATAGAGAAGAATTCAAGACCCTCGACCTCGAAGCCGTCGTCAAGGACCTCCATGCCCTGATGACGGCCTCGCAGGAATGGTGGCCGGCCGACTTCGGCCATTATGGGCCGCTTTTCATTCGTATGGCGTGGCACAGCGCCGGCACCTACCGCATCGGCGACGGCCGCGGCGGTGCAGGCTCCGGCACGCAACGTTTTGCGCCCCTCAATAGCTGGCCGGACAACGTGAATCTCGATAAGGCTCGCCGCCTGCTCTGGCCCATCAAGCAGAAATATGGCCGCAAAATCTCCTGGGCCGACCTCATGATTCTCGCCGGCAACGTCGCCCTGGATTCGATGGGGTTCAAGACCTTCGGTTTCGGCGGCGGTCGTGAGGACGTCTGGGATCCACCGGAGGACATCTTCTGGGGCGCCGAGGGTAAGTGGCTCGCCGACGAGCGCTACCGCGGCGATCGTCAGCTCGACAATCCTCTGGCCGCTGTTCAGATGGGCCTGATTTACGTGAATCCGGAAGGGCCCAATGGAAAGCCCGATCCAGTCGCCGCGGCGCACGATATCCGCGAGACGTTCGCCCGCATGGCCATGAATGACGAGGAAACCGTGGCGCTGATTGCGGGTGGGCACACCTTCGGCAAAACCCACGGCGCCGCCGATCCCAACAAGTATGTCGGCCCCGAACCCGAAGCCGCTCCCATCGAGGAGCAAGGCCTGGGCTGGAAGAACACCTTCGGCGGCGGCAACGGCGTCCACACCATCGGCAGCGGGCTGGAAGTCACCTGGACCACGACGCCGGCGAAGTGGAGCAACAACTTCCTCGAAAACCTGTTCCGTTATGAGTGGGAACTGACCAAGAGCCCGGCCGGCGCGAATCAGTGGAAGCCGAAGGGCGACGCGGGCGCGGGCACTGTTCCCGATGCCCACGATCCGTCGAAGCGGCACGCTCCAACCATGCTCACCACGGACCTCTCGCTGAGGATGGACCCCATTTATGCCCCCATCGCCAAGCGCTTCCTCGACCATCCGCAGGAGTTCGCCGACGCGTTCGCCAAGGCGTGGTACAAGCTGACGCACCGCGACATGGGCCCTCTCTCGCGCTACCTCGGCCCGCTCGTTCCCGCCGAGCCGCTACTCTGGCAGGACCCCGTTCCCGCAGTCGATCATCAATTGATCGGCGAGGGAGACATCGCGGCGCTGAAGGCCAGGATCCTCGCATCGGGCCTGTCGATCTCGCAACTGGTCTCCACAGCCTGGGCGTCGGCGGCGACCTTCCGCGGCTCCGATAAGCGCGGCGGCGCCAACGGCGCGCGCATCCGCCTCGCGCCCCAAAAGGACTGGGAAGTGAACCAGCCGGCCGAACTCGCCAAGGCCCTCCACACGCTGGAAGCCATCCAAAAGGAATTCAACAGCTCGCGGTCCGGTGGCAAGAAGGTATCGCTTGCCGACCTGATCGTTCTCGGTGGCTGTGCCGCCGTCGAGGAAGCGGCGAAGCGCGCCGGTCACGACGTGAAAGTCCCCTTCTCGCCTGGCCGCGCCGATGCCTCGCAAGACCAGACCGATGTCCACTCGTTCGCTGTAATGGAGCCCAAAGCGGACGCGTTCCGCAACTACCTCGGCAAGGAACGCAGCATGCCCGCGGAGGAATTGATGGTGGATCGCGCGCAACTGCTGACGCTCACCGCCCCCGAAATGACCGCTCTCATCGGCGGCATGCGCGCCCTCAATGCCAACTTCGGACATTCCCAACACGGCGTCTTCACCAACCGCCCCGAAACGCTGACCAACGATTTCTTCGTCAACCTGCTCGACATGAATACCAGGTGGCAGCCCTCCGCGGCATCCGAAGATGTCTTCGAGGGCCGCGACCGCGCGACCGGCAAGATCAAGTGGACCGGCACCCGTGTCGACCTTGTCTTCGGCTCCAACTCCCAACTCCGCGCCATCGCGGAAGTCTATGCCTCCGACGACTCGAAGGAGACGTTCGTAAAAGACTTCGCGGCGGCCTGGAGCAAGGTGATGAACGCGGATCGCTACGACCTCGCCTGACCTCGCGCGAAGGAGGGCGCGCGCCAACCCGAGCGCGCCCTCTGTGTTCTCTCTGCGCGCTCTGCGCCTCTGCGTGAAAAGCTTTTGCCTTTCGTCGCCTACTCCGCCCGAAGCGAAACTGTCGGATCCACGTTCGCCGCCCGCCGCGCGGGAATATAGCTGGCCAAAAGTGCCGCCCCAATCAGCATCGCCGAGACCGCGAGCAGCGTCGCCGGGTCATCTGCCCTCACGCCATACAACAGCCGCGAGAACCGCGAAACCACTTTCGCCAGCAACAAGGCGCCCGCCACTCCCATCGCCACGCCCGTAACCGCCAACCTAAGACCCTGCCCGGCCACCATCCGCAGAATGTCCCCCCTCGTGGCCCCGAGCGCCATCCGGATCCCGATTTCGTTTACCCTCCGGGCCGTCGAACAGGAAACCACGCCCAGGATTCCCACGAACGCCAGCACCAACGCCAGCACCGCGAACGCCGCCATGAGCAGCATAGGGAAGCGTTGCCGCCCCATCGACCGCGACACCACATCCTGCATCGTCCGCACATTGTAGAACGGCTGGTCGCCGCCCGCCTCGTGAACCGCATCCCGGATTGCCGGCATCACGCCGGGCGCGCTCCCACTAGTCCGCACCACCATCGCGATGTCGCTGCGAAAGACCCGCATCGTGTCGTCGGGCAACTGGTAGAGCGAAAAATAAATCTGCGGTTTCTCGCCCGCCGAGCCATCCAGCCCGTAATGGTCGACGTGCCCCACGATCCCGACGATCTCGGCGCTCACGTTCCTGTCCGCGCCCCAATGCGGAATCGTGATGCTCTGGCCGATAGCGTCTCTCCCGGGAAAGAAGCGGCGAGCCAGTAGATTGTCTACCAGAACCACCAGGTTGGAATCGTGGTTGTCGGTCCGGCTCAGAAAGCGGCCCCTTAGCAGCGCGATCCGCATGGCGTTCCCGTAATCGGGACCAACCGGATAGTAGACTGCTCGCGGAATTTCCGCCATCGATGCCGGCTGATGCGGACCGACCCAGAACGGCCCTTCATTCGACCCGCCACCCATCGGTACCAGCGCCGTAACGTCCGCCGCCGAAATGCCCGGAATCTGGCGGATGCGATCCGTCAATCCCTGGTAGCCGATCCTGATCCCATCAGGTGAAGAGGTGGCTTCTCGCGGATGCCCTACCTGAAACGTAATCACGTTCTGCGCATCGAAGCCCGGATTGACCGCCCAAAGGTTTTGGATCGTGCGGAAAAGCAGGCTGCCGCCGGTAAGCAGCACCAACGCCAGCGCCACCTGGACAACTACCAGAACCCGCTCGGTCCGTTGATGTCCGCCGGCCACGCCCCGGCCTCCTGCCTTGAGCGCCGATTGCACATCCGCTTTCAAACTCTTAAGCGCGGGGAACAACCCGAATAGCCACCCCACCACCAGCGCGATGCCCAGCGCAAACAGCAGCACCGGCGTATTCAACCCAATGTTGTCGTTGCGCGGTACGGTTCCCGGCGCCGCAGCCAACGCAGCTCTCACGCTCCATTTCGCGATTGCCAGCCCCACCAGCGCCCCAGTCACCGAGAGAAGCAAACTCTCCGGTATGGCCTGCCGAACGATCTGTTTCCGGCTTGCTCCCAACGCCTGCCGGATGGCATACTCGCGCGTTCGCGCGGCCGATCGCGCCAGCATCAGGTTGGCGACGTTCACGCATGCGATCAGCAAAACCAGGCCAACCGCTCCCAGCAGTAACACAAGCGTTTCGCTGATATCGCCCACCAGAGCCTGCTTCAGCGGCACGACCGATGCGCCCAGTCCCCGTTCCATCGCCGGATTGAGCTCGTCGATGTGTCCCTGAACCGCATTCATTTCCGCCAGCGCCTGCCCGGCGCCGGTCTGTGGCCGGAGGCGCGCGACGCATAGAATATCGTGTACCGTCCGATCGTTTATATATACCGGATTCCGCTGCGCGATCGGAGTGTATACGTCAGCCTGCTTTTCATCGAAACGGAAGCCGGGCTTGAGTGCCCCTACCACGGTGTAGTCCACTCCGTTCAGCGTGAGAGTCTTGCCAATTGCCGATGGGCTGCCGCCGAAACGTTCTCGCAGAACGCGGTTGCTGATGACGGCCGCGGGCGCGCCACCCACCTTGTCTTCCTCCGCTGAGAAACTGCGTCCGTAGGCCAGATGAACTCCCAAAGTCCAGAAGAAATTCGCCGACACTTCCTTGCCTTCGAGATGCTCGGGAATCCCCGGCGCCGTAAGATCGAATCCGTCGTTCGCGAGGGCGGCGATTTGCTCGAACGAGCGGGCGCTCCGCTGCCAGTCGAGGAAATCGGGGTAGGAAAGGTACGTCGCGTACCCCAGAGTCCGATTGAAGAGCGCCACGACCACCAGCCGATCGGGCTGCGGAAATGGCAGCGGGTCGAGAATCACGCCCTCCAACACGCTGAAGACCGCGGTATTGGAGCCGATGCCCAATGCCAGAGTCGCGATCACCGCCATCGCCACCCCGGGAGTTCTTCGCAAGGAACGGAGCGCGTATCGGAAATCCCGAAAAACCCGGGCGAACCATTCCATTTTTCCAGGATAACGAACCGGAACTTAAACTTGCTGCCGGCGAGGTGCCGTCGCAAGATGAGAATCATGTCCAAACCTTCGGCTGTGCGCCCGTATCGCTGGCTCGCCGACCATTTCGACCGGTTGTTTGCCGGCTATCGCGGATTCATCGGAGCCGCCCACCGTGCCATCGTGGAGCCGATCCTGCCAGAGGTCCACGTCGCCTGCGACCTCGCGTGTGGCACCGGCACGACTGCGCTTGACCTGGCAGCCCGCGGTATCCGTATGTATGGCGTAGATCTTTCGCCGCGCATGTGCCGCGCCGCCCGCCGCAAGGCGCGCGAACGAAAAAGGGCGCTGCGCGTAATCCAGGCAGACATGCGGGACTTTCGGTTGCCCGAACCGGTAGACCTGATCCTGTGCGAGTATGACGCTGTCAACCACGTCCCGCGCCACTCCGACCTGCGGCGTGTCGCTTTGGCGGTAGCGCGCGCTCTCCATCCGGGCGGATGGTTTTTCTTCGACGTGAACAATCTGGCCGGATTCGACAAATACTGGCGCGGCGTTTCTTGGGTGGAGAAGCCTGGAATCGTTCTCGCCATGAGAAACGGCCACAATCTGAAGCGCCGCAAGGCTTGGTGCGATTGCGAGTGGTTCGTGCAGGAAGGCCGTCTCTGGCGCCGCCACACCGAGCGCGTCGAAGAGGTCTGCTGGACTGACGAGGAGATTCGCGGCGCCCTGACCGCCGCCGGGTTCGCTCAAATCGAAGTGTGGGACGCCGCTTCGTTCTTCAAGGGCGATGCCCTGGCTATTGAGGGTTGCCGCAGCTTCTATCTCGCCCGCAAGGCGGATCACGACACGGTAATGGTCCTCGATTCCCGCTTGGAGTAAATCTCCCAGAATTTGCCGGCAACCGTGCCCGCCTCGATCGTCGCGTTGCCCGTGTCCCAGGCCGTCCCCTTCACCAGCCCCAGGACAATAACCTCGCCAACCGTGATCTCGTCCGCGCGCAGCCTCTCACTCAGCAGGCCCATGAGCTTGTGTTTCGCCGCGTTCGCAATCGCCAGCCCCATCGATTTCCATTGCACCGCCGTCGCGTCGGCCTTCGGATCGAAGAAGCCCAACCCGCCGTTCGTCACCAGCACCGCTCCCTTCGCGGCTTTCAGATCCGCGAGCGCTTCCTGCACCGTTAGCACCAGGCTCGTCACGCTCACGTCGAACACCGTGCGCAGCGCGGCGGCGTCGGCGGCCATGATGTCTCCGGCCGCGTTGGCATAAGCGTTCCAGTGAAGCGCGGTCATCGGCCCAAGCTGGTCCTTTACTCGCTTAACGAGATCCTTCGCCGCGTTCGCATCCGATAGATCGGTCGGGAACGCTGCCGCCCGAATGCCTCGCGCCTGGAACGTATCTCGCGCCTTGTCGAGCTTATCCGCGCTCCTCGCCACTAGCGCCACCTGAAAGCCCTCGCCGCCGAACTTGTTCGCCACCGCGTCCGAGATCCCTGGCCCGTATCCGCAAACCACGATCGTCTTTTGCATAACCGCTTCTGAGTCTACCAAGGATCGCGGACCCATCGCCGCTCAATGGAGCTGGCTGAAAACCAATCCATGCGTCTTAGCTTGCGAGTGGCATTCGAAGCACGCCTTTCCGGAATCGGGAACGGCATTCTGCGTCTGGTCGTTGCCCATGAAGCGCTCGAATCGCCATCCGCCCGTACTCTTATAGAGCTTGGAATCTTTGATCATTACGTCGACTCTCCGGCGCTCGCCTTCCGTAATGATTCCGTTATTCTGCGGGGCTTCCCGCAATTCGTACACAATCACCGATCCATCGGCGAAGTCACCCGACGAGTAGCCTTCGACCGCCTTCTGATTCGCGAAGATGTGGTGCATTCCCTGTTCGCTCTCCGGGAGTTGACCGCCGGGCAGGATCACTCCCGTCCCCACATGCACCCAGCGTCGAAAGTTGTCGGGATATTGCACCGCTTCAGCCCCGCACAAGACGCTCAGTGACAGGACAGCTAAAGACAAGAGACGCGGATGGGAAGTGTGATTTGCCATGCCCCATTCTGCCGGGCGGCAAAAGGGCCCGTATTGGAAAAAATTCAACTCGCCGCGTCCGCGGCAAGGAGTCTCCGGTCTGAATCGGATATCGCCCGGCTGTACTCGCGCGGGGTGATGCCGGCGAACGCCCGGAAATCGTGGATCAGATGTGCCTGGTCGAAGTATCCGCACTCCGCAGCGAGCTGTGCCCAGTTCACCGGCATGCCCCTCTCGATGCGCTCGATCAAGGCGCGGAACCGGCTCACCCGGCAGAACAGCTTCGGCGGCAGACCCACGTGCTCGCGGAACAACTGAATGAACCTCGTATGGCTCAAACCCGTGTCCATCCGGACTTTTCGAACGCCGCCGCCGGCGCCTTCCCGCGACAACTGTTCCACTCCATACCGCACCGCGCGAGGAATCGGACGGGCGTTCGCCAGTTTTCGAATCAAGTATTGCTCCACCGCCAGGAACTGCGCCCGCTCGCCCAACGCCGTACACACGTCGTTCAGTAACCGGTCTGCCTCGCCTGCATGAATTTGGCTGAGCGCAATATCGACGTTATGCAGTTCATGTGCCGCCACCGGAAAGAACATGCGCGCCGCGCCCGGGCGAAAAAAGACGCCGACCACCCCCGTGGATTGAGAAGGGTCGATGTGGAACGATCGGGAGTACGGGCCGGCCAGCAGGGGCACTCGAATGTCATGCTGCTCATCATCGATGTAAAAGGTCGCGGTTGGCTTTTTCAGGTGAATCACCAGCGCCATGGCGCCGTTCGGATAGACCCGCTGGCGCGACGGTACCGCCTGTGGGTCCGTTACGCGCCACATGAAATCGACATACTCCGCCAGCGGAAAACCCGGTTTATGGACGCTGAGTGCCATACCTAAATACTACACGCCAGCCGCTATCCTCATTTCGCGAGTGAGTGCAGATAGTCCCGCACGGCGATCTGCCCAAAGTAGCCCGCCGCCCCCTCGGCATCGCCGTGATAGAGATCGTCCGTGATTGTTGGATCTGCGCCTTTTCGTATCAGCAACTGCACCATCGAAAGATGCCCGGCCTGCGCCGCCATGTGCAGCGCCGTTACACCTTGGCCGTGCGATGGGCCGCCAAATGTGGCCTTCTGATTGACCGGCGCACCGTGATCGATCAGCCACTCGGCCGCTTCCCTGCGATCGCGATAAGCGGCCCAAATAAGCGGCGTCCCCCGATACGGGTCGGCGTCCAGTCGCGCTCCCGCGCGAATCAGCCGCGCGAGCACCTCCGTCCGCCCGTTCTTCGACGCCCAAACCAGAGCCTCGTCCAAAACCTCCTGCGGATCCGCGGACGGTTGCCAGTCCGGGAACCCGCTGTGCGGCCGATAGAATCCGCGCGCCGCGCAAGCTTCCGTAGCGAGTGTCCGCTCCCCGCTGAAGCACCGCTCCAACAGTTCCGGATTGCCCAGGCCTGCCGCAACCCGCAGATTCCCAGGCGCAATGGAATAGCGGCCCAGCAAATCCGCCATTTCGCGATGCCCCCAGAACAACGCTACAATCAGCGGAGTGCCTCCCGAGCCGTTTCCCTCCGCATCCAGATCCGCTCCGCGTTGAATCAATACCTCCGCCGCATCGCCTTGGTTGGAGTAGGCCGCTTGATGCAAGGGCGTCCATCCCCGGTCGTTCGCATCGTTCACATCGCCGCCAGCGCTGAGCAGGGCCTCCATCAGCGCCAGCCCCACATCGCGATCCGCTCTTGCCGCGAGACTCACCGCAAGATTCAGGAGCGTGTTCCCATTGGTGCCGCGTTCTTTCGTGAGCTGCGGGTTGCGCGCGACGAGCCCCTTTACCGCCGGAACATCTCTCGATTCCAAAGCCCGGAACGCCGCCAGAAAGGGTTCGGCTGCCGCGGCTCGCGCATCCGACGCCAGCAGGTTCACCCGCAGCGTCAGTTCCTCCCAGCTATCGAACCCGTGCTCCCGCGCATACACCAGCCTGGCGTCTGCCTCGCTGAACGGCGCTTCCAGAATTTCCTCATCCGAACAGCCGGAAAAAAGCGGATGCCATTCGCGAATCTGCTCCAGTGCCGCAGGACCCGCCGACTGCCGCGTCCGCAAGAGCCCGTGCACCCGGTCCGTGATCCATTGCATGTCCGCCACAAACAACCGCGTGTGGCGAGCATGCGGATCCTCCGCGTAAACCTTGAGTTTGGTCCAACTGGCGAAACCCTGCTCCCGCGCGATGACGAACTGAGCGTCGTGTAAGGCCATCTCCTGCCGCACCATGGCATCGTCCGCGTGCGCCCAGCGCAGATGGTGCGTGCGCAATCGCGCCAGCGCATCGTCCTTGCCGCTCCGGACGGCCCGCAAGAGTTCCTTAGCCTGTTTTTTCTGTTGTTCGAGATTCAAGACAACCTCCTTCGTTTGCCTGGTCCGCATGACAGGCGAAAGAGGGTCTTCCAAAAAGTAAGCCTCAAATTAGGGGTGGGCGCGGCCCTTTCCGCGGACAGGACGCGCCCCGCGCGCGTCTCAAAACAGCTTACCACGGACGAGATATGAGGCCGCTAATCCTGGCTGCCGGCACGATTGCCCCGAGCCGCGACGATTTTTCGACTTTATTCTTCTCCGTGGCCTCCGCCATCTCCGCGCTCTCGATTCTTGCCTTTGTTCTTCCTCCGTGCCTCTGTGGTGAACCCTGTTTTCCGTCTTCTCTCGGCGTCTCCGCGGTTAGCGTTTTGATCGCGCCCGGAAACTGGACGAGATTTCAACTGCACTCACCTTGACATTCTACTGGAAGCATCGTATCATTCGCCTAGAATGTCTACTAAAGACGAAGACGAACGCATCGAGCTGCTGCAAGGCACACTCGACCTATTGATTCTCCGCACGTTGCTTCTGGGGCCGGCGCACGGGCACTCCATCGCAAGGGCGATCGAGTTCAATTCCGACGACGTGTTGCAGATCGAACAGGGGTCGCTCTACCCGGCACTGCACCGCCTCATCAAGCGCGGGTGGATTTCGGTCGCGGAAGGCACCTCGGAGAATAATCGCCGCGCCAAATTTTACAAGCTGACGGCCAGGGGCCGGAAACAACTGGCGGTGGAAACCGGCAAATGGGACAAGCTTGCGGGCGCCATCGCACGCATTCTCCGGCCCAGCGGGCAGGAGGGCCGATGATGAGGCGTCGCCGGCGCATGCTCGAAGATCTCGATCGCGACATCCGCGACCACATCGCCAGGGAGACCGAGGACAATATCGCGCGCGGCATGGCGCCCGCGGAAGCCCACTACGCCGCCTTGCGGAAGTTCGGCAACGTGACGCGCGTCAGAGAAGAGACCCGCGAGGTCTGGAGTATCGTGTGGCTCGAGCAGTTGCTCGAGGACGTTCGCTTCGGCCTGCGCATGCTTCGCAAGAGCCCCGGCGTCACTGCCGCCGCGGCCCTCACCTTGGCCCTCGGCATCGGCGCCAACACTTTCATCTTCAGCCAGGTGGACGCCATGGTATTGCGGCCCTTCGACTTACCCAATCCCGACAGAACGGTCGCGCTTTGGGAGCGTCTGCCGTCGAGCGGCGTCGACCGCAACGAGCCCGCCCCCGCAAACTTCCTCGACTGGAAGGATCAGAATCACGTGTTCGACCACATCGCGGCGCAAAGCTCGTGGGCTGCCAGTTTGGGTGGCGTCGAGCACCCGGAGCACCTGCAGGGACTCCTGGTAACTCCCGATTACTTCGCGGCGCTCCAAGCGCAGCCCATGATCGGCCGGGCGTTTCTCCCGGAGGAAGGCACGCCCGATAAGGACCACGTCGCCATCCTGAGCTATGGCCTTTGGCGCGACCGTTTCGCCGCCGACCCATCTATCGTCGGCAAGCCTGTGTTACTGAACGGCGCCGGCTACACGGTTGCCGGCGTGATGGGCCCCACGTTCAATTACCCTTCCGGGACTCAGGTGTGGGGCGCGCTATCGTTCGCACCCGAGGAGAGAGGCGACCGCGGCGCCCACTACTTACAGAGCGTCGCGCATCTGGCCCCGGGAGTCAGTTTGAATCGGGCGCAGGCGGAAATGAGTGCCATCGCCGCGCGATTGCAGCAGCAGTATCCGCAAACCAACTCGGGGCGCGACGTCCATGTGATGCCGCTGATTGAGAGCGAAGTGGGCCAGACTCGGGCGCCGTTGATGGTCCTGCTGACAGCGGTCAGTGTGGTTCTTTTGATCGCCTGCGCCAACATTTCCAACCTGATGCTGGCCCGGGTGAGCCGCCGCCAGCGGGAAATGGCGGTTCGCATTGCATTGGGCGCAACGCGCTGGCGATTGATGCGACAATCGCTGGTGGAAAGCATGCTCCTGGGATTGCTGGGAGGATGCCTGGGTGTCTTACTCGCATTTTTGTGCCTGGAAGTGCGTGTGATCCGCATTCCGCCCGAGTTCGCGCGCATGGTGCCCGGCTGGGACCGGATCGCGATCAACACTCCGGTGCTGGTGTTCACTTCGGCAGTCTCCCTTGCTACCGGATTGTTCTTCGGATTTCTGCCGGCCCTGCGGGCGTCGCGGACGAATGTGAACCACAGCCTGAAAGAGAGCGCTCTCTCCGCCGGATCGGGACGGCGCCGCGGCCTGTTGCGTAAGGGGCTGATTGTGTCGGAAGTCGGCCTCTCGATGTTGTTGTTGACCATGGCCGGACTCCTGATGAAAACCTTCGTCGGTCTCCAACACGTTTCTCCGGGATTCAATCCTGACCGGTTGCTTACCGTGATGGTGAACCTGCCCAATGCCAAGTACGCTACCGGCCAACAGACGGCGGGCTTCTATGAGCAACTCGTGGAGCGCGTGCGGAATCTCCCGGCCGTGAAAGACGCCGCGGTCGCCAATATGATCCCCTTCGGTGGGATGAACGAGACCGCCACCTTCCGCATCGAAGGCCGGCCGGAGCCGAAACCGTCCGAAGAACCGGAAGCCAATCTGCGCTCGGTGGGCAATGCCTATTTCCGAACCATGCAAATCCCCATGGTTCGCGGCCGCGAGTTTACCGGCCAGGACTCTGACAAGGGCCAGTTGGTGGTCGCGGTCAACCAGGCTTTTGGCGCACGCTATTGGCCCGGTGAAAACCCGGTAGGCAAGCGGATGCGCTTTGCCGGCCCGCTGGAAAGCCATCCCTGGCGAATCGTGGTTGCCGTCGTCGGCGATATTAGGGACCGCCCCGATGCGCCGCCATCGCCGGAGATGTATTTCCCGCTGCCCCAGCAGGTCGAAAACACGATGGCTCTGGTTGTGCGGACCTCCACCGATCCGCGCAAACTGGAAAATAGCGTTCGCGCGCAGGTAACCGCGCTGGATCGCGACTTGCCCGTATTCGGCGTCATGACCATGGACGAGTTGCGCTCCGTCGCCATCACCGCGCAGAGGATAGGTGGAACATTGATGGCTGTCTTCGCTGGCCTTACGCTGGTTCTGGCGGCAATGGGGCTCTTCAGCGTGATTGCCTGCGCAGTGAGCGACCGCACCCACGAAATCGGCATTCGCATAGCTCTCGGCGCCAGGCCGCGAGAAGTCGGGCGGCAGATTGTCGGCCAGGGAATGCTTCTCGTACTGGCCGGCCTGCTGATTGGATTGCCGCTCGCGTTGGCAATGGGCCGAGCCATCTCCGGCTTGCTCTACGGTGTTGCGCCGGACGACTTCGTGACGTTTGCCGGTGTCGCCGCGATGCTCTTCGCGGTTTCGCTCGCCGCGTGCTATATTCCCGCTCGCCGCGCCATGCAGGTCGATCCGACGGTTGCGCTGAAATACGAATAGTGCTTTGCAAATGACCAGCCAGCCTCGTACAGAGGCTGCATACTGAGCCGCGACCGCGAGGGAGCGGTGCTTTTGCTGTGCCGTTCGAAGAAAGGCACCGCTCCCTTGCTCGCCAAAGCGCGAGTGCGGTCGTGGCTCAGTAATCTTTCACGGCCGCCCCTGACCAGTTCCCATGCGCCTCCGGGTGCGCGATCAGCAGCGGAATCCAAACCAGCACGCCAGCAGCGCCGGCATGAGGGTCATCATCCGTGCCTGGCGATTGAGGAGCAGGGAAATCGCCGCGAGTGCAAACGCCACCGTCGTGAGGATTGCCCAAAACATCTGATTGGGCGGAATCCATTTTGGAACCACCCGGTGGCCGCCTAGAGCGCCATCGCGCCGCAGAGCGCGGCAAACTCTTCGAAGAAGCTCCCATACTGCGCATACACGCCGGCGCTGTCGCGAAAAAAACCGGCGGCCGATGAACAAATACCAATAGATATAGATCGGCCGTTAGAACTGCATTCTGAAGTGCTCACGGAGCAGCGGCGCTCCCAAATGTGGCGTTCGACGAACTGGACATGCTCCTGTTGGCAGCGGGCTGCTTTTGGGTTGCCGTAGAGGGTGAGGATAACTGGGCCGGTGCAAATACAGAGGGTATCCACGGGTAGGTCCAGTCGAATGGTTCCCAGGAAGGTGCGCTCCGCGCCTTCACCGGCACTCGCTTCGCCACAGTCGCGCTGCGGCCCGCCGCTTAGGCTCACCAATAGCCAATGCTGTACCGGGCCTGATGCCGGCATGTGCGCGCGTCAATATCCCGCGCTTTGACCGAATGAACCAAGGTGCCCGCGTCAGGCCCGAAGCCGCGTTGTGAGAAATTACTCTCCATAAGCGCTCCACGCAGCCGCTTTCGCCTCGGGATTGATGGCGGGACAGCTATCTCGGGCGCCAGCCGACCGGAAAGAGTTTGGAACCGATTGCGGCTTCCGTCATGCGGCCCGGCGTCGCCACCGCTCGTGTACCTGGTGTACGAACGTTTCCAGGCGAATCCGCTGGCCGGGGCCTTCCGTGCCTCCATAGGCCATGCTGAGGACGGGCGCATCGGCGAAGTCGGCGCGCAACGCCGGAATCATCGAGGAAGCTACGGTCCCCACGATGCAGTTGATGCCCGCCGCGCTGATCACTCCGGCAGCACCCCGGTGGAGAAAGTCCGCAATCTTGCCCACGGCCAACACGATCAGGAAGTGACTCTCCGGCCCCAGGTACGGCTGCGCCAGCCGGATCAGTTCTTCGGCCGGCGGTTCCGCCGCCACCGCCGCCACTTCGGGGGGAAGACATCCCACCATGCGGCGCTCGGCTCCGGTGGTCAGCACCTTCGCCACCTGCTCCCTCATTGCACCCAGCAGGCGCACTTGCCGCGCCTGCTTGCGGGTCTCCAGAGAGGATGCGAGCGTGCTGTTCGCGAAGAACGGACTCGGCCACACCTCGCAGCCCAATTGCTGCAGCCGGTGGAACAGGCCGGCATTGCCCACGGGATTCATACGCGTGTACAGGTCGCCGGTCACGCCCACCACCGGCCGCATCCCAGGCCGGCCGATGCGCGGTGCGGCCCAGAGCCGTTGCGCGCACTCCGCCAGTATCTCAGATGTGTCCAGCCGTTCTGCCACGCCCTCGGTCAGCCGGTCCAGAACCTTGGTGCGCAGCGCTTGGAAGGCGCCGGCAGCCTGTTCGTAAGGCTCCAGCCGCGTAGACAGCGTGAACAGAATATCGGTGGCCAGCAGACCTTCGTACAGACGCAGCAGGCCATTCGCGCCGATCAATCGGCTGAGTTGTGCCGGGGCCGCATCCCAGATCTCCATCTGCGGAAGTCTGTGCCTGCGCACCAGGATGCGCAGAGCATCGCCATATTGACGGAGCAGACAGGGAGAGGCGCAACTGGGGACCAGGAACACATCGTCGGAGCCCGGTGGCGAATCCAGGACCAGCCGCAGCAACTCACCCGCCAGAATAGTGTAGGGATGGCATTCGCGACCGGAAGCGTATTGTTCCCCCAGTCGCACCGTGCGGCCGTCCGGCTCGGGGAGTACCTCCGCCGTGTATCCGACGGAGCGAAGCACCGCGGCGTAAATGCGTGCATGTTCGGAGAAGTGGGGAATTAAGAAACGCCGTCCCGACGGCACCGGACGAGGCCCCGGTGTCACTACCGGCCCGCTGCGCACGGCGCTGTGGACTCGTAGATGCTCTGCGATCTCATCGGCGAAGGCTTCGAGCCGCGTCACCAGGCCGGCCTCCCCCCGGTGTTCGTCGAACTCCAGCAACAATCTGGGCGTGCCGGCGAGCATCTCTTCCAGATGTTTCACGCCGAAAGCATCAGGCCCGCAACCATAGTTGGAAACCAGGATCGGAAACAGGCGCCCATCCCTCCGCACCAGTTCCAGAGCACGCAGATGCTCGCGGTTGTAGTGCCAGGGCACCGTCTGCCAGCGCGCTTCGAGTTGCACCTCCTGCAGCGGAAGGAAGTCCCACGGAATCGCGGGTAGGCCCAGTTGCTCCAGGTGATGTCCCAGCCCCAGGTTCAGGAACGGATCGTGCGTGTTATACGGCCGGCCCAACACCACTACCGCGCGGTCGCACGGCGCGGCCAGGGCTTCGCGGCCCAGGCGCGTTCTGGCCTCGACAAAACGCGCCTGAGCCGCTCTGGCCCGCACCAGCGCGCGGCCTACGGCTTCCATTGGCCGCTCCAACGCCTGTGCTAAAGAGAGGACCGGTTCCACCAGTCCAAGAATGCCGTCGCGCATGGCAAACTGTGCCGGAATGATGCGGTTCGGAAAGGCAATGCGCAGCATGTCGGGTAATTGCTGGGTGTAGAAGCAGGTGTGCGAGGCGTCGTCTTCCGCGCGCGCCGGGCACTCCAGCAGCGCCGGCACGAAGAGCTTTTCGGCACCGGCTTCCAGCAGGGCGCGGGCCTGCGCGGCAGCGGCCTTGATGGGCAGGCAGACCTCCGCCGGCAACCCGGACAGATTCCGATAGAGCAGCGTGGCCGTGGTCGGCCCCGAGACCACCGGCGCATAACCCAACTCCCGCACAAAGGTTGCCCAGAACGGCAGAAACTCCAGGTTGAGTGAGGCCCGCAGCAACCCCAACCTGGGCCGCTCCGCGGGTCCCGGCGCGTTTTTCAGGAAGTCTTCCAGAAGCCGCTCGCGGGCAGCGAACAGTTCGGGGAACGGACGGCGGACCGTCTTCGGTTCGCTATCCCGTTCCGAGTAGCGCTCGCAGACATCTCCAAAGTGAACGTATCTGGCCCCCAGACGAATTCGGTTCACCTGGCACCGGTTTTCGCAGCGCTGGCACTCGAAGCTTCGCAAGCTGGAAGCGGCGCAGCACTCAAAGCCGCGAAAGCTCGTCTCCGGAAGCGCCGCTCTCATCGCTAGCAAGGCGGCTCCGATAGCGCCGGAAACCCGGTTGTAAGGGTGAACCTGAACCGGGCGTCCCAGCAATTGGCGGAACGCGGCCACTACGGCCCGGTTGGAAGCGGTACCGCCCTGAAACAGGATGTGCCGGCCTATGGGACGGCCCGCTACCACCTTCTCCAGATAGTTGCGGGCCACCGAGTAGGCCAAACCCGCGCAAATGTCTTCCACCGGTGCGCCGCGCTCTTGCGCGCGAACCAGTTCCGTATCCATGAAGACCGTGCAGCGCGCTCCCAGATCACAGGGACGGGCGGCATGCAAGGCAAGGTCGGAGAACTCGCCGACAATTTGGATTCCCAGCCTCTCCGCCTGTTCTTCCAGGAAGGAACCAGTGCCGCCGGCGCAGATCTTATTCATCTCGAAATCGGCCAACTGGCCATCCCGCACCGAGATGTATTTGGAATCCTGCCCGCCGATCTCGAAGATGGTATCCACTTCGGGACAGAAGAGCAGCGCCGAAATCATCTGGGCCGTGATTTCGTTGTGGGTCACATCGGCGCCGACCGCTTTGGCTGCCAGGTGACGCCCGCTGCCAGTCGCGCCCACTCCCAGGATTCGCAGTTGTGCGCCGTAGCGCCGCCAGATCTGGCTGAGGCCCTCGTGCAGCGCTTCTGAAGGCCGCCCTCGCGTGGGCAGGTACACTCCCTCGAGAATCCGAGAGTCCCGCGCCAGCAACACCAGGTTGGTGCTCACCGATCCGACATCCAGACCCAGGTAGGCATCCACACGGCCGCCATTCGGTGGCAGGTCCTCAACTGCATCCGCCCGGCATTCCATGGAGTAAGGCGCCAGCGACGGAAGCGAGGCAGCCGCAAGATTGTCCGCCGCCTGGTCCGCGCGCTCTCGAACCGCCGCCACAAAGCGGCTGAACTCTACGGCTGGGGCCTCACCGGCCATCTCTGCCGCTCCCTCCGCCCCAAGCATGGCGCCGTCTTCGGGCGCCAATAGTTCGTCGCCGCTCAGCTTGAGGTGTTCGCGGAAGGCCCGCACCAAGCCCAGATTGGCCACTCCGCCGCCAACCAATACCACGGGGGCCTCGACGAATCGGCCCTGAACCACCGTGGCCAGGAAGGTGCGGGCCAGGGCCTGGCAAAGTCCGTAAGCGATCTCCTCCAGCGGCGTTCCCTTCTGCTGAAGGTGAATCATGTCCGACTTGGCGAACACGCTGCAACGACCTGCGATGGTGGCTCCCTTGCGAGCGGCTGCCGCCATCCTCCCCAGATCTTCCACGCCCAGCCCCAGCCGCGAGGCCTGTTGTTCCAGGAAGGCGCCGGCGCCGGCGGCACACAACCCATTGGCCGAGAAATCGACCACTGCGTCCTGCCCGGCGCACCCCAGCAGAATCCACTTCGAGGACTGGCCCCCCAGGTCAATAACTGTTCGGGCCAAGGGAAACCCACGGCGCACCGCGCGGGCGATTGCCAATACCTCGCTCACGCGCAAACATTCGGGCATGCCGTCCAACACGTATTGGCCACTGCCCGTAATGGCCACCTGCATCGGATGCGCGCACCACTGGCCGGGCAGTGCGGCGAGGGTGTCGGCCAGGGCCGCCAGCGGGTGCCCTCGGTTGGCGGCCCGTCCCCGCCACAGCCATGCGCCGTCGTCATCCCTGAGCGCCGCTTTTACCTGCGCCGCACCCAGGTCGATGCCAATGCGAAGTTGTCTCAGGCCACGTTGCCCGGTTGCACCAGGCACTCCTGGCGGCAGTGACTGCACGTGGACCATTCGGAGCAGCCTCGTACCTGCTTTTCCTCATTCCCCAAAGTGTGCATCTTCACGGCACACCACGCGTCCCGGTCCACGAACGGCCGGCCGTAAGCCAGTTTCTCTGCCTCGCGAGCCGCGCATTCCCGCCAGGCCCTTATCGACGCCCATCAGAGCGGGATCAATAGCCCGCATGCGGCGTCCCGCCCCTATTCTATCCCCAAAACATAAAAGAGTTCCGTAAATCCGATATGGCCTGTGCGCAACCACAGATTGGCCAGATATACGCAACAAACCAGCCAAACTGCTTGAGTCTAAGTCACTTACGTTATTCCTTTTCATGAAAGCAGAATTTGGCCGGTTTTTTTCATTTTCACAGCCGTTCTCGGAAAATGCACGCCCGAGGTCGATCCGAAACCACTCCGAAAACACAATGTTGTTCTACGGTGCAGTTGTTCGCGAGTAGCGGGTTCTCGCATTTGCCTAATTGGCAAGGCGGACGTGATACCATGCCTGAGATCGCGTACGATGAGTCCTCAACAATCGATCGCTCACTACCGCATCCTCTCCAACCTCGGCAAAGGCGGCATGGGAGCCCTGTACCGCGCCACTGACACCAGGCTGAATCGCGGCGCCGCCATCAAAATCCTCCCGCCCGCATTTGCCGAAGATACCGCGCGCATGCAGCGCTTTGAGCGCGAGGCGCAGTTGCCGGCATCGATGAATCACCTCAACATCGCGCGATCTAGGGCATCGAGCAGGGCGCCCTGCCAATGGTGGCGCCAGCTACCCGTTGGCGGCTAAAGCTTCGTTTCGGGCGATCTTGCGGGGACTTTCAGGGGTAGCGCCAGGGTCCAGGGATTGGAGGATTTTCTTGTGTTTGAAGGGAATCAAATGCGAAGTGGCGTCTTGTTTGTACCTGGCCAGTTCCGGGGCACCCAGGCAGTAAATGCGCGGGCCACGTTGAAAGCGCTGGCTACCGCCGCAGCGTCGGCACTCCTGTCCGCCGGGTTGGCCTTGCCGGCGCGCGCGCAGAACTTTACCGTCAACAGCACAAACGACCGAACCGACCAGAATCCAGGCGACGGCATCTGCTCGACCGGCACGGTCAATCCGGACGGTACGATGGAATGCACCCTGCGGGCAGCCATCCAGGAATCGAATGCCTCGTCCGGCGCGCACGTGATCACCCTGCCCGCGGGTACGTACGACCTCACGCTGCCGACCGCCTGTTCCTATACGATCAGCACGTTCGGACCGATCACGCAGACGACCGTGGCGCTGTGCTTCACCGGTGGGATCACCATAAACGGCGCGGGCTCCACGCTGACCATCGTCGATGCCGGCCGCAACGATCGTGCAGCTCAGGTCAGCACCACCGCCACTGTGGTCCTACAAGGTCTGACTATGCAAAACGCGGTGGAACTGGAGGATTATGGCGCTACCGCCGGGGGCGGTTGCATCAACAATCAGGGTACGCTAACGCTGTTTCAAACTACCCTCACCGGCTGCACCGGGTCTGACGGAGGAGGCGTGTATAGCACCGGCACCTTGAGTGTTATCAATTCCAGCATCACCGGAAACTCAGGGTTGGTTGAGGGCGGGGGCGTATACAACTTGGGAACGGTATCGATTGCGAACAGCGTTGTGAGCCTCAATGCCGCCCCCGACAACGGCGGCGGATTGTGCAATTGCGGAGACACCAGCGTGGCGATTGTGACGGAATCGGTCATTTCCGGAAACGCGGCTTCATCAGGCGGCGGGATCGAAAATCTCGGCCAGCTCACGGTGACGAACACCACGATCTCAGGCAATCAGGCTTCCTCAGGCGGAGGGATTCAAACATCGGGAGCCCAAGCGACGATGAACAACCTCACCATCGCGCAGAACACCGCCTCGAATGTTGGCGGCGGGTTCAATGGAAATAACAACTTCACCATCGCGAACTCGATCATCGCCGGGAACACCAGCAGCGGAACGGGAACGGACTGCGACAGCGCGGGCGCCTTTTCGGGAACCGGAATGTCGCTCGGACATAACCTGATTCAGAATGCGGCTGGTTGCGGCCTGGCGGGTGACACGTCGACGAACATTACCGGAGTGGACCCGATGCTCGGTCCGCTGGCCGCCAACGTTATGGCACTGTTGCCCGGCAGTCCGGCCATCGACGCAGGAAGCCCGAGCACCCCTGGAAGCGGCGGATCGGCTTGCGCGATCACCGACCAGCGCGGCATTTTCCGGCCCCAGGGAGGGCAGTGCGACATTGGGGCGTTTGAAGCGACGCCCGGAGTGTTCCTTTCCGCCATCTTCCCCGCGCAGGGCGGTAGCGGGGGACAGACTACGGCGGTGGTCTCCGGCAACGGCATTCTCAGCGGAGCGACCCTGCAATTGCAAATGTCCGGCCAGCCCAGCATTGTGGCATCTCCGGTAACTCCCGGGCAGACCGTCATATCCGGCACTTTCGACTTGAGCAGCGCCGCCCAGGGGTCCTGGAACGTGGTGGTCACAAATCCGGATGGCACGGCCGCGACGCTGCCCGGCGGGTTCACCGTGGTCCCGCCGCAATCGCCCGCAATCTTCACGAGTCTACAGGGCCGCAGCGCTATCCGCGCGGGATTGCCGGCGGTATTCTCGATCCTGGTTTCCAATCGCGGCAACACGGATGTATTCGGTGTTCCCATCTCTCTCTCGGCGCCCACCGGATTCCTGCTCGGCCTTCTGTTTCCGGTTCCCAGTCCTCCGTCCAACTCATCCCAAGTGATCACCGACTGGAGCGAATCGCCCTTGCAGGTCAACACCACACAATCGGTTCTCAACAATGTCCCCATCTTCCTGCCGGTAGTGCCGGCAGGCTACACCGGCTTACTCACGTTCGTGCTGACGCTTCCGGCAGATCTGGCTTATGGGTCCGACTTTTTCATGTTCGTATATGGTGGGACGCCGTTTTTCAATCCCGGTCTCGATCCCGGCTTGGTCAGCCAGTTCATCTCGGCGGCTCAAAGCTACGCCAGCAGCGTTATCGGCGTCACCATTCCGTCGACCCTTTCAGGCAGCATGGAGACATACATCACCAATCAGTTGCAAACGGCCATAGCGAACGGCCGCAGCGACCTGGTGGCGGGTTTTGGCGGACAATCCGATGCCTATAGCATGGCGGAATTCGTCATGGATCTGGCCGCGTACGCCGCCGCGCAGGTGGAGAGTTCCACTTCCGTCACGAGCCGGGAGAATGGGCATGCGAAGGGCAACCGGCCCCGTCCGCGAAACTGTAAAACGGTGCCGTTGCCCGGAGAGTCTTGCCATATGGGTCCAGTCGACATTCCCCCTCCGAAACCAGGCGGAGTTCCTCCGGGGTGCAGCCTTACCAACCTGGCAAACTGTGGCAGCCTCACACCCGGAGACTGCCAGGCTCTGCCCGGCTACCAACTCTCGGCCGATGGCACGCAGTGCGTACCGAAGAACAAGAAGCCGTGTCCGCTGAGCATCGACGTGGAAGCCTTCGACTGCAAGCCATACAAAATCCTCACCAGCAACGACCCCAACGACCTTTCCGGTCCGTTGGGCGCGGGCGCGGCGCATTTCCTGCCGGGCGCCGAACCGCTCAGTTACACCATCACCTTTGAAAACCAGGCGACGGCAAGCGCGCCGGCGCAGACGGTTGTGGTGACCGATCAACTGGACACCGCGAACCTGGACTTGAGTACCTTCGCGATTGGCGCCATCACTTTCGGAAACTCTCAAGTTACCCCACCCTCCGCGCTTCAGCAGTACACGGCGGGCTTGGACTTCCGGCCCTCGCAAGACCTTCAGGTGAAAATTCAGGCCGCACTGAATGCTTCCACGGGACTGGTCACCTGGACCTTTTCCTCCATCGATCCCGACACCGGACAGCTCACCACAAATCCATCCGCGGGTTTTCTTCCGCCGGATGTAACGCCTCCGCAGGGCCTCGGCACGATCATATTCACAATCATGCCGAAGGCCGGCATCGCCACGAACGCAACCACATGCAATCAGGCCACCGTAGTCTTCGACGTCAACCCCGCCCTCACCACCGACACCTGGTGCAATTCGTTCGACGTAACGCCGCCTGTCAGTCAGGTGACGGCTTTGCCGGCGGTGTCCACTGCCAGCTTCCAGGTGCAATGGTCGGGAACGGATGTGGGCTCGGGCATCGAGGGTTACAGCGTCTTCGTGTCCGACAATGGAGGTACTTATACGGCGTTCCAAACGGACACAAGTTCCACGTCGGCGACATTCGCCGGACAGCTAGGCCACACCTATCGCTTTTACAGCATTGCCACGGACTATGTTGGAAACGTGGAAGCGGCGAAGACAGCGGCGGAGGCCAGTACGACGGTGAAGACCGCCGCCACGGTAACACTGGGCAATCTTACAGCGACTTATGACGGCACGGCGAAGGCGGCGACCGCGACGACTGTGCCCGCGAACCTGACGGTCACCTTCACGTACAACGGCAACTCAACGGCTCCAACCACGGCGGGGTCCTACACGGTGGTCGGCACGGTGAGCGATCCCGACTACGCGGGCAGTTCCACCGGAACGCTCACCATTTCACAAGCAGCGCCGACCATCGCGTGGCTGGCGCCCGCTGCGATTTATTATGGCAGCGCGCTCGGCTCCGGCCAATTGGACGCCACGGCCAATGTCCCGGGAGTTTTGGTTTACACTCCGCCGGCCGGAACGATTCTGCCAATTGGAAACGGGCAGACGTTGTCGGTTGCCTTCACACCCAGCGATACGACCGACTACAGTTCAGCATCCGCATCCACCACGATCAATGTGATTCCCACGCCCTGCGACCTCGCACAGAACGGCAACATCGATGTGGCCGATGTGCAGCGTTTCCTCAATGAAGCACAGGGCGTCATATCGGCGGCCAACGATCTGAACGGAGACGGCGTAGTCAACGTGGTGGATGTCCAGATAGGCATTAATGCTGCGCTGGGTCTGGGCTGCACTACGGGTTCGGGGAGCAATTCGGCGGCTTCCGCGAAATGAGGTTTCGTTCGACAGAATGGTTCCGAGAATTGAGGGTTTTTCTGGGCGGCACGAAGGCCGACGCCGCGGACTTACCGGGAGCCCGCTACGGCAGATCGTGATCCGCAGTTTGGCCGGTCCTGGCTATACCGCCGGCTGCGCTCTGCATCAGCCTCGAAGTAAGGCCGCCCGGAGGGAGGTCAAATGGACGGCATGAATCCGTACATCCGGATTGAACGCCTGTTTCACGAAGCGCTGGCGATTGCGCCTGGCGACCGCGAGGAGTGGCTGCGGGGGCGTTGCGCTGACGACCAAGGGCTCCTGGAGGAGATTTCCTCTCTGCTGGACGCACACGCCGCAATGGCCTCCGCCGCCGGCGTGTCATGCCCTGCTGGAGAAGGCGCCGTCCCGGAAGACCGGCCCGTTCCCTCCGGACGCTTCGGCGTCTGGAAGCCGGTGCGCCCTTTAGGACACGGGGGTATGAGCTCAGTCTATCTCGCGGAGCGGGCGGATGGTCAGTTCAAGCAGTACGGGGCCTTGAAGGTAATGGCGGGTCACTTGATCGACCCCGAGTTTCTGCGCCCTTTTGAGACCGAGCGCCAACTGCTGGCAGCCCTGGGCAAACCATCGACCGCTACTGCGATGAGCGAAGACTGGGCATCGAAGCCCGGCTGCGAATTTTCCAACAGGTATGCGACGCCGTGGAGTACGCCCATCGCAACCTGATTGTGCACCGTGACTTGAAACCAGCGAACATCCTGGTGAACGCGGAAGGCGTCGTAAAACTGCTGGATTTTGGCACCGCATCCCTGGCCACGCGGATTGACCTGACGGTGACGCGGATGCGCATGCTCACGCCGCGCTATGCCAGCCCCGAACAGTTGCGCGGGGAACGTTTAAATATCGCCACCGATGTCTTTTCGCTGGGAATCATTCTTTTTGAATTGCTCACCGGCGCGTGGCCCTTTGGGAATTCCAACTCGGTGATGCTGGAGCTGCGGCGGGCTGCCGGAGAAGCATCGCCGGAGGCGCCGGAGAACGCCCTAACACAAAACGCTTGCGAACTGCGCTTGATGCGGGGGGAGCGTTTGCGCAGTCTCTTGGCCGGAGACCTGTCGGCCATCACCCTGAAAGCGCTGGAGAACGATCCATCTAAGAGGTATGCCAGAGACGGGAGCGGCCGTTGGAACGATCCTGAAGCCCGCCCATGAAGTCCTCTGCCTGTAGCCCAAGGTTTCCCATCGCCGCCGACGGAAGCGTCGGCCTGCCCCACTGACCCCGCCGCCCATCCTCTTGGCATCCGCAGGCTCGATTGTTTTAGACTGTATGGATCAACCTAACCATGAAGCTCATTACGGTATTCACGCTCGTCTTCTGCGCCGTTTTCTTGCCTTTCGCGTCGGCGCAAACAGCAACCTATTCCAACAGCAGTCAGAACGTGATCGCGACTGGCCTCGGCGGAAGCAATGGGGTCGGCCAAACCAGCGTTAGCTGGGGCAATTGCGCTTTCAACGGGAACAACACGGTATGTACCGTGTCGGCCCCCTACACCGGGGTCGGTGGCGGCGGCACCATCAATATTGTGTTCTCTTATGCCGGTAACGGCACCTCCCCACTTCTGGCGAATTCCATAAGTCCCGGCAGTAACCTGGTCACGTTCGCCTTGACCCCCGGCTCCTCCGGCAAGTTCACCGTATCGCTTACGGAAAACGCCGGCCAAACCGTAACGTTTCTGAGCGACGGTTTTACTTTCTACTTCGCTTCAACTGTCACCTGCACGGGAACGTCCGTCTCGTCGTGCAGCCTCGGGCTGGTGGGCCAGACACCGGGCGCGGTGATGACCGGGCCGGTTTATGGCGTCTTCGACCAGACGCCGGTCATCCGGACCTCCCAGGGCGTGATCAGCGCCAGTGCGTATGGCGCGTTTTCCGCTCTTGCCCCCGGAACCTGGATGGAGATCTACGGGACCAATCTGGCGAATGTCGCATTGAAAAACTGGGCTGCCGCCGATTTCAACGGCAACGCGGCGCCCACCGCTCTGGGGGGAACAACGGTTACGATAGGCGGCCAGCCCGCGTTCATCGATTTCGTCAGCCCCGGCCAGGTGAACGCGCAGGTACCATCCAATATCTCCACCGGACCCGAGCAGATAATCGTTCAGACGCCGGGCGGAATCAGCGCGGCGTATACCATCACCGTGAACACAACCGAGCCCGGTCTGCTTGCGCCAGCGGTGTTCGATCTCAGTGGCCAGCAATATGTCGCCGCGCTATATACCAATGGAACGACCTATGTACTTCCTACTGGCGCGGTCTCCGGCATCACCGCTGCACCCGCGCAGCCCGGCCAGACCATCGTATTCTACGGAGTTGGTTTTGGGACCGTGACGCCCAATAGCCCCGCTGGCCAGATCGTCACGGTGGCCAATCAGCTCTCCGGGAGCTTCCAGATTTTCTTCAACGGTACGCCCGCCACGGTACAGTTCGCCGGTCTGGTCAACGGATATCTGGGACTCTACCAATTCAATGTCGTGGTGCCGAACGTTGCCGCCGGCAACACGGTCCCGGTCACGTTCAGCCTCAATGGGACGCCCGGTACGCAAACCCTGGTGATTCCGGTCCAGAACTGACAGGCGTGAAACAAATGGGCGTTCTATCGCAAGCTATCCCGACCTTGCGGCCAAAGTAGCGCTCGTTACGGGCGCGTCTTCCGGTATCGGCGCCCCTTCAGATTTTGCGCCGCGGCAAGTGCGCAGGCTCCCAAGATCGGGGACTCGGGCAGTAAGTTGCCGATAACGCCGTTTGAACCAAGCCGCCATCGCGGCGGACGCTACGCGTGGGCAAAGTTTGAGATTTCAATTCTCCGTAGAACCCTTCTTGCTTCGCGACAGGCATCGTTGTCATCGAGGGCGTCAAAGTCAACGACGTCTTCGGCACTACCGGCGGTCCCGGCGGCGGTAGACGCGGCGGCGCATTCGCGGGCGGCACCGTGCAGTGGCTCTCCGACAGCAAGACCTTGCTGGTTCTCGCTATCAAACCCAATCGCGGACCCGAACCTGCCGAGCCCATCGTCCCCACCGGACCCAACGTGCAGGAAAGCCTCGGCGGCGGGCGCGGGGCCGTCACTCATGAGGACATGCTCGAATCTCCCTACGACGAGGACGATTTCGAGTACCTCGCCACCTCCCAGATCGTGCTCGTCGATTCCGTCACCGGCAAGGCAACGCCGCTCGGCAAACCCGGCATCATCCACACCGTGCGGCTCTCACCCGATGCCAAATACTTCCTTGTCACCAGCATTCACCGCCCGTTCTCCTATCTGTATCAAGCCACGCAGTTCCCTTCCGAAATCGACGTTTGCGACCGCACCGGCAAAATCTTGCACCACGCCGCCACGATTCCGCTCAGCGCCGGCGGGCGTGGCGGCGGCGCTCCCAACCCCGACCCGCTGACCGGCGTCGACGACCCTCAGTCCACAGCTCCGCCGCCTCCCGGAACCCGCAACTTGCAGTGGCGCATGAATGAGCCCGCGACCCTGCTCTGGGTCGAAAAGGGACTTTCCCTTGCGGTCGCGGCTCAGACGCTCACCACGGGACAGGGCGACTGCCGGATGATGGCGTAGGCGTTGGTGCGCAACCGGCCGTAAACGCCAGCGGCGGAGCCTCGGCCGACCACGAGAACGTCCGCCTTCAGCCGCGCCGCGGCGCCGCAGACCGCCTGCGGCGGCTCGCCGGTTTCCAGCAACAGGTCGCCGTCGGCCCCGGAAGCAGCCAGCAGCATCCGCAATTCTTCGCTCGCCGCGAGTTTTGTGTCGGGACCGCAGGGCATGGAATGCAGCAGAGTCAGCCGGGCGTCGAATTCGCGCGCCATACCGGCCGCCCAGGCAAGTGCTTTCGCGCTTTGCGGCCCCAGATCGACGGCACACAAAATGTTGCGGATGGGAATGGACAAAGTCGGGGGTGCGTCTTCCAGATGCACGCCGGTCCACACCGGGCAATCGGCGTCGTGCAGCACCTTGGCGGTGTTCGAGCCGAGGATGAAGCGGCGGAACGGGCCGTACCCGTGTGTCGGCATCACGATGAGGTCGCAGTGCTGCTTGTGCGCGAGATCCACGATGGAACTCGCGGGGTCGCCTTCCAACACTTCGCGGCGTGGGTTCATGCTCGCGAAATCGGCGGCCTGGAACTCCGCCAGGTCGATTTTGGCCTGCTCGAGCCGGTCCCGGCAAAGCTCCGCCAGCATGGAACCGGCGATATCCACGGCGCCGAATTCGTACTGAGGCGGCACCAGCACATGTACCAAGATCAGTTCGCAGCGGAAATGGCACGCGAGGGTGCCGGCATAGTGTGCGCCTCCGACGGAACGTTCCGAGAAATCCACCGGCAAGAGAATGCGCGACAAGAACGGCATGAGCGCCTCCAAAACGGGCCCGGCGCGGCGGGGGTGCCCAAGCCGGCACATTCGGGCTGATCCGGCTCTACCTTTAGGATAAATCGAATTTCGGACGCCGGAGTCGGCTTTTCGGCGGGCCGTGGTCCGTTATGGCTTCAGCAGATCCAGGACGGCCGAGGTAGTGGCGGTGATGCCGGTTCGCAGCGCCGGTTCGGCCTGCGGCAGAAACGTGCTGGAATGCAGCGATGGCACGGGCTTGCCGGTGCGCCGGCTCTCTTCCAGTTGCTGCGCCGAACTCGTCCCCAACAGGAACAGCACCAGCGGAATCCGGTGCCCCTCCAAGCCGAACAGGCCGAAATCTTCGCTCACCATGATGGGTTTGAGGTCGGCGACGTTGTCCTTGCCCAGCGCGCCCGTGAACACGCCGTGGAGGCGCTCCACGAACTTGGGATCGTTATAGGTGGCCGGCACGGATTCGTTATCGAAGACTTTTATGATGGGTGCGCGGTCTTCGGGCACACCGGCGGCGAGCGCGACGCCGCGCGCTTTGCGGTCGAGCGACGCCAAAATGTTCCGGCGCACGTCCTCATTGAACGCGCGGATGGTGAGCTGAAGCACCACTTCGTCGGGAATAATGTTGTTCTTCGACCCGCCATGGATGGACCCTACCGTCACCACCGCCGGCTCGAGCGGCAGCGTCTCGCGGCTGACGATGGTCTGCAGCGCCAGCACGTATTCCGCCGCCATCACCACGGGGTCCTTGGTGGATTCCGGGTGCGCGCCATGCCCGCCCAATCCGCGGATGCGGACCTCGACGGTGGTTGCGCTGGCATATACCGGTCCCGGGACGAGGCCCACCTTGCCGGCTTCGAGAGTGGGCTCGTTGTGCAGCGCGATGGCGTAGTCAGGCGTGCCGAATCGTTGGTAGAATCCGTCGGCCAACATGGCGCGGGCGCCTTCCACGGTTTCTTCCGCCGGTTGGCCGACCAGCATCAGGGTTCCGCTCCAGCGATCCTTCCAGCGCGCGAGGGTTCGCGCCGTGCCCAGCAGCGACATCATGTGCAGATCGTGCCCGCAGGCGTGCATGACACCGACATCCTGCCCCGCCGCGTTTTTCGAGTGCACGGTGCTGGCGAACGGAGCGCCGGTCTTTTCCTCCACCGGGAGCGCGTCGAGTTCGGTGCGCACCAGGACGGTGGGTCCGCTGCCATTCTTCAGGAGCGCAACGATGCCGAACGCCGGCGAGCCATCGCTGTACTTGCCGATGTGCTCGGTGACGCTGTATCCGGCCTGGCGCAGTTCGCCCGCCATAAACGCGGAGGTGCGCTCTTCGTGGCGCGAAAGCTCGGGATGCGCATGCAGGTCGCGATAGAGCGCGAGGAGCGGCGGCAACTCGGCATCCACCTGCGGGCGAAGATCGTCGGCCGCGAAAGCCAACAGGGCTGAAACCAGGATCAATCCAACAGTGCGCACCATTCTTTCGATGCTAGCAACAAAAGTCTTATGCCCTCCATATGAAAATCTTTGGATAATCTTTACGGTATCCTTATGGCTCATCCTTTACACTCAAAGTGCCGTGTAAGCACTCTGGGGTCCTCCGTCGCACGCCAGTTATTGTCTCGCCGAATGAAGGGTGAGAAGCATGCAAATGCCGAAATCTTATATATGCTCTATTTTTGTCTCGATCCTGTTTGCGGCGGGCAGTTTCGGTCAACAGATCACAGGGAACGCCGATCCGGTGGAGGGGCTCTCGTCCGCGCCGGCAGCTAACGCCAACCTTTTCGGCGTGACGAAGAGCGCGGAGGGAACTCCTTTAGGCGGAGCGCGGGTAGTCGTCCGCAATCTGGAGGACGGGACCGAGCGCGTTCTGGAAAGCGACACTGCGGGCGCCTTTGCGGCGAACGATCTGAAGCCCGGCCGGTATCAACTGACGGCGAATAAAGACCGGCTCGTCAGCCCGCCGGACACCCGGGTGGAACTGGCGGCAAGCCAGAGTCTGCGCAGCGATCTCACTTTGACTGCCGGCAGCGAGGTGCCGGTAATCGCGGCGCCTACACCATCCAAAAAGGGATTCTTCACCAGATTTTTCCAGGCTTACGCGGACGACTGGAAGGCCACGGATGCCAGTTCGAGCGCACCGGCGCCGAAATATCGCGGCGATCCCACGCCGGTAGACGGACCGCCGTTCCCGTTCTCCATCTGGCCGTACGGCGGCAGCGTCGTCATCGGCCAGCCATGGACGCAGGCCGGCCCGCTCATGACCGCCATTTGGGGCGGATCGAGCGGGGATTGGTGGAAAAAGACAGGCATTCAGATTTATGGATGGCTCAATGCCGGCGCCAACGTCAGCACGTCGAAGGGCGGGGGATATGCCAACTTCCCCGAAGCTTACGCGGAACGCCAGGGTTTCGAACTGGACCAGGAAGTGCTGTACATCGAGCGCCAACCCGACACCGTGCAGACGGACCATGTCGATTGGGGTTTTCGCATTTCCGGCCTTTACGGGCTGGATTACCGCTTCACGACGTCCAACGGCTTCCTCAGCAATCAGTTGCTCTCTAAGAACCGGGAGAACGGATTCGACGCGCCCATGTTCTATTTCGACCTGTATGTTCCACAGGTGGCGCAGGGTATGGACATCCGCGTGGGCCGCTATATTTCACTTCCTGACATTGAAGCGCAGCTTGCGCCGAATAACTATACTTATAGCCACTCGCTGACTTACACATTCGATTGCTATACGCAGCTTGGCCTCAACACCACGATCAAACTGAGCAATCACTGGATGGTTCAGGCGGGCGTCTCTCCCGGGTGCGACACCATGCCCTGGACGAGTTCGGCCAAGGTGACACTCAACGCGTGCCTCGGGTACACCTGGTCCGAAGGGCGGGACAACTTCTACGCTTGCGATAACTCGCTCAACGACGGACGCTACGCCTACAACAATCTCCAGGCGTTCTACGCCACCTGGTATCACAAATACGGCAAGGATTCGCGCTGGCATACCGCCACCGAGAGCTGGTATCAGTATCAGAGGGCCACGCCAAACATAAACAATCCTGCCGCGCAGTCACTGCTGATCAACGGCGCCAACGGCGCGTTCTGCAATAACATTGAGGCGCTGACTTGTCTCGCGCCGGATTACGCCATCGTCAACTACCAGGAATACCAGGCGTCGAAGCACGATTACTTCTCGATCCGCAACGAATTCTTCGATGACTTCGTGGGCCAGCGGACGGGGACGAAAAGCAAATACACCGAACATATGTTGGGTTGGGGCCACTGGATCGGGACCACGGTGCTTTTCCGTCCCGAGCTACGTTGGGAACACTCCTACGACGCTCCGGCCTACGATAACGGGACAAGGCACAGCCAACTGACTTTCGCCAGCGACGTGATCCTGTTCTTTTAGGGCGACGACGACGGTCCGCACGAACGACCCTGACGCGAGCCACCAGCCGCCGTACTCCCCACTGGCATGGCGCACCGCGACCAACCGCCAGACATCCCAGGGCTCACACGGGATGGGCGGGACTTTCACCACTACCGAACGCGTGTCGGCACGGAGACCGACATGCATCGCTTTGAGTGCGCTCTCTTTGGCGCTCCAGAGCAAAGCTATCGCCAACGGACGAACGGACGGAGTGGTGGTCGTAATCAATTGCTGTTCCTCGGGTGTGAAGTAATCTTCCACAAAGGATTGAGTGTGCGGTTCGATCTGCTCGAGATCGCAGCCTATCGAGGTTTGCAAAAGCACCGCTCCCTCGCGGTCGCGGCTCAGTAAGGGCTGACGGTTGAACAGCTGGACGCAGGCATCGGCGACGGCGCAGCAGGCCTTGCCGGCGCGGTGGCTGATCGATATCGCGAGCGGGGCTGGAGAGCCGGCACAAAAGACTTCCGGTGCACCGGACGGGCCAGCGCGGATTTCGATTTCCGGAAATGCGCGCGGCCCGTCCAGGCTCGCGGCGACGGCGCATTTGGCGGTCCAGCGTCCTAATCGCCAGTCCGCCCTGCGCTTCGGCAAGCGTAGCGCCGCGAGAACTCTACGCTCGGCGGGACAAAGCCAGTCATCCCTGTCGGGTACGTCATGCTCAGACTGTTCCAGCCACCGCAGTTGCATGGGATATTACCGGTTGCGCGAGGTCGCGAAATTTCACCGTCCGATAACCGGAGAGGTGGAGATAGCGATTGCCCGAAGCGTCCACGATGTCGGCATCGAAGCTGGCCGCTTCGGCACCCGGGGTCACAACGGCGAAGAGCGGGGATTCGGCCAGTTCGGGCGAGCCATGGAACTCGATGCGATCGATGTGAAGCGGCAGGCCCATGCGCTGCTCGATGGCCATTTCGCACAAACCGGCGGTCTGGAAACAGAGTTCGATAAGCCGCGGGGCGATGGCGAGCGGGCGTTCAGCGGGGTGGTGATGTTGGGGCAATTGCGCGGCGAATTGTCCCGTCATCCTCTGCCCGTCCCACCAGGCGCGCTCCACTACCTGATAGGCCGGGCCGTGGAAGTACACGCGGTAAATGTCGGGCGCCTCGATTTTCTGTCCCGAGGGCACGCGTGGCACATCGGCCTTCATCGGCCGCGGAGCCTCTCTGGTGAGGCGCACGTGAGCCGTGGCGTGCGTGGCGATCTGCGGTTCGCCTTGGCCGGCGAGCGTCCGGCTGCCGGTCAGGCGGCAATCGGCAATCAAGCAATCGCCGTCCGGACGGAGCGACGTGTGCGTGGTGACCACGCGCGGCTGCCCGCGGTAGAACTTGAACGGCGCGAGGAAGTTGACGTCTTCCATGCTGTCCACATGCCAGCCGCCCGCGGGCCATAATGCGGCTTCCGCGAACGCTTCCAGGCTGATCACCCCCGGAAGCACCGGTGTGCCGTCGATTTGATGATCGTGGAGGAACGGCTGCATTGCCGGGTCGAGCGTGGTATGGATGGTCAGGCCGGAGTAGAGCCCCATCTCCGCGATCTCGCCAATCAGCGGACCGGCCGTGACGCGCGCGGCATCCGTGGTATCGAGCCCGCCATCGACATCCCATTCGTTGATTAGAGCGCCGAGACCCTGAGCAGCCACGACTTCGCCGCCGCTTCCGCCCTCGGTCAGTTCCCGGCGAATCCAAGGTACGCCGGCTTCCGGAGGCAGCATGTCGATACCCGCGGCCGCCATGATCTTGGGAATGGAGCCGCGGGTGGCCATGCCGATGCCGCCCCAGGCCGTCCAATCGATGGCGATAGCGCGCGTGGAGGGACGTGTGGTGCGGAAGCTGGAAGCGATCTTCGAAAGCAGGTCGTTGGCCGCGCTGTAGTCGGTCTGACCGGCGTTTCCGAATCGCCCGGCGATGGAGCTGAAGGCGACGGTGGCCCTCAGCGGCATATCGCCGATCGCGTGCAAAAGGTGGAACCAGCCGTCGGCTTTGACATCGAAGACCATGTCGAATTCGGCCGGCTCCTTTTTCGACAGCGGATGGCTGCGGTCGAGGCCGGCGGCGTGAAGCAGTACGTCGATTCGTCCGCTGCGCCGGCGAATCTCTTCGACGACGCGCGAAACCGCGCCGGCATCGGTGAGATTGACGCTGAAATAGTGCGCGTTGCCGCCGGCGGATCGAACCGCCTGGATGGCACTGAGCGCGGCCTGGGCCCGCTCGATGGCGGCCAGTTCTTTTTCCACGGCCACCGGCGTGGCGCGCTCACCGCGCGCTTGCAGGCGCGCGATCAGGTCGCGTTTGAGCCCATCTTTGTCGGCGACGAATCGGGCGAGGTCAGGATTCGCAGGGTCGGGCTCCGGCGCCAGGTCGAGCAGGTAGAACGTGCCGCCGGAAGCGGCTGCCAGATCGGCCGTAATCGCCGAGACGATGCTGCCCGCCGCGCCGGTGATCACGAATACGGAGTTCCTGTCGAGGACGAATCCGGGCTTGCCATCGGCGACAGCTCGCTCTTCCAGACCGATGGTGAACCGCTGATTGTCCCGGTAGCCGATCTCGACGGCTCCGGGATCGCGCAACGTTTCCTCCACCAGCAATTCCGCCGCGTCCGCGGCGCCGCGCGATGCTTCGAAATCCACCACCTTCACCAGGGCTTCCGGCCGCTCCCGTTTGTACGCCTTGGTGAATCCGGACACGGCGCCGCCCAGGGGAGCAACGGCGCCCGCATCATCATAACCGTGCAAGCCGCCGAGCCTCGTGGCGGAAACGAGAAACGTGCCGCTCGACGCAATCCGGTCGTAGAGCTTGCGCATGGTGGAGTAGAGGGTCTTCACCCGCACGCGCAGCGCCTCATGCCATGCGGCTGGGTCCATCTGGCTCAGGTCGCCCTCGCAGTCGAGCGCAGGAAGCCAGTAGACGCCGTTCACCGGCGCGCCGGCGAGAGCCTCGTCGAATGGAATGATTTTGACCCCGAGTTGCTCCAGACGCGATGCGAGCGCCGCGCCCACCCCGCCGTCATCGGGCACGATCGTGACGGCCGATCCGGGCCCGAGTTCGATGCCGGTTGGCTTACATCTCGTCAACGGCGGGCGTAAAACCGGAACCGGAACCCGGCGGGGAACCTGTTCGGCCGCCTCAAAGCTCGCGACCGCGGGAGCAGGCGCTGGGACCGGCGGCGAAACCGGTGTGCCGGCGCTGCGCTCGCGGGCGAACTGGATCACATGCGCCAGGGTCGGGAAATCGCGGAGCTTCAAATTGGGATCGCGCACGATGCCGTACGCTTCGCGGATGGCGGCGAACATTTCCGCCTGCTTCACGGTGTCGACGCCGAGATCCGCCTCGAGATCGAGATCGGGGTCCAGCATGTCTTTGGGATAGCCGGTCTTCTCGGCGACGATGGTGAGGACTTTGTCGCGAATGGCGTCTTCGGCGGGAGCAGGCAGTGGGGTTGGCGGCGGGACTGGTAAGGCACTTGCAAAAGCACCGCTCCCTCGCGGTCGCGGCTCAGTAGGTGCGGTTGTTTCAGCGCGCGACGAAAGTCCCTCTGGCGTGGCGGCGCTACGCTCGCGGGCGAACTGGATCACATGCGCCAGCGTCGGGAAGTCGCGCAGCTTCAGATTGGGATCGCGGACGATGCCGTACGCTTCGCGGATGGCGGCAAACATTTCCGCCTGCTTCACGGTGTCGATGCCGAGATCGGCTTCGAGATCGAGATCGGGATCCAGCATGTCTTTGGGGTAGCCGGTCTTCTCGGCGACGATGGCGAGGACTTTGTCGCGAATGGCGTCCTCGGCGGGAGCGGGCAGTGGGGCCGGCGGCGGGACTGGTGAGGCACTTGCAAAAGCACCGCTCCCTCGCGGTCGCGGCTCAGTAACCGCTGTCGCGGGAGCAGGCGGCGTGGCGGCGCTGCGCTCACGGGCGAATTGGATCACATGCGCCAGCGTCGGAAAGTCGCGCAGCTTGAGATTGGGATCGCGCGCGATGCCGTACGCCTCGCGGATGGCGGCAAACATTTCCGCCTGCTTCACGGTGTCGACGCCGAGATCCGCCTCGAGGTCGAGATCGAGATCCAGCATGTCTTTGGGATAGCCGGTCTTCTCGGAAACGATGGCCAGCACCCGGTCGCGGATCGAATCGGCCGCCGGGGCCGGCGGCGGAGTCGCGGGAGCAACGGCCCGCGGAGGCTCCGGTTCCCGCCGCACTTCGACGGGCCGCACTTCGACGGGCGCAGCGGGGGGAGCGGTCTCGGCGACGGCAGCACGATCGCATACCCGCAAAGTCCGGTTCACTACTTCCAAGGCGGCTTGCGGATCGCCGCTGACGCGCTGGAGCCACGCGCCCCACGCGTCCCGGTCCACGATACGAGTCTGGTAGCCGAGCGCATGCGGGCTGGTTCGAAGTCCGCTGGCTGTCTTCACCCATCGCAGCAGCGTCATACTGATCTGCGAACCGAATCCGGCGCCGAAACGGAGCGCGAATTCGACGGGATACATTCCGCCTTTGGAAAGATTCAACGGTCCCAGATCCGGATCGACTTCCTTGAAGTTGGCGACCGGGGGCACGCATCCCGTTTCCAGCGCTTTTACGGCAACCACTTCCTCCACGCCCGCGCCCATGGCGTGTCCCGTGAAGCCCTTGGTGTTGGCGATGACAATGCGGCCGGCCGCATCGCCAAACACGCGGCGGAGCGAATTGATTTCCGCGCTGGCGCTGCCGCCGCGCGCCGGTGTATACGTTTCGTGCGACATGAACATCATGCTCGCGGCGAGTCGATCGCGTGACAACCCGGTCCGCTCTTCGCCTTCCGCAACGAGCCTTTCCATGACGTCGCAGATGTGCTCGGAATCGAGCCGGGTGCCGTGAAATGCGCTGTTGGCGACGATCGAGGCCACCACTTCGCAGATCGGCTGCACGCCGCGCTCGCGCGCCGCTTCGGCGCTTTCGATCACCAACGCCGCGGCGCCCATGCCCATGATCATGCCGTGACGGCGCCGATCGAACGGAACCGCCGCGTCCTCCACCACCTCGTCCGTGGCCGCCGCTCCGCTGGCCAGAAAGCCGGCGCCGAACCACTCGATGAGGTGGTCGGTCGTAATATCGTCGGCCGAAACGACAATCACGCGCCGGCAGCGCCCCGCGCGAATCCAGTCCTGCGCCACCGAAATGGCTGCCGCGGTGCTCGCGCATGCCGAGTTGATCTGCGTATTCGGCCCGCGCGCGCCGATGAATTCGGCGAACTGCGAGTGGCCCATGGAAAGGACGTGGAAGAGGAAATTGCGGTCCAGGACGTAGGGTTGGTGTTGAATCGTCGACCGCAAGTCGTCGATGCGCCGGTCCAAGTCCTGAATCAGCGTGGAGTGGTTGCCGTCCGGTTCGCGGGAGCGCAAATCTTCCAGCGCCGCCAACTGTTCGCGGTGGTAGCGGTCGGCATAATAGCGGGCGGCTTCGCCGGCGAAGGAATCGAAACCCGGAAACACGGAGGCAAAGACAATGCCGGTGTCGTCGCGTAATGCTTCCGGAAGCTCCCAGCGGTCCGGCAGGCGGGTGCCTTTGCTGGTGGTCTTGTAACGCCTCACCAGGGGGACGCCGGCGTCGCGCAGCGCGTCGATGCCGGCGGCCATGGCGAGTTGCGTGAAGCGATCGAGCGCCACTACGCGCTCCGCGGACACGCCGAACTCTTCGTGAAGATGGAACTCGCCGCCTCGCCCCGCCAGCTTGATTACATCCGCCGGGCTCTTGATGTGCTCGAAGACCGGGCCGCCGTTATCGCTTTTCACCAGGCGGGTGATGTTCTTGTCGAGCATGGCGCGCCGGAACTTCGTCGGAATCACGTCGATGAATTGTTCGCCGCGCAGGATTCTGGCGATATTCCCGTCATCGAAAATGCGGCCGCTGCCGGGTATGCCCAGCGCCGCACCAGTGATGGTAACGGGAAGGTCGTTAAACACGGCGCCATTACTGGTTGCGCGTTCAGACGACCACTCCTTCACGGTCGTGGCTCCGAAGTCCTTGCTGGTTCCCGCACCCAGCCCGGCGGCATAGAGGCCGCAGAGCGCCTGGTTGAAAGCCGCCAGATCGCCGAACTTGGGATGGTTGGTGAATAGCGAAACGACGCCGGGACGATCGCCCAGAACATCTTCGACGAATCCGTGTAGCGCTTTCTTGGGGCCGCACTCCACGAACACCCGGGCACCCGAATTGTAGAGCGTGTCGAGGCCCTTGACGAACTGCACGGGCGCGGCGATCTGGCGTCCCAGGATCTCGATCATTTGGGGAACCGCGCCATTGCGAGTGGGATAAAACGCGCCATCGACGTTCGACACCACCGGAATCCGCGGCGGGGCGAGGCGGAGGCGCTCCAACACGCGCCGCAGCGGCTCGCTTGCCGGCGCCACGATGGAGGTATGAAAAGCGTGGCTGACGGGGAGCATCACCGCCTCGTGACCGGCGGTTTGGAACCGCTCTACAGCCTGCTCGACCGCTTTCGATGCGCCGCCGATCACCGCCTGGCGGTTGCTGTTGATATTGGCGATCACCAGATTGCCGTCCACGCCTTCGATGATCTTTTCGATCTCCGCGAGCGGAGCGAAGACCGCGGCCATGCGGCCGTTATCGGCTAGAGAAACACGCGTCATTTCCTGCCCGCGGGCACTCACAGCTTCGAGAGCATCGGCGAAGGGCAGCGCGCCGGCGGCGACCAGCGCTCCGTATTCGCCCAGACTGTGCCCCATGGTCATATCGGGCACGATGCCGTAAGCGGCGAGCAGGCGCGTAAGGGCGTCATCGGAGGCTAGCACCGCCGGTTGGGTGATCGCCGTCTGGCGAAGATCGTCCTCCGCGCGGGCGAGCGCCGCGGCATCGCCATCGCGCGGGTAAATGAAATTGCTCAGCGGTTTGCCGAGGAGCGGCGTCATTACGCGATCGGCCTCGGCAAACACGCCGGCCACGATCGGCTCGGCATCGCGGAGCGTGCGGAGCATGTTGAGGTATTGCGATCCCTGTCCGGTATACAGAAACGCGATTTTCGGCGCCGGACCCGATCCGCGGTAGATACCCAGCGGACGCAGCGATTTCCAAATCGCCGGCTGATTGGCGGCGAACGCTTTCAGCGCTTTGGCCGACTTTTCGGCGAGGTCGGCGGCATCGGCGTAATCGATGGCGATACGCTCCGGGGCGCGCAAATCCGCTTCCGCGGGCGGTGAAATCGCCGGTGCGCGGCCGGCGCGGGCGGCTTGTTCGATCTGCCGCAGACGGCCGGCGAGTTCGCGATCGGTGGATGCGCCCACTACCAACGCGCCACGGAGCGGCGGCTTCAGATTTGCTTGGTTTACCGCCGGGCGGGCCGGCGGCTCGGGCGACCCGCATGGGCCGCCTGAAAGTGAGCCGCCAGGGTCCGCTCCGGTTCGTGGCGGTGCCTCACGTACCGCCACAATGTGTTTGCCGTTGCCGGTAATCCTGTGCGGGATGTACTCCTCCAGCACGGCATGGAAATTCGTGCCTCCAAACCCGAACGCGCTGAGACCCGCGCGCCTGACGCCGTCCCGCGCGGTCCACGGCCTGAGCTCGGTGTTGACGCGCAGCGGCGAGTGCGCGAAGTCGATGTCCGGGTTGGGGTGCTGGCATTGCACGCTGGGCGGCAGCACCTTGTCGCGCAACGCCAGCGCCGCCTTGAGCAACCCCGCGGCGCCCGCCGCGCCTTTAAGATGTCCGAAATTCGATTTCACCGAACCCAGGGCGATCGACCCGGGAGGCAGATGATCGCTGAAAACCTGGTTCAGGCATTCCACTTCGACCACATCGCCCACGCGGGTTGAAGTGCCATGGCCCTCGATCAGTCCCACGCTGGAGGGCGGCACGCCGGCTTTCTTCCACGCCCGTTCCACGGCGAATTTCTGACCGGCGGGGTTGGGCGCGGTAATCCCCTTGCCTTTGCCATCGCTCGCGCCCCCGAAACTGCGTATCACCGCGTAGATGCTGTCGCCGTCGCGTTCGGCGTCGGCCAGGCGCTTCAAGACAAAAATGGCCGCGCCTTCGCCCATCACGAAGCCATCGGCGCCGGCGGCAAACGGACGGGTGCCGGTAGCCGAGAGCGCGCCGATTTTGCAGAACTTCACGAAGGTAGACGCGCCCATATTGCGATCCACGCCGCCGGTGATGGCGACGTCGAAATCGTTTGCCACAAGCCCCTCGACGGCGGACGAAACGGCCGCCATGCTCGAGGCGCAGGCAGCGTCGGTGACGAAATTGGGTCCGTGAAAATTGAACAGATTCGCAATCCGCCCGGCCACGATATTCGCCAGTTCGCCGGGCATGCTGTCCTCGGTGATCTCCGGCAGCAGCCGCTCGACGCGCGCGTGCAGCTCGCGGGTGATATCGCGGCGCACCGCTTCCGGCAGCGCGGCGAAACTGGCGCTTTCAGCCAGTTCGCGCGCATACTCCGGGAAATAGATGCGCAGCACCGTGAGGTAGTGTCTTTCACCCCCCATGGCATTACCCAGAATCACGGCGGTGCGGTCGAGATTGAGCGGCCGCTGCGGATAGCCATAGTCTTCCAGCGCCTCGCGGGTGCAGACGATGGCCCATTTTTGCGTCCCGTCCATGGCTTCCACCACGCACGGCGGGAGCGGCAGGCGCCATTTCAGGGGATCCCAATCGAACTCGCGCACCCAACCGCCGATCTTGGAGTACGTCTTGCCGGGGACGTTCGGATCGGGATCGAAATAGAGCGCCGGATCCCAGCGATCGGGCGAAACTTCGCTGACGCTGTAGCGGCCATGTTTCACGTTCTCCCAAAATGCGGGAACATTGCGCGCATCGGGCAGGACAGCACCCGCTCCGACAATTGCGACTGCGCGATACGCTGTCTCTTCCATCGAAAGCTCCTCAACCGGCGTTCAGACTCCGGCAACGGACAAGTTCGTCTGACCCACGGCCGCGCGACCATAGATCGCGTCGGCCACATAATCCATATCCGCCATCAGCCCGGCCTGCGCGCGATGAATCGAGGCCAATCCGAGTGCGGTTTCGAAGGCCGGGAGTTCCGTATCCGAAACGCCGCCGGCTCCGGCGATCCATTGCAAGCCGTGCTCAGCCACCTTCATTGCGGCCTCGCGCGCGAAGATGCGGGCGAGCGCCGCCAAACCGGATGCATCGAACCGGCGGTTAGCCTTATCGTGTAGCTTGTCTTCCTCCGCCAGTGCGGCGCGGGCGGCGAGACTTGCGGCGCACTCGGCGTAGGCGATCCATTCTCCCAGCCGCAGCAAAATATGCTGGTGACGCGTCAGACGGTGAACCCGCGCCCGTTCCATCAATTCCGCCAGGGCGTGCAGGGCGAGCGCGGCGATGCCCGCGCCGACATTCGGATGATTCGCGTGGAGCGCTTCCAAGCGGCTGGCCTGGTGGTGATAATGTTGACCGCGAGTTTTCAGGTGCAACTGCCAGCGATCGCGGCTGATGGTCATCTCCATGATTTCGGAAGTGCCTTCATAGATGGTGGTGATGCGCACGTCGCGCCTGATCTTTTCCACCATGTACTCGTGGGTGTAACCATAGCCGCCGAGCGCCTGAATGGAAGCGTCGGCCGCCAGATTGCCGGCTTCGGTAGACATGTATTTGGCGATGGCGCCTTCGGTGTTGAGGCTGCCTTCACCGGCGTCGATGCGCTGGGCGGTTTCTTCGATGAATGCCCGTCCAGCCTCCAGACGAGCAATGTTCGGAACAATCAGCTTGTGGGTATAGCCTTGCTTTTCCGAAAGCGGCGCTCCGGCCTGAATACGCGTAGTGGAATACGGAATGGCGCGGTCCAACGCCGACCATCCGGCTCCCAATCCGAACGCCGCCACCATGAGACGTGTATAGCCGAACACCGCTTGCGCCTGCGTCAGGCCCTGCCCTTCGACGCCGCCCACCAGCCGTGAAACATCGACGAAGACATCGCTGAAGGAAAGCGCCGCGGTATTGCTGAGACGAATGCCGTGCTTGTTTTCCGGCTCGTCGTGCTTGAAACCCGGGGTGTCGCGATCCACGATGAACCAGCTCGGACCGGTGGGCGTATTGGCCAAGACGGTGTAGGCGTCGGCGATGCCGCCGTTACTGATCCACTGTTTGCTGCCGTTGATCTTGTAGCCTATGAGATGACCGTCCTGCGTCACCCGTTCCGCGGTGGTTTGCAAGGCGGCAAGATCGCTGCCGGCATCGGGTTCGGTGGCGCCGTACGCGAAGAGCAGCCCCTCTTCGGCGATGCGAGTCAGCCAGAGTTTTTTCTGCTCCGGCGTAGCACCCACCGTGATGGGATCGCTGCCCAGGAACGTTGCCAGAACCGCCGTGGCGACGCCCAAATCGATGCGGGCCATCTCTTCGCAGATGCAGTAAACGTCGAATGCGCCGCCGCCGAATCCGCCATATTCCTCGGGGACGAAGAGAAGTTGAATTCCCAGCTTGTCGGGGCTGCACATGTGGCGCACGATGGCGAGCGGGCATTCGTCGCGGGCGTCGAGTGCGATCAACTCCTCGTCGGGTAGTTTTTTGCGCGCGAAATCTTTCAGCGATTTCACGCTCATCTTCAGAGTCTTGGGCGCGATCATGGCATACCTCTAACAGGAAAAAGGCACCTGGGCCGCAGATAAACGCAGATGAACGCGGATAAGTTTCTTGTTTTCAATCGGCGTTTATCGGCGTTCATCGGCGGCTGGGTCATTTCCAGTGTTTTTAGCGTCCTGCTAATCTAATGCGCGGCCACCCCGCGCTTTTGCCGCACGTGCGCGGTCACAGGCAGCATTTCCAGAAGGTCATCGACGATGCCGATTTGGGCGACCCGGAAAATCGGCGCTTTCGGATTCTTATTGATGGCGACAATCAGGGGATTGCCCTTGATTCCCGCGAGGTGCTGGAAAGAGCCGCTGATTCCGCAGGCCAGGTAGACTTTCGGCCTCACCGTTTTGCCCGATGAGCCCACCTGGCGCGATTTGTCGAGCCACTTGGCGTCCACCACGGGCCGTGAGCAGCTTACCGCTCCGCCCAGCGCTTCGGCCAGATCCTCGGCGAGCGCCAGGTTGTCCTTCTCCTGAATACCGCGCCCGACGGACACCAGCACCTTGTATTTCGTGATATCGATGTCGCCCGCTTCCGCCGGAACGGTCGAGAGGTACCGGCGCCGCGGGCGCTCCAGGCTGACCGGCCACTCGCGAACCCGCCCCATCGCGGCGGCTTGCGCATGAGGATGGAACGCGCCCGGACGGAGATTCAGTACCGCCCCGGACGAGATGTCGCAGAGAACGTGGGCGCTGATCTGGCCCCCAAACTCCTGGCGAACGAGGCGTAAGGCCATCTCTTCCGAGCGCTCGATTTCCACGACGTCCGGCACATACGCGGCATCCAGCTTGATGGAAAGTCCGGGTGAGAGATCGATTCCGAAGTGATTGTGTGGAACCAGCAGGATACTGCCGTGCGGCAGGACTCCGGCCAAGGCTTTCCGCACCAACTCCGCGTTGGGATAGACCAGGGCCTCGGCGGTGATCTTCCAGACCTCCCGGTAGCACGCGCAGAGACCTTCGCAGACAATATCGAGATCCTTGCCCCAGCCGGTAACCACGGCTGTCGGCAACTCAACGGGGTTGATCTTTGCCGCTGCCGCGAGAAGTTCGGCCGCCGAATCGTCCGGCTTCCCCTCGGCGTGTTGGATGAAGCAGAAGACGCGAGACATTAGTTCAGCCCTCCTTTGCCCGCCACAATTTCCAGGAGTTGCCCGGCGATCTCAGGGCGCCTGCCTGTGAGCATTCGTGCGCCATCGCCCGCCGGAGGCACGAAGTAGTCGATGCGTACAACGCGGGCCGCGGCGGCGCCGACCAAGGCCGTGTCGAGTCCCAGATCCGAGGCATCCAATGCCGGTATGGGAATCGACGCCACTTGCCGAATCCCGCGCATGCCGACGTAGCGGGGCTCATTGATGCCGGTCTGGATGGAAAGCACGCAAGGGAGATCGATTTCGTTCATTTCCCGGCTTCCGCCTTCGATTTCGCGTCCGATACGGAGCTTTCCGCCGTCGACCACTTCAATCGAATTCACCAGCGAGGCGAAGGGATAATCGAGCATGGCGGCGAGCATCCCTCCCACTTGCGCCGCGCCGTCCTCTCCCTGGACTCCGGTCAGGATCAGATCGAAGTGGTTCCGGCGAACGTAGGCTTTGAGGATTGTGGCGATGCCGCGCCCGTCCGATCCCTGGAAACACTCGTCGGCGAGCAGCACGCCATGGTGCGCGCCCATGGCCATTTCTCTTCGCGGCACATCGTCATCCTCCTCGCCGCCGACCGTGACCACCGTCACACTACCGCCGATTTTCTCCGTAATCTGTAGAGCCGCTTCGACCGCATAGTTATCCGGTTCGTTCACCGAGTAAACCAGGTCGTCGCGCTCGATATCGTTTCCGGCACGGTTGAGCTCGATCTCGTTTTCCGCGGTATCGGGCACTTTCCGGGCACAGACGAGGATGTCCATGTTCAGTTCACTCCTCTTTCGAGTGCGGGCGAGACTGCCTGCCGCACCATTTGTTGCGCCGCCAGTTCCATCAGGTCGATGACGGCCATTTTGCCTTCCATGCCGGCAACTTTGATGGCGTCTTCCATGTTCACCATGCAGAACGGACAGGCGGTTACCATCACGTTGGCCCCGGCTTCCGCCGCCATGCGGACCCGCCGGACTCCCATGCGCTCGTCCTCTTTCACCTCGTGGAACAGCGCCAATCCGCCTCCGCCGCAACAGAACGACCGGTCCCGGCAGCGGGACATTTCGACCCGTTTCAATCCGGGAATCGAATCGAGCACGTACCGGGGATCGTCGAAGATCCGGTTGTGCCGGCCCAGATAGCACGGGTCGTGGTAGGTATAGATAGCGCTCCGGTTTGCCAGCGGTTCGAAGCGGATTCTGCCCGTCCGCACTTCGCGTGCTATTACCTGGCTCATGTGCTCCACGGGCGGAACTTCGCTGTAGTCGTGCTTGAGGGCGTTGTAGGCGTGGGGATCGGAAGTCACGATGCGCCGGACCCCAGTGCTTCGAATCGCCTGCGTGTTGTTGTCGCGCAAGGCGAAGAAGAGCGTTTCCTCGCCGAATCGCCGGACGTCGTGACCGCTATCCCTTTCGGCCGCGCCGAGGATTCCAAAGTGTACGCCGGCTTCGGAGAGTATGCTGGCCGTAGCCCGTCCAATGGCCTGGATCCGATCGTCATACGAAGTGATGCTATCGACGAAATAAAGCGTGTCCGCGTGCGTGCCCCCGCCGGCGAGAACAGACACGTCACCGTTGGCCCAATCCGCCCTTTTTCGCTCCAGTTTGCCGTAAGGATTCCCACGGACTTCCAAGGCCTTGAGGGGCTTTTGCAGCGCCTGAGGGACGCGGCCATCGTCCACCAGGCCGCGCCGCAAGTCGACGATCTTGTCAATGTATTCAACCAAGAGCGGACATTCCCTTTCACAGGCGCCGCAAGTGGTGCACGACCAGATTTCACCCTCTGAGTAGAGATTTCCGACTAAAGGAGTGCCATTTCCGGCGGACCCCACGACCGGATAGTGCCGGAAGCTGTAGTCCCGCGCTTTAGTTGTCAGAAAACGCGGCGATAACGCCCGTCCCACGGCGTTCGCGGGGCACTGGTCGGAGCAGCGGCCGCAATCGGCACAGGAATAGAAGTCGAGCATGTGTTTCCAGGTGAAGTCTTCGAAGGTTTTCACTCCGAAGGACTTCACCCGGTCGAGATTCTCGGCGGGGATGCCCCATCTGACAGGCTTGAGGAGTTCGCGATCCAGTTTCGCGAAGTAGATGCTGAAGAGCGAGGTCTCGACGTGAAATTGAATGCCGAACGGCCGGTAGCAGAGCAAAAAGAAAAACGTAAGCGCGTGCAGCAGATATCCGCCAAGATACAGGTTATGGAGGGCTGAGGGGGGTCGCGACGCGAATGCCTGCCGCAAGAGCCAGGCGAGCGAAACTAGAGGCAAGCTCCTGTTCTGCGCGGCCGCCAGGGAGCTCTCGATGACGCCATCGGCCAACATCAGAATAGCGATCAGGCCAAGGAGGAAGATCGCGTCCGCCGATCGGCCTTTTCCGAGTGGAGCGGGCGCCTGGTATCGCGCCGGTTTGGCGATCAATCGGCGAAGGGCTGCTACCGTGACGGCGGCGAACACCGCTGTGGCGGCATAGGCGCGCAGGATATCGTATGCCGGGCCTCCGGGCGGCACGAACGTGGCAGAGACTCCCAGAATGAGCATGGCGAACGCTCGTACCGCCAGAATCAGGAACCCGGCGAAGATCAAAAGATGGAGCGTTCCGGCGAGCGGATAGCGCGGGTGCCTCCACTGGAGCAGCCAGTATTGCAGAACATTTCGCAGCCGCTCCAATGGGCGGTCGAACCGGGGATCGCGTTGCGCGCGCAGTAGCGGTTGGAGGCGTTTCGCGACGATCCAGCAAAAGCAGAGCGTGCCGAGAATGTAAAGCGTGGCGAACAGCGTTCGCCCCTGAATCAGCCAATAAGTCGCGGCTGCAGGTGAGGGGTATTGCATTTTCGACTAGGAGGTTTCGGCAGTCATCACCATGTCTTCCGCCGTCATCCGTTGGTTCAAAATCAGCCGCCGGATGGTGCGTAAGTCGTTCAGCGTACGGCGGCTCTTGTGCACGTAACAGCTCAAGATCTTGGTTTTGAAAAGGGCCAGCTCGATGGCCCGGGCGCGCCGGCTCTCGCCATCCCGTAAGGCGATTTTATGATGGCGATGAAGATCCTTCATGTTTGCCAGGATGGTTTCGGCCAGCACGTCCATGAATTCGTACGCGCTTTCAATGGAATCGAACGGTTGTTCAATTTGATCGAATGGCATATACACCGATCCACTGCTTGGAAGCAGACATAGCGTCAGCCGCTGGTTAATTCGATAGTGTTAGTGGCGTCCGAGCCGTCGATCCGCGGAACGCACGGCCAGGATTACGGGGATACCGAAGCGCTTCTTTCAGGGCCAGCAACACGGCTGTGCAAGCGCTATGCCGATTCATCGATTCGCGCCGTGTGAGGCACGGGTGGGGAGGACGCCCACAGGCCAATCGATAAAAGATAAATACACCTTAAACTAATATATGTCAACTGGGAATTTACCGGAGTAATTTAGCGCCGACTTAGGGGGCTGCTGAAAAAGGCATGTTGGCCGCTGATAAACACAGATGAACGCGGATAAGTTACTTGTTTTCAATCGGCGTTTATGGGCGTTCATCGGCGGCTGGGTCATTTCCAGTGTTTTTCCGCAACCTGTTAATTTACGAGGCGGAAGCAGCGTTTGCCGCCACTACGTCCCAAACGATTGGCCGTTCCTGCGCGCGCCAGGCGTCGATCCGTTGGAGATAACGAGACTCTATGTTATTGCGCCGAATCTTGAAAGTCGGCGTCATGAGGCCGTTTTCGATGGTCCATGGGTCGTCCACCACCGCCAGGAACGCGACCCGTTCGTGGGGGTCGAGCTCGGCATTAACTTCCTCGAGTTGGCCGGTGAGCGATTCCTCCAGTTCGGCGCGCAATTTCGGATCGCGAGCGCGTTCCAGGGCTTCCGGATTCAGCAATACCAGCGCGAACGGGCTGGGTAATCCCGCCCCCATCAGGCAACAGGACTCCACCGCGTAGTGTTCGGCCAGGCGGCTTTCGATAGGCGCGGGCGCCACGTACTTGCCTTTACTGGTTTTGAACTGATCTTTGATGCGCCCGACAATTCGGATTTGGCCGTCCGTGTTCATAGTTACTAAGTCGCCGGTGTGGAAAAACCCCTCAGAATCGAACGCGTCGCGCGTGCCCTCAGGGTCCCGATAGTAACCCGCCATGTTCATCGGACTGCGCACGAGAAGCTCACCGTTGTCCGCGATGCGGGTTTCCACACCACGCAGTGCCGCCCCGACATAGCCAGGCTGAACGGCATGAGGATCGGGGAGGTGCGTGACAGTGGTTTCGGTCATGCCATAACCTTCCACCAAGGGCAGGCCGAGATGACGGTACCAGGCCAACACATCCACCGGCAGCGGGGCGGCGCCGGAGGCGGCTATCCGGACCGCTGAAAGTCCAAGCCCGGCCAGCACCTTTCGCCGCACGATCTTGCGGAGAAACGGGATGCGCAGAGCTCTTTCCAGTCTTTCCTTGGGAAGCTTCTGAAAAACGCCCTGCTGAAACTTCAGCAACAAACGCGGGACGGAGAGAAAGATAGTGGCAGCCGATCGCTTGACATCGGCAAGGAACGTGTCGATTCCTTCTACAAAGAAGATGTGCGCGCCCAGAAGCAGAGCCGTGCACTCCAGCCCGCAACGTTCCACTATGTGTGCCAGCGGAAGATACGAGATGAAACGATCTTCCGAGGTTGCCTCCACGGATACTCTGAGCGATAGCGCATCGGCGGACAGCGATCCGAAGCGGTGCATCACGCCTTTGGGCGTTCCCGTGGTGCCGGAGGTATAGATGATCGTGGCCAGATCGTCGGCGGCCCGCGTGGGACTCCCGCTCAGGGGTTCGACCGTGCGAATAATCTCGTCCCAGCGCGCGGCGCCATTCTCGACAGCATTCGGAAATGCGATGCGATGGACACCTGTAGGAATGCCCAGGTGCGGAGCCTCCGCATCGTCGGTGGGTCCGAAGAAGCAGCCGCGGCATTCGCTGTGCTCCAGAATGCGGCGCACCGACACGGGCTTCAGCGAAAAATACACCGGAACCGTCACGTAGCCCGCCATCCAGATGGCCAGATCGGCCATGATCCACCAGGCGCAATTCTTCGAGAGGATTGCCACTCTCGACCCCGGCTCCCAATTCTGGGCGCGCAGATGGGCGGCCATGCACCGCACTTCGTTTGTGGCCTGCGCCCAGGTCCACTCGCGGACTTTGCCTCCGGCGTAGGGTTGCGTGAGAAATACTTTATCGGAGCGGACTCGCTCCCATCGGTACACACACTGCAACGGCAGATCGGCCTCGGTCAAGGTCGGTGTCATGGGAAAACCTCCCGGCGACCAGCAATTACGCGCTCTTAGCCTTCTTCACTTCAGCCGTGAGTGCCGGCACGATCTCGAAGAGATCGCCCACCACTCCGTAGTCCGCCACCTCGAAGATCGGCGCATTACGGTCTTTGTTGATGGCGATGACTGTTTTGGAACCCTTCATGCCCACCAGGTGCTGAATAGCGCCTGAAATGCCTACGGCAAGATAAAGTTTCGGCGATACGGTCTGTCCGGAACTTCCAACCTGCCGCTCCATGGGCAGCCATCCGTTGTCGCAGATGGGGCGCGATGCCGCCAGTTCCGCTCCCAAGGCGCTGGCCAGTTCCTGCACCATCGGGATATTGTCGCGATCTTTGATTCCGCGGCCCACCGACACGATCAGCGACGCGGATGACAGATCGACAGTTTGCGCGGCGGCGCGGAACGGCTCGCCGGGCCGGGTGCGAATCCGCGCGGCATCCAGGCGCGGAGTAAAGACTCCGATTTCACAAGCACCGGACGCGAGGCCATCGGCGCGGAACGCACCCGACTGAATCGAGACGAAGCACGGACCTTTCCCGGTGTGGCGATAATCGGCATTCAGTTTGCCTTGCAGGAGTTGCCGGATGAAGACCCGGGGACCGAAGCCGATCACGTCGGCAATCAGGGTTTCCCCGAATCGTGCCGCGAGCGCGGGAGCAAAATCACGGACCTGGTAGGTGTGCGGAAAGACCACATAAGATGGATCTACTTCGCGAATCAGTTGCTCCAGCGCGATGATGTACCCGTCCGGCGTGTACTTTTCGAGCAATTCGTGCTCGATGGTGTAGGCGCGGGTGGCTTCGAACGGCGTGAGTCCCTGGGCGTCGCCGATCACCGCGCACCACAGCGGTTGATCGGTGCTTTTCGCCAGTTGGCCGCCGGCGGCCAGCGCCTCCCATGACATGCGGTTCCAAGCGGCGCCGCGGCGCTCCAGAATCGTCAGCACGCCGTTCATAAAACCCTCACTTCGGACCGCAGAATATCCGCCAGTTCCGCCGCCGCCTGTTGCGGGGTGCCTTCGATCATCCGCGCCTGCTTATTTCTCTCCGGCGCGTACACGCGCTCGATCGAAACGGACAGAGGTCCCGGGGAATCCTCGGGTGAGACCGCGCGGACCTCTTTCGTCTTCGCTTTCTTAATTCCCATCAAGGTGGCGTAGCGCAGTTTGCTGATGCCCGACTGGATGGTCAAAAGCGCCGGCATCGGCATCTCGACCCACTGGAACCAGCCGTCCTCCAACTCCCGCTTGACCCGCAATCCGGCGCCCTGAACTTCCACCTCCATGATGATGGTGGCGTGCGGAATGCCGAGAATCTCGGCGAGCACCACGCCCGTCTGTCCCAGGCCAAGGTCGTCGGACTGTAATCCGGTGAGGATCAGATCGGCATTCTCGTGGCGAACGGCATCGGCCAGAAGATGCGCCACACCCAGAGTATCGAGCGCTTCCAGTTGCTCGCATCTGACGTGAATCGCCCGGTCCGCGCCTTTCGCTAAAGCTTCTCGAATGGACGACAGGCATCGATCGGGACCGGCGCACAATGCCACCACCTCGCCCGAGTGCCGCTCCTTCAAGAGCAATGCGGTTTCCAGGGCGTATGCGTCGGGTTCGTTGATTTCAAAGCTCGAATCGCTTGTGTCGATCCATTTGGCGCCGGCAGCGATTCGCGCGTTGGAATCGCGAGCCGGTACCTGCTTGATGGCCACGACGATTTTCATAAGGCCTCCGGACCGCGCGGCGCGCTGGTCGGCCGCCTAGGCGGTCGCGTTCCGCACAATTCGACTTGCGCAGAAACTTACCGATGGGTAAGATATCAGTTGTTGCCGGGTCTGTCAAGATCCGGGCGTGATCGAATGGCCAGAGGCATCGAACAATCGCACGTCAAAGCGTTCGCCAACCGGCGGCGCGACCCCGCCACCAAGCGGGACGCGGTCCTCCAGACTGCGGCCCAGCTTTTCATCGACAAAAGCTACGGCCGGACTTCGATGAACGACGTCGCGAAACGCCTCCACATCACCAAACCAGCCCTTTACCACTACTTTCAGAACAAAGAGCAGATTCTGCTCGAATGCTACCGCCTGGGAACCGCGCTGATCGAAGATACTCTTAATGAGATCGCGGCCCATTGCGGCACCGGTCTGGAGAAAGTGGAGGCTTTCATCTTTTCTTACGCCAACGTCATGACCGTCAACTTTGGCCGGTGCGTCATGCGGTTCGACGAAGGCGACTTATCCGAAGAAGCCCGGTCGGACGTCCGCCGGTACAAACGCAAAATCGATCGGCGACTGCGCGGCTTTATCCAGGAAGGCATCGACGATGGCTCGATCATCGCCTGCGACGCCAAGATTGCGGCATTTTCCATCGCCGGCGCGCTGAACTGGATTTGCCAATGGTATGAGCCGGAGGGGGCGCTCTCCGGAGAGGAAATTGCGTCACAGTTCGCACAGACCCTGACTGGGGGTCTGATGCGGCGAACTCTTACTGGAGGCGCCTCTGACGGCGCAAGGAGCGAATCGAATGACTAGTTCTGTATTGCAGACGGCAGAGAACGGCGCGGACCGCCAGGCTTCGGCGTACTTGATCCGCAAGGCGGCCGTCCTGGGGGCGGGCACGATGGGATCGCGCATCGCGGCTCACCTGGCGAATGCGGGCCTACCCGTAGTGCTGCTGGATATTCCGGCTCAAACTTCTCCCCGAAGCGCCATGGCCACCCAAGCAGTGGAAGGCCTGAAGAAGAGCAAACCCGCGGCTTTCTACGATCCCACTTTCGCCTCACGGCTGACCGTGGGCAATTTCGACGACGACCTCAAACTGTTACGAGACTGCGATTGGGTGATCGAAGCCGTCACGGAGAATCTGGCCATCAAGCAGGCGTTGCTCGAAAAGGTGGCGCCGGAACTCAAGCCCGACGCTATCCTTACCACCAATACAAGCGGTCTGCCGGTGGCTTCTATCGCGACCGCGCTGCCCGAGGCGCTGCGCCGGCGCTGGTTCGGCACGCATTTCTTCAACCCGCCGCGTTATATGCGCCTGGTGGAAATCGTTGCACCTCCGGAAGCCGATCGCGCCGCCGTGGCTGCGGTACAGCAATTCACCGACCAGCGTCTCGGCAAGGAAGTAGTTTTCGCGCGCGACACGCCGAACTTCATCGCCAACCGCATCGGGGTGTTCGTGATGCTGGAAACCGTTCGCCTGATGCAGGAGGAAGATCTGAGCATCGAGGAGGTGGACGTACTCACTGGAACGGCGATCGGCTGGCCACGCACCGGCACCTTCCGGCTGGCCGACCTGGTGGGCATCGACGTCCTTGCTCACGTGGCGCGCAATTTCCCGCAGGGCATCGAAGTCCCTGCGTTCATTCAGACCATGCTCGAGCGCCGATGGCTCGGCGATAAAACAGGTCAGGGATTTTATCGCAAACAGAAGGACGCTCAGGGCGGCGAAGTTCGCCTGGCCCTCAACTGGAAGACGCTGGAATATGCGCCCGCATCGAAGCCGAAACTGCCTTCGGTCGAGATGGCCAAAAACGCCGACAGGCTGGCCGACCGCCTGGCGCAGTTGCTCTCCGGCGATCCGCGGAAAGACAAGGGCGTGCGATTTCATTGGCGTCTGCTGACCGGATTGTGGAATTACGCATCAAACTGCCTGCCGGAAATCGCCGACAGTGTGGCCGATATCGACCGCGCCATGCGCGCCGGGTTCAACTGGGAGATGGGACCGTTCGAACTGTGGGACGCGGCGGGATTCGCGAGCACGCTGGAGCGGATGCGCGAGATGAGCATGCCGGTGAGCGAAGTCGCGGCGCGGCTCGAAAGCGCCGGCGGAACGGGCTGGTATCGGAACAACGGAAAGGAATGCTTCGATCCGGCGACGGCTTCGCATCGCCCGATCGCACAGGCCGCGGGTGTCGGCCGCGTGGCGGATTTCCGGGCTTCGCATGGCGCGGTGCGGCATAACCCAGGCGCTTCGCTGGTCGATCTCGGCGATGGCGTCGCGTGCCTGGAACTGCATTCCAAGAAAGACGCGATCGGAGAGGACATTGTCCGCCTGGTCACCGATACCTTCCGCGCTGATAGTCCGGCGGTACGCGATTTCGAAGCTTTCGTCCTCACGAGCGATAGCAACAACTTCTCGGTGGGCGCCAACCTGATGCAGCTTCTGCTCAGCGCCCAAGAGGGCGAATGGGACGAAGTCGATCTCATGATTCGCGCCTTCCAGAAAATGACGGCGGCCATCCGATTCTGCCCGCGGCCCGTCATCGTGGCGCCGTTCGGGTTCTGCTTCGGCGGAGGCGCCGAGATCGCCCTGCACGCGGTCCATCGCCAGGCCCATGCCGAGTTGTACATGGGACTGGTGGAAACCGGTGTCGGAATCCTGCCCGCCGGCGGCGGATGCAAGGAAATGGTGTTGCGGGCGATCGATCCCTCGGGAATCCTGCAGGAAACTGCACTACGCCGCCATTTCGAGACCATCGCCATGGCGAAAGTCTCCACATCGGCACTCGAAGCCCGGCGTCTCGACTTCCTCGAAACCGCCGACCGCATTACGATGAACCGCGAGCGGCTCCTGCACGACGCCAAAGAGTTCGCCCGCGACGTGGCCGATGCCGGGTACGCCGCGCCTATCGAGCGCAAAGACATTCCGGCACCCGGCCAGAGTCTGCTGGCCACGTTCCGCACCGGCGTCCGCATGATGCGCGAAGGCGAATACATCAGCGATCACGATGTGAAGGTGGCCAATAAAGTTGCGCACGTGCTGTGCGGAGGCGAAATCACGCCGGGCGTGCCGGTCAGCGAACAGTATTTCCTGGACCTCGAGCGCGAAGGGTTTCTCTCCCTCTGCGGCGAAAGGAAAACGCAGGAGAGAATCGCGTTCACTTTGAAAACCGGAAAGCCATTGAGGAATTAGGCAAGGCTTCGCCTTGATATCCCTGCGGGATATGGGAGTCGAGGAAGCCAGGAGTCAGAAGTCAAGAATGGCGGCACACAACGAGTACAAACGTTTCGAGCCGTATGACGGTAAGTAGACCATCGAGGAATTAATTATGAATGAAGTCGTAATTGCAAGCGCGGTGCGAACCGCTGTCGGCAAGGCGCCCAAGGGCGCTTTGCGCACCACCCGCCCGGACGACCTAGCGGCCGCCGCCATTCTGGGCGCGCTCGATCGTCTTCCCACTCTCGAAAAGCGCGAAGTGGAAGACGTCATCATCGGCTGCGCCATGCCCGAGGCCGAACAGGGAATGAATGTGGCGCGGATCGCGTCCCTGCGCGCCGGATTGCCGATCGAGGCCGGCGCCATGACCATCAACCGTTTCTGCGCCTCGGGATTGCAGGCCATCGCGCTGGCCGCCGAGCGCATCCGTGGCGGCGGGGCTGAAGTCATTGTCGCCGGCGGGACCGAATCGATGTCGTTGATCCCCATGGGCGGACATAAAGTCTCGATCAACCCGTGGATTGAGCAGCACTACCCCGATTCGTACCTTTCCATGGGCCTGACCGCCGAACGCGTGGCGCGCCATTACGGCATTTCCCGCGCGCAGGCCGACGAGTTCTCGCTGGCGAGCCACCAGAAGGCGCTGGCGGCACAGGCAGCGTGCAAATTCCAGAATGAAATCGTGCCGGTGACGGTGGCATTCGCCCAGCCGAACGGCGGCGCCAAGCTCAAAAAGACCGAAATGGAGTTCAAGGCTGACGAAGGTCCGCGCGCCGATACGTCCATGGAAGCGCTGGCTAAGCTCAAGCCGGCGTTTCACGCCAAGGGCACAGTCACGGCGGGCAATTCCTCGCAGACCTCCGATGGCGCCGCCGCCGCCGTGGTAATGTCCGCGGATCGCGCTCGCTCGCTGGGTATTCGCCCGTTGGCGCGATTCGTAGCGTTCTCGTATGCCGGTTGTCTGCCCGAGGAAATGGGGATGGGACCGGTCTATGCGGTGCCGAAAGCCCTGAAGCTCGCCGGGCTCACGCTGGATCAAATCGATGTGATCGAGTTGAACGAGGCTTTCGCCGCGCAGGCGCTGGCGGTGATCCAGCAACTCGGGCTGGACCCGGCGCGCGTCAACGTGAACGGCGGCGCGATCGCGTTGGGGCATCCGCTGGGATGTACCGGCGCCAAACTGACGGCCACGGTACTGCACGAGATGTCCCGACGGGGAGCGAAGTACGGAATGGTCACCATGTGTGTGGGCGGCGGAATGGGCGCCGCGGGTATTTTCGAAAATCTGAATTGAGGAACAGAAATGGCAACAGTCAACGCACCTGCTACCGCCCGACGCGTCAAGGGCGGCAGTTTCCTGATCGAACAGCGCCAGCCGCAAGATGTTTTCACGCCGGAGGATTTCTCCAGCGAACACCGGCAGGTCGCTAAAACCGCAACCGATTTCGTTAACAACGAAGTAATGCCCGCCGCCGCCGAAATCGAGGCCAAGAATTTCGCCCTCACGCGCACGCTGCTCGCCAAGGCCGGCGAGTTGGGACTGCTGAGCGTGGATATTCCCGAGGAATATGGCGGCATGGCGATGGACAAGGTCACCTCCGCGCTCATCGCCGAATGCGTCAGCAAGTTGGGCAGCTTTTCGGTGGCTTTCGGCGCGCACACCGGCATCGGCACGCTGCCCATCGTTTGGTACGGCACGGCGGAGCAGAAGCAGAAATATCTGCCCAAGCTGGCCACGGGAGAATGGATCGCTGCGTACGCTTTGTCGGAATCGTCGTCGGGCTCCGACGCGCTGAACTGCCGCGCCCGCGCTGTGCTGTCGCCGGACGGTAGGGAGTGGGTGCTCAACGGCGAAAAAATGTGGATCACCAACTCCGGTTTCGCCGACCTGTTCACCATCTTCGCCAAGGTGGATGGCGACAAATTCTCGGCATTCCTGGTGGAGCGCAATACGCCCGGATTTTCCGTCGGAGCGGAAGAGCATAAGCTCGGCATTCGCGGATCTTCCACCTGCCCGCTCATCCTCAGCGACTGCCGCATTCCCGCCGCCAACCTGCTGGGCGAGGTCGGCAAGGGCCATCACATCGCGTTCAACATTCTGAACATCGGCCGGTTCAAGCTCGCCGCGGGCGCCGTGGGAGGCGCCAAGGACGCCCTGAACAACACCATCGGCTACGCCAAAGAGCGCAAAGCATTCGGCAAGTCGATTTCCGAATTCGGTCTCATCCAGGAGAAGCTGGCGGACTGTGCCACGGGAGTCTATGCCGGGGAATCGCTGGTGTACCGGACTATCGGCATGATCGACGACGCCCTGGCCGATGTCGATACCGCAGCGGAAGGAGCGTCGCGCGAAATCCAGAAGCGCATCGAGGAATACGCCGTCGAATGCTCGATTCTCAAGGTGTGGGGATCGGAAATGCTCGACATGGTGGTGGACCATATGGTCCAGATCTACGGCGGTTACGGATACGTGGAAGAGTACCCCGCCGAGCGCGCCTACCGCGATTCGCGCATCAACCGCATCTTCGAAGGCACCAACGAAATCAACCGCCTGATCATTACCGGATTCCTGATGAAGCGCGCCATGACGGGCGCTCTGCCGCTCCTCAGCGCCATCAAGCAATTGATGGACGAAGTGATGGCCGGACCGTCCGCGCCGGAAGAGCGCGAAGGTCCGCTGGCCGCCGAGCATCACCTGCTCGCGAGCGCGCGCAAGCTTACGCTATTCGCCGCGGGCGTGGCGTCGCAGCGTTACATGCAGGGGCTGGCCGATCAGCAGGAAATCATGGGCGCGCTGGCCGATTGCATCATGGAAGTGTACGCCCTGGAATCGTGCATTCTACGCGCCGAGAAATCCGGCAGCGCCCAGGCGACCGCCATGACACGCTATTACGCGGCGAAGGCACTCACGACGGTCGAACAGTCGGCGCGGAAGGTGATCGCCGGCGCCGCCGAAGGCGATATGCTGCGCACGCAGATGGCGATTTTGCGGCGGCTTGGAAAATACGAACCGGCGGATACCATCGCGATCGGGCGGCAAATCGCGCGTGCGGTGCTGGCGGCGGGAAGATACGTGGTGTAAGGGGGAACCAACTGCACTAAGTAAGTCGCCGAGCCGGTTCGCGCCAATTCTGGTCTGCGGGATCGGCTACCATTAGAAGGAGGGTCTGTGAGCCGAGTTCAGGAGATTGCCGCGCAGTTACGCACTCTCTCGGGGGCGGAACTGCGTGAGCTGCGGGCGTGGCTTGACGAATACGAAGACCGGATGTGGGACGAACAGTTCGAGGGTGAGGTAGCCGCCGGGAAGTGGGACGAACACGCCGAGAAGGCTCTGCGCGACCATAAAGAGGGCAGGTCAACGCCACTTTGAAGCATTACGCCGCGCCGTCGTTCTGGGAAGCCTTCGACGCGCTCGACGCCGCGGCACAGAGAGCAGCCAGAAGCGCCTTCAGTCTCATGAAGAGCGACCCACGACATCCCAGCATCCGGCTCAAGAAGGCCGGACGATACTGGTCGGCTCGGGCAGGCCGGAGCCACCGGGCCGTAGCGGTAGAGACGGACGATGGACTGGTTTGGATCTGGATCGGCCAGCACGATCCCTACGAGCGGTGGCTTGGTTGATGCCGAGCGGCCAGCATCGCTGAATGCGCCGGGCGACTGAGTCGGCTATGTCGTAGACGCCCGAGCCTCCGCTGCCCCCTACTTCTTCCGCGCCGCTTCCGCCTTCCGAATATATTTCTCCCGCAGTTCGTACGCCTCGATCGCCTGTTCCGAGCCTTTTCGCGCCATCGGAACGCTCAGCCGCCGCTCCGCTTCGTCGAACGTATCCTCCGCGGTCATTCGCAACTGAAACGCCTCGTCATCCTCCTGCTTCAGGCGCGCCGCGAAGGCTTTCAGTTCGGGATCGACGTCCTTGGCCTCCTCCACCGCTTTCTCATGCGCGGCCTTGCCTTTGCGGCCATCCACGTTGGACGCCGCCTGGAGCTCGCGATACGCCTTCCGCAAATCGTCGCCCCAGGAGGCCTTGACGGCCCCTTCCACTTCTTCCAGATCGGCCCAGGCGAGATCGGCGGCTGCCCGGACCCGCTTCTTCTCTGTGAGCCATCGCCAGACGCCCCACTCCTTGGCGGCCTCGTTCAGCAGCGCCTTGGCGTCTTCGACGGATTGAATTTTGTGCATATAAGGTCTAAAATTCCTGATTACAGACTATGGGAAAACAGCCTCAAAGTCGAGACCTTTACGATTTCGATTTCATCGTTATCGGCTCGGGCTTCGGCGGAAGCGTCTGCGCGCACCGCCTCACCGAGAAGGGCTACCGCGTCGGAGTTATGGAAATGGGCCGCCGCTGGACGCCCGAGAATCTTCCCAAGACCAACTGGAAGCTGCGCCGCTGGTTTTGGCGTCCCGGCCTCGGGATGCGCGGGTTTTTCAACATCAAGTGGTTCCGTCACGTCGCAATCCTGCACGGCTGCGCGGTGGGCGGCGGCTCGATCACCTACGCGTGCACGCTGCTTCGCCCGGGCGATTCGGTCTGGAACTCCGGATCGTGGGCCGGAATGGCCGACTGGAAGGCCGAGATGCCGCAGCACTACGCGACGGCGGAGCGCATGCTCGGCGTCACGGAGAATCGCGTTCTCGGTCCCGCGGACCACATGCTGAAGCGCGGCGCCGATGCGGCGGGCGTGGGCGGTACTTATTACCGCACGCGCGTCGGCGTCTTCGAGGGCCCCGAGGGCGATGCCGGCGGCGTCACCCATCCCGACCCCTATTTCGGCGGCGAGGGTCCAGACCGCGCTACCTGCATCGGCTGCGGCGGCTGCATGATGGGTTGCCGGTACAACGCCAAGAACACCCTCGACAAGAACTATCTCTACCTGGCGGAAAAACACGGCGCTCAGGTTTTCGCCGAAACGCGCGTTACCAACGTTGTCCCCCTCAACGGCCGGGGCGATGGCGCGGACGGCTACGAGGTCCGCACCGAGAATTCCCTCGCGTGGTTTCGCCGCCGGCCTCGCCGGTTCACCGCCAAGGCCGTGATCTTCGCCGCCTCCGCCCTCGGCACCATGGACCTGCTCTTCCGTCTCAAAACGAGCGGCAGCCTCCCCGCCATCAGCGACTGCCTGGGCGACGGCGTGCGCACCAATGCCGAATCGTTGATCGGCCTGCGTGTGCCGCATAGCAAGGACGATCTGTCGAAAGGGATCGCCATCGGATCGGGTATTTACCTCGATGAGTACACTCACATCGAAGCGACGCGCTATCCGGACGGGTCCGACGCTTTGGGCCCGCTCGCCACGCCGCTGGCGGGCGGACGCCCGGGATGGCATCGGATTCTCACCTGGATGGGGGTTCTGATTGGATCGCTGGCGCGGCATCCCTGGCATACCATCCGGTGCCTGCATCCCTTCGGGTTCGCGCGCGAAACGCTGATCTTCCTATGCATGCAATCGACGGAAGGTCACATCGCGATGCGGTACGGGCGCCCCTGGTACTGGCCGTTTGGCAAGTCGCTGTACAGCCACGGCAGGAATGTCCCGACGTTTATTCCGCAGGCCAACGAGTTCGCGCGCAAGACCGCGGGGATTGTGGGTGGAACTCCGATGAGCATGGTCACTGAGATCCTGTTCAATATCCCTGGAACGGCCCACGTACTCGGCGGATGCCCCATTGGCGCCTCCAGCCAGCACGGAGTGGTCAACGCCCACCACCGCGTCTATGGCTATCGAAACCTATACGTTTGCGACGGTTCGGTGATCGCGACAAACCTGGGCGTGAACCCCAGCCTGACGATCACGGCGCTGGCAGAGCGGGCTATGAGTCACATTCCGCCTAAGAACTACTGATGTCGCGCGGCTTCGCCCCGAGCTTTCAGCTATCAGCTCTCAGTGGTCAGCTTTTGGATGAGCGCAAAACGGCATGAATAATCTTTGCGCGACACGTGTTGCGCGGCAGCCGCGCCCTCTACCCGGCGGCTCTCCGGAGTGGCGGGCGAAGCCTTCGGCTCATCACTTCACGATGTTCTTGCCGAAATTGAAGCAGGGACCGGTGGAGAATCGCACCGTAAAGCGGCCGTCTTTGAGCAGATCGCTAAATAGATGATCGTAGACCAAGTCCGACTGCGTGCGCCAGCCGAAGCTCCTGCTGAAGAGGACATCGAAGCCGCCGCCAAATCCGTAGAACAGCACGTTGTCGGTCTTTGTTCCGTTGGACGACAGGAGTCCCATCTGTTCGAAGCCACCTACGACAAGGGTCTGAATCGGGTCGACGGGCCTGGGACTGGAAGATTCGTGAATCATGCCGAGGTACACCGGCCGAAAGAACAGCGTTATGTGCTTCATGTGGCGGTACACAAGCTCCGGGCCGGCGGCAATCGTCTGGGTGGTGGAATGGGCCGGAATGACGAGATTGTAACCCGCGGGGATCATCCCCGCAGCGGCCAACTGTCCCAAGTCGGCGGCCAAGGCCTGCTGCAAAGACGGCAGCAGAAGGTTGGGCGTGAGCGTCAGATTGCCTCTCGTGTAGGTGTAGTCGACTCCCAGCGTAAGCCACGTCTTGGGCCTGACTCCAAACTGCCCGTTAACACCGTTTTCAAAAAGACTGACGTGCCGACTATCCAGGAAATTGTACCCCGCGAAAGCGTCAAAACGGGCAACGTCAGTCTGCTGCCCATGGAGCGGCATCGCGAGGAGGAGTAGTGCTAACAAAACGGCGCCAAATGAAATCGAGTGGAACCAGCCAAAAGAATGACCTTGTGTTCCTCCAACGTTCGACATGGAACAAACCTCCTTAAAATCCGTCAACCGGTAGCGGCACTCCATGCCGGCTGCCCTCTTTCTCTTCAGCAGGGAACGGCGTGGTCTCGGCGGATGGCCGCGGAGAATTCCCAGAAGAAGACTACCATTAATTTGAGATATTAACACCCTGTTTTTTAGGTTGAATCGGATTTTTTCAAGCGAGGAAGGTGAACCTGTGCGCCAGCCTCAAAAGCTTGAGCACCCGGTAAACATCCACGCTGACCCCGGTCAACACTACCCCGACCTGCTTCTCGCCGGCTCTTTCGGCTAATGTCTGGAGCGCGCTGAGTGTACCAGCCTCGATGCGCCGCGAACAAGCCAAATCCAACGTAAGCTCACCTTCCGTGCTTTTCAGGCAATCCACCAGTGCCGTAAGCGCCGGGAGACCGCCGCCGTTCATTCGCAGGTACACGCTACTTGTCGACATACACACTGTCCGTTACTGTCTCATGGGAAGATGTTTCGGCCGGCTTCCTCTCGCCGCGCCCGCGATAAGCGCTGCTGAACAATGCGACGAGTTCGTCGACCAGCGGCATGCGCGGATTGGAACGCCCGGAAGGGTCGTCGAACGCGTTGCGGGCGAGGTCCGGTATCGCCCGCTCGAATTCCTCCCGCGAAATGCCCAGATCGGCGATCGAATTCGGTAGCCCTAACCGGTCGAGCAGGCTGTTGACGGCCTTGACCAGATTGCCCACCTTCTCCCCGGTGTTATCCCCTCCCAAACCGAGAAGGTCGGCCATCATGGCATATTTCTTGGGCGCCATGTAGGTCCGTTGGTTGGGCGATGGCATGAACTTGGTCGGCACCGACGCGTTGTATGCGATGACGTGCGGCAGCATGAGGGCGTTCGCCCGGCCGTGCGGCACGCCGAAGCGCGCTCCGAAAGAGTGCGCCAGCGCGTGGTTTACGCCCACCGACGCGTTGGAAAACGCCATGGCCGCGATACAGGCGGCGTTATGCATCATGGTGCGCGCCTCTTCGTCGCCGGGATGCTCGAACGCCGCTGGCAGATACCGGAAGATCAGCGAAATGGCCTCCATCGCGTTGGCATCGGTGTAGGGCGACGCATAGATCGAGACGCCGGCTTCGAGCGCATGAGTCAAGGCGTCGATTCCGGTGTCCGCGGTGAGGCCTTTTGGCATGGACATCACGAATTGCGGATCGACGATGGCCACATCCGGAGTGAGCGAGTAGTCGGCCAGCGTGATCTTCCGCCCCATTGTTTTGTCGGTCAGCATGGCGAAAGGCGTCACTTCGCTTCCCGTTCCACTGGTGGTCGGGATGGCGATGAGCCGCAGAGCCTCGGCCTTCACGCCGGGGAATCGCGCCACGCGCTTGCGGATATCGAGAAACGGCGCGGAAAGTTCGTCAAGATCGGCGTCGGGCCAATCGTACTGGAGTTTGATGACCTTGGCGGCATCGATCACCGACCCGCCGCCGAGCGCGATGACCTGGTCGGCAGCATAGAGTTTCAGCGCTTCCACGCCCGCCCTCACAACCTTCATTTCAGGCTCGGCATCCGGAATGGACAACACATGAACGCGGGTCTCGGAAGGCAGCCAGCGGCGCACGAGATCCACGTGGCCAATCTGCTCTAATGCCGGGTTGGTGACGATCACCGTCGAGCGGGACGAGAATCGCTGCAGATTCTCCACGGCATTCCGGTTGAAATAGATCTGGTTGGGAATACGGAACCACATATGCGCTGGCGTCCTCCGGGCGACGCGTTTAATGTTGAGGTAATGATAGACGTTCACGTTATCGGTGGTGCTGTTGCCGCCGCCCGTTCCGCATCCGAATGAGAACGTCGGCACCATATCGTTGTAAACCCCGCCCAGCGCGCCGATCGAGCCAGGGGAATTCACAATGATGCGGCCGGCATTGATCATCTCGCCGAATTTTCGGATGATCTCCTCGTTGCGCGAGAAGACGACGGCGGTATGTCCTAATCCCCCCAGGTGGTTGACGTCCACGCACACCTTGAGCGCTTCCTCCGCGGACTTCGCGCGATACACCGCCAGCACCGGGAAAAGCTTCTCGACGGAAAGCGGATAATCGCGGCCCACGCCCCGAATCGGCGCGATCAGAAGCTTGGTTTCGGGTTTCACGCGGAGCCCCACCACGCGCGCGATGTCGGTGGCCTTCTGGCCGATCGCCATTGGCCGGGCGTAGCCGGTTTCGGGATCGATCAACGCGTGCGAGAGCAGCTTCACCTCGCTGTCGCCGCAGACATGGGCGCCCAGCGCCGCGAATTCCGCGAGTACGCGATCGTACACCTCGTCGTCGATCACCACTGTCTGCTCGGAGGCGCAGATCGTGCCGTTGTCGAACGTCTTCGAGGTGATGATATCGACCACCGCCATCTCCACGTCGGCGGTCTTCTCCAGGTAGACGGGCGTGTTCCCCGGCCCGACGCCCAGAGCGGGTTTGCCGGAACTGTAGGCTGCCTTTACGGCTCCCGGGCCGCCCGTGGCGTCGATGAGGCGGACGTCCCGATGGTGCATCAGGTACACGTTATCGTCGATGGTGGGTTCTTCCAGGCAGGTGAAAACGCCCTCGGGAGCGCCGTGACGGACCGCCGCGCCGTACATCGTCCGCATGGCTTCGCGGCAACAGCGCCAAGCCTTCGGGTGGGGGCCGAAAATCAGCGCGTTTCGCGTTTTGATCGCCATGATGCACTTGAACAGGACGGTGGAAGTGGGGTTCGTGACCGGCGTAACCGAGAAGATCACGCCGATCGGCTCCGCCACCTCCAGCATTCCGCGATCGGGATATTCGTTGATCACTCCGACCGTGCGTCTGTCGCGGACGTAGTTGTAGACGAATTCCGTGGCCACCATGTTTTTGATCGTTTTATCTTCCAATACTCCCAACTTGGTCTCTTCGACCGCCAGTTGGGCCAGGCGATAGGCCTGCTCCAATCCCGCCAGCACCATCGGCTTGACGATGCGGTCGACATCGGATTGCGTGTATTGAGAAAAAACCGCAGCTGCGGTTCTGGCCTGCGACACCAGGCTCTCGAGGTACGCAATCCGCTCTTTGCTGAGGCCCGAACCTTTCTCGGTCATACGGCGACATCTCCAGCCGGATCAGTTCGCTTTTCCAAAGCAGGAAAACCGGCCGTTCCAGGCGGCGATGCGCGGAGCGGCGATTTCGGCTGTTATAGTCCGAAATTGAGGACGAAATTAGTATAGCGCTACTCTGAAATGGAGTGCGGAAATTTTTCTGATATGACCTGTGGATACCAGCAGGGAAGGCTCAGGCTCCGGTCCACCGCCGCCAGGGATAGTACAACGCCGCCCGCTGGATAGTCACGAAATCCTGCCCTCGGAGCGGGGCGTGGAACAGGCCGAAACTCGCGGCCATGCGCGCCAGGAATTCGCGTATGATCACCTGGTCGACAGCCACCTCCCGGCCAACCACGTCGTGAAGTACTCCATCCAGCGTGAATAGGACTTTTCGGAAAAGAAATAGCGACGCCGGAAATCTCACCCCCGCGAGCGCGATTTCCTCCAGCAGCATCATCGCCTCCAGGACTCCAGGAGGCTTTCCGCCGCGGAAGCGCGCGAACAGCCGCGCCACATGCTCGCGCACGAGTTCCTCCTTGCCTGGCTGACGGTCTTCCCGGCTCAGCGCCACGATCGCCTGGCAGACGCCGTCGCGATTGCGCAGAGCCGCCATCAGCGCCAGAAGCGCCAGGTTTCGCCGCGATTCGCGATCCAGGCGCTCCGCCAAAGCCCAGTCGAGCACCACCAGTTCGCGGTTCGGTTCGTCATAGAGGAGATTGCCGGCATGCGGATCGGCGTGGAATAACGCGGTATCCGTCCAGGAAAAGAAGGGCACAGCGATCAGTGCTTCCACAATCTGCTCCGCGATACGCTCACGGCGGAGAGGCGAACGGCGACACGCCTCGGTAACCTTCACGCCGGCCTCCGCACTCATCGCGGTCACCCCCGGGGCGCAAAGTTGGGGGATCACCCGCGGCACGCGAATGCCGAAACTCGACCGGTACATGAGCGCCGCTTCCGCCAGGGCGCTCCGCTCGCGCTCGAAATCGAGCTCATGTTCGAGCAGCAGACGGACCTCTTCCACGGTATCCTTCACCTGGCGGATGCCGAATGCGTATTGTCGGGTCTTTGCCGCCAGGTGTCCGGCAAGCGTCTGCAACAGCCTCATGTCCTCGGCAAAGCAGGCGGGGACGTGCGATTTCATCACCTTGAACACGCCTTCCTGGCGTTCCCTGCCGGGATCGTTCCAGGTGAACCGCGTCACCGCGCTGACGCTGGCCTCGGAGAGGATTTCAGGCGCGATTTTGACGGCGTACCGGTCGATCCGGTCCCCGAGGGCGGTTTCGATGGCGGTCCTGGTTTCCGCCGCGGTGGTTTCGGAAATGCCGTTTTCGAGCTGCGAAAGCGCTGCGCGAAGCTGAGGCGAAATGCGCCGGTTGCGTGCCAGTACCTGTCCCACTTTTTGAATCCCCGGCATATGCGAAATCAGCCGGAGCAACCGCTGCTCGGCGGGAGTATCCAGCGGCAGCAGCATCTGCTCGCGAATCTTAGCTTCCAAGCGATCTTCGGCAAGGTGCAGGAACACGTACCGGAGGGCATCCCTGACCAGTGGGCGCCAGCGCTTCACGTCCTCCGGAACGAGGGTCTCGACCGGCACGATTTGCGCAATCCATTCGCCGATCTCGCCACGGTTCAAGTTTTGCTCCTTTTTCCAGGCTTGCGGGTGGTCTGCCGGTCGAGACGCGACTCCAGTTCCGCCACGCGTTCCCGAAGATGTGCCAGTTCGGTCTCGGACGAAGCTACCGATGAAGTCCCCAGCAGGTTCTTCATCATGTTCAGCGGAGAGAGCGCCGTCGAGCGCACTTCGCTGAGCCGGCTCTCCACGGTGTTCTGGATCTTCCGGTAAGCATCGAACGCGGCGCCCAGGTACCACATCAGGAACTCGCGGCCGGCGTGGTCGGAAGCGACAATCAATTGCCGGAGCAGTTCCAGCGGCAGGCCGACCGGCTGTTCCTTGGCGTCTTCTACGATGATCTGGGTGAGAATGATCCTGGTAAGATCCTCGCCCGTCTTCGCATCGACTACCTTGACGTCGGCCCCCTGGCGTACGGCGGCCGCGATCTCGCCCAGGTTCACATATTTTCCCGCCGATGTATCGTACAGCCTCCGGTTGGGATATCGCTTGACCAGCAGCGGTTCGGAATGATCCATGGGCGCCTCCGGGCTCGTGCTGCACTACAGAATTGTCTCTTTCTATATTGACACAGAACTGCGCCGGGCTTATAGTTTATGTAGATGCTGCATTGCAGCAAATTAGGAGTCGTACATGCCTACTAAAGCAAATTCCAAAACGACGAATTCCTCCGCGGTCTCGATGCTCACCGGATGGGTGCGGCAAGGGACCGAAAGCTTCTTTGCGACACAACGGATCCTGTTGGATCTGGTGGTCCGGCAAAACACTCAAACCTTCAACGCCATCCGCGAGCGTTTTGCGGAAGCGCGCTCCGCCCCAGCCGCTATCCTGACGGAAATGGCCGGGGAGGGGATTTCCAACTTTATCGCGGCCCAGCGCGTCCTTCTGCAGCTGGCCCAGCGGCAGAATGAGATCGTCATGACAGGCATCAAGGAACGCGCCGTGACAGCGCCGCTCGGCGCTATGACGGACATTGTGCGCCGCGGCGTGGAAACCATGATCGACATGCAGCAGCACTTCCTGACCACGGCCGCCAAGCAGACCGATCTCTGGATCGATGCCGCCAAGGAAGGCAAACCGTTTGACGGCAAAGGCGTGAATGAACTGGTTCGGGAGGCCATGGAGACCTTCATTCGCAGCCAGAAAAAATTCCTGGACGTAGTGGCGGAAGAAACGGCCAACGCTACTGAAGGCGGCCGCGAGACCAAGCACCCCAAGAAAACGGAACTGACCGAACTGGCCAAACAGGCCGCGGAAGCTTTGATGGATGCGCAGAAGAAGCTCCTTGATGTTGCCGTGCAGCAGGTCTCGGTGAATGTGAAAGCCGCGCGGGAGACTGTGGAGAAGCTGAACCCGTTCCCGGCGTTCCAGTTCGCCGATATCACGCGCAACACCGTGGAAAGCTTCGTCACCGCCCAGAAAGCGCTGCTCGACGTCCTGGCCAAACCGGCTCGCACCGCGCCTGCCGCGGAACACGCCGCTCCCAAGGCCAAACGGCCGGTAGCCAAACATAAGGCCGCTCCCGTTCCCGTGCCGGCATAGGCCGGACCCCCCGGATTGTTGGAAAATTACGTTGGCAACCGCCGTGCCTTTGATGCACAATAGGTAGGGTTTGTCCACGATCGACAATCCGCGGAGCCAAATCCGCAATCCGGGGGGGTAATTGGGTCAATCGCAGAAACGCCGGCTCGTGAAGGAGCCTGCTGCCGCACCTAGTGGGTCTATGTGGCAAGAAGCGCTGGTCGGGGTGGAAATGCTTTTACTTCACGCCACGCCCGTGTACTACGGGCTGGACGTTCCCCGAGGCGACGGTTCCGGGGTGGTGCTAATCCCCGGCCTTCTGGCCAACGACGTCTACCTGATGGAGATGTATGCCTGGCTTAAACGCATAGGTTACCGGCCGTTCTACTCCGGAATCGGTATCAATGCGGATTGTCCCAATCTGTTGATCGGCCGGCGGCTGAACGAGACTATTGACGAAGCGCGCCGCGAGACAGCCGGCAAGCTGCACCTCATCGGCCATAGCCTGGGCGGCATTATTGCCCGATCGGTCGCGGCCAGCCGCCCATCGGAGATTGCTTCGGTCACGACCCTGGGCGCGCCGTTTCGCGGGACGGCGATGCATCCTCGCGTCATGCAAGTGGTGGATCTTGTCCGCCGGCAGATTCTGAATAAACACGAGAAGAAGGTGCTGCCGGAGTGTTACACGGCCCGCTGCACCTGTTCCTTCCTCGATCACCTTCGTAAGGAAATGCCGGCGGGGGTCGCCGAGACCGCCATCTACACCCAGACCGACGGTCTCGTCGACTGGCAGTATTGCATGACCGAGAATGCCGGCAACGATTTCGAGGTCGGCGGCACGCATATCGGGTTGGTGTTCAATCCCACGGTCTACCGCGTGATTGCCCACCGCCTGGCCGATCCGACCTCGCGCCCTTGATTTCGAGGGCCGCACGCGCGGGACTTTAAAGGGAGTTGCAAAATTTGATGTCCCGCACCAGGAAAGCACCGCTCCCCCGGAAGCCGTGAAAGATTACTGAGCCACGACCGCAAGGGAGTGGTGCCTTTCTTCGAACAGTTCAGCAAAAGCACCGCTCCCTCGCGGTCGCGGCTCAGTAGGCGCCGTCGTTTCAACGCATGACTTAAGAAGTACTATTTGAGCAGAGCTCTCACCGCTCCCGGCAGATCGAACAGCGAATGGGCGAGCGGTTCGTAACTCACCGAGGTAATGGTGGTGACCTGGGATTGATCGCCTTGACGGTCGGTTTCCTTGGCGGGAACGTCAGTCGGACTATTTCAGCCGGTTCGAGTTCGCCGGCGTTGCCGATTTCGAGGGCCATCGTTGTTACTGCTTTCACGGCACCACCCACTGGGGCAAGGACAACAATCAGTTTTACTTTCATCCCCGGCGCCTCGACTTCGCCGTGGCGAGTCTCGGATTGGACCTTCCGGATGGCTTCGACTCCGCCCAGCGCTTGCTGATATTTTTCGAGAACGGCCTCCCTGGTGGTAAGTTCGGGGGCCTGCGACCAGCCAAGCGTCGCCACGGCGCCAGCGAGGATGAGCAATCTGCTAATGCGCATGGTGCTTGGACGGCAAACTCCAAAAAGTGTCTCCATTTGAATGCGTTACAAATGGGAAAACGGCTGGGCTGCTATTGCGGGTTCGACCGTACCGATGCCTTTTCGGCGAGCCGCGCGGTGACGCGCAGATCGATCGCGACGGATTTATTCACGCGGAGAAACAGCGTGCTGGGATCCTTCATGCCCCAGGCGACGTAGGGAACGTCGAAATGGATATCCGCTTCCAGCGTTTCACCATTCAGGCGCACCTCGACGGGCACTGCAATCTCGTGCGCGCCGCCGTGAATGCGCAGCGTTCCGGGCAGCTTTACATGCGACACGCCCGCGAGCTCGATCTTTCCCTCCAAACGGTCGGGCACGAAGGCAATATCGGGATACCTGGCCGATTCCAGTACGTTGCTGTGCATGCGTTCATCCCGCGCCCTATTGCCGCTCTCGCCGCTGACTGCGTCCACCACCACTTCGCCGCTGGCCCTGCCGGTTTCCGTGCTAAAGACGATGTCTCCGCGGCGCAGCTCGAAGGTCCCGTGCACGGTGTGCAGAACTGCCCCCAGCGTCCAATGCACTTGGGTGTTTTGGGGCGTCAGATGGACTTCGTAATCGGCCGCGCCGGCGCAAATCGCGAGGGACAGGGCGGTAAGGATGAGTCTGTTCATTTTTTCACCCGCGGATCATCCGCCAGCCGAGAGAAAGACCGGCGCCGGCTAAATGCAGGGCGGGGCGCGACCCCACATGTCCCGCCAGCAGGCTTGCGAAGCATCGTGGCCGCCTGCCCATCGCGGAGAAGGCCCGCCGCCGTATCGCCGGCCAGTGAACCAGCGTGAGCATCAGATCAGCCATGAATGCCGGGCGAAACGCAATTCGCCGGTGCCGGGCAGCGTAGTGACGGAGGTCGTCCCGCGACAAAGCGTCGGCTAGCGCTTCGGCCTGCTGAAACGCCTGGCAGAGACCCTCGCCGGTGATCGCGTCGGCGCTCCCGGAGGCGTCGCCAATCAGTGCGACGTTGCCGCTGACCACCGCTTCCAGGCGGGAAGTGGCGGTCACCGCGCCGCGTTCGACGCTTGACGGGAGTGCGCCGTTCAATCGCGATTGCAGGTTGGGGAAGCGCAGCAGACCTTCCGCCAGCCGGACTTCCGGCGAGTGGGAAATGAACGCCAGGCAGACTTCTTCCGGAGAGACGGGAGTGACATAGATCTGGCACCCCTCTCCCCAGTAAATCTCCACGAAATCCGTCCATGGCTTGACCGCGAAATGCCGCCGGTAAGCGAAGCGCCGGGAGTTGCGAGCAAAGCAATCGAGTCCGGCCCATCGCCCGACGCGCGATCCGAACCCGTCGGCCCCTACGATCCAACGAGTCGAAAAGCGCCGCTGCGCGGTATGAACCCCGGCCCTGTCGATACCGGTGACGGGCGTCGACCAGAGCATTTCCACACCGGCTTTCGCCGCCAGTTGCACCAGATGACCGTGTAGCGCGATTCTTCGGATGCCAATTCCGTGCCCGCATGGAAAATCGGCAGCCATGGTGTGACCGTCTCCATGAAAGCAAATGCCGCGAAAACGGAAGCCTTCGCCATCCGGCAGGCCGATACCGATACGGCTCGCCGCGGCAATGGAATCGGGCATGAGACCTTCACCGCAAGCCTTCTCGATGGGTGGCCGGCCGCCATCGGCAACCGTCGCCCGCAAACCTCTTCGCCGCGCCGCGATGGCTGCCGCAAGCCCCGCCGGACCACCACCGATGACAAAAACATCCGTTTCCGCGTTCATGCACTCTGAGTAGCTGCCGCCGAGAGGGCCTGATCCTCAGACGCGGTCGAGCCTTACGCGGTTGCACACTCACGGAAGGTCTCGCCCTTTACGAAAGTTTCATAGCTTCGCTTTGGTGTGGAATCGCGCCATTGTTCGGGTCCCGTGGCGAGGTTCGGTGCGCGAGATGCAGATTGCGTCACCGTGGAAAAATTTGCCTGCAAACTAGTCCTATTCGTCTTGTTCGCCGCGCCGGCTTTTTCGGAGAACGAAACGCCCCAGAGCCTCCAGGCGGCGAATCAAACCCAACCGCCCGCAAACGATGCCGGACAGAGCCGCGACCGCTCGGTGATCAAGCCAAAACCCGGTGGAGAAGCCATCAAACCGCAAGATTACTCGGATTCGACGGGGTACTGGCATCCGTTCTCGCGGGAGGGGAAATACATTCTGGTGGACCAGAAGATTGTCTGGACGAGTCCATTCCACACGGCGAAGAAGCAAGCCAAATGGTGGCTGGTATTCGGCGGGGCCACTGGCGCGCTCATCGCGACGGATAAGTATTTTGCCCGGGAAATGCCCCGTTCGGGATGGGCGAATACTGCCGGCACGGACGTCTCGTATCTCGGCGAACCCTACACGCTGCTGCCGATTGCCGCGGGAATGTACTTCGGTGGCACGGCCGCCCACAGCGATCATTTCCGCGAAACCGGCCTGCTCGCTTTTGAAACTCTGGCGGACGTTACGGTGGTACAACTGGCCCTGAAATCGGTGTTTGACCGCGAGCGGCCGCTCGAAGGCAGCGGCAACGGCGAATTCGAAGCCTCAACCAGCCCGCGCTACAACTCCAGTTTTCCTTCCGGCCACGCAATTGAAACTTTTGCGTTGGCCTCCATCGTAGCTCACGAATATCCACACAAACGATGGGTGAAGATTCTGGCGTACAGCTACGCGGCAGGAGTAGTGGGAGCGCGTCTGGCCGCGGACAAGCATTTTCCCGGCGACGTGATGGCGGGCGGCGCCATCGGCTGGTTCGTGGGCGATTTCGTTTACGGAAAACGTCATAATCCCGCACTGGACAAGAAGCCGACTCTCACCGAGCGCATACTTGATCGCGTCCAGATCGGAGGAGGGCTGCAGTAAGCGCGGCGACGTTCACAGCTTGCGCAGTATAAAAAGGAAAACGTCGTTCTGGCGCATCGGGAAATCCTTGACGAATAACCCTCCTGGATGTTTCACCACTTCCTGCCGCGCCGGCGCTCCGCTGGCGGTTTCGCGAAGCGTTTCCTGCTGCGCGCGCGTGAGTTGGCCGGGCGACCCCATATCGAGATACATGGTGTAGGCGTCGTTTGCCCGATACCCCGTCTGGTAGACCGCGAGCGCATACGTTCCAGCGGGTAGATTCTCGATCTTCAGCGAAGCAGCGCCCGCCGGCCGCGACGGCTGCTCCTGCTTATAAAAGACCTGGTCGTTCACCCCGTCCGGCGGCGTGATGGGGGTGAAGTCCCAAACCAGCGCCTGCACATCGCCCGATGCGTTGCGGCACACCCAGGAGGAATCGTCGCGATTCGCCAGTTCTTCCGGTCCGAGCCGGTTCATGAATTGGAACGCAAAGTACGCGGGCTTGCGAATCCCCTGGTAGTTCAGCAGGCCGAAGCCGCCGTGAAATGGGGTCATCCGCGGGCCATTCTCCTCGAAAATGTCGGTGAATACCCAATAGGACATCGAGTCCACCGCTTCCTGCGCGCCCTTGATCTTGTCCAGGATGAAAGCCGCCTGGTGATACTGATCGTGCACGTAATCGGTCGGCGTGTAAGCCGAACTCCATTCGGTGAAGTGCAGCGGCAGATTCGGCATCTCCGATTGGCGGATCAACTCGCGCGAGTGCAGCATGCGTGAACGCACCGCGGTGCGATCGCCATCAAGGACTGTGCCGCGGAAACCGGTATCGTCGAAGTATCCTTCCTTCACCCCGTAGGAATGGGTGGAGACGAAGTCCAGCGGAACGTGCTCGCGGGCGCAATATTTCACCAGCTCCTGCTCGAACCGGTACGGACTCGCCGACGCCGGTCCGCCCACCCGATAGTCTTTGGAGACGCTCTTCACCGCTTCGGCCGCGGCACGGTAAAGCTTCAGATACTCGGCCAGGTCGGCGCTCCAGAACGGCGAAATGTCGGGCTCGTTCCAGACTTCGAAATACCACGTCTTCACCTCGGCATCGCCGTACCGTTCGCGGAAGTGGCGCACCAGGTTCGCGATCAACTCGCCCCACCGGTCGTACGATTTCGGGGGAGTGATGTTGCCGCGCCACCAGAATATCGTCTTGTCTCCGCTCGCGAGATCGTGCGGCATGAAAGCCAGCTCGACGAATGGCTTTAATCCTACGTGCAAGAGGTAGTCGTAGAGCTTGTCGATGTACTGCCAGTTGTACACCGGCTGCCCCTTCACTTCCCGGTAAACGCCCATATCGTCGTGCAGCAGGCCATGCATGCGGATATAGCGAAAGCCGATTTCCTTCTGCACCAGCGCCAGTTGCTGCTGCCAATCGGCGCGCAGGCCTTCATTGGCGCGTCCCGCGCCGATACACTCCTTCCACACCGTGCTGCGCGGTCCGCGCACGTTCGTGAAATCCACGGAGATGACGCGCGCCGGCTGATCGGCCGGAGAAGTCTGGGCGGAAACGGCGCCCGCCCCGATGAGAAGCAAGAGTGATGCGCTGAATGAGGACATCTGTTTTCAAGCTTAGTACTCCATTAAGCGCTGAAACAACAGCGCCGTGAAAGGCACCGCTCCCTTGCGGTCGCGGCTCATCAACTGCGCATTTCAACGGGGCCCTTACTGAGCCGGGCCCAGGGGGCACCCCGCGAGGGAGCGGTGCCTTTTGGGTCACAAACGCGCCTACAATCAAAAGACCCATGTTGCGCCGCGAAGCTCTCGTGTGGCTGGCCGCGGAGGCTTGCGCCGCCATGTCCGCGGACGCTGAGCCCAGCATCGCCGTGCTGGTCGATGTTCCGAAGCGGCGCCTGCTCACCATTCGCGGCGGCGCGGCAGCCGGACGCGTGCTGCTGCCGCCCGGCTCGACGCTGAAACCCCTGGTGCTCGCGGCATTGCTGAAGCGCGGAAAGCTGACTGATCGCGAGACCTTCGCCTGCCCCGGCTCGCTCACCATCGCTGGCAGGCAACTGAATTGCTCCCATCCGCGCATGGACATTCCCATGCGAGTGGAAACCGCGCTGGCGTATTCCTGCAACTGCTTCGTGGCCCACATGGCCGAACGATTCGAGCCCGGCGAATTGGCGAGCGAACTCGTGAGCAGCGGATTGGTTTCGTCCACCGACCTGCTCGTGGACGACGAAGTTGCTGGCCGCATCTCGCCGGCGCGAGGGCCGGACGCCATTCGCCTTCAGGCGCTAGGCGAAGCCGGAGTCGCCATCACCGCGGCGGAGCTGGCCATGGCTTACCGCCTGCTGGCTCTGCACGCACCTCCCGCGATCGTCGCGGGATTGGAAGGCGCAGTCGAGTACGGCACCGCGCAGAATGCGCGCGTAAGAGGCGTCACGGTCGCGGGGAAAACCGGGAGCGTCCGCATGGAGAATGGCGAACGCGTGGCGTGGTTCGCCGGATTTCTGCCGAGCCGCCAGCCGGAAGCGGCCATCGCGGTGATGCTGCAAGGGCGATCGGGCGGTTCGGACGCGGCTCCTGTCGCGGCCGGCATGCTGGAAGCATATCGGGCGGGTAAGTTGTGAAGCGCCTCATTTTGTTGGTCGCTCTTGCCGCGCTGGCAAATAGCCAGACCGTGCGCGTGCAGGAAGCGAATGGAGACATCGTCGATTTGCCGCTCGAGCGCTATGTCACGCAGGTAGTGGCGGGCGAAAGCAGCGTGTTCCAGTCCGTTGAAGCGCTGAAGGCTATGGCCGTGACTGCCCGCACCTGGGCGGTCCGCATGCGCGGGCGGCATTCTGCGGAGGGCTACGATTTCTGCGCTACCACGCACTGCCAGCGGCTGGAGACGGCCCCGGCCGTGCCGCGGATCGAAAAGGCCGCTGCGGAAACCGCGGGCGAGCTGATGTGGTTCGAAGGCAAACCCGCCTTCACGCCCTACACGCGCGATTGCGGCGGGCGATCCGAAGATGCCGGAGCGGTGTGGCCCGACATGGCGGCGCCCTATCTGAAGGTCCATGACGATCCGTATTGCGCGCGCGCCGGAGAATCGTCCTGGCAATGGAGCGGCGACCCGCGCCAACTCGCCGAAGCGCTGCTGGCTGCTTCGCTGCGCTCCCCTCGCGTAGTGGAACAAATTGCGATTGCCGCGCGGACCGCGTCCGGGCGGGCACAGACTCTGCTGCTCGCGGGCGGCGGCGAAAGCGTGCGCATCAGCGCCGGCTCGTTCCGTTTCGCCATCGGCCGCGAGCTCGGTTGGAACACCGTGCGCAGCGATCTCTACGAGGTTCACGCTTCCGGCGGCCGAGTGGTGTTCCAGGGGCGAGGATCGGGACACGGCGCCGGCCTTTGCCAGATTGGCGCGGACCGGATGGGCGCCGAAGGCCGCTCCTATCGCGAGATCCTGGCATTCTACTTCCCGGGTACGCAGGTGAGCGCCGCGGCCAAAGACATTCCGTGGCAGCGGCTCTCGGGCGAGGGCATTACGCTTGCGACAACCAATCCGTCGCAGGATGGCCCCGTGCTCGCGCTAGCCGGCCGCGTCCTCCGTGCGGTCACCGACCGCACGCATTGGCCGCCGCCACACGATCTCGAAATCTATCTCTATCCCGATCTCGACCGCTTCCGCAATGCCACCGGCGAGCCCGGATGGGTGGCCGCGCACACCACCGGCACACGAGTCCACCTACAGCCCGCTACCGTTCTGCGCAGCCGCGGCATTCTGGAGTCGACGCTGCGCCATGAGTTCTTGCACGTCCTGGTGGAATCGCAGGCGCGCGCCGATCTGCCGCTCTGGTTCCGCGAAGGCCTCGTCGAATATCTAGCCAACCCGCTGGCCGGCGGCGCACCGGCGCGCATTCCGAGCGATGCGGATCTCCGCCAAACTTCCGACGCGGCTCGCGCGCGCCAGGCGTACGAAGACTCCGCGCGAATGGTGGCCGATCTCGCGCGGCGCTACGGCGAAACAGCGGTCTTGGATTGGGTGAAGCGCGGAGTGCCGGCGGAAGTGACGAACACCAGCGCCAGCCACGCGCCCACCAAGAGCAAATAGCCCACGCCGATACGCAGCACGAAACTCGTCATCTCCATGCCGAAACTGTGCGTGCGCGGCACCCAGTCATAGAGCCGGAACGGAACCCAAAACGCCAGCAGCGCGAGCGCCGGCGTCTCGATCCAATACAGCCAATTGCGCACGCGCGCGCCGAAATCGCGGAATCCCGCCCATCCCCGCGCGGCGATGCCCGCCATCATGGGCAGCACCAGCACCGGCACGACCATCCACTCCATCAGCCAGATCGCTGCCTGAAACCAACGGAGAACCGACGACGGTTTCACCGGCTTGCGCAGCTTCATGGTCAGGTACGAGGCAATTCGAAACGCCGGCCGCGCGCTCCATCCGCTCGATTGGTAGAGCAGAAAGTAAAGGGCCGCCAGCGCGATCGCCGCCACCAGTAATGGAAGAACGTTCCGCAGCGCGCCGGACAGCGCCGGGCGCAGTTGCCGTTTGGCCGAGCCGAAGTAGGCGAATGCCGCGCCCTGCATCCAGCAGGAAGCCGCGGCGATGGCAAGCGCGACGACGGCGCTCCACAGCAATTCGCTGGCGGTGCCTTCGCCGATCCACAACCAGCGATATGCCAGCCACAACAGCAGAGCGTTGCCGGCAAGTTGCAGCGGAATCATTTGACCTCCAGCCGGCGGCTTTCGCTCGTCGCCATCACGTCCGTCTGATACATCGGCCCCACCCGCGCCGGGCTTACCTGGAAGACTCCCGGATTCACCACCTTAAGCAGGTAGAAATATTGCTGCTGCCCCTCCGGCGAGATCGTTTTGAAAATCGCCAGCCGGTCGTCATGCAGCTCGCGCCGCGTGAAGTAGTATTCCCACCACGGCGGACGGGTCTTCAATTGGTACTGGTCGTCGCGCTCGATAAACTCCGTTCCCGCCGGAATCGGGTCCTCGAGCATCACGTATTTCCATTCCGACCCGGTTACCGTCAATCGCACGGCGAGAACATCGCCCACCGCGGCCGGCCCATTGAGCGGCGTAGTGTCGTAGACGATGTGGTCGCCCTCCTTGGTGGGCGCCAGCCGGAAATAATCGCGCAGCAGATTCAGAGAGACACTTCCGGTCTTTTGCAGCCGGTCGTCCGCCGAAAAATACTCGGCGCGCGTGGAATAGTACAGCCGGCCGGTTCCCGCTGCGGTAACGCGAATGCGATTCACGCCCGGATCGAGCTTCGATTCATCCAGCGTCAACGGGGCGGGCGCGAGCGCGGTGGCGTTGTCGAGTTTGCGCGTGAGCGCCGGCCGATCGTTCACCAAGACGGTCACCGTGAGATCGGGATTCAGCTCATGCGAAGCCTTCAAGTAATCGGTGAGGCCGTAAATCACCATGGCGGTCTGCTTGGTGGATGCCCACCAATAGCCTTCATTGCGATGATTCATCAGCCACACCGCCGCTTTCGGCAGCAGCGCGCTCTCCGGCTTCTGGTGCGAGAGAAACTTCACCGCGTAAGCCGTGGCTTCGGGCGAAGCATCCTCTTCGAAATCCAGCATGGCGTCCCGGCTGGCTTTCCACCATGCCTCCTCCTGATTCTGTTCGACCGTGCGCTCCAGTTCCGCCGCGATATCGCCCGCGCGGCTGTCCTTCACCTGCTCCAGCGCCAGCCCCAGCATCGCCAGCCCATACGGCGAAAGCGACGCGCGCTTTTCGTATACCTCGTGGAAGGGCGCAAAATCCGATTGCTTCGAGACAGTCATGGCGTATGCGATGTAGGCTCGCAAATCGGGCGCCATTCGCGAATCCTGCGTGAAATCCTTCAGCAGCCAGGCGCCGCCGCGCTGGATGCGATTCTGATCCACCGCCGTGCCGGCCGCCTGCGCCTGCGTCAGCCCCGCCACCACGTATGCCGTCATGAAGGGATGGCTATCGTCGGTCTGCCACCATCCCCATCCGCCGTCATCGTGCTGGAAGTTGTATAGCCGATCCAGGCCGTCGCGAATCTTCTCCTGCAAACTGGCCTGGTCCAATTGGGTCTTCAAACCGAGGTCGCGAATCGCCTGCTGGACCGTGATATTCGGCAGGAAGCTCGACATGGTCTGCTCCACGCAGCCATACGGGAACGACGTAAGATAATCGAGCGCGCCGAATAGCGATCCGGCGATGGAGGGCGAAACCTGAATTTGGAGCGACCGCGATCCTGGCTGCACTTTCTGCGGGAATGTCAGATCGAACGCCGCGGCGCCGCCGGGCGTGAGCGACCCGCCGTGCGCCACCGCCATCCGGATTCCCGGCACGTTCACCGGCAACTCCAGTTCCAGCGCGTCCGATTCCTGGTCGGTCAACGCCTTCGCCAGCACCGTGGCGCCCCGCACCTGCTGCGCGCGCACGCGCCAATCGAGCTTGACTTCGCCGCGGCTGGGAACCCACGTATCGCGCGTCGCGCCTTCCAGCACGTCGAGCCCCTTGACGTCGAGCGAAACGCGCGCCGTCTTGGCATCGGCCAGATAATTGTGAACCAGCGCCGAGACGGTCACCTCATCGCCCTGGACGAAAAAGCGCGGCACGGCCAGCCGCACGATCAGGTTTTTGCGTACGATGGTCTTCAGCGTCGCGCTACCTACCTTGGTGGTGGGCGTGATGCCGCGCGCGGTGGCGCGCCAGGTAGTGAGCGAATCGGGAAAATCCACCTTCGCCTGCGCGTGGCCGTTGTTATCGGTGGTCAGATCGGCCGCCCAGAATGCGGTATCCGGAAACGCCTTGCGCACCTTTGGCTGCACCATGCGCTCCGGCTTCAACTGCGCGAGGTGCGATCGCGGCCGCAACTGCGCCAGTTGCATGCGCCGTTTGCCGGCCTCGCCGCTGAAGAAATACTCCAATGAAGCCGACGTGAACACGCGATTCCATTGCCGGCCGAAAAAGAAGGTCAGGATGCTCTCGGTGGTATCGGGCCGCACGCCATAAATCGCTTCATCCACCACCCCGAGGCTCAATTCGGCCTGCGGCGCCGGCTTGCCATCCGCTCCCGTAACGTCGAGTGCGTACGATGCGGTCTGCCCCGGCTGGTATTGCGGCTTGTCCGTCGCGATCTTGACGTTGAGCTGATGTTCCACCGGCGGCACTTTGAGGTACTTCATCCCGGTATGGAATTCGCCGTCGCGAATGAAGCTTGCGTTAACCGTGATGCCCGGCTCGTCCGCGGCGGTCACCGGCAGTTCGAACGTCGCGGTGGAATCCGCCGAGCGCAGCAGCTTACAATCGCGCAGATCGCGGCCCTCCACCGTGAGATACAGCGGGGTATTCGGCCGGCCCGTCACCACCAGCAGTTTGGCCGTGTCGCCGGCGCGATAGCTCTTCTTATCGGGAACGATCTGGATGTTCTTATCGCGCCCTCCGCGGAATCCAAAATCGTCGCCGCCGGAAACCCACAAATACGAATAGGCCTCCACTACGCGGTGCTCCGGCGTGGTGGCGCTCACCCGCACTTGGTACGACCCGCCCTGCGCCGGAATATCCAGGTGCGCGGTCGCCGACCCGCCGTCGCCGGTATCCCCGTCGGCGCTGCCGCGCGAGGTCCAGTTTTCGGGATCGTGCCGGTTCCACTGCATCAACTCCACGTGAACCGTCGTGCGCACCGGCTGGTTGTCGTAATTCCGCGCCTGCACCTGGAAATCGGCGCCCGATCCCGGCGTGTAGAAGTAGCGGTCCGGCATCACGTTCACCGCAAAGCTGCCGTAGCTCGCCACCACCCAGCTTCTGCCGCTGATTTCGCGATTGGCCGGGTCGGTGACCTTCGCCTCGATGGTGTAGACGAAATCCTCCTTGTGTTCCGACATGGTGGTGGGGAGGGTCACGGTGAGCTTGCCCTCGGCGTCGAGCTGTCCTTCCACTTCATTGAGCTGGTCACCGGCGTCGGCGACATCGCCCGCGTCGCCGCCAGGATTAAACTCCTCGGAATCCTCGTCCGGCTCGTACCAGATCGGCAGCCAATACCGGCTGCGATACACGGAGTACTTCACCTTCGCGCCGCTCACCGGCTCGCCGAAATAATAGCGGGCATCGATGGTGGCTTGCATGTCGTCGCCTTCGAGCACGTGGGTTTTCGCCGGAGTCACGCGCACTTCGTATTCCGGCTTCTTGTACTCCTGCACCTCGAAATCGCCGCTCATGTACCCTGCGCCCTGCCCGGGTTTGACTTCGATGAAATAGTTGCCCAGGGCCGCCGCCGCGGGAAGCGCAAGATCATCGTGAACGCTCCCGCTCGCGCTCACGGTGAGGGTCTTCTGATAGACCGGCTTCTGATCGGAATCGTTGATTGCCACGCTGACCGTCTTTCCAGCCGGAACCTGATAGGCGCCGGGCATGCCGGTGCGGAAAATTCCCTTGAAGTGGACCGTATGGCCGGGCCGATACACGGGCCGGTCGGTATAGATGTATCCCATCCACTCCGCCTCAGCGCCGCCGAAACCACCCACGGTATTCACCGCGAAGTCGCTACCGCGCGAGGCGAGAACACGAAAATCGCGCTGCTCCTGACCGCCGGTTTTCTTTGCGGGAAGCTGCAGATTGGCGATACCGTCGCTATCCGTTTCGGTGTTCGCGATGCGCTCGTCGCGCGCCAGCAACGCGATTTTGGCCGCCGCAATCGGCTGTCCCGTGGAGCGGTCCACCAGCAGATTGGTCAACTTGCCCTGGGCGGACTTGGTCACCATGGCGATATCGGACACCATCAGGATGGTGTAGGCGCGCAGTTCGCCGTGCACCGCTTCCACCAGGTAAACGCCCTTGTCGCGCACCCCGACGTCCACGATCGATCGCTCCCAGCGCGACGAACTCCGCACCGGCTGGGTGAACGTGAGCGCCAACTGCTGCGAATTGAGCAGCGGCGCTTCGGCATAAGGCACGCCCTTGGCGCCGGGCGAGCTTGCCTTAGCGGCCGGGGCATTGCGGCCCATCAGATGATCGCTGGGCGATTCCGTGAACTGCGCCCGCAAAGAGCGGCGGATCTCCGTCCTCAGGCCGTGCTTCCACCGATGAATCCGCTCGAGCAGCGTGAGCGTGCGAGTGGGCCGCGGCACGCGCCCGCCGAACTGGTGCGGATCCTCGAGCTGCTCGAAGAATTTCTCGGGATCGTTCACGCGGTACACGCGGAAATCGAGCGAATCCACGTTCCACGCGGTGAGCGACACGTTCGGCTTGCCGCCGGAAGGAAACGTACGATCGGCGAACAGCGCGAAGTACGGTTCACTTTCCCCCTGGCTCAGGCCGGGCGCGGCGGCCGCCAGAACCAGGAGCAGCTTCAACCATGGACTTCCTAATTTGTGCCTGCCGAACACAGAATGTTCCATCGATACACACCCAGGAAATTCGGATTGCTTGCGAGCGGTCGCCATTCGGACCGCGGAAACTGCATCAATTCCTCCACCGTCGGCCGGCGCATCTCGCCCGGATCGGTTCCATCCGGCCCGGTGTGATAGACCAGATAGCGCTTGCCTGTTTCTTCGATCTGGCTGGGGCCGAGATAGATCATGCTGTGGAAACTCTCGCGGGAACTCTGCCGGTAAAACAACAGGTCGCCCGGTTGGGCCGCCGAAATATCCCGGCTCACCAGGTGGCAATTCCAGCGCCACAGGCTTTCCGCGTCGGCGAACTGCGCGAAAGCGCCATCGGCGACATCCGAGGGCTGCAGCGGTCCGGAACGTATGCGAAACAGCGCCGCGCCGGCAAGCGTGTGCGGGTACTGATACTTGGCAACGGAATCGAAAGCGGGAACCAGCGGCAAGCGGGCGCTCGCCGTCCAGGCGTCGTCATGGACGTGCAGCGCCTCGCGATACGCATAGCGGATGAGCGCCGCGCAATCGGTGATTTCGGCCGGCCGCGCCGCCGGCGGCTGGAAATACTGCGCTTCCGCCAGGAACGTGAACCAGCGCCGAAATGCAATGCGATCGTGCTCGTCATCCAGGCGCAGAAAATCGGGCGTGCCGTCGTCGAGGCTATCGTGCCAGTCGGGAACCGCCAGGAACTCGCCGAACGCGGCCCGCGCGCCGGGGATCGTCACGCGAAATCGCACCCGTCCCGGCATCACTCCCGCGCGCAGACTGGCTTCCCAATGGCCCGCGACGCCGCCAAGATCTTCCACCGTCACGCCCGAGGGATATTCGAGCAGCGCGATGCGCGGCTTTCCGCCGGCGCGCGTGTCGATTCTCAGCGCAGCGCTGTCGTTCCCGTTCGCCAGAATGCGCAAGGAATCAAGCGCGAGTTGAGGCGCCGGAAATACGTGCCGGTGCGCGGCCATGAAACCGATGGCGGTGATTGCCCCTGTCAGCAGCGCAAGCAGCCCGGCGAACGCGCGAGTCATCAGTTTTGACGATTATACACGTTAATGGCCAGCTTACCCGCGCGTAGGTAAATGAGTCGAAGGTTTCCTGGCGTCCGGCGGATTGATCAGCCTGTCGATATCGACCGTAGATTTGGCCGACACACCCGCTTTCCCCGCGAAGTTCCGCCAGCGCGAGACCACGTCACGCACCTCCTCCAGGATGTGTGCGCCGCGCTTGAGACTATGCGCTTTGGCGAGGGCCGTGAGTTGTTGCGGACCGGGGTTCCTGCCTTCGCCCATCACCATCATGGTCTGTTCACCAGCGGGTCCGTTCGAAAAGGTGAGGTCGTAGGCGGGGGCGAAACGCCACTGGTTCTCGCCGGTCAGAAGAAACGCGAAATTCTTGGCGTGATCGTCGCGATTATGCGAAAGCACGTTGAAACATGCCAGAGCGTACGCCTTTTCGACCTCGGGGACGCTTTTGGTCAATACCAGGGTGACGCGCAGGAGCATATCGTAATCGAGGCTCGGGTTACGGTGGTCCGCGTGGATAACGCCGGAGAGGCTATGCACATGCACCCGGCGGTCGCCCTCCCGATCGAAACGTTTGGTTCCGAAATAGCCGCGCCTTCGGCCGCGGAAGAGGTGCGTCTCAGACACGTCAATTCCGGCGGCGCGGGCCATCAGGCTGTAGGCGTATTCGATCGCGCCGATGTCGCGCGGGTCCTGCGATGACGGAAACTTGATCATCCAATGCCCGAAGCCAGGTTTCAACTTCGGCGGCCCATGAATGATGTGTTTGCGGTCGGCACTCACCTGCGCCACGATCTTTGGACGTGCGCCAGCCGACGATCCATTCAGCCGCAGGAGCTCCTCGAAGACCTCTTCGCTTTCGCCGGTGAGCATGATCGCGGCTTTCCCGGCGAGCCGGTCCAACGACAACGGCGTCTCGCCGCCGGTGCCGGCGCCGCGATCCGGTTCATAGGTCAGCGCCCCCATGCCGTGTTGCCCCACAAAGGCCAGGCGGTCAAGGGCAGTCAGTTGCTCGTGCCGGATGCCCTGCTTTTCAACCGTGCGGTCGAGGAGCAGACGGCCCCATCCGTCCGGAAGGCTGTCGTTGAAAACGCCGTAAAGCCCATCGAAGAACGCTTCGGACGGCGTGAATACTC
>Ga0181538_10000111_pt1 | contig 82839 bp, 79 predicted proteins | sample PEATcosm2014_Bin_40_FD_119773 | JGI IMG/M metagenome (GOLD analysis project Ga0181538, IMG submission 119773) | Peatland microbial communities from MTU Mesocosm Facility, Houghton, MI, USA - PEATcosm2014_Bin23_30_metaG | ecosystem: Environmental > Terrestrial > Soil > Wetlands > Peat | place... | reverse complement strand
GGACGTGTTCCGGTTTGAGGGCAAGACCGGCGACCCGTTGGTGGCGGATGTGGATGCGCGCCGGCTCGATTCCCCGCTGGATTCGGTGATCAAGCTGACCGATGCCGCCGGCAAACAACTGGCATTCAATGACGATTACGAGGACAAGGGTTCGGGGCTGAACACGCACCACGCCGATTCCTATTTCAGCACGATCCTGCCGGCGAATGGAACCTATTATCTCTGGCTCGGCGACGCCCAGCAAAAGGGCGGCCCGGAATACAGCTACCGTCTGCGTCTCAGTCCGCCACAGCCCGATTTCGCGTTGCGGGTTGTGCCATCCAGCCTCAACGTCCGCGCCGGCGGGAGTGTTCCGCTCACCGTTTATACGTTGCGCAAGGACGGGTTTACCAACCAGATCACCCTGGTTTTGGACAACGCGCCGGCGGGTTTCAAATTGACCGGCGGTTCCATTCCGGCAGGCCAGAACAAGGTGCAGGTTACGTTGACCGCCCCGCCGACAGAACTGGCTGAACCCGTCAGCCTGAGCCTGCAAGGCAGCGCGGAGGTTCAAGGACAAATGCGGACGCGAAAAGCCGTGCCTGCCGAGGACATGATGCAGGCGTTCGCCTATCGTCATCTGGTACCAGCCAAGGCACTGGAGGTTGCCGTGTTGAAGCGCCCACCGCCGCGGGCGACGATGACCATTCTCAGCGGGAGTCCGGTTCGGATGCCTCCCGGCGCGACCGTGCGGATTGAGGTTGGCCTGCCCGGGCCGCGGATTGCGGAGCGGGCGCAGTTCGAGTTGAGCAATCCGCCGGACGGAATCACGATTCAGAGCGCATCGCCGGTCCGCAACGGTGTGGAGATTGTGCTACAAACGGATGCCGACAAGGTCAAGCCCGGCCTCAAGGGAAACCTGATCATCAACGGCTACGTGCCGCGTCCGGCGGAAACCAACACAGCCAAACCGAAGGGAAACAACAACCAACGGGTGCCACTGGGCGCCCTGCCCGCCATCCCCTTCGAAATCATCCCGCCGCCCTGAATCTTTCTCGTCACCCGTCGCGGCGAAGGCGGATCGTCCTCGAAATCGCCAACCACAACGTCGTTAAACGGTTTTGATGGTCCCGACACTCAATCGGCTCCCCCTCGTTCCTGAACGGACACGCTGAAATTATCGGTTTGGGGACGGCGATGGCGTGGCAGAACACAATGGCGGGTCAAACGATGCAAGACTTGACTGCATCCGCCGCGAGCAGGCCGTGCGTATTAGTGACCGTATCACTTTGTTGCCACTGATTGGAACTTTTCAAATGGCGGCTGCGGTTTGCTTCCAATAACGCAATTGTAGCAGGGTCAAGCCGAACAAACAGGCGAATGAAAGTGCGGATGGTTCGGGAACGGTGACGGCTGTAAATTGAAAGTTGGGACCGAAGTAGGCATAGTTGCTATAGCCGAATCCTTGATTAGCATTGGGGTCACCAAAGGAGCCGTCATTGCTCCAAGCAGGACACACATAAGTAATGTCTGGACTCGTCGTTACCGCAGTGGCTTGATAACGTAAATTGTCCGTAACCGCGGCACCACCATTGGGATAATATGCTTCGATATAATAAAATTGTCCGGCAGTCAAATTAAGGCTACTGCTGTTAAGGGTCACCCAACGAACATCATCAGCCCCTTCAGGGGCTACTGAGGTCACCGTGGTCTCCGCCAGCAAGTCCCCGGAATAGTCCCAAATCCCCACTTGGTGGCCAGTCTGCCATCCCCCCGCCCAACTTCCGAAATCATATACACCCAAAGAGGTGACTTGAATACTCGAATTCGCCTGAAACAACCAGCCCATTGTCCTACCCTCGGCAACGCCGAAACTTACTGTGGAACCACCAGTATAAGCTTGTAGAGCTTCCACGCTGCTCTGGGCTAAAGATGGTAAAGTGGCGCTTAACACGGCCAGACACGATATGATTTTTGTAAGTTGCGTCTTCATAATTTTCAGTTTTGCGGGTTGATTAGTTTTACTATAATACATTTCTGTTTGTCAATGAAAATATGACACATAGGCTGGCTGTAGGTTACCCTCGCATGTGGGGGTGACTCGTTGTGACCCGCATTAAAATCCGGCAATCCGCGAAAGCTGGATTTTGAGGTTTTTGTTCCGGGGATAATCCTTGATGGAAATTCGCAACCCTGCTTTCATAACTCCATGATAAAGGCCACAGATGGAAAAATCACCCGTGCATGGTGCTGTGCATGCTCTGCGGCTTGATAATAATGTCAGGCCGACTTGAGTCCGTATGCGAAAACCTGCATTTGGGAGTAAATGGTTAGACCACCATTACGACTACGACGACCCGCCGAAGCAAGCATCCGGGCCTGCCGAGCAAGCACCCGCGTCTGCCGAGCAAGCACCCGCGCCTGCTGGGTTTCGTATTGTGACGGTTAGAGATCGTGTTTCCAAAGCACGAGAGAAAGCACCGGGCAAGTGGGAGACGATTCGAGCAGCCAAGCGCGCAAAAGAAGCAGCGGAGCAGGCAAAGGGGCGACTTGCGATTTGTAAATTTTGCAGAGAGTCTTTCAGGACGACTTCGGAAGAGGTTGGCATTTCAGTTTGTCCCGCTTGTCGTAGCTAATGGCGTATAACGAGCCATATCGTGAAGCCCAAGAGTCCTGCCGTAAGAGCAAGCAGTCCCCACGTAAGATAATACAAGCGTGTGGTAAGCCGAATGAGCGTATGCGTTTGACGCTCCAACTTCTCTGCCGCTGCTGACTGATCCTCGGAGATGCGAACTTCCAGCGCCGTCCGCGCAAGCTCGTATTCTTTGCTCGTGTAAGCGGCTTTCAACAGGCGGTGAATTTGGGTCGGCGTGAACTGACTCCCCCGATTGGTTTTGCTTCCGCGATGGTTTAGGGCTTGAGCGATTTCAGCCAATTTTTAAGGGGTCGGTCCCGCACAATTACACATTTTCATTCAAGTTTTGTTCTTCTGGCGGTGAATTTTGCACAAATTAGCCCCAACCGCGATTTTCTGGCTTTGCTTCCGGGCGGGAGGCGTTGTTAAGCTGCCGTCATGCTTTCAAGGGTCTGCTCCGCAGCGCTCAACGGGATTGAGGCTTTTCCGGTTGAAGTCGAGGTCAACGCCGGTTACGGCGACACCCTCGTCGTAATAATTGAGACGATATAACCTTAATTGGAAACAATCAGCCAGAACCCTTGATTTTGTTGGGGGATATGGAACACCTTCCATACGTGAGAACCCACTCCAGACCCATTCCCACCCGATTCCCAGACCGTTTGGCCGTCAAACACCGTCAAACGGTTTGACCGATACTGACACGCAGAACCCGACCCTGCGGTTGTCCAGCAGTTGCAGTTTACTCAAAATACGATACTGAATTTGCATCATGTAAACTGCACCACCGCTTGTTGATTGCAAGGGGTTGGGGTGATAGCATTCGGACTCATGGACTACTTGCAGAAATTCATTACTGACCACTTCCACGGGTGGACAGCCGTGGGGATTATTGCATTTCTTGGGATGACACTTTTCATTTTGGCAGAAATTGTCAGAAACGCAGTCAAACACCGATACGATAAAAAACTTGAGGAACACAAGGCAAAGCTCAACCAAGATAAGGACTCTGCGAAACTGAAAGTAAATGCAGTAATGATAATGCAGCATACTGACAGAAAAGATATTTTGATTACCGTTGAAGTCATCAACACTGGCAAACGGTCGTGTTCCATCAAGAGCGTTACCGCTGTCCTTCAGCCATCAACACGAACGATTGTGGGCAGTTCACTGCCTCCCTTGATTGATTCTCCAGAAGAATTGGACAATCTCTTAACGGCTCCGCAAAAAGGCATCGTTGAAATTAAATCAGACGGCGCATCTTTCACATGGATTTTCAATATAAATGTCAATCCACACTTGCGGCCTTACACTAAGGATGGTGAATCATACGGAAAAGGATTTATTGAACTAACATCAGGAGAACGATTGGAGTATTTTTTCTTGATGTTACCGGATGATGCGTGGAATTTTCTAACTGCTCCTACTGCAAGATACAGCGTGAGAAAGCGTTAACGGCAGTTCAGCAATTGCACAGGATGAAATATATTTCAACTGTAATTCATGCACCGGGTGAATGGAACGGTCATTATCAAATCACCCCGATTGGCCGGGATTACGTTAGAAGACATGCGACCTGATTACGGCCGGTTCCATCAAAAAAAAACCGGCCTAATGATAATTGGGCAACTATATGTCCTTGCTCTGCGGCTCTTCGATACCACTCGGCGGCTTCACGGTAATTCTTGGGAAATCACGGAAGCTCAAACTTTCATCAAGCTCAAGGTCGTTCTCCGAGCAGTATTCCCGTGTGGATTCCAATTGACGCCGGAGAGAGTCCCCATGAATTTGTTCTGGACGTGAGAACCTGATGTAACTATACGCTTTCATGTGACGAATAGGGTAAAACACGAAAAGGGTTATTTCAACTCAATAATTGTCATCGTCGGCCTGCCGGACGCCGCGGTGAAGGAATCGCGCGACCGGGTCTCCACCGCGCTCACGAATTCCGGTTTCAAATTTCCGATGGGGCGCACGACCATCAACCTCGCGCCCGCCGACGTGAAAAAAGAAGGGCCGAGCTTCGACCTGCCCATCGCCATCGGCATGCTGGCCGCCAGCGAACAAATCGAAACCGACCAGCTCGACAATTTCATCATCGTGGGCGAACTCGCGCTGACCGGCGCGGTGCGTCCGTGCAAGGGCGTTTTGCCCGTTGCCTTGCGCGCGCGCGCGGACGGCAAAATTGGCGTGCTGGTGCCGGCGGAAAACGCTGCCGAGGCTGCGGTCGTGGAAGGTTTGCAAGTCATCCCGGTGCAAAATTTGCGCGAGGCGGCAAGTTTTCTGGAAGGCGAAATCAAAATCGCGCCGGCGAAGGTGGACATCGCCAAAATCTTTGACCAAGCGCACGACGACGATCTGGATTTCGCCGAGGTCAAAGGCCAGGAAAACGTGAAACGCGCGCTGGAAATCGCCGCCGCCGGCGGACACAACGCGCTGCTCATCGGCCCGCCCGGCACCGGCAAATCCATGCTGGCCAAGCGGCTGCCGACGATTCTGCCGCCGCTGACTTTGGACGAAGCGCTGGAGACGACGAAGATTCACAGCATTGTCGGGTTGCTGGGGCCGGGGCAGGCGTTGGTGACGCGGCGGCCGTTTCGCACGCCGCATCACACGGCGAGCGACGCGGGTTTGCTGGGCGGCAACATCAATCCGACGCCCGGCGAAATTTCGCTGGCGCACAACGGCGTGCTGTTTCTGGACGAACTGCCGGAGTTCAAGCGCAGCGTGCTGGAGACGATGCGCCAGCCGCTGGAGGAAGGCTGCGTGACGATTTCGCGGGCGGCGGGCACGATGACCTTTCCGTCGCAATTCATGCTCATCGCGGCGATGAATCCGACGCCGGACGGCAAAATGCCCGGCGAATCGAAAAGTTCGCCGCGGGAAATCCAGAATTATCTGGGCCGAATATCCGGGCCGCTGCTGGACCGGATTGATTTGCACGTGGAAGTGCCGCCGGTGAAATTCCGGGAGATTGCCGGCGACCGGACGGGCGAAACCTCCGCGCAAATCCGCGAGCGTGTCGTCCAGGCTCGGAAACGCCAGCAGGCGCGATTTGCGCACAAGCGGAAAATCACCTGCAACGCCCTGATGGGCCCGAAGGAACTCAAGGATTTCTGCGCGCTGGACGAGGGAACAAAGGAGTTGCTCAAGAACGCGATGGCCGATTTGAATTTGAGCGCCCGGGCCTACGACCGGATTTTGAAGGTGGCGCGGACGATTGCCGACCTGGCCGGGAGTGAGAAAATCACCGCCGACCACATTTCCGAGGCCATTCAATACCGCTCGCTCGACCGGCAGTTGTGGTCATGAGTGAACCATTGAGCAAAAACATTTTTTGGACTCCGGGCAAGGTCACGGCGGAACAGCGCGGGCATCGCCTCGGCCAGTCCGGTTGTGTCATCTGGCTCACGGGGTTGAGCGCCTCCGGCAAGTCCACGATTGCCACGGAACTGGAGCGCGTGCTGTTCGATCAGGGCAGGCTCGCCTACGTGCTGGACGGCGACAACACGCGCCAGGGCCTTTGCTCCGACCTGGGTTTCTCACCGGAAGACCGGCGCGAGAACATCCGGCGGGTGCGGGAAGTCGTCCGGCTGTTTGCCGATGCCGGCATCATTTGCATCACGGCGTTCATTTCTCCCTACCGGGCCGATCGCGATGAAGCGCGGCGATTGGTGCCGGCGGGAAAATTCATCGAAGTCTATTTGAACGCGCCCCTGGAAGTTTGCGAGCAGCGTGATTTGAAGGGGCTCTACGCCCGGGCGCGCGCCGGAGAACTCAAGGAATTCACCGGCATCTCCGCCCCTTACGAACCGCCCTTGAACCCGGAGCTTGAATTGCGCACCGACAAATTGAGCGTGGCGGAATGTGTCTCCGCCATTCTGGAGCGGTTTAAAAAAATACCGGCGGCTTAATACAGATGATCCGCCCGCTGTTCATCATCGGCAACAAGCGCTCCGGAACCTCCCAACTGGTGCGGGTCTTGAATTTGCATCCAAAGATATTCGTATCCCATGAGTCCGACATCGCCTGGATTCTGCATCAGTTTCATCGCGACCAGCCGTTTCGCGCCCATGCCTGGGACTCGGACCGGGGCCTGCGCCTGACGCTGGAGAGCGCGGCACATTTGCTCCGCCGGGAGGCGAGTCCCTGGGAGAATTTTGTCGCCGTGCAGACGGCGGTGATGGAAAAGGGCAATCCGTGGCTGCCGGCCCAGCAGAAAACCGGCCTGCGGTGGATCGGCGATAAGAAACCGATGCAACACACGGACCCGGAGCTGCTGGCGTTTCTGTTGCAGCACTTTCCCGAGGCGCGTTTTCTGCACATTGTCCGGCATCCATTCGAAGTGGTGGCGAGTTCCGACCGGTTCAATCAGACGGCGGACGGAGATTTCTGGCTGGGGCTGTCCTCGGAGGAGAAGGTGGAGCGGTGGGCCTTCCACGAACAACAGGTGTTGCAGCTTCGCCAAAGCCTGCCCGGGCGCGTCCACAGCCTGCGCTACGAAGATTTCTGCCGCCGCACCGAAAAGGAATTGTCGGGTGTGTTCAAGTTTTTGCAGTTGGAACCTGACCCGCGGGCGCTCCGGGAAGCCGCCCGTCAAACCCGCCCGCTGGTCCGCGTCATCCCGGCGATGCGATGTTCCGCGGAGGCGGCGCGCATTGCCGCCGGGTATGGCTATGATTTGCGGCGCCCGGCCAACCGGCTCCGGGTGTGGGCGCAGAATCTTTACTGGCAGGCAGCCAAAAAATTTAGGCGTTAACTCATGCATCCTGCGGTTTTCAACGTGTTCGAGGAAATCTGCCGTGCGCGAGAGATTCGCGGAGCCGTGCTCGAAATCGGCGCAACGCCGGATGAATCCACGTTGTTGAATCTGCCGTCACTGGCCGGCGCCGCGGAAAAGATCGGAATCAACAAAGCGGGCGGCTCCCGGTTCCGGGACTTTACCATTCTGGAAGCCGACGCCAACAACCTGACCTGTTTTCCCGACCAGCGCTTTGACGCCGTGCTGTGCAATGCCGTGCTGGAGCATGACCGCTTTTTCTGGAAGACCCTGGCGGAAATCCGGCGGGTTGTCCGGATGGGAGGACTGGTGGTCATCGGCACGCCAGGTTATGCGCAACTGCCCTTCGAGCCAAAACTTCGCCGCTGGCTCGCCCGGCTGTCGCGGTTTTCCGGGCATCCGGACGGCTGGCCTTTGCAACACTCAACGCTCACCCTGGGCGTCCACAATTTTCCCGGAGATTACTACCGATTCAGCGAGCAGACGTTTCGGGAGGTTTTCTTTGAAGGGATGACGGAGGTTGTGATCCGCACGGTTCTCGTTCCACCGCGAATCATCGGCGCCGGCATTTACGGAGGAGCGGGTTAAAATGCCCTGACGGGGCAAAGGAAATTAGCCCTGGGTTGGCGCGCTGGTGGCCGTGCGCAAGCACCTGCCCTGGGAAGGCACGGTAATTTTTCGACTCCTCGCCCTGGCCCTCTCCTCGTTGAAATTTGTTTTCACCCGATAACCCTCATCCGGCCTGCGGCCACCTTCTCCCGCGCCCGCGGGCGAAGGAATTTTATTTTGTGGGACGTTTTCCCAGGGTAGTCGCTGCGCGCCAACCCTGGGCGATTTTCTTTTGCTCCGTTGGAGCATCGGGCAAAACGCTCGCGCATGTTCTTATTACGGTGCCAGTTCGTTCAGCAGGTCCACCCACCGGTCGGCCCAGCGGGCGATGGAATAGCTCCGCACCACCAGTTCCCGGCCGGCTTGGCCGAATGCCGCCCGCAATGTTTCCTGTTCCGCCAGCCGGTGAATGGCCTGCCGCCAATCGTCCGGACCTGCGGCCCAACAGCCCGTCACCCCGTCAACGACAAGGTCACGGTTGACGCCAACAGGGGTGGCAATGACGGGAAGGCCGGCGGCCATGTATTGCACCAGCTTAGCCCCGCATTTGGCCGCCAGGTAAGGTTCGTCTTGCAACGGCATGAGGCCAATGTCCATGTGGTCCGCGATGGATTTTTCCACGGCGGGTGACCACGGCAAAAAGCGCGCCCACCCGATGTCCCGCAAAAAGCGCGGCGGCTCGTCAGAAATCACCACCAGCTCGAAAGATATTTGCCGGCGAATTTCACTCAACACGTCCAGCCGGGGCAGCAGCGTCTGTTCGATGGACATGGAACTGCCCAGCCAGCCAATGCGCAGCGGACCATTCAACCGATAATCCGTTCGGACGCGAAACTGGTCGGTGTCAACCGCGGTGGGTATGACGACGCACCGGCGGGAGAAGGGCGACAATTCCCCGGCGATGGTGCTGTTCCCGCACACCACCACTTGCGCCCGCTGGCAGAGTTCAAGCAAACGGTCTCGTCCCGGCCCCAGATATGATGCGTCGTCAATGTCCAAGACCATGGGATTGGGTGCTTTCAGAAATGGCCAACGGCTCACGGGCAGTTCGCGGCTGATGACGATGGGTTCATCCGGCGGAAGTCTGCGGAGCGACGCCACGGCCCGTGCGGTTTGCCAGCCGCGGTGCAGACGTCGCGTCGTGCGTTTCCACCAGGAACCCGCCCGGGGCAGTGCCTTCCCCATGCCCGAATCAAAGTGATGCATCCGCAAACGCCAGCCGCGGCGGAGAAAGTGGTCCGTGTAAGCGGCGATTCGCAGCCGCGATGACGGGTGGTTGGCGCCCAATGTAAAAGCGAGAAGCGTTTTCATGCCGGACGGGTTTTGCCGGACAAAATGCCGGAGTAAAGCGCCTCCAATCGTTGGAATTGATGCTCTTGACCGATTAACGGCGCCAACTGCCGGGCCGCCGCGCCCAATTGATTCCGCAATCCGGAATCCAGGAGCTGCCGCAAAGTTTCCGCCAGCTTTCCTGCGTCCTCTGGTCGATCCAGAACCAGTCCATTGATTCCGTGGCGTATCCAGTCCGCCGAACCATCGAACCGGCTTGTGACCACCGCACAACCTGCGGCGAGGGCTTTCAAGGTCGAGAGGCTCCCAGCGTCATGATACGTCGGGTGCAGAAAAATGTCCGCCGCGTGGTAATAATCATCAACGTTTCGCACCCAGCCCATCAGACGACAGCCATCGTTGAGTTCGTGCCGCTGGATGTATTGTTCAAAGACCACATCCTGGTTGTGCCCCGTAATGACCACCAGCAGCCTTTTCCTGGTCTCTTCATCCAGGAAAGACAAGGCGCGCAGCACGGTCATCACGCCTTTTAGATAAAAGTTATTGGCCGTGACCAGCACCAGCAGACGATCGCCGACGCCCAGTTCCTGACGCAATTGCTGGACCGCGTTTGAGTTGGGAGGGGCTGGCATCCGGATGCCATTGAGAATGACGGTCGAGTCCCGGCAACCCAATTGCGCAAAATCGGAAGCAACTCTTTTGCTGCAGGCAACAAGAAGCCGATGGTGCCGGTGTTGGTGCAACTGCAGTCGCACATCGCGCCACAAGCGAACGTGCCAGAATCGCCGGAGGCGCAACGGCAGAGGGTAGGCCCATAGCTGGCGATACCAGTTGTGAATGAGCGAGCCCATCAGCGGGTGAAAAACTTCGGACGCCAGGAGGCAACCCGTGTCATGCACGATGTCGGCGGGATGATCTTTCACCAGGTTTTGCAGAGCGCCGGCGCGGCGCCAGGAATTCTTCGTGTGCTGGGACACTGGCAAGACCAGCAAGGCGCAGGGTTTGGGAACCGGAGTCTCTGCCCGTTCGCAGGCCACGCACACATCGTGCCCGCGATCCACAAGCCATAACGCATAATGTCGCAGCCACTCGGATGCTCCGCCCCCTTCCGGCTGGTAAATGCCGATGGCCAGGAGGAGGCGGAGACGCCGGGCGGTTGGATGCATGTTCAGGTCCTCCGCCGCAGAAGTTCATCGGCGGCATCCGCCATCTCCGGCCAGGAGACTTGTTGCATGCACCAAGCGGTCTCGGAGCGTGCCGGCGTGTAAATGCATCTCCAGTTGCAGCCGGCACAGGGCACCGGCCGATAAAGCACTTTCGTTGACAGGGTGGCTTCGCGGGGATATGGAAAATACCTTGTTGGCAGGCCGCTGCCACCGACCGCAACGGTCGGACGGCCGAGGGAGACGCCCAGATGATAGGTGCCGCTGTCGTTCGCCATCACCAATTCGGCGCGGGCCAGCAGATCCGGAATATCCTCGATCGAGATTTGGCCGCGAAGATCAATGAAATCGGGACTGGCGCCGGTATCCTCGGGCCAGCGGATGGGAAAATGATTTTTTCCACCACCGATGAAAACAACGGCCAGCTTGTGCTGCGTTGCGACCTGCCGGACGGCTCGCAAGAAGTTTTCCAAAGGCCAGGAACGCCGCCGGTCGGTTGCGTTGGGAGCAACCACAAGATAGGGAGACTTTGGGGGAATTACACCACGGGGTTGTTGCCCGTTATGCCCCAGCCGCCAGGGTTCTGAAGGAACTGCCAGCCCCAGGCCAGCCATGAATTCAGCGTACCGTTCCAGCTCATGCATGGGCGCGCGCCGGGGCACGATGAGCCGCGTGTAAAAACGGTCGCCACACCATCGCTCCGGCGGGCTGATGAAGGGAGCATGACCGGCGCTGCCAATCCTTGCCGGCGCGCCGGTGGCGCGAACCAGACAGTCTTCCACGCGGAGCATGCGATTGAAGGTCGGTTGCACGGCGAGAGCGAAACGGCCGGCCACCGCCTTGAGAATTGCCGCCCGATATGCGAACTGACGGGTAAAACGGTGCCGATCAATTCCTTCCACCTGGTCCACGTCAAAATGACGGCGGGCGAACTCGAATTGCGCCGGATGCACGAACAAAACCGCCCGCAAACCTTGCGAGCGCAAATGGCTGGCCAGACGGGTGATCGTGTGTCCGGCCAGCAGCAAATCACCCAGGCCATGCAGGCAGAAGATGGCTCCCTCCCGCCTTGGGGACTTTCTACGGCAGGTCAACAGAACGATCGAGTCGAAACCCAACAGCAAGCCGGCGCGCAGCAGCCGGAACCAACCGTCCAGATGATTGCGAAATTTTGACTTCACAAAACAGATTGCCACTGATCGGCCAGACTTTCGGCCAGACCATGTTGGGGTTGCCAGCCAAGGCCGACCATCCGCCCGGGGTTGCCAACACTATGCCAGAGCACCCCTGGCGATGTCTCGCCGGGTTTGACTTCAATTTCCACACCGGTCAGGCGTCCCACGGCGCCGGCGACAAATCCGCGGGTGTGCCCCTTTCCGGTGCAGATATTCACCACCGATGGGGGTTTTGGTGATTCTGCCAGCATGATGAGCGCACGGGCCGCATCCCGCACGTCAATCCAATCGCGGACATAATTTCCACAGCGCACCTGTGCCGGTTGCTCGCCGCGCCGGATCCGTTCCAGCAATGCGCCCACAAACTGATGGCCTCCCTGGCCGGGCCCGATGGGGTTGAACAGGCGCGCGGTGGTCACGGCCAGGCCATTTGCCGCAAACCGGCAGACCACATCGAATTGTCCGCACTTTGCCCGACCGTAGTCTGAAAGCGGATGCCGGGGGCTGGTTTCGCAAGCGCCCGCCGCGTCAGTTGAATTTCCATATTCAGCGGCGGAACCCAGCAGTATCACCCGGCACGATGGTTGTTCCGTCTGCACCGCCTCAAGGATCGTCGTGGTGCTGCGAACATAAAAATCCCGCAGCTCGGAGCTGGCGGTCGCCGGGTGATGTCCGATGGCGTTCAGCACGATTGCCGGTTGCAATTTTCGCAGCAGGGCGCGGAGATGATTGGCATTAAAAACATCAATTATGTGCCAGGCTTCGACGAGACCGGGGGCGGACGATGAGGCGGACCGGTCGGCTCCCGCAGCCTGACGACTGCGGGCTTTAAGCTCCACCAGCGTGGCACGGCCAACAAAACCGGCCGCCCCCAGCACCAGCCAGCGGGCAACCTCATGGTCGTGCGGATATGAACGCTCCACCGTTTTCACATCGGTTCGGCCGGGCCGTTTCCGGGCCGGCCGGCCATGCGGAATTGGTCCTGGTTCTGTTCGAACACGTCCCGGGTGGCCGCATAATCGTCCCGGCGGCCCATGTCCCGCCAGATGGCATCCGGCTCGAAACCGGCGATCCTTCCTTTTTGGGCCGGCAATTGCCGCCCAAGCTCCGGAAAATCGAAAATGACGAATGCTTTCGTTCCCATGATGTTTTTCCACGTTTGACAGCAACAACACAAATGGTTTGAAACCGCCATTTCGTTCCACCGATGGCAAGCGGCGCACCGCAAGTTAGCAATTAAGCGCTGCGCGGCAAACCGCAAAGAGTCGAGCTGCCGAAATATTCAACGCTGTCCAGCCACTGCGACTGGATTAAATATCGGAGCGGACCGCGATACATGGTGCATCCGGTGCGACAAGACGGCCAACCCTTCCGCCAGGTCTTCCTTCTGCGTCACCACGTCGGCGGGCACCTGTAGTTTCACCGGCGTAAAATTCCAGATGCCCCGGATGCCGGCGGCGATCATCCGTTCGGCGGTGAGTTGCGCGAATTCGGCGGGTACGGTCAGCACGCCCAGCAGGACGTGGCCGCGTCGGACAAAGCTGGCCAGGTGCTCCACGGATTGCACCTTGCAGCCATGCACCCACTGGCCGATTTTTTTCGGGTCGCTGTCAAAGGCGGCGACGATTTGCAGGCCAAAGTTGTCAAAACCGCGATAGCCGAGCAATGCGGCGCCGAGGTTGCCCGTGCCCACCAGGATTGCCTTGGTCTGGCTGTCCCAGCCGAGAAAGCGCTCGATGGCGGCAATCAGCTCGCCCACCCGGAAACCGATGCGCGGCGTGCCGATAATGCCGGTAATGGCAAGGTCCTTGCGCACGATGACCGGTTCGAGGTTGTGTACGCTGGCCAGCACGGTGCCGGAAACATGTTCGTGTCCCTCCGCCTGCAGCACGCGGAGCAGTTGCAAATACGAGGGCAGGCGTTTTACACAGGACAAGCCGGCCTTGCGCGTGTTGTCCGCGTCGGCGGAAGCGGGTTTCAAGATTTTCCCGCCGCCGTCCGCCGGCAGGCCGGCGCCGGCCACCGTCCGTGAACTGGCGGACGATGGCCGGGCGCGGCGGGATTTCGAATCAGTCTTTTCCTTCATAGGCACGCAGGAACAGGTCCTTGATCTCCGATATCAGCGGATACCGGGGATTCGCGCCCGTGCATTGGTCGTCGAAGGCATTGGCGGCCAGCGTGTCGAGCTGGGCGTGGAATTCTTTCTCGGCCACTCCCGCCTCCCGGATCGAACCGGGCAGGCCGATGGCCTTTTTCAACTTGTTGATCTCCGCGACCAACCGGTCAACCTTCTCATCGGGCGTGTTGCCACCCAGTCCCAGATGATCCGCAATGCGCGCGTACCGCGCCTTCGCCGTCGGATAGGTGTATTGCGGGAAGCTGGTTTGTTTGAATGGCACGTCCGTAGCATTATAGCGGATGACGGTGTTGATCAAGAGCGCGTTTGCCAGCCCGTGCGGCAGATGAAACGCCGCGCCAAGCTTGTGCGCCATGGAATGGCAGATGCCCAGGAACGCGTTGGCGAACGCCATGCCGGCCATCGTCCCGGCGTGATGCACCTTCTCCCGCGCGCGCGGGTCCGCCGCGCCGTTGCGGTAGGCGTCCGGCAGATACTTGAACAACAACCGGATGGACTCCAGCGCCATCGCGTTGGTGTATTCCGTGGACAACACCGACACCATCGCCTCGATGGCGTGGGTCAGGGCGTCAATGCCCGAATGCGCCGTCAGTTTCGGCGGCATGTTCAGGACCAGTTCCGAGTCAATGATCGCCATGTTCGGCGTCAACTCGTAGTCCGCAATCGGATATTTCGCGCCCGTGCGATCGTCGGTGACGACGGCAAAGGGCGTGACTTCGGAACCGGTGCCGGACGTGGTGGGGATGGCCACCATCATGGCCTTGCGTCCCAGCTTGGGGAATTCGTAGATGCGTTTGCGGATGTCCATGAACCGCAGCGCCAGCCCTTCGAACTCGACGTCCGGATATTCGTACATCAGCCACATGATCTTGGCGGCGTCCATCGGCGAACCGCCGCCCATGGCGATGATCACGTCCGGCTTGAACGAGTTCATCGCCGCCAGTCCGCGCCGGACGGTCGTCAGCGACGGGTCCGGTTCCACTTCAAAAAACACCTCGTGATCAATGTTGATCTCATCCAGCACCCGCGTCACGCGGTCGGCGTAATGCAGGTCGAACAACTGTTTGTCGGTGACGATGAACGCGCGGCGGTGGCCCTTGAGGTCCCGCAACGCGAGCGGGAGGGAGCCGGCCTTGAAATAAATCTTGGGCGGCACGTTGAACCAGAGCATGTTTTCACGCCGTTCCGCGACGGTTTTGATGTTCAGCAGATGTTTCACGCCGACATTTTCGCTGACGGAATTGCCGCCCCAGCTTCCGCAACCGAGAGTCAGGGACGGTTCGAGCCGGAAGTTGTAAATGTCGCCGATGGCGCCGTGCGAGCTGGGCATGTTCACCAGCACACGTCCGGTCTTCACGCGGGCGCTGAACGTCTCGATGCGGTCGCGCCGCGCCGGGTCGGTGTACAGCACCGACGTGTGCCCGATGCCGCCGAACTCGACGAGCGCCCGCGCCTTGTCCACCGCCACGGTGAAACTTTCCGCGGCATACAACGCCAGGACCGGCGAGAGCTTTTCGTAGGAGAACGGTTCCTCCGTCCCGATTTTTTCCACCTCGGCGATCAGCACCTTGGCGAGCGGCGGAACCTTGAACCCGGCCCGGGCCGCGATTTTCACCGCCGGCTGGCCGACGATGTCCGCGTTGATGCCGCCCTTTTTCAGCAGGATGGCGCCGAGCTTGTCCCGCTGTTCCGGCGTCAGAATCACCGCACCTCGGGCGATGAATTCCTGCCGCACGGCTTCATAAAGCGCGCGAACGACGATGACCGACTGTTCCGACGCGCAGATCATGCCGTTGTCGAATGTCTTGCTCATCAGGATGGAACTGACGGCCATTCGCACGTCCGCCAGTTCATCAATGACCGCCGGCGTGTTGCCGGCGCCGACGCCGATGGCGGGTTTGCCGCAGGAATACGCCGCCTTCACCATGCCCGGACCGCCGGTGGCCAGGATCAGGTTGACGCGCGGATGCTGCATCAGCCGCTGGGACAATTCGGCGGTGGGTTTGCCGATGCAGCCAATCAATCCCGGCGGCGCGCCGGCGGCCACGGCGGCCTCGTGGATGACCCGGGCCGCCTCGGCGGTGCAGCGCGCGGCGCGCGGATGCGGCGAAAAGATGATCGCGTTGCGCGTTTTCAGCGCCAGCAGCGCCTTGAATATGGCGGTGGCCGTCGGGTTGGTGGTGGGCACGATGCCGGCGAGTACCCCGATGGGCTCGGCGATTTTCTCGATACCGAAGGACAGGTCCCGCTCGATGACGCCGCAAGTCCGGGTGTTTTTGTAATTGTTGTAAATGTATTCAGCGGCGAAGTGATTTTTGATCACCTTGTCCTCCATCACGCCCATGCCCGTTTCGGAGGCCGCCAGCCGGGCCAGTTGAATCCGGGCGTCGTTGGCCGCAAAGGCCGCGCGCCGGAAGATTTCATCCACCGGTTCCTGGCCGAACTCGGCATAGGCCCGCTGGGCCTGCGCCGCCGCCCCGATCATCGTTTCCAGTTCATCATTCGTTGTCGCCGTCTTCATGTGTGTCCTTTCCGGGCGACAGGGCAGCCTTTCAGGCACCATATCGCTCCAAATGTATCGTTATTAAAGTAACGATATATTCATATCGAATGTCTGTCAACCGGTTTTTTTTGAGGGAGCAGGCAGCTCGGGATTATCCCCGCCGTTCCGGTGAAATGTCGCTCTTGGGGCCGGCGGTCAGGGGCGCGAAAACATTCAAAGGATTTGTCGTTCCGAATTGTCCTGCCTGGCAAAAATGGCGGCGTGGGCGGCGCGGATGAAGACAAGGTCCGGGGGTTGCAAGGCTGGTATGGCGATTCTGCGGCTTTTGAATCGCTCATTCGGACGCATCAGCGCATGGACCATCAGCCAAGGGCCGCAAATTTTCCGCATCAAGCGGCGGGTCATTTCCCGACCGGGCAAAATAAACCAATGCGGAACCGTGCGGGCCGGCACTTGGCGTATGCCGCTTCAATGGAAGCGCCCGCGCCTGAAACCAAAAACGTCGAATTGGCAAACGGTTCTTCTTTTCAATTGGCGAAACAATCAAAGCCTCTTCCCCGTCAACCGCTCATAGGCTTCGAGATAAGTCGCGCTGGTTTTGGCGACGACCTCCGGCGGCAGCACCGGGCCGGGCGGGGTTTTGTTCCAATCCAGCGTTTCCAGGTAGTCACGAACGAATTGTTTGTCGAAGCTCGGCTGGCCCTTGCCCGGCGCGTACTGGTCGGCGGGCCAGAAACGCGAGGAATCCGGCGTGAGCACCTCGTCAATCAGAATGAGTTTGCCGTCGAAAATGCCGAACTCGAATTTCGTGTCGGCAATGATGATGCCGCGTTTGCGGGCGTAATCCCGGGCGGAATTGTAAATCTTCAGGCTCTTCGCCCGGGCTTCTTCCGCGATGTCCGCGCCCACAATCTTCGCCGCTTCCGCGAACGGGATGTTTTCGTCATGGCCGGTCTCGGCCTTCGTGGCCGGCGTGAAAATCGGCTCCGGCAGTTCGGACGATTCCTTCAAGCCGGGCGGCAGCTTGATGCCGCAGACGGTTTGCGATTTCCGGTATTCCTTCCAGCCCGAACCGGCGAGATAACCGCGCACAACGCATTCGATGGCCAGCGGCTTCGCCTTCTGCACAATCATGCTGCGCCGCGCGAGTTTGGTTTTCAAATCGTCGGGCAGACCGGCTAAAGCCGGAACTCCAAACGCTTCGCCGGCGCGGGAGAGCAAATGGTTCGGCTGGAACGATTCGGTCTGCGCGAACCAAAAATAGGAAATCTGTGTGAGCACCTCGCCTTTGCGCGGGATGCCGTTGGGCATGATCACGTCGAACGCCGAGAGGCGGTCGGTGGCGACGAACAACAGGCGGTCGCCGAGGTCGAAGACTTCGCGCACCTTGCCGCTCTTGAGTTTTTTGACACCCGGTAAATCGAGTTGCAGAACCGTTTCGTGATTTGAAATTGCCATGCGCGGAAATATGGCGGCGGGCGGGCGGAGTTCAAAGCCCAAAGTCGCCGCCGTTGGAGTTCAAGCATCCGCCGTGCCCGCCGAACAAGCTGTAGCTTTTGCCGGCGGCATCATGCTTGAAAACCCAAAGAATGACTCAGAAGTGGTTCAGTGGAATTTTTTACTCGACAACGAAAGCGTCAGAACATCACAAACGCCTTGCAAATAAAGGATAAAGCAACTGGCGCATCCGGCAGGACTCGAACCTGCAACCTTCTGATCCGAAGTCAGAAGCTCTATCCAATTGAGCTACGGACGCGCAATAAAATCAATTGTTTTGACGGTATATTACTGAAAAGAATTGCTTTTGTCCTACTTTCTGTCCTACTTTGGAATTGTGAAAGTAAATCAGTGGCAGCAGGTAAAAGACAGAGCCAACCGTAGGGCACGCGGCTTATGGAAAAGGAACGGCTCATATTATGTTCAGACGACAATCACAGACCCTTCAACAGGTCTGAAAAAGGTTAGCAGACTCCGTTTGGTGGACGCAACTGATATTGACTCAGCCAAGACAGAGGCAGGAAAGCTATCCCCGTAACACCGCCTTGACATTTTTTGCCAAGGCAGAACGTGTTGTTGGCACAAAGACTGAAAAGTATTTCTGGCTTGTGAATGCTCCGACAAATAGTGAGATTGCACAGGTTCTTTTAAGTAACCAAAACCTCGTTTACGCTGACCCTGATGGTTATTTCAAAATTAAACCGGTAGAAGCGTCGCAAGAATCGGAGACTTCCCAACCCACAAGCGGCAACTAGTGGCCATGTTCAGCCAATTTCTTCAAAATTTCCGCCTGCACTTGGGGGTTAAATTCTTGATAGAGCGTGTTCAAGCGGACATTGTTCCGTTCCTTGGGTTTCGGGATGCGAAGTTTATTCGTAACTTCCCAAACAACTTTCCAAACAACATTGCGACCCGTTTCAACAACATCGCGACTCAACTTGGAATTAAGAATTTCGCCGTCTTTTATGAAACCAATGGCACGGACAAAAATGAATTTGCTGCTCGGAGCAAAGGACTTGATGTAGATGATGTCCCCGACTTTAAGGGCTGCGATGAATTGATAGAGTTCTGGTGCCTCAGAAACAGTGTAACCTACTCCTACCAGATTCTTCTTAATGAACTCACCGCTTACGTCTTTAGTTTTGCCGTAGTGGGCGCCAATTCCGTAAATTGCCATAGGAACGAATCGTCTCACTACGCTCGCCAAAGGTCAATGTTTTGTGAAAACGGACAAACGCCATTGCGTTCAACCGCTTTCGTAATCTGGCACGCCACCGCCGTCCCCAAATCGCAAATGTCAGTTTTCCCGCCCAATCCACGGTTGGCGAAACTGAGTATCGAGCCGATTGAACCGATTGACGATGTTGACCGCCGAATGGTCTGGAATCGGGTGGGAAGGGGTCTGGACACGGTTTTTCTGTAAGGACGAAGGGGTATTACCGTCAACACGTCAAACCCCAAGCCAGACCGATTGAAACCCCTATTTCTCAAAACAAGTCCGTGTGTCCTACTTTCTGTCCTACTTCTGTTATTCAGACCTATGGTTTTAGACCATTGAAATACAAGCACTTAACTTGTTATCAAAAAATCGTGCAAATTGTTGGCAATTATTATGATAAATAGGTAAACTGCCTATAAAATAAGGAGTTATGGAGGTCATTCAATTCTAATCCGAAGTCAGAAGCTCTATCCAATTGAGCTACGGATGCCTGCACGGACATTGTGCTGATTTTGCAACGGTGATAAAGCGGATTTATCGCGCCGGGATTTAATGAAGGCGGAGTCGCGTGCCGGTTGACTTGGCGACTGGGTTTGTTAGCGTGGCGCAACGCATGGCAATAAAGCCGTTCTCACGTCTCATCAAAATTTTGACCGGCGTTTACGGCGGCGCAGAAAGCGAACTGAGCCGGCTCGAACGGTTTGCGCACCTTTGCGCGCTGGTCATCCGGAGTTTCGTGCGCAACCGCTGTCCCGTCCGCGCGGCGGCGCTGTCCTACACGACGCTGCTGGCGCTCATCCCGCTGCTCGCGGTGGCCATCGGCGTCACCAGCAGTCTGCTCAAAAATGAAGGCGAGGAAAAAATCTACCAGGCGATTGACAAACTGGTCTCCAACTTCGTGCCGCCCGCAACGCTCAACACCAATGACCAGGCGGTTTCACTCAATCTCAACCCCGGCATGCCGGTGGCTTTGACACCCACGAATTCCATCGCCGAAACCAATGTGGTCGCGGCCGGCGCGGGCGATGCCGGCGGCGACACGCGGGCCACCGCGCAAAAAGAAGCCGCCCAAAATATTCATAAATTCGTCCAGAACACCCGCAGCAAATCGCTCGGCGTGATCGGCATGTTGTTGCTGGTCTATGTGGCTATTCAGATGCTCGCGAACATCGAAGATACGTTCAACGACATCTGGGGCGTGACCCGCGGACGGAACTGGCTGCTTCGGATTGTGTTGTATTGGACGACCATCACGCTGGGCCCGCTCGCCATTGTTGCGGCGCTGGGATTCACCGGCGGCTTGCATCTGCAAACCACCAGAAATCATGTGGTCCAAATGCCGTTCATTGGCGGCCTGATCTTCGAACTTCTGCCGCTGGTGGTTTTGTGGCTGACTTTCGCGCTGGTTTATCAGGTCGTGCCGAACACCCGGGTCCGCTTCGGCGCGGCATTGGTCGGTGGTATCGTGGGCGGGTCGTTGTGGCATTTGAACAACGTCTTCGGCTTCCTCTACGTTTCCCGCGTCGTATCCAACAGCAACATTTACGGGAGCCTCGGCCTCGTGCCCGTGTTCATGATCGGACTTTATTTTTCCTGGCTGATTCTGCTCTTCGGCGCCCAGGTCGCCTACGCCTTCCAAAATCGCGCGGCGTATCTGCAGGACAAACTCGCGGAGAACGTCAACCAGCGCGGACGCGAATTCGTCGCGCTCCGGCTGATGACGTGCGTCGGACAGCGCTTCCAAAGCGGCCTGCCGCCGGTCACCATCCAGGAAATTTCCGCCGAACTGGGCATTCCCACCCGGCTCGCGCAACAGGTCTTGCAGACGCTCCTCGCCGCGCGGCTGGTCGCCGAAATCGCCGGCACCGAATCCGCCTACGCGCCCGCGCGTCCGCTGGAGGCGATCAACGCCCACCACATTCTGCACGCCATGCGCACCGGTGGCGGACAGGAACTGCCCTCGCAAAACGAACCGGTGCGCGCGGAAGTTTACGGCGAATTTGCGCGCATCGAGGAAGCCGAGCGGCAGGCCGCCGCGTCCGTAACGATGCTGGCGCTGGTCAACCGCGCCCAGGCCCGGCTCGAAATCGCCGCGCCACCGCCGGAAAGTCAAATTCCCCCGCCGCCGGCGGTTGAGTCTTTATCGCCCTCGAAAAGTGACGACGCACAATCGGGGACGAGGACGAGAACGAAGGACGAGAACGAAACTCAAAAACCGTCGGGCACTATGGCAAAGGCTCGCACTGCTGCGAAGTTTCCCGATATTGAAACACCGCAACAACCAATCGAAAAGTCGGCGGCAGACTCGAATATTGCGCCGATTTCGCCAACCGCAACATCTTCAACCGACGCCAATGAAAGTTTTCCCTTGTGATCGTTGGCATTCCCAAGGAAATCAAGGAGCCGAAGGCTCGCATGGCGAAGCGCGCGACATGAAGCGGGAGAAGCCGCCACCGTAGAATTGACCTTGCTGTTTGCAGTGAAAATGCATGACAAAACTTTGTCCCACGCGGGACAAAGTTTTGTTAACCACCACACTGTAAATGAATTAGAGATGTGCCTTGCGCGTCGTAAGGCTCGTAAGGCGTTTCCGACAAATCACCGCTTCGCAATAAACCGTTTGAGCCGGATCATCGCCTCCTTGAGATTTTCCATGCTGGTCGCGTAGGCGCAGCGGATGAAGCCTTCGCCGCATTCGCCGAAAGCGGTGCCCGGCACCGCAGCCACCTTTTCCTCGTTCAGCAGCTTCAGCGCAAAGTCCTTCGACTTCAGGCCAAACTTCGCCACGCTCGGAAATGCGTAGAACGCACCCAACGGACGGTGACACTCGATGCCCATGTCTTTGAAGGCTGCGGCAATGAAATTCCGGCGACGGCGATATTCATTGACCATCTCGCCCACGTCGGTATCCGGGCGGGCGAGCGCTTCAATCGCGGCTTTCTGGCCCATCGAGGAGGCGCAGAGCATCGTGTATTGATGGATTTTCATCATCGCCTCGACAAGTTCCGCCGGGCCGCAGGCATAGCCAAGCCGGTAACCGGTCATCGCCCATGCCTTCGAAAAACCGTGCAGGAAAATCGTGCGGTCGCGCATGCCCGGCAAACTTACAATGCTCGTGTGTGGCGAATCGTAGGTCAGTTCGCCGTAAATCTCGTCCGTGACGACGATGAGGTCGCGCTCGCGGGCAAACGCGGCTATGTCCTCCAAATCCTGCCGGCCCATGACCGCACCGGTGGGATTGTTCGGAAAATTCAGCATCAACACCTTCGTTTTCGGCGTCACCTTCGCTTCGAGCATTGCGCGCGTGAGACGGAAACCATTTTCGGGTTTGGTTTCAACCGCCACCGGCACCCCGTGCGCAAACAAAATCGTGGCGCGATACGACACGTAGCACGGCTCGTGGTAAAGCACCTCGTCGCCGGGGGAGACGAGGGCGCGCAAGGCGAGATCCAGCGCCTCGCTCACGCCGACGGTGATGAGAATTTCGTCCTCCGGGTTGTATTCCGCGCCAAACTTTTTGCCGACGTATTTGGCGAGCGCCCGGCGGAGTTCGAGATAGCCGTAGTTGCTGGTGTAATGCGTCACACCGCGTTCAAGCGCGAACATCGTGGACTCGCGCACGTGCCAGGGCGTGTCGAAGTCCGGCTCGCCGATGCCCAGGCTGATCACGTCCTTCATCGTGCTGACGATGTCGAAGAAGTCGCGGATGCCCGAGCGCGGGATGTCGCGCACCATCGCGTTGATGCGGTTACGGAGCGACACTGAGTCTTTCTTCTGCATGGCCGGATTCCATCAGCACGCCGAGGCGCTTGTAGGTTTTGAGCATGAAATGGGTGGACGTGGAGAGCACGCCATCGAGCGGTGACAACCGTTCGCTGACGAACGCGGCCACCTCGCGCAGGTTGCGGCCCTCAATGAACAGCAGCACGTCGTAGGTGCCGCTCATGAGATACGCCGAGCGCACTTCGGGGAATTTGCTGATGCGGGCGGCGACGGTGTTGAATCCGCCTTCGCGCTGGGGCGACACCTTGACCTCGATGACGGCCGTGACGGTGTCAAGCCCGAGCTGGTCCTCGTTCAAGATGGCCTGGTAGCCGCGGATGACCCCGCTCTTTTCGTATTTGGCGATGCGCTGGTTCACCTCCGCGACAGAGATGTTCAGCATCTTCGCAATGTTCTCACGCGACTCGATCGCGTTGGCCTGCAAAATTTTTAACAGTTCATCCATAATTCACCTCGTGGTGAGACGGGCGCCAAAGTAGCGGTTCGCGGCGGCCGGGTCGAGCAGAATGCAAACGGGTCAAGGCGCCCGGCGGGTCCAAAATTCTTTCTCCCAGAATGGTTCCTCGCTGAAGTCACCGTGAACCATCGGATTGTCGGGAAATTTGTCCCGGGGTCCCACGGCAAACGCCTTGATGCGGACCCGGCTGGCGACATTCGTCGGAATGAGCGCGGTGGTGGAGACGACATTGTCCCATTTGCCCAGCGTCCGTTCGGGCACGGTGCGCGGCGTGGACAGAAAATTGTCGATCCATTCCAACAAACTGCCGCGCGGCGTGAGGTCCAGCCAGGTCCATTGCGCCTCCCGCGCCTCGGCGATGGGGTGCAGGGTCAGATTGTAAAAATGGGCGTTCGTGTCGCGCTCCAGGCAGGGGATGACGACGTTGGCAAAATCGCTTACGTCGCAGGCCGCGCCCATGTAAATGATGTTGGAGTAACAGAGGTTGGGGTGCGTCAACACCATCTCGTTGGCCACAATCGTGCCCATGCTGTGGCCGATGAGCGTGATGGCGTAATGATTTGACGGATCGGCCGTCATAAAGTCGTCCAGCGCCTGCATCAGCCGGGCCACCGCGCCTTGGGCCGGCTCGCCCACCCGATGCCGGGCCGCCCGGATTTCGTCGGTCATGGCCGGCTGCTTAAATTCCGCCGGCGACCGGAACATGGTCTGCGTTCGTCGCGACATGTTGTCCCAGGCGCTCTTGCCGAAGGCGTCAATGACCGGCCCCGTCGCCAGTTTGAATGGAAAAGTGACGACATAGGATGAGAAATAACCGCATTGGCTCAACCACGTGCGCTGGTCACTCCCTATCGAAAGGCGAATCCCGGGCCAGGAGTTGGAGGAGGCCCGCGCCAGCCAATTGGAATTGCTGCGGCTGAAACGAATCGGACTCTCGTAACGCACCATTGTCGTAAAGTCGCTGGTAATCTGGTAATACCAGACGACCGGAGCCCGGGTCACAGCGCGCCCGACATCCGCCACAAAATAGAGCGGGAAGGTGACCGGCCCCCAGACCGGCTCAACCTCGCCCTGCCGCACCAGAAACAAATGCTCCAGGTAACTCGATTTCAACCCCGAATCCCAATTGACGAAGAGCGGGTAGTAATGAGCGGCTGAGATTTTGGGCGTGATTTCATTCGCCCGGGCCAAGCTTTGATTGTAGGTGTTCAGGCCGCCATGGACAAAAATCAGGATTTGCCGCGTGCCATCGGGAGCGATGCAATTGGTATCGGTGGCGATGGCCTTGGTGATGGCCGCAAGATGTTGTTCGAAATCGTTGGTTGATTCGGGCTGCCAAAATCAGTTTGGGATGGACGACCGGGGCAAAGGGCGTTTTGAATTTTTAACCACGGATGGACACGGATGAACACGGATTTTTCAAAGTCCGTAGGACTGGCATCTTTGTAGCCCGGCCATCCAAACAAATCAAAGCTCCAGCGGAGCGACATCGTCAGGAGCAAAGCGGTGGAGGGCCACCGCAGTCCAAGACGCAAGCGTTTGCCGGTGACATGCCAATCGCGCGAAGTGTCTTGGAGTGCGCCTGCCCCTCCGCCTTCGCGGCGCGTCAAAGCCCCGCTCCGGCGCGACGACGGCTGGCGCTTTCGGATGGAACCGCGAACGACGCGAACCGCTTGCCTGCCGGAGGAAACTTCCGCGCCGGGCGAAGAAAACCACCGCTGCCAAAACCAGTTTGGCAGGGACGACATTTACCAAGATAATGGGCGAGTGGCGACAATCAATAATTCTACAGATAGCGGCAATGACGCGAACAGAACATTTAATGAAACCAAAGTCCGCGCGGAACGCGGCGACGCGAAGGCCCAATTCGATCTTGGCTGTGCCTACTTCAAGGGTGATGGTGTGGCGAAGGACGAAGTGGAGGCAATGAAATGGTGGCGTAAAGCTGCTGAACAAGGACACGCAGGAGCCCAATATAATCTCGCCTATGGCTATGCAATCGGTAGCGGCGTGACCAAAGACGTGGTTGAATCCTTCAAATGGTGCCACAAAGCTGCTGAGCAAGGAAACGTAATAGCACAATACATCTTAGGCTTGGATTATCGGGCGGGCACGGGCACATCTCGCAACTATGAGGAAGCTGCAAAGTGGCATCAGAAAGCTGCTGAGCAAGGCTTAGCGGACGCTCAAATTGAACTGGGTAAATTATACTCGTCTGGTCTGGGTGTTCCGCAGAATTACCAGAAAGCAGCGGAAATGTTTCGCATGGCTGCCGAACAAGGCAATGGTGCTGCCCAAGGAGTCCTAGGTTATTGTTATTTGATAGGACAAGGAGTGCCTAACAGGGTGCTGAAAAAGCCATGCATTTGAAAATTGACCCTCAAATTCATTGGGAAATTCGCATATTTTTTGGTCAAAAAAGAGTTTTTCAGCAGCCTGCTAAAGATTTCACCGAAGCATATAAATGGTTCAATCTCGCTTCAGCTCAGGGTGATGAGAAAGCAAATAACGGTTTGTCCGCCATTGAGCGGGAAATGACGCCGGAGCAAATTGCCGAGGCGCAACGGTTAGCGCGTGAGTTCAAGCCATGAAAAGAAACTCCGAGTTCAAGTTCTGACAATGCCACTTCACCCGATAGTCCCACAGCCACCGGCACCGGCTTTTTCATCACAGAAGACGGGTATTTTATTACAAATAATCACGTCGTCAAAGATGCAGCGAAAGTTCGTTTGGTCACGAGCACGGGAACTATTTCTGTCAAAGTGGTTCAGGTAGATGCGGCCAATGATTTGGCTTTGCTGAAAGCCAAAGGAAGGTTTACGCCGTTGCCGGTGGCAGCAAGCCGGGGCGTGAAACTGGGCGGCACGGTGGCCACGGTGGGTTTTCCAAACATTGGTATGCAAGGATTCGCACCTAAACTGGCCAAGGGAGAAATCGCGTCGCTGTCGGGCAGCCAGGATGATCCGCGATATTTCCAGATTAGCGTGCCGGTGCAGCCGGGCAATTCGGGCGGCGCGCTGGTGGATGAACACGGCAATGTGGTGGGCGTGGTATCGGCCAAGCTGGATGCGTCGGCGGCGCTGGCCGCGAGCGGCGCGTTGCCGGAGAATGTGAATTATGCGGTGAAGAGCAGTTTTCTTCTTAGCTTCCTTGAATCCGTGCCGGCGGTTTCGGCCAAGTTGAAAGAGCCAATCACGGCTGACCGGAAGTTTGAGGATGTGGTCAAGTCGGCACAGGATGCGGCGGTGCTGGTGCTGGTGTATTGATTTGCAAAGTGCCAGAGGGCTGGCGCACTCCAAGACGCTTCGCGTAAAACTGTAATCGTCGAAACGTCCGACAGGTCTTGGACTGCGGCGGCCCTCCGCCGCTTTCTCAGACTTGGTTTGCTCCTGTTCAAGAGCCGTTTCGGTTTTCGGATTAAATGTTCTCCGTTGTTTCTGAACTGGACGGGAATTTTTTGGCCGTGCGCAGGATGTAATACACCACCGGCAACTACAGCGCCCATTTCAGGTGAACGATTGTTCCGATTATTTCTCCATGCCGTAAACCAGAATCTTGAAACTGTCCGGGACCATCTTGCCGCGACGCTGGCCTTCGGCGGGCGCTTCGAATTTGGCGGCGGCCAGGTAAATTTTGTGCGTCTTGGGATCCAGCGCCATCGTGCGCGAGCCACGCTGGGTTTCTAGCGTCTGCACCACGGTGAGTTTGTCCGGCGTGTCTTCGTGGGCAATCGTGGTGGTGCCATCGCCGCACGAAGCAAAGGCGAATCCGGTTCCCGGATCAAACGCGTTGGCGTCCACGCCCTGCCCGATGGGCACCGAGGCGATGACCTTGCCGGTGGCGCTGTCCATCATCACCATCGTCTTGCTGCCGCCGCAACCGAGGAACAGCCGGTGGTTTTTCAAATCAATCGCCATGCCGGAAGCCTCCTCGCCCGGCGTGATCGGCCAGTTCGTTACGACGGTGTGCGTCTTGGTATCGATCACAGCGACTTCGTTTTTGTCCTCGATGTTGTCATAAACGCACCCGGCCTTCGGATCGGCTTGCGCGAACTCCGGTTTGCCGCCGAGGGGAATGGTGGCAACCACCTTGCCCGCCTTCGCATCAATGACCGTCGCCGATTGGCCGCGTCCGTTGAACGTGTAAAACTCCCGCTGTCCCGGTTCGTAAAGCATTCCATCCGGGTTCTGACCGGTGTCCACCTTGGAAAGCGTTTGCAGCGTCTTCAAGTCCACGATGCCCGCCTTGTTTTCGCGACCGTTGCTGGTCAGTCCCAGTCCCAGGTCGGGCGCGGGCGCCAGGCCATGCACGCCCGGCGTGTTCGTGATTTCGCCGACGACCTGGTCCCTGGCGAGGTCAATTACCACCACTTCGCTGCCGTGCGAAACGTAGAGGCGCTGCGCCGCCGAATCCACGGAGCAATAATCCCATCCACCATCGCCGCCGACGGGGATTTCCTTGATGAAATGATAAGGCCCGCCTGCGCTGCGCTCCGGCGCGGCAGGCCCATTGGCGCGGCAAACCGCGACGGTCAGGCTGAACAGAACGGGCAATAGAATTTTTTTCATGGAGTGATTGGGTTGGTTGAATCTTTCACGACCTCGTTTGCTCCCAAGCTTGCCACAGTTGGGACAGTGACGGTTCATTTAGATTGGCGATTTCAATTTGCTCATGCGCAAACTTTACTCTCGTAAATCATAAATCGTAAGCCGTAAATTGAATGCAAACCATCCGGCATGAAAAAGGTTCTGACACCGTTTTTCTGGTTCCTGCTCGCCCTGGCTGGCGCGGCGGCGTATGCCACGCTGGCGTTTCGGCGGAGCGAGCCGGTCAATTCCGGCTATATTCTCATCGCGGCGGTCTGCACCTACGCCATCGGTTACCGGTTTTATTCCAAATGGATCGCCGCGCGCCTGCTGGCGCTTGACGACCGCCGCGCCACGCCGTGCGTCGTTCATGACGACGGCCGGGATTTTGTAAAGACGAACAAATGGATTGTCTTCGGCCATCATTTTGCGGCAATTGCCGGGCCGGGACCGCTGGTCGGACCGGTGCTGGCGGCGCAATTCGGTTACCTGCCGGGAGCGCTGTGGATTCTCATCGGGGCCGTGCTCGGCGGCGCGGTGCAGGATTTTGTGATTTTGTTTTGCTCGATGCGCCGCGACGGCAAATCGCTCGGCCAGATGGTCAAGGAGGAATTGAATACGCCGGTCGGCTTCATCGCGGTGCTGGCGATTCTGGCGATTCTGGTGATTATGCTCGCGGTCCTCGCGCTCGTCGTGGTCAAAGCCCTCGCCGAAAGTCCGTGGGGCATTTTCACCGTGGGCGCGACCATTCCCATCGCGCTGTTGATGGGCTGTTACCTGCGCTTTGTGCGCGTCGGAAAGATTCTGGAAGCCTCGGCCTTCGGCGTTACGCTGCTGCTGCTCGCGGTGTGGGGCGGCAAACTGGTTTACGAAAATCCGCACTGGTCGCAGGTCTTTGGCCTGCGCGACCTCACGGTCGCCTGGGTCATCATTGGTTACGGCGTCATCTCCAGCAGCCTGCCGGTGTGGCTGCTGCTCGCGCCGCGCGATTATTTGAGCACGTTCATGAAGCTCGGCACGATTGGCGCGCTCGCGTTTGGCATCCTGCTCCTGTTGCCCAATTTGCAAATGCCCGCGCTGACGCAATTCGTGGACGGTTCCGGCCTGGTCGTGGCCGGAAAGGTTTTTCCGTTCTGTTTCATCACCATCGCCTGCGGGGCGATTTCCGGTTTTCACACGCTCATCGCCAGCGGCACGACGCCCAAGCTCATCACCCGTGAAGGTTATGCGCGATCCATCGGCTACGGCGCGATGTGTTGTGAATCCTTCGTGGCCATCATGGCGATCATCGCCGCCTGCACCCTGGACCCGGGCGTCTATTTCAGCATGAACGTCAAGGGCGATCCCGCCGCCACCGTGGCCCTGGTTACCTCGCATGGCTTTCCGGTGACCACCGATCACATGAATTCACTGGCCAACGAACTCGGCGAGAAAACCCTGTTCGGGCGCACCGGTGGCGCGGCCACACTCGCCGTGGGCATGGCGCACATTTTCTCCAAGGCCGTCAACGGCCGCTGGCTCGACCTCTGGTATCACTTCGCCATCATGTTCGAGGCGCTGTTCATCCTGACCACGGTGGATGCCGGCACGCGTGTGGGACGTTATCTGCTGCAAAGCATCCTGGGCCGTGCCTGGAAACCGCTCGGCGATCCGAAAAATTTCCTCGCCACGCCGGTCGCCGCCGCGCTGATGGTCGGCGCGTGGGGATATTTTTTGATCCAGGGCGTGCGCGACCCGCTGGGCGGCGTCAACTCGCTCTGGCCGCTATTCGGCATCGCCAACCAGATGCTTGCCGCCATTGCGCTGTGCCTGGCCACGACGATTATTTTAAAAATGCAGCTTGGAACGCCGGCCTCCGGCACGGCACGAATCGAGAAGCACGCCGTGCCGGAGGCCGGCGCTCCAAAACGCTCGCCGGCGCTGGCGCTCATTACACTAATTCCGCTCGTCTGGCTGGTAGCGGTGACGTTCACGGCGGGCGTGGAGAAAATTTTCCATTCCGACCCGCGCATCGGGTTCCTGGCACAGGCACAAGTGCTGGCTGAAAAAAACCCCGCCTTGCAAAAGGAACTCGACAATGCAAACACCGCAGGCGAAGTAACCGCCATTGACGCCGCTCAAAAAGCGTTGCGCGCGAACCACACGCTCCGGTTCAACAACCTGCTCGACGCCGTTGTGGCCGGGATTTTTCTGGCTCTGGTCATCGCGATTATTTTGTTAAGCTTGCGCGAGTGGTTTTTGCTGCTGTCACACCGCAAACCGGCGGTGTTGCACGAGACGGAACCGGTCTGGCTGCCGGATTACGCCGTCGTGGAAGGCGGACGCAAATTCAGCGGCGCGGCGGGCGCTACTGCTTTGGCGCTGGCGCTGGCCAAGGAATGGTCCGGCGAATCGCATCTGGAACGAGCGCAGCAGCAGGCGCGGGCGGTTTGCGAATGTCATTCCGCGAACGCGCAGCAGATTTATGTTGAAGCCACGGAACAACGGTTCAATGGCGTGCGGCGGTGTTGTTAAAGCAGGACAGGCATCCTGCCTGTCTCCAACTTTTTGTAAAAAATGGAAGAATGAGACAGGCTCGAAGCCTGTCCCACCTTGAAAAATGAAAATCGGAATATTTGGCGGTTCGTTTGACCCGGTTCACCTGGGACACCTGCTTGTCGCGCAGGCGGCGGTGGAGGAACTGGTTCTGGACCGGCTGTTCTTCATTCCAGCCGCGCAATCGCCGTTCAAACCGGAAAACCAGCCCGCGCCGGCATCCGCCCGCCTGCAATGGCTGCGGCTCGCGCTCGCGGGCAAAACAAATTGTGAAGTGGACGATCAGGAAATTCGCCGGGGCGGCGTTTCCTACACCATCGAAACCCTGCGTGACTTCGTGAAACGGTTCCCGCAGGCGCAATTGTTTTATCTCATCGGCGCCGACAACGCGGCGAAGCTCAACGAATGGCGCGAAGCCGGCGAACTGGCGAAGCTCGCGGAATTTGTCGCGATTCCGCGCCCGAGCGGCGCGGCGGCGCATTTTCCGCCACCGTTTCGCGGACGAATGCTCAAGGGTTTTCCATTGGGCGTGTCCTCTTCGGAAATTCGCGCCCGGGTGAAGGCGGGTTTGCCGGTTGATCAGCTCGTGCCGCCGCCCGTGGCGGAAGCCATTCGCAATAGCCGGCTTTATTTATAATTTTCGTCCTCGTCCTCGTCCTCGTTCTCGTAATCGAACTCGAACAACCGAGGGCGATGGACGAGGACGAGAACGAGGAGGATTTCAGGCCCCCCAATTTATTCATGTCCATCCGTGTCCATCCGTGGTTAAATGCTCCCGGCAAATATGGATTCAAAGAAACTCGCCCGGCTCTGCCGCGAATTCGCGGACAATAAAAAGGCGGCAAACATCGTCGTCCTCGACGTGCGCGACCTGTCGTCGGTAACGGACTACTTCGTGATTGCGTCCGGCACGAGCGAACCGCATCTGCGCGCCATCCTGGACGAAGTCACCGACCAACTGCGCGAGGAACACGGGGTGCGTCCACGCGCGGTGGACGGCACGGTGCATGGCGCGTGGGTGGTGCTGGATTTTTTTGATGTGATCATGCACATCATGCGGCAGGACGCGCGCGAGCGTTACGACTTGGAAAGTCTCTGGGGCGACGCGGCGCGGGTGAAATCGAGGAAGAAAACCACCCGAAAAAATTTGTGAGAGCCGGCGTTAAGAAGCTCGCTTTTGCAATAGCAACCCATCAGCGGCTGCTCACGTCATCTCCGGCGGGGTGCTTTTCTGCGGTATTTCGTTCGACGTTTTCACCATGTCTTCGAGGAGCTTTTTGAACTCCTCCAAACCGGTGGACGGGATGATAATGGTGTCGCGCCGCCCGCCGACGTCCTCGGTGATGCGCAGGAACCGTCCGCGCGGATTTTCCTTGAGTGTAAAGACGAAGGTCTTGCGCTCGATTTGAATCTTCTCGCTCTTCAGGGTGTCTTCCTGAACCGGCGGTTTGGGCTGGCTGTAAGACCGAAACCCGAATGGTGATGGTCGTTCGTTTGATATCATACTACATGCTACTTTTCCCGCTGAAGACGCCCTTAGCGCCCATTCCAGCAGCTACAGGAATTTCGACCGGAATGGCCATTTGTCAACTGACAAAGTTTACAAAATGTTGGCGGCCAGCTCGGCGAGTTCGGAACGCTCGCCCTTTTGCAGTTCGATGTGCGCGGCGATGGCTTCGGCGCGGAAACGGCTGACGATGTAATTAAAACCATTTGATGATGAGTCCACATACGGATTATCAATTTGATACGGGTCGCCGGTGAAGATGATTTTGGTGCCGCTGCCGACGCGGGTGATGATGGTCTTGGCTTCGAGCGGCGTGAGGTTTTGCGCCTCGTCAATGATCATGAACTGGTTCGCGATGCTGCGCCCCCGAATATAGCTCAGCGCCTCGACGACGATGCTGCCGGAGCGCATGAGATCGCCGCTGCGGCGATGGTCGTGCCCCATGTTCAGGTCGCTCAACATTTCGAGCGCGTCGTGAATCGGCTGCATCCACGGCGCGAGCTTTTCCTCGAGCGACCCGGGCAAAAAGCCCAGTTCCTTGCCCATGGAAATCGTCGGGCGCGCGACGACGAGCCGGCGGAATTCCCGGTCGTTGACGACCCGCTTGAGTCCGGCGGCCATGGCGAGCAGCGTTTTCCCGGTGCCGGCCTTGCCCATGAGCGTGACGAGTTTGACGCGGTCGTCGAGCAGCGCGTCAAAGGCGAAGTGCTGTTCGCGATTGCGCGGCTTGATGCCCCAGACGCCTTCGCGGCAGTCAATGATCGGGACCAGCTTCGTGCCGGTGGCGTCCACCTTGGTGAGCGCGGTGCGCTTGGGATTCGTTTCGTCGGTGAGCGTGCAGTATTCGTTCGGGAAATATTGTTTGCCGGTTTCCAGCTCCAATTCGCCGTTGGCGCGGAACGCGGCCATTTTGTTCGTGGTGACGGCCATTTCCGCCATGCCGGTGTAAAGGTCGGTGATGAACACGCGGTCGGTTTCGTAATCCTCGGCCTGCAAACCCAGCGCGTCGGCCTTGATGCGGAGGTTGATGTCCTTGCTGACGAGGATCGTCGGATTTTTCGGCTGCGCTTTTTGAATGCTCGCGGCGAGCGAAAGGATCCGGTTGTCCACGCTGTTGCCATGGATGTGAGCGTCGCCGTTGACCTGGCCGTTCTTTTGAAAGGTGATTTGCAATTTGCCGCCGTTGGGCAATTTCACGCCCTCGCTCAGGCTGCCCTCGCCGCGGAAACCGTCGAGCATACGCGACACACTGCGCGCATTCTGGCCCAGTTCGCTGGATTCGCGCTTGAAGCGGTCAATTTCCTCGATGACTTCAATGGGAATCAGGACGTGATTGTCCGCGAAGCTCAGCAGGGAATTGGGGTCGTGAAGGAGGACGTTGGTGTCGATGATGTAATTTTTCACGAGCTGAAATCGGTGTGTTTGACCTTTTTCATCCGGCGATGCCAGGCATGGATTTGCTTGTGCCGCTCGGGCAGCTGATAATGGCCGGAGTAGAGAAAATTTTCGAGCATGCCGAACAAATCGAAGTCCACAAAACGCGGGCGGTTTTCAAGAATGAACGGCAGATGCGTCAGCATCATCTCGAACGGGAGCAGCCGTTCTTCGAGTTGCTGGAGCCAGACCTTCTGGTCCGTGCGCCACTGGTCTAGGCAGCCGCGGCCAAACTTGCGCTCCTTGAACCGCAGATGTTGCAGTTGCTCGGACGCCGGCACGGTTTCCTTCCAATAAATGTCATTGAGCCGGAACGTCACGCCCTCGATTTCATTTTCGATGCAACGCCAGAGGATGGACTGGACGTCGCACCATTTGTTGGGGAACAGGCCGAGCTCGAGTTCCTCGTCCAGATATTTGGCCACGACCTGGGAATCGTCGCTGATTTCGAAAATGACGTTTTTGCCGTTCTTGATGATGGGAACGCCGTAATAACGCTGCCGGGTGAGCTTCCAAACGAGCGAGCGGTCCTGCGACGGGATGTTGATGATTTTGAAGCGGACTCCGGCAAACTCCAGGATGCGCCGCTGAACAATGCAAAACGGGCTCCACGGAATCTGGATCAACTCAATCATGTCAAAAGTTCAAATTGTGTCACGGACGGATGCACTTTAGGCTCCGCTCTCCACGCTGACAAGCGCAAACACCACTTTACACTTTCGCGCCGCGGGACTAAAGTCGCTCCATGGCTTCTGATTACGATGCAACGGAGTTTGTGGACACGGATTTTCAAGCGCAAAAATTGCCTTACGGCGCGCCCGCGCCCAACGACCCGCTCCGCGCGCCGACGCGCGACGAGGTGGACCGCAAGGTCGTCGAGGCGCAGCAAAAACTCGCCGAGTTGAAACGCGCGCAGGATGATTTGGAGCGCGAACGCGCCGCGCTCGAGGAATTGCGCCGCCGCCAGACGGAATTTCAAACCGGCCGCCAGGAAATGATTCATCACCTCACGCGCGGCCTCGGCCTGCTCGAAGAAGCCGAGTTCAACGCCCGCCGCGCCGCCGAGCAAATGGTCAAGACCGTGACCGATTTTCGCGATGCGCTCGATAAAATCCAGGCCATCCACGACGATACGTGGACGAAGGACAATTTCAGCATTGAACTCACCCGGGCGCTCACCACCATCGAAAACGCGCGCATGGAATGGAACGCCGCGCGGCTCAAATTTTCCGTCCTGGACGGCGAGGCGAAGGAAGAACCCGGGGCGGGAGAGGCTCCCGCCACCGCCGTCTCCCCGTTCGCCAGCATGAGTTTTGGCGAGCTGTGCCGGTTTGGCCTGGCAATGACCTGGCCGCTGGTGCTGATTGCCCTGGCCGCGCTGGGCGTGCTGGTCGCCGTTTTGATGCGGCGCTGAAATTGTCGTATGGGGCCCGCGAAGAAAAAAAACGACCCGATTTCCGACCGTTCGCGCGCGCTCAACGACCAGATTGCCGCCCTCGAATCCGAAATCAAAAAGCTCGACACGCAACTTCAGCGCGTGTCCACGCCGAAATTTCGTTCCACCGCCATTCCGCACGGCGCGACCATCGCCCGCGCGCACGAGTCAGACCCGCTACCGCCGCCGCCGGCGCATGAGCCGGTTTTTGAAGAGATAAAAGCCTTGTCCGACGCCGAGGAGACCGCCGCGCCCGACCAGTTCAACGATCTGGGCGTCCGCAAATACGATTTGCCCGCGCTGTTTAATCGCATCCGGAACCATTTTCGCCGGCCGACCACGAATAATCCGCGGCTGGTCGCCTACCTGGCCGCGGGGGGCGTGCATGGCCTGCGTCCGATGCGCTACGAGAAGCGCGTCGCGCGCAACCGCTTCATCTTTTTCGCCGCCGGGCTGCTCCTCGTACTGCTCTGCATTTTGTGGGTCATTGTGCACAATCGTTGAATGAAAACGCGATTGGTCGAACTGCCGGTCTCCACGCGCGACGGTCAATTTGTCGCAAGTTATTCGGAAAAGGGACTGGCTGAACTAAACTTTCCATCGGTGGGGCAAGCGTCCTCTATTCATTGTAGGAGACGAGGTAACGAGTCTCAAATTTCTTCGGATTCCAGCGCGTCAGTCAGAAATTCCTTCCGCCTACACCCGGCTACGGCGAGACAAGCACGTCGTCTCCTACAAATTCCCACCAAAATCCGCCGCTGGCATCGCGCAACCGCTACTGCGTTGAAGGCGGTTCTCGCCGGGCGCGCGGCAAAAACACTGCCGCCGCTCGATTGGTCCGGCAAAACGGAATTTCAGAAAAGCGTCTGGCGCGCGCTGCGCAAAATCCGCCGTGGCCAGACCCAAAGCTACGGTGAAATCGCCCGCGCCATTGGCAATCCGAAAGCCGTTCGCGCCGTGGGCGGCGCGTGCGGCGCGAACCCGACCCCGGTTTTGGTCCCGTGCCACCGTGTGCTGGCCGCGAATGGAAAGATTGGCGGCTTCTCCGGCGGATTGGGTTGGAAACGCAGTTTGCTCAAGCGCGAAGGAATTAAAATCTAATCATCTTCGTCCGTCATACCACCGGCGGGCGGTTTCGCGATTGATTTTGATGCGGCGTGGCACAAAAAGAATGTAATACAACATTTTGAATGATACGAACGGCGAATGCTCTTTCAGTCTGCGCGCCGATGTCAATATGGGATGCCGGTGCAGAACGACAAAACATTTGCCCGTTTCCTTTGCCAGCTTTTGCAATCGCTGGCCCAATTCCCAATCTTCACCGGCAAAGGTTTCGACGCTAAAACCGCCGAGTTTTTGGAACGTCTCCGATTCGATAAAAATAAACGGTCCATGAAGAAACCGACGCCAGCGGAATCCAACATTCAGGATGGGCATCATCAGTTCAGTGAGGAAATATTTTTGATCCCAGCAAATGGTCGCGCCGCCAGCCATGCAGTTGCCGGAACGGATTTCTTTCACCATGTCGGCGAACAATTCCGCGCTGGGACGGGAATCCGCGTCCACAAAGACCAGCCAGTCGCCGGTCGCTGCCGCCGCACCGGCATTTCGCGCGCGCGCGATTTGGTTGATCGGTTCAAATACGACGGTTGCTCCCGCCGCCCGCGCAATTTCCGCCGTCCGGTCACTGGAATTATTGTCACAGACAATCAATTCGTTTTCCCAGCCGGTTTGCGCGAACGCGCCGCTCGCCGACTTGATTTGCGCGAGGGTTTCGCCCAGCAGTTTTTCCTCGTTGAAAGCCGGGACGACGATGGAAATTTTCACCGCGAAAGCGTAGCGGTTATTGTGAGATGCTCAAACCTCAAAGTCTGCCCTGGCAATTTCAATTCGCCGTCAGCCGGATGATGTCGCGCAACGGCGTGCGCGGGCGGAACTTCACGAAGCGTTCGAGCTTTTTCACCATCGGTTTGCGGCGCCGCATATCATCAAACTCCGGCGCACTTGTCGCGTCGAAGCCTTTCGGTGTAGGCGGATAGGCTTTGGCATACGGCACGAGTTGAATCTTCGATTTTGAACCCAGCGTTTTCACCACCAGCCGCGCCAGTTTGAGGATGCTGACTTCCTCCGTGCCGCCCACGTTGAAAATTTCGCCGCGCGCCGGCGGACAATTTTGCAACCGCACCAGCGCCTCCACCGCGTCGCCGACGTGGCAGAAACAGCGGGTTTGCGCTCCATCACCGAAAACTTTCAGCGGTTCGCCCTTTTTTGCCGCCGCGATGAACCGGGGCAGCACCATGCCGTAGCGCCCGGTTTGGCGCGGGCCGACGGTGTTGAACAGCCGCGCGATGATGACCGGCAGCGATTTTTCCCGCGCATAAGCCAGCGCCAGGAATTCGTCGGTGAGCTTCGAGCACGCGTAACTCCAACGCGATTGCCCGGGCGGGCCGATGAGCAAATCGTCGTCCTCGCCAAACGTCGGCTTCAGGCTCTTGCCATAGACTTCCGAAGTCGAAGTCAGCAGCAACGGCGTGCGTTTGAGCACGGCGGCCCGCAACAAAATCTGTGTCTCGTGAAAACTCGATTCCAAAACGCTTAATGCGGATTTCACCACCAGTTCGACGCCGACCGTCGCCGCCAGATGAAAAATGAACTCCGCGTTCGCCGCCAGCTTCGGCAGTTCACGACACGCGGAAATGTTCGATTGAATCACGCACAAACGCGGATGCGATTTGACCGCGCGCAGATTTTCCAGGCTGCCCGTGGAAAGATCGTCAATGACGACGACCGTTTTGCCGTCGGCCAGAAGACGCTCGACGAGGTGCGAGCCGATAAAGCCCGCGCCGCCGGTGACCAGGACAAACGAGGATGGAAGATTGAAGATGGAAGATGGCATTCTCGTTTTATTTTACCGCAGCGCATCCGCGACGGCTTGCGCGAGTTTTTGCCGGAATTCCGGGGTTTCGATCAGCTTCGCCTCGTGCGGATTTGACAGATAACCGCCTTCGATCAGCACGGCGGGACAATGTTGCCGGTGCAACACGCCGATGAACCGCACGCGTCGCACACCGCGATCCTCCTCGTTGCTCGCGCGCAGCAACGCCGTCTGCAGGAGCACGGCCAGTTGCAGATTCTGCGCGTCAAAATTGTTGTTGGGAAAAAATTGCGACCAGGTATCGGCATAATCGCGCGTCAGGCTGGAAGGCATTCCCGCCGGGGTGGAGCAATAGGTTTCAAGGCCGGCGGTTTCTTTACTGCGATCGGAAGTTGAATTGAAATGCAGGCTGATGAACACATCCGCATGATGCGCCTCGGCAAACGCGACGCGGTTGGACAAGGCCACGTCCTCGTCGTTGGTCCGGGTCAGGAATACCTGCCAGCCGTTGGCCGCCAGCAGCGGGGCCAGCCGCAACGCCCAGTCGAGCGTGAATTCCTTCTCAAACCGCCCGTCGAGAACGCTGTGGGTGCCGACATTGACACCACCATGACCTGGATCAATCACGATGACGCGATTGCCAAACGTCAACGGCGGCCCGAATAACAGCGGTCCGAGATTTTTCTGCAAATCGAGGCCGTGGACAAAAACCTGGTCGTCGATGAATTCCGGGGTGAAACCCAATTGAACTTCCGTGTTGTTCCAGGTTGCTTCACGGCTGCCGATGTCCAAAACCATCGTGCCGTTCGCCGACCCGATGGCGTACGCGGCCACAGGCGTGTGGGACACCAGACGCGGCTGGCCGATTTTGTTTTCGGCCGCCCAGCGATCCAGCGAAGTCCACGTCGTCACTGGCGCGGTGAACGATGCATAGGTCCTGGCGGCTGGCGTCACCGGCTTGAACGATCGTGCGGCGGGGAAATGTTGAACGGTGTTGGTGTCCGTCCAGTTCAACGACGAGGCTTCACCCGTCATGACCGGCGGCGACGAAATGACCGCTTCCGGCACGGTGGGTGTGCTGGCACATCCCGCCAGAAGAATCGCTGCGCCGACAAAGAGGGCCGCCGGTTTGAACATCCGGTCATTGTGCGGATGCTGAAACCGGACTCAAGCTGTTTCGGAAAAATCCGAATCGTCCTCGCTCTCGCAATCGAACCATGAAATTCGACAACGACGACGAGGACGATTCACGCGCGCGGCTTGTTTGCGGTGCAGGCTTGCGGCATGATTCACACAGTGAAAATTTTAATCGCCATCACCGGGGCCAGCGGTGCGCTTTACGCCCAGCGTCTGCTCGATAATTTGGATTCTAGCACGCACGAAATCCATGTCGTGCTCAGCCACTACGCGCCGCAAGTCATCACCGAAGAATTGCCCGGCGGCCTGCGCCTGCCCGACGGCGTGAAGACGCACAATGTCAAAAGCATGAACGCGCCTTTTGCCAGCGGCTCGAACCCGCCGGATGCGATGGTGGTCATTCCCTGCACGATGGGTACGATGGGCCGCATCGCGCACGGGTACAGCGAGGATGTTTTGCTGCGCGCGGCGGACGTCGTGCTGAAGGAGCGGAAAAAGCTGATTCTCGTCCCGCGCGAAACGCCGCTCAGTCTGGTGCATGTCAAAAACATGGAGCTGCTGCTGCTGGCCGGGGCCACCATTCTGCCGGCGAACCCGAGTTTTTATGCCGGGCCGAGAACCATCCAGGAAGTCGTGGACACGGTGGTTGCCCGCGTGCTGGATCATCTGGGCGTGCCGAACCAGCTCGCGCCGCGCTGGTCGGAAGAAATAGAGTAACCACGGATGAACACGGATGGACACGGATGAAAAATCATTGCGACGGCGGAGGGACACCCATGCGCCAGCGGCAGATGGCCAGCAAGATGAGGAACTCGCCAAGCACAGGCAGAAACGCCCAGAAGAACAGGCTAAATGTGAATTGCCCTTCCTCGCTGTTCCAGCCGCCGGAAATGACGATGTAAGTGAACCAAACACCTGTGATTACCAGGAAGAGGCCGGTGAATCGAGTGGTGATCGTGCAGAGACGACGCGCCCGCGGACTGGCGAGAAGACAGGCGATGGCGACCAATCCACTGAAAGCAAACACTGCATAGTAGCTGATTATCACCAGATCTCCAATGCACAACGATATGTCCATGAACCAAGCATAAGCATGCTAAAACAAATCACAAAATTGAAAAAAATGAGGGCCGCGTTTGGTAAAATGATGCAACCCGCACCAGTGCGACCCAGACGGCGCGCACGGAGTGACGCGCCCTACCGACTGATAATTTTCCCATATCCGTGTCCATCTGTGTTCATCCGTGGTTGAAAAAATGTTTTCCTTCATTAAAAAGTGGGCTTCCTTCGTGCGCTTCCCGCACACGGTCTTCGCGCTGCCCTTCGCGCTGGCGGCGATGGCCGTGGCGGCGCGGGACAACCGCGGCTGGCCGGGCTGGAAAACTTTCGGCCTGATCCTCGTGGCCATGGTCTGCGCCCGCACCTGCGCCATGGCGTTCAACCGCATCGCTGACCGCGAATTCGACGCGTTGAATCCGCGCACGGCCAATCGTCATCTGCCGACCGGCCAGATTTCTTTGTTCAGCGCCTGGCTGCTTTGCCTGTTAAGCGGCGCGGGTTTGGTTGCGGCCAGCTACTTTCTGAATCCGCTGTGTTTTTATCTGTCACCCGTCGCGCTGATGGTGATTTGCTTTTATTCGCTGACGAAGCGGTTCACGGATTACACGCACGTTTTTCTCGGCCTTGCGCTCGCGCTCGCGCCCGTGGGCGCGTGGCTGGCGGTGAAAGGAGCGAATGTTTCCATATTGGAAATCTTGCAAATGACCACGCTCGCGCTGGCGGTTGTGCTGTGGCTCGTGGGCTTCGACATCATTTACGCGCTGCAGGATTACGAATTCGACAAATCGCAAGGCCTGCACTCGCTCGTCGTGGCGTGGGGACAAAAGAACGCGCTGCAAGCGGCGTTTCTCGCACACATGATGATGTGCGGCCTGCTGCTCGCCTTCGGCCTGCTATGCCGGTTTCGCATCGCGTATCTCGTCGGTTGGATGATCATTGTCGGCTGCCTGGTGTTGGAACATTGGATTGCCCGCCGCCGCAGCCTGAACTGGATCAACGTCGCGTTCTTCCGGCTCAACGCCGTCGTGAGCGCGGTGTTTTTAATCGTAACGGTGGCGGAAGTGGTGTTTCAGGGCGGGTTCAAGTTGCGGTAAGGGGAAGTCGGGGGAACATTCAACGCTCAACATTCAACTCCCAACTTCCAATGGAGACTCGCGCGGAGAAGTTCTATGTTGAGCGTTGAATGTTGGATGTTCGATGTTTTCCCAGCTTTTCGCGTAACATCCGTCGTGATTTGCTTCTGAGATGGGTGTATGAGTGAAACCCAAGTGACCCCGTCAGACAGTCCGAAATGTCCACAATGCGGCACCCCGCTGCCGGCCGGCACGCTGGCCGGGCTTTGTCCCGCCTGCCTGTTGAAACAGGGCGCGTCCGACGAGACCGCCACGGGCGGACAGGCACCACCGTTCCAGCCGCCGCCCATCACCGAACTCGCGCCGCTGTTTCCGCAGCTCGAAATCATTGAACTCATCGGCAAGGGCGGCATGGGCGCGGTCTATAAGGCGCGGCAAAAGGAGCTGGATCGCCTGGTGGCGCTGAAAATTCTTCCACCGGGCATTGGCCGCGACACCGCCTTCGCCGGCCGCTTTGCGCGCGAAGCCAGGGCACTCGCGAAGCTGAACCATCCCGGCATCGTCACGCTTTATGAGTTTGGCCAGGTGGATGGTTCCAACTCTCAACCCTCAACCCTCGACTCTCAACCACTCTACTACTTCCTGATGGAATTCGTGGACGGCGTAAACCTGCGGCAACTGCTGCACGCCGGACGCATCGCGCCGCGCGAGGCGCTGGCCATTGTTCCGCAGATTTGTGACGCGCTCCAGTTTGCGCACGACCAGGGCATCGTCCATCGCGACATCAAGCCGGAGAACATTTTGCTCGACCGCCGCGGACGGGTGAAGGTGGCGGATTTTGGCCTGGCCAAGCTGGTGGGAAGCGACGCCGGGCGGAGCGCCGGCTTCCAGCACGGCACAATTCCGGCAGACGATCCCATCGAGCCGGGCCGGAGGCCGGCGCTCCCAGAACTCACCGCCGCCGGCAAGGTCATGGGCACGCCGAATTACATGGCGCCGGAGCAGATGGACCATCCCAACGAAGTTGACAACCGCGCGGACATTTACGCGCTGGGCGTGGTGTTTTACCAGATGCTCACCGGCGAACTGCCCGGCCAACGCCTCGAACCACCGTCGTCAAAAGTTCAGATTGACGTGCGCCTCGATGGAATTGTTTTGCGCGCTTTGGAAAAGAAACCTGAATTGCGCTACCAGCAGGTCAGCGAAGTGAAGACGTGCGTGGAGACGATTGCAACGACGATGGGAAACGCGAGTGTTCCTCCTGCCGGATCGAGCGTCGGGCAAAGTCTTTCCAAGAAAGGCCTGGTTTTATTCGGGTTCTTCTCGAACAAGAGCCTGCCGATCTACATCGAGGACGCTGGGCGGCGGCGGCTTTATTGGCCAGGTGTGTTGCTACAATGTTCATTGCTCGGATTGATAATTATCCCCGTCGTTCTTTTGACCCGCCTGGTGGCAGGATGGGTGTTCAACGTGCCAAAGGAAAAACTTTTCGGCCCTGACAACGTGTGGCCTGCAGAAATAGGGGCGGCATTTATCTGGATGGCCCTTTCGGTCGTGATGCGGTTGGCGGCATTGAATTTGGGTTCCACAGAAATGATGCGAATCCGGGCCGCCCAAGCCGCCAAAGTCAGCGCGACGAGAAAAATCTTTGTTATCTTTACTGCGTGCGCAGCGGCGTTTGCCGCAATTGGAGTGGTAACTCTCTTCGCTTGGGTTGGGCAACATCTATCTTCACATTCGATCAAATCTGATTACATCGGCCAGAGCGATTTTCCCAAAGGCGATTCCATTGAAATCACCTCGGTTGAGCGATCCACGAACCGGATGGTGGTTAAAGGCCATTACAACCTCGTCAGTCACGACCAGGCATCGCTCGCGCTCCATGTCACCACTGCAACGAACATACGTGTTCCGGAAGACTCAAAGAATCGGATGCAAATCTCCAAAGGTCGGGGCGATTTTGAACTGGTACATTCCCACCTGGTTCCGGGGCTGCCTCATGTTTCGATGTATGCCGATGGTGGTTCGTTCGCCACACTCTATTTTGGCACCAGAGCTGAAGCTCTCGAAGAAAGCAAGGCGACCTGGATTTCGGAGACCAAGCAGACAACCGATGGCCAGGAAGAATTATCTTCACCCGCGGCCGCGCCTGTGGTGGAACAAATCCAGGCGGCGTTCGACGAAATGAGCGGACTCAAAGGCACAGCCCCGGGAAGGCAATACGAATTCGAAGTCGGCGGCAAAAAGGAACTGGGCTTGGACGACGATTTTCTGCGCCGTCGGACCGGCCCGGAGATCTTGGCCAGCGGTTTGAGTTCCGGCTGCGGCGACTATGCCATCGCGTTTGTTCATTTGATGGAAACGCGCGGGTTCCAGACGCTTTTCATTGACTCGGCGGAGGTTTCCCTGAGTTCGCTGGAATCTCATTTCTCCGGCCACGTCGTGGTGGCCGTGCGTGATCCGGCAAATCAGAGATGGGTGCTGGCCGACCCGACCAACAAACGGATTGTCACGAATAATTGGTCCACCAGCGACAAAACCTTTTACGGAAATCGTTACCGGATCGGCTACTGCGGCCCTTTGAACGAATACCCGGCGCACAGCCCGGAACAATTGAAGGAATTTTATTCCCGGACGTTGCAAGGCGTTCCGCCGGATTTTTGGAACCAGCACATCTTCAAATTCAATTTTAAGGTGGATTCGTCCCTGATGGCGAGCGACGGAAGTTATCTCAACCCGAACATTCCGATGCTGGCTAAAAATCAGGATGACGCGCTGGCCAGATTCCACATCCATCCTGAACAGGAAATCACGGTCCTGTTGGTCAAAGGCGGCGATGATGTCCATAGTAAGCTGACGTATTCGGACGAACGCGGCTGGGTCTGCACCGTGGGGCTTCAATCTGCGTGCAGCCTGAGCTTCGTTGATTACATGCAAGGAGTGGTGGCAAACAGTCCGCAGGAGAAGCTTCGCGCCAAACTGGACCAAGCCCAATCCAATTCCAACAATGCTGCATTGTCCGCCGTCAATGCGTGGCTGGGCTTGGTGGACGGCGGACAATATGTCGAGAGCTGGCGGCAGGCGTCGGAAAGTTTTCACGCCATAGCGACGCTGGACGAATGGGTGGACAAGGTGGAGGGTGTCCGCAAGCCGCTGGGCAAATTGCTGTCCCGCAAAGTGGAAAAAACGGAACTGGAAGGTTCGTTTATCGTCGCGAAGTTCGACAGTTCCTTCGAAGCCTTGAAGGCCGCGTCCGAGACGGCCACGTTTGTATTGGAAACCAACGGCCAGTGGCGGGCAGTGGGCTATCTCATCGCCCCCCGGAGCGTCACCAACAACGCAGCCATTGAGCCGGCGCAAGCCTGGTTGCGGGACATTGACAACGGCAATTACGCGCAAAGCTGGACCAATGCTGCCGCGCTTTTCCAGTCGGCCGTCACTCCGGAAAAATTGGCGGAGGCCCTGCAACAAGTCCGCAAACCGTTGGGATCGTTGATTTCCCGAAAGGTAAAATCGGCGCAGGAAACGACGTCGCTTCCGGGCGTGCCGGATGGCCGTTACATCGTCATGCAGTTTGAAACTGCGTTCGCCAACAAGCAATCCGCGGTGGAAACCGTCACGTTTATGCTCGAAAAAGATGGCCAATGGCGGCCGGCGGGGTATTTCATCAAATAAACATCAGTCAATCATTCACTGCACATAACCATGAAACATTTCAAAGCCCCTTGGTGCATCTCACTGATCGTCGTTTCGGCGCTGGCAACCATATTGTGTGTGGGGATTACGGTATCGGCTCAACCGTGGGCGGTGAGGCACGGCAACGGGTGGCTGGCATGGCTGCCGATGGTGCTCGTATTCGTTTGCGCCCCCTTTACCATTCGCGGATACACCATTACACCGGATGCCATCTTGGTGCATCGCCTCTTTTGGGCCACCCGGTTGCCGCGCGCCGGTTTGCAATCGGCGCGCGTTGACCCGCAAGCCATGCGGTGGAGTATCCGCACCTGCGGCAACGGCGGTTTCTTTTCCGCCACCGGTTTCTACTGGAACAAGTCCTTGGGCGCCTACCGCGCATTTGTGATGGACCCGCGCCGGGCCGTGGTTCTCAAATTTGCGCGGCGCACGATTGTCGTGTCGCCCGACCCGCCGGAGGAATTTGTCCGGGAACTCGGAACCGCTTCTTGACCTCCGAAGCTTCCACGCCGTCCACGGGCGCGCCGGGCGACATCTTCGCCACGACGCATTGGACGGTTGTGCTTGCCGCCGGACGACGCAGCACGCCACAATCCGACCGCGCGCTGGAGGAACTGTGCCACGCCTACTGGTTCCCGCTCTACGCCTACGTCCGCCGCCGCGGCCAAACGAAGGAAGATGCCGAGGACCTGACCCAGGCCTTCTTTGCGCGCTTCCTGGAAAAAAATTATCTCGCCGGCCTGAGTGCCGAGCGCGGACGATTCCGCGCCTTCCTGCTAGCGTCGTTGAAACATTTTCTGGCCAACGAATGGGATAAATCGCGCCGCCAGAAGCGCGGCGGCGGCGTGATGCCGCTGTCCCTGGACTGGCAGACCGCCGACACGCAATTTCAAATTGTCGCCGCCACCGAACCGAGTCCGGACAAGGCGTTCGACCGCGAATGGGCCGTGGCCCTGCTCGCCAAGGTCATCGAACGGCTGCAGGCCGAGTGCGAGGCGGACGGCCGGGGAAAACAATTCGAGCAGCTTAAAATTTTCCTCACCGCCGGCAAGGGCGAGTTGTCCCACGCCAACGCCGCCAAAGCGTTGGGCCTGGACGAAGGCGCGGTACGCGTGGCGGTGCATCGCCTGCGGAAGCGTTACCGGCAACTGCTCCGGGATGAAATCGCTCAAACCCTGGCCGATTCAGCGGACGTGGACGAGGAAATGCGCGCGCTGTTCGGCGCGTTTATGTAGGACAGCGCTTCCAGCCTGTCTCCAGATTCAGAAAGTCAGAAACAGGCAAGATGCCTGTCCTACGTTGATTGGCACATTTGCCATTCCCGCCAATAGCTGCTTTACTTTGTGGAGGAACAACCTGACCAGTGTGACATATGCAAACACAGCTCAAATGCCCAAAATGCGGGTCGCTGGTTTACAGCCGGCGACATCCCGTCTGCGGCCGCTGCGGGGAAAAATTGCCGGAATCTTTCATGTTTAATCCGGTGGTCCGCAAGAAGGTCGAGGAAATGATTGAGCAGGACAAAAAACGCGAGCAATGGGGAAGCAAATTCCCCGGCCACGACACCGGCAGTGCGGGGATCATTGGCTGAATTCGACAAAACGATGGAACAATGAATTTTTTCGTTCAACGCAGCGGATTGCGCAACCTCTACGACAAGGTGGCCGCTGGCGAACGTATTTCCGAGGCCGACGCGCTCCGGCTGTTTGAATCCAAGGACTTGAACGCCGTCGGCGCCATCGCGGACCTGGCGCGTCAGAAAAAAGCCGGCAATCGCGCCAGCTACATCATCAACCGCTACATCAACTACTCGAACTACTGCATCCTGTCGTGCCAGTTTTGCTCGTTCGCACGCAAGAAACGCGACGCCGACGGCTTCGAACTGACCGTCGAGCAAATCGTTGAGAAGGCGCGGGAAGCGTTGAAGCTTGGCATCACTGAATTGCACATCGTCGGCGGACTGCATCCGTCGCTGCCGTTCAGTTATTACACCGACATGCTCAAGGCGCTGAAAGCGCTGGATGGTTGTGGCACGGGCGTCTCGCCCGTTCGATCCCAACAGCAACTCACGGGCGAGACGCCCGTGCCACTACATTTGAAATGCTTCACCGCGATTGAAATTTTACACCTCGCCTGGCTGGCGAAGAAATCCGTCGAACAAACCTTGATTGAACTGAAAGCCGCCGGACTCGATTCGCTCACCGGCGGTGGCGCGGAAATTTTTCGACCGGAAGTCCGCTCGGCCATCGCCAGGGGCAAGGAATCCGCCGCGGAATATCTGGACGTGCATCGCACGTGGCACAAGCTGGGCGGACGCAGCACCTGCACGATGCTTTACGGCCACGTCGAATCGCTGGCCGACCGCGTGGACCATCTGCGGCAATTGCGCGCGTTGCAGGACGAGACGCATGGATTTGTGGGTTTCGTGCCGCTGCCGTACCAGCCGGAGGACAACGACATTCCGGTGGAAAAACCGCCGACCGGTTTCGACGCGCTGCGCACCATTGCCGTGAGCCGCATATACCTCGACAACTTCGACCACATCACGGCTTATTGGGTGGGCATGGGCTTGAAACTCGCGCAGGTGGCGTTGAGCTACGGCGCGGACGACCTGCACGGCACCATCATCGAGGAACATATCTTTCACATGGCCGGCGCGACCTCGCCGCAATTGCAAACCGAGGCGGACATGATCAAAGCCATCCGCGAAGCCGGCCGCACGCCGGTCCAGCGCAACACGTTTTACGAGCCGATCAAAGTCTGGGACGCCGCACCAATAGCTACGGAAGCTGAACCGCCGTCGGGCAAATCCAAAGTGTTGGAAGACAATCTGGCAACGGCGTAAATAAAGTTACTCGCCTGGCCCGAACATCTCACGGTCGTAAATTGCTGCCTTCAAAGTCTCTGAATCAAGAAGTCGCTCCAATTTCTTTTCACTGTCCGCGCGAATTTTTTCTTGCTGCCGAGGCGACATGCTATTTTCGGCTTCCCCGACATGTACCGCGCGGCGCTTCAAAAAACCGAGAAGTGGACCTGGCAACACGATGTTAGCTCCTCCAATCTGACCGTTTCGCACCCGAAGTTTTGTTCCCTTCCATCGTCTTTTTTCCGTTTCTTGTATGCAGCCGAAAATCATCACGCGGCACATCTTTACGTAGATGAACGCACTCTCGTTGGTTCTTATGGGTTGCAGCTCGACAGCGCGAAGCAAATAGCGATTGAAATTTGACGGGAGGTCGCGGCACGTATGATCCGCTAAATGATCCAACATGACCATGTGTTGCTCGTATGGCCCTGGGTTTTCAATCTTCCCCAAAATGAATTCGCGCCATATTTCTAATGCTTGATCCGCAAGCAAACGCTGAGCCTCGGTGAAATGCTGTAATCCTAATTCACGGGCAAGCATGAGGCAGCGCCAAGAAACTGACACGGAAAACTTCATACACCACGATTTATAATTAAACCAAGGGCCTTTGCTGAGACGAAATTGCTCATTTTGGTGAAGGGGATAAAAGATTTGATTGGCAAACTCGGTTTCAAATTCATTTAGCAATGATTCACAATCGGCGCACAGAAAATCCTTTTTGAGGCCGTCTTGAACTCGTTGATTAGGACTTTGGCTGAATCGCAAATAACCCGTGCCTGAAGATTCCTTTAGCCAACGATAAACGAACCCCGGTATAAAGTGGCTGCACCGAAGTTCTCGATCCTGCCTGCAAAGGGCGCAAATCATATCTGTTTACAACTTCAGATTAGCTTTTGAAGGCTGAATGCTACAAGCCGGATTCGCTGCTGCCTCTGGCTGCCCTTCAAACACGAGCCGCCCTCCATTCCCGGCGCCATCGGCGCGACATCTTTGTAGAAACCCATCGAAAAAAATTTAAAGCTCCGTCAGGAGCGACATCTACTGAATATACCGCCCCTGACGGGGCTTTGTCATTTTGTGGGCGACGTTCTACAACGATACCGCGCCTACGGCGCTATCTGCGGGTCATAACCCCGCGCACCCAAAATCCGGCCAAGCTTTTCTTTGCGGCTTTGCGCCTTCGCGCCTTTGCGTTAAAATCTTCGCGCATGTCTGCTGACATACCCAAATTCCGCATCGGCTCGGTGCCATATCTCAACGCCGTACCGCTCACCCGCGGCATCGAGGGCGAAGTCGTTTTTGCCACGCCCGCCCGGCTCGCCGAAATGCTCCGCCGCGATGAACTCGACGCCGCGCTCGTCAGCGTTACCGAGGTTTTGCTCAATGACCGCTACGACATCCTCGACGGCGTCGCCATCGCATCGCTGGGGGAGGTGTACAGCGTGTTGCTAGCGCACTGCGTGCCGCTGGAAAGCATCACGGAGGTTTTTTGCGACCCGGCTTCGCTGGCCAGCATGAACCTGTTGAAGGTCCTGCTGGCGGAACGCGGCTTGAAGCCGGAATTCAAACCGTTGCCCGATTACGACACCGCCTCGCAACGCGATGCGGTGCTGCTGATCGGCGACCGGGCGATTGATTTTCAGCGCGCCACGCCTGTGCATGAAATTTTCGATCTCGGCACGGCGTGGTATGAACTGACGAATCTGCCGTTCGTTTATGCCGTGTGGGCGTTGCGGCGCGGCATCGAAAACAAGGCCCTGTGCCGCGAACTGCGCGAGACGAAGGATTTCGGGATGGAAACACTGGATTACCTCATCGAAACCCGCGAGGAATACGACGAGGATTTCCGCCGGGATTACCTCGGCTGGCATGTCCACTACCATCTGGCCGAGGACGAGAAGCGCGGCATCGCGAAATTTGCCGAACTGCTCCAAAAACACGGGCTCGGCCCGGTGTACGAACCGAAATTTGTTTCGTAGCCGCCGACGTCAGTCGGCGCAAACTTTCATAATTGGCGCGGACTGACGTCCGCGGCTACGATTCCCCTTCCAACTTCGCCAAGGTTTCCGGATCGCGCACGTCCACCCAGCGGCCTTGGATTTCCAGGCCCGCCAGCTTTTGCCCGCTGGTCACGATGGCGCTGATGGCGTCGGTCAGTTCGTATTCACCGCGCGGTGATTTTTGCAGCCGGGCCGTGAAATCGAACAGCGACGGGCGGAAAATGTAAATGCCCGCGTTATACCAGACCGGCGCGTTGGGCTTGAGCCAGCCGTCGCGGCGCAATTGCTCCAACTGTTCCGGCGACGGTTTTTCCACCAGCCGCTTCAGGCGGAATTGTTCGTCGAAAAAGTTCAGGCCGCCCTTGGTCACGTCTTCGCCGCGCGTGACGGTGATGACGCCGGCGAAATCGCCTTCGCCGAAGCGCCGGAGCATTTGCGGATACGTTTCGGGCGGAACCAGAATGTCGCCGTAGGTCAGGAGAAACGGCGAGTCGCCGATGAAATCCTTCGCCAGTTCCGGCGCCTTGCCGGTGCCGTCCTGCACGACCTGCCGGCCGAACGCGATGCGCGCGTTCCATTTCGAGCCGTCGCCGAAATGGTTTTCAATGACCTCGGCGCGCCAGCCGGTGACGATGAAAATCTCGCGGATGCCCGCCGCCAGAATGCCGGCGACGATGTGTTCAAGGATGGGTTTGCCCTGGTGGCGGAGCATGGGCTTGGGCAACTCATTGGTGAGTTCCCTCATGCGCGTGCCCTTGCCGGCGGCCAGAATGACAGCTTTCATTTTCACCACAGATGAACACAGATAGACACGGATGAAAAAGAAAAAATCAAAACTGAAACACCAGCGAACATTTTCTTAAGCCATTTTATCTACTGCCCGACTGCAACGCTGCATAAGTTCATGGTATTCGCGTAAAAACCATTTCACCCCTTGTTGTGCGGTTGCAATATCTGAATCAGAAACATTTGGGTCGAACGGCGTCTTTGGATGCATGAGGCGATTACGAAGACTATAAGTCTTACAAAGAGCATCAAAGTCTTGATCGAAATTTGCTTCAACAGTTACTCCATGGACTTTGCCAAACAACGAAAACGCAGCTTTTACATTATCTGGAAACCGAAGGAATTTTGTCTCCGCAATTTTAATTTCTTCAGGAGTAAGTTGGACGCGGGATACGAAAGCAACTTTTGGCGCAATATGCTTCATATTCCAAAGCAAGGCTTCCGTGGCAGCTAAAAGACAGCGTATTACTGTTCTTCGCCAAAACTGCTGGTGTTCCTTGCCAGTATTCTCGTCATTTAATAACTGAACACCTGCAAAATTCACATCCAGTTCAAGCGGCTCCATGGTTAAACCCATTTGCCGAACAAGTTTTTTTAATTCCAATGGCTGCTTGTATCAAATCGGCATTGGTTTGAGTTTTTCCTTGAGAGTTTTGCATTCGCATGCGGCTTAAAACCCTGTCAGCTTTTCCAGTTCCTTCACGCGGCGGTCAATGTCGGCGCGTTTGATCGCCGTGGTGCGCGTCAGGCCGAAGCCTTCGCAGCAGAACGACGCCGTGACGCTGCCGTAAATCATCGCGCGCCGGAGGTTGGCGTCAATCGAACCTTTGGCGGCGGCGAGATAACCCATCATGCCGCCAACGAAGGAGTCGCCCGCTCCGGTGGGGTCCACCACCGTGGACAGCGGATACGCCGGGCAGAGGAAAAATCCCTTCGGTCCGGACAGGATGGAACCGTGCGACCCTTTTTTGATGATCACATACTTTGGGCCCAGCTTGTGGATTTTTTTCAGCGCGGCGAACAGGTTCTCTTCCTTGGTCAACTGGTACGCCTCGCTGTCGTTGAGCACAAAGCCGTCGAGCCGGTGGAGCAGCCGCAACAAATCCACCAGCGCAATGTTCAGCCACAGGTCCATCGTGTCGGCCACGACGAATTTGGGCCGGCACATCTGGTCCAGCACGTGAAGCTGGAGCGCGGGCGCGATGTTGGCCAGCAGCACGAACGGCACGGCTTGGTGCGCCTTGGGCAGCGTGGGCGTGAAGGTCTCAAACACGCCCAGCTCGGTCAGCAGCGTGCGGCGATTGTTCATGTTCGCCTCGTATTCGCCCGACCAATGGAAGGTTTTGCCGGGCAGAATCTGGAGGCCGTCGAGGTCAATTTTGTGCCGGCGGTACAGCTCGAGGTATTTCTTCGGAAAATCGTCGCCGACCACGCCGACCAGTTTGACCGAGCTGAAGAAGCTCGCGGCGACGGCGGCATGGCTGGCCGACCCGCCGAGCAGGCGCGGATTTTCCGCATTCGGAGTTTTGATGGAATCCAGTGCCGTTGAACCGACAATTAAAACGCTCATTTATTTTAGGAGATGGAAAATGGGAGTTTGGAGTTGGGGAAACAAAAATCAATTACTGGCCTTTGCCGTGTTGAATCAATTCGATTTCATAGCCTTCCGGCGCGTCAATGAACGCAAACACTGTTCCGGTGGAAGTGGTGGTGGGACCGTCGGAAAACTTCAGGCCGTGCCGGGCAAGGTGTTTGCCGAATTCCTCCAGGCTGTCCACCTCGAACGCGAGATGGGTGAGGTCGGGTTGCACCTGCACCGGGCCGCTGCCGGGAAAATACGTGATTTCGATCTGCTCCTCGCTCCCGGGCGCCTTGAGAAAAACGAGTTCCGAGCCGCGCGGCGATTTGTGCCGCCGGATTTCCTCGAGGCCCAGCACGTCGCGATAAAATTTCACCGTGCGTTCGAGGTCGTTCACGCGATAGCGCGTATGCAGCAGTTTCGTGACTTTGCTCATGCCAAAAATTTAACGAATTTATTAACAGGAGGGAACAGAGAAAACGAAGGAGTTAAAAAGAAAGCTTCCTCAAAAAATGTGTTTTACGCCCGCCCGCACCTTTTGTCCTCTCCCCCAGGAGAGGGAATGGTTCTCCCTCTCCTGGGGGAGAGGGCCGGGGCGAGGGCGGACGTCATTCTTTCATCCATGCCGCAGTTTTTCATTTCCCCACCGGTGATTCTGCGGCATGATGGAATTGAATTATGGGCAAACGCCGCGATGCGCGCGAACGCGCCGTGCAATTTTTGTTTCAGCACGATTTGAACCCGCCGGAAAACCTGGATCGGGAGCTCAATGAATTCTGGGACACGCAACGCGCGGCGGCCATCGCCGGGGAAAAAGGCCCGGCCACCTGGGGCCAGCCGGTCGAACTGCCGCCGCCCACCGCCGGGGAAGTGGAAATGCGCCTGTTCGCCGACCCGCTGATTCGCGGCGCCCTGGAGCATCGCGATGCCATTGATGAGCACATCAAAAAACACGCGAAGAACTGGGAGTTCCATCGCATCGCCGCGGTGGACCGCAACATCATGCGGCTGGCGATTTATGAGATGCTATTCCGCGAGGACATCCCGCCCATTGTCAGCATCAACGAGGCGGTGGACATTGCCAAAAAATTTTCCACGCAGGACAGCGGCAAATTCGTCAACGGCATCCTCGACAAGGTGCGCAGCGAGTTGATGCGTCCGGCGAGGAACGTCAAGTAGTCCAAAGTCAACCGATGAAATTCGCGGATTTACATCTGCACACGCATTTTTCCGACGGCACGTTTTCGCCGGAGGAACTGGCCGGGCACGGCCAGCGGCTGGGCTTCGCGGCCATGGCGCTGACGGACCATGATTCGGTCGAGGGTTGCCCGCGGATGGCGGCGGCTTGCGCTGCGGCGGGCATCGAGTTCATCACCGGCGCGGAACTTACCGCCGAGCACGACGACACCGAGGTTCATCTCCTCGGCTATCTGGTGGATACGCAGAACAAAAAACTGCTGGTGGAAATCGCCCGGTTTCAAGCCGTCCGCCAAAACCGCATCCGTGAAATGGTGGCGCGGCTCAATCAGTTGAACGTGCCGCTCGAAGCCGGGACCGTCTTTGCGCTGGCCAATTGCAAATCACCCGGCCGCCCCCACCTTGCGCGCGCGCTGGTGAAGGTTGGACTTTGCAAATCGTCCGACGAGGCGTTCGAGCGTTTTCTCAAGAAAAACCGTCCGGCGTGGGTGCCCAAAGCCAAGATGTCCGCGCTGGAAGGCGTCGAATTGATTCACCAGGCCGGCGGCCTGGCGGTCATGGCGCATCCCGGTTTGAACCGCACGGATGAAATCATTCCCGCGCTGGTGGACGCCGGGCTGGACGGCATTGAATGTTTTCACACCAAGCACTCGACCAAAACCGCCGAGCGCTATCTGGAAATCGCCGACAAGTTTCATTTGCTCGTGACCGGCGGCTCGGATTGCCACGGCTTCAGCAAAGGCAAACCGCTTATCGGCACCGTCAAACTGCCCTATGAACACGTGGAAAAGCTCAAAGCCAAAATTGCGGAACGAAAAACAGCAACCACGAATGGACACAAATAAACACGGATTTATTTTACGCTCCGGAGCGCGGGCTTCAGCCCGCTTCAACCTTCAAAGCGAAGCAGCGTTTGAAAATTCATGTCCCTTTCCTTTCGGGAATCGAAGCGGCGTGAACGCCGCGCTCCATCTGTGTCCATCCGTGTTCATCCGTGGTTAAAATCTCATGGGCCTATTTTCCAAATTCAAGGCAGGTCTGGCCAAAACCCACGGCAAGCTGGCGCACGAAATCAAACGCATCGTCACGCGTTCGCCCAGGCTCGACGCGGCAGCGCTCGAGGAGCTTGAAGCCGCCCTCATCGCCGCCGACCTCGGCCTGGCCGTGACGGCACAAATTGTCGCTGCCGTGAAGCACGCCTACGAAACCCAGGGTGGCACGGGGCTCGATGTTTTCGCCATCGCGCGGCGCGAGGTGGAAAAAAATTTGTCGGCGAACCAGGCGGATTTAATCAAGGCCGCGCACGGCCCGACAGTCGTTTCCGTGGTTGGTGTCAACGGCACGGGCAAGACGACCACAGCTGCCAAGCTGGCGCATTTGATTCAAGCGCAGCAGAAAACCGCCTTGCTCGGTGCGTGCGACACGTTCCGCGCCGCCGCCATCGAACAAATCAAGCTGTGGGGACAGCGGTTGAAGGTTGAAGTCATCGCCGGCGCTTACGGTGCGGACGCGGCGTCGGTGGCGCACGATGCCGTCGCCGCCGCGCAGGCGCGCAAAGCCGATTACCTGTTCATTGACACCGCCGGACGCTTGCACACGAAGCACAACTTGATGCAGGAATTGCAGAAGCTGCACCGCGTCATCGGCAGGCAACTGCCCGGCGCGCCGCACGAAGTCCTGCTCGTGCTCGACGCGACGACGGGCATGAATGCGCTGAATCAGGCGCGCGAGTTCAACAAGGCCGTGCCGATCACCGGGCTGGTGGTGACCAAGCTCGACGGCACAAGCAAAGGCGGCATGGTGGTGGCCATCCAGAAGGAACTCGGCCTGCCCATCAAATTCATCGGTCTCGGCGAGCAGCCGGACGATTTGCAGCCGTTCGACGCGAAGCAATTCGCGCAGGCGTTGTTTGAGAAATGAAAATCCTCCATAATCCACCAGTACAAAAGAAATACGATGGCGGCTCTCTGCCGAGCAGCCGCTACGTCCCCCCGGCCCAGGTTTTTGAAGCTTGTCCCGGGCGGGCATGATGTGTACAGGGTAAGCCGCATGAATCAATTCACGCGCCGGGTTTTATTTCTCCTTTTCTTCCTGTCCGGCTTTTGCAGTCTGGTTTATCAGGTGGTCTGGACGCGGCTGGCGTTTGCAACTTTTGGCATCATCACGCCGGTTCTTTCCGTGGTGTTATCCGTTTTCATGCTGGGACTGGCTGTGGGGGCCTGGGCGGGCGGACTGTTCATTGCTTCACTGGTTGAGAGAACCGGGCTTTCGGCGGTCGCCTTTTATGCCGGTGCGGAATTGGTGATCGGACTGGGAGCCTTTGCGGTTCCGAAACTGTTCGCGGCCGGCGGGAATTTTTTACTGGCAGCGGGTGAAACCGATTCCTTTGGCTACCTTTCCTGGTCGGCGCTGGTACTGGCGGTTGCCATTCTGCCGTGGTGCGTGTTTATGGGCGCGACCTTCCCCCTGATGATGGCATACGTCCGGGAGCGAGATGGCCAAAACACGGGGAGTTTCAGTTTTCTCTACCTGGCCAACGTGCTGGGCGCGATGAGTGGAACGATTTTGACCGCAGTCGTTTTGGTGGAAGTTTTTGGTTTCCATCATACCCTTCGGATTGCCGCTGCAGGCAATTTCACAATTGCCGGCACCAGTATTTGGCTGGGCTGGAAACAGCGGAAGTCTGCGGCTCCGGGAATCCCGGACGAAACGGTCCCGGCGGCTTTGCCGGACCCGCCTCCGTCGGGTCAACCCCGGACCCGGTTTGCCCAATGGATTTTATTTTCGACCGGGTTTTGTGCGATGGCCATGGAAGTGATTTGGACCCGCACGTTCACGCCGATTTTGAAAACGCAGGTCTATTCCTTTGCTTTGGTCGTTTTTACCTATCTAGGCGCCACTTTTCTCGGCTCTTGGTGGTATCGCCACCATCGCAAAAAAAATTCATGCTGGTCAGTTGGCGCGTTGCTGGCCCTTTTAATGGCCACGGTTATCCTGCCGATTCTCGCCAACGATCCCCGTTTGGTGCATATCGACTGGATGCATACCATCGATATCCCCAGCGCTGTGATTGTGCTGGCGAGCATTTGCCCGTTTTGCGCCGGTTTGGGATATTTGACGCCAAGTCTGATTGACGAATACGCCGCCGGTAATCCGGCGGTTGCCGGGAAGGCTTATGCGATCAATGTGCTCGGTTGCATTCTGGGACCACTCTTTGCGTGCTACGTGGTGCTGCCGGAGATTGGCGAGCGATACGCATTATAATCCTCCTCAGCCTGCCATTCCTTGGGTTTTTTCTCTGTCCTGGTGGCAACGTCTGGGATCAGGATCAACGGTAAGCGCTGTGTTGGCTGGGGCACTGTTTTTTTCCAGGGATTTTCAGGAGCGGATATCCAGTTTTTACAAGAACACCGAGGTGCGGCGGGACTACGCTGCTTCGGTTGTTTCCACGGGGACCGGGCCGGGCCGGGTGCTCCTGGTCAATGGCATAGGCATGACCTCGTTGACCCCCATCACCAAATTCATGGTACATCTGCCCCTGGCCTTGCACCGGGAACCGCCGAAATCCGCACTGATCATTTGTTTTGGAATGGGCACCACCTACCGCTCGGCCTTAAGCTGGGATTTGGAGACCACCACGGTGGAATTGGTTCCGGATGTTCCCAAGGCATTTGGGTTTTATCATGCCGATGCGGCGCAGATTCTGCATAACCCCAAAGTGCACATTGTCATCGACGACGGACGGCGCTATCTCAAACGCACCCGGGAAAAGTTTGATGTTATCGTGATTGATCCGCCGCCGCCGCCGGAGGCTGCCGGTTCCAGCCTCCTTTATTCCGTGGAATTTTACGACCTTGTCAAACAGCATTTGAAACCCCATGGCATATTGCAAACCTGGTTCCCGGTTGGGGAAGTGCTGGTCGCCCAAGGTTTTTGCGTTCTGTTAACGACGCATTTCCTTACGTGCGTTGTTTGGGCCCGGTTGAAGGATTGGGAATTCGTGCCCTGGCCTCCATGAATCCCATCGAAATGCCAACGCCCGAACAATTGGTGGCACGTATGCCGGCCGCTGCGCAAAAGGATTTATTGGAATGGGCCCCTCCCGGGAACCTTGCCGCCTATCTGGACTTGGTCCTTTCGCGGGAAATTCCAATCAATAGGGTTCTTAATCCCAATCCCGAAGTTCGCATCACGGACGACGATCCTTTGAATGAATACTTCCTGCTGCGGCGACTGGGACTGTTTTAGCATTGATTCGCACACAAGTGGACACGCGGCCAAAATTCTTTTTCGAAGTAATTTGCATCACTTGCAACCGGCCGTTGGTCTGGCGCGTTGCAGCTGTGGCCGGACTTCGCCGAATCCGATTGCGGCGCAGCGGCGCGTCGGCAGGCCCCACATTTCCCGCCCGGTTTTTTTGGAGCTTGTCCCGGGCGGGTATGATGTGTACAGAGTCAGCCGCATGAATCAGTTCACGCGCCGGGTTTTATTTCTCCTTTTCTTTCTGTCCGGCTTTTGCAGTCTGGTTTATCAGGTGGTCTGGACGCGGCTGGCGTTTGCAACTTTTGGCATCATCACGCCGGTTCTTTCCGTGGTGTTATCCGTTTTCATGCTGGGGCTTTCGGTTGGGTCCTGGGCGGGCGGACGTTTGGTGCCTGCCTGGGCAAGGAAAACCGGCTGTTCGGCCATCCTCTTTTACGCGGGTGTGGAATTTTTGATCGGGTTGGGGGCGTTTGCGGTTCCCAAATTATTTGCCCTGGGCGAGTACATGTTGCTGACCAGCGGCGAGACGGATTCCTTTCGGTATCTTTTGCTTTCGGCCCTGGTGCTGGCGGCATCCATTCTGCCGTGGTGTGTGTGCATGGGCGCAACTTTTCCTTTGATGATGGCTTATGTCCGGGAACGGGATTGCCGGAACACAACCAGTTTCAGCTTTCTCTACCTGGCCAACGTGCTGGGCGCGATGAGCGGCACTTTTTTGACGGCAGTTGTTCTGGTGGAACTGTTCGGGTTCCGTCACACCCTTTGGGAGGCTGCCGCCGGCAACTTCACCATTGCCTTTATCAGCGGAGGTCTGGCTTGGGCACAGCGTCGCACCGCCAAGCTTTCGGAGCAGCCGGAGGGTTCGACCGTGTCTGCTGAATTATTGCGTCCGGAGACCCGAAATGGCCGGATGACAAAAATGATTCTGTTTTCGACGGGGTTTGTGGCCATGGCGATGGAGGTGGTGTGGACGCGCGCTTTCACGCCGGTTTTGAAAACGCAGGTTTATTCCTTCGCGCTGATTGTTTTCACTTACTTGGGAGCCACTTTTTTCGGTTCCTGGATGTATCGCCGGGATCTTCGGAAGCGGCGCCGCAGTTCCACGGGGGATTTGATTTCCGCGCTGGCGATCACAGTTCTTCTGCCCGTACTGGCCAACAATCCGCAATTTGTAACGACAGATTGGCGGGTGGCTTCAAATGATGTTATCAGCGCGATCATTCTGTTGGGCAGCATCTGTCCGTTTTGCGCTTTGCTGGGTTATCTGACGCCGGGTCTGATTGACGAACATGCGGCCGGCCATCCGACCGCTGCCGGCCAAGCCTATGCGATTAATGTTTTGGGATGCATACTGGGGCCGCTGTTCGCCTGTTATGTTCTATTGCCGCATTTGAGCGAACGTTACGCATTGGTCCTGCTCAGCTTGCCGTTCTTCATTTTTTGGTTCTTTTTCCCCCAATCCCAATTCCAATGGCAGCGTTGGGGATTGGGGCTGGCCATCGGGGTTGCCCTGGTTTGGTCTTTATTGGGCGCCGAAGATTTTGAAGGCATGCTGTTCAGAACCGGGAAGGACACCGCCGTGCGGCGGGATTATACCGCCTCGGTGATTTCCTTCCAAAACGGATCGAGGAAAAACCTTTTGGTCAATGGTGTTGGCATGACCGTATTGACCCCCATCACCAAATTCATGGTTCATTTGCCGCTGGCTGCGCATGAAGGAAAACCTGAGTCGGCCCTGGTTATTTGTTTCGGCATGGGGACGACTTATCGTTCGGCTTTGAGCTGGGATATTGACACGACGACGGTGGAACTGGTGCCGAGTGTGATAAAGGCTTTTGGATTTTACCACGCGGATGCGGCGCGTGTGCTCAATAATCCCAACGGACATATCGTCATCGATGATGGCAGACGCTATCTCAAGCGCACCGCGAAAAAATTCGATGTGATTGTGATCGACCCGCCGCCGCCGGTGGAAGCGGCGGGTTCCAGTCTTCTCTATTCCACGGAATTTTACACCTTGGTCAAACAGCACTTGAAACCCGGGGGCATCGTTCAAGTCTGGTTCCCCGGCGGAGAACGAGTGATGGAGCAGGCGGTAATTCGCTCCACTCAGGAATCATTTCCGTATGTGCGTGGCTTCTCATCGATCTCCGGGTTCGGAATACATTTGTTGGCTTCCATGGATCCCATCAAAATTCCCCCCCCCGGACAACTGGCGGGGTGCATGCCGGCCGCCGCAAAGAAAGACCTCTTGGAATGGAGTCCTTCCCCCAATTTGCCCGGCTATCTGGGGCTGGTGGTGTTGCAAGGAATTCCCCTCAAAAGTGCCCTCAACCTCAACCCGGAAATTGAAATCACGGATGACCGTCCTTTCAACGAATATTTTCTGCTGCGGCGGCTGGGTCTGTCCTGGCGTTGATTCGCGCTGACCATGGATACGCGACCAAAATTTTCCCCCCGAAGCGATTTGCGCCACCTGCGACTGGCCATTGACCTGGCGCGGCGTGGCTGCGGCCTGACGTCACCGAACCCGATGGTGGGCGCGTTGCTGGTGAAAGGCGGCAAAACCATCGGACGCGGCTGGCACCGGCGCGCAGGCGGACCGCATGCGGAAATCGAGGCGCTCCGGGATGCGCAAAAACACGGTCATAATCCGCATGGCGCGACGCTTTACGTGACGCTCGAACCCTGTTGCACGCACGGCCGCACACCACCCTGCACCGACGCCATCATCACCGCCGGCATCAAACGTGTCGTCATCGGCACAGTTGATCCGAACCCGAAACATTCCGGGTGGGCTTTCAAAATCTTGCGGCGGGCAGGGATTATGATTGATGTGTTTGGAGTTCCGCGTTCACGCGGCAAAGACAACACTTCCCACCCGAGCCGCCTGAAGGCGGGACTCCAAACAAAACTGGCCGATGAATGTGCGCGGTTGAACGAAGCGTTCAACCACTGGATTGTCCATCACACGCCGTTTGTCACGGTAAAGGCCGCGATGACGCTCGACGGCAAAATCGCCACGGCCGGCGGCGAATCGAAATGGATCACAGGTGAAAAGGCGCGGGCGCACGGCATGAAATTGCGCCAGGGCGGCGATGCGATTCTGGTGGGCATCAATACGATTCTGGCGGACGATCCGAGCCTGACGGTGCGGACGAAGATGGAAGATGGAAGATGGAAGATGGCAAAGCCGATTCGTCGCATCGTTCTGGACTCAATGGCGCGAACACCGTTGAAGGCGAAAGTCGTGTGCGATAAACATGCGGCCCTGACAACCGTTGTGGTCGGCAAAAGCGCGCCGAAGCAGCGCGTGGCGGCGCTGGCCAAACGAGTGAATGTATTGATTGCGCCGCTGGCCCAATCGGCAATCGGCAATCGGCAATCGGCAATTAACCTGCGCTGGCTGCTGAAAAAACTCGGCGCGGAAAACGTCACGAGTCTGCTGGTCGAAGGCGGCGGCGAGGTGAACGCGTCGTTCCTGCTCGGTGGCCTGGCCCGGCGGGTGGCATTTTTCTACGCGCCGAAAATCCTGGGCGGGCGCGATTCGCGAAAAGCCGTCGCGGGCGAAGGGGCCCGGAGCTTGGCGGAGGTGGTTCAGCTTCGCGACGTGGAATGGAAGCGGCTTGGCCCGGATTTGCTGCTAACGGCGCGGGTAAAGTAGGACAGGCTTCCAGCCTGTCTCCATTTTCAGACAATCAGGACAGACTGCATGTTTTGCTCTCCGTCAAACGTTCTGGCGTGTTGCGCAAAAAAATCCTAAATTTTGGAGTCAGGCGGGACGCCTGACCTACTTTATGTTTACTGGCATCGTCGAAGAAGCGGGAACCATCAAGCGCATCAAGCCGGCGGCAAAAGCCATCGCATTGACGGTGCGTACCGCCGTGACCGGTAGCGGCTTGAAGCTGGGCGGCAGCCTGGCGGTGAACGGCTGTTGTCTGACGGCGGTGAAGGTGACCACGCGCGGGAAATTCAAGCTCGCCCGGTTTGATCTGCTCCAGGAAACATGGCGGCGCACCAATCTGCAATTCGCCAAACCCGGTTCGCTGGTGAATCTGGAGCGGCCGTTGCGCGCGGATGGCGAGTTCGGCGGACATTTTGTGACCGGCCACATTGACGGCGTCGGCAAAATCATCCGCTGGGAACGCGCGGGGCAGGATCACGTGCTGGACATCGCCGCCCCGCCGGAGGTGATGCGGTACATCGTATTCAAGGGCTCGGTGGCGGTGGACGGCATCAGCCTCACGGTCGCCAGCGCGCGGAAACAAAGTTTCCGCATCTGGATCATCCCGCACACCTACGAAATCACAGCCCTGCGGGAGCGCAAGGTCGGAGACGCGGTGAACCTGGAGGCCGATCTGCTGGGCAAATACGCGGAAAAATTTCTGGCCGCGCGCGGCAAGCATTGACAAAACAGATGGGGGTACCTTGGTTCCGCAATCGGAACGCCGGATTCTTCCGGCAGTAACATGAATCATTCGCCAGTCTGCCGGATAAATCCGGCGTTCCGCGCATCGCGGTTTGTTGGCAGCTTCCGGTGGTTTAAGCCTGGCTGAAACAAGCTGAAGCTTGAACTCCGGTTGGAATTATTCCGCGTCCACGGCTTTGAGATTTGCCGGCGCGTGGACTTCCTGCCATTCGCCGGGGCCGCCGGCTTCGGCCTCGTCGCGAATGATTTTGCCGCGCGTGCCGAACGATTGCACGGCGTCAATCAACCGCGCGTCCACGGAATCGCGGTGCCGCGAACAGCCGGCGTGCGCCACCACGTTCGAAAAGGCGGCCGGCGCGGATTCAATCGTCACGCTGATCTGCGGCGCGACCGTTAGGTTGGTCGCGAACGTCGGCGCGCTTTCGCCGCTGCCAAAATCTTCGGCGACGACGGCGCGGCCATTGAGTTTGCCATCCCGGTTCATGTCCGCGACATTGTCCTTTTGAAAAACGTGGTCGGTCGCCTTGAATTCGCCGGCGAAATGCGGACTCGAATCCGGCCCCGCGATGAAATAATTTCCGATGGCGTCCAGAAAATGATCCGTTGCCGAATGTCCGCCGACGAGGCCGCAGACGCCCCAGTTATAGACGACGTTGTTGATGTATTGGATGCGGCCCTTGGCCTTGGGATTGCGGCTTTGGTTGTTGATCCAGAGATTGTGGCTGTAGGTGATGTTCGTCACGGAATCGGTGAGCGAGCCGAAGCGCTGCGGGTCAACGCCCTCGCCAATGATGCAGTTCTGAAACGTGATGTCGTGGCTGCCGCGCGTGAGGCCGAGACAATCCCAGCGGCCCCATTCGATGCTGCAATGGTCAAAAATCATGTTGCTGTCGCCGGAAAGATTGACGGAACATTTCCCCTTGTCGCCGGCGATGCCTTCGCGGAAGCGCAGGTAGCGGACGATGATGTTGCTGCGTCCGCTGAAAGCAACCGAGCGTCCGTAAAGCAGGACGCCGTCGCCGGTCGCGGTTTGTCCGGCGAGCGTGAGGCGGCTGCTGACGGCGACGTTTGATTTCAAGCGGATGATGCCGCCGACATCAAAAACGACGAGGCGGTTGGGCTGGCTCACGGCGTCGCGAAAAGAACCCGGGCCGGAGTCGTCCAGGTTTGTGACGTGATAAACCTCGCCGCTGCGGCCGCCGCTGGCAAATTGCCCGAAACCTTCCGCACCCGAAAAGGCCAATGATTTCCCGGCCGCCGGCACGGCTTGCAAAAATGAAAGGAACAGCAGCGCGATCAAACAGGCTGGTTTCATAAGGTGATGGACGGAATCCCGCCGGGAACAGTTACAGATTTGCCAGGCCAATCAGTGATATTCCGGCAACATTTTCACGGCGTACCCGAAAATCATTGCGGCCAAAGTAAGACAAGCGCGTTGGAGTTCAAGCTTCAGCTTGCACCGCTGCCGGAACGGAATGGATTAACCACGGATGGACACGAATAAACACGGATTTAACCACGAAATACACCAAACACACGAAACTTCGGAGGGGCGAGTTCCACGAGCCCCCAACTTCCCTGCTTTTTAATTTTTCGTGTGCTTCGTGTATTTCGTGGTTAAAAATCAGTAAACCAGCACCAGCACCGCCGCGTCCTGCGCCGACTTGACGACATCCTCAAACTTCCGGTCAGCCGTGACTGGTTCTTTGAGTTTGGCCGAAATCGCCGGCACGGATTCGAGGAAGCTCAACAGAAAACTGCTCTTCACCGCGTAATTCACGTTCTCCGGCATCGCCCCGCTCACGGCCAGCGCTGCGAACGCATCCAGTTTGGCCGATACCACGCCGACCACATTGCCGTGTTCATCTACCAGCGCGCCGCCCGAATTGCCCGGCTGCACCGGCACACTCATCTGGAAATAACGCGGGTCATCCTTGATGCCGGACAATGACGCAATTTCACCTTTGGATAACTTGGGTGAAAAGCCTTGCAAACTGGGGTCAGGGAAACCGACTGTTGCCACCGTCCCTCCCAAATGCGCCGTGCGACTAGCCGCAATTGGGAGTGATGAAAATTTCCCTTCCGTTTTCAACAACGCCAAATCATTGGCTGCATCTACCGTCACCACTTTGGCGTCAAAAGTTCCGGCATTTGTGACCACCCGAACCTTTTTGGCATTTTTAACCACATGATTGTTCGTGACCAAATAACCATCGTCGGTGATTAAAAAACCTGAACCCGTTGCGTTCAAGTCGTGGCTTTCTGGCAACGAAGCAATGATGTCTTTGCTGGGTATGTTTGGTATTCCGGCGGAAGCCAATATATCAAAGGGCTTTTCCCCCTTTAAAACAGACTCAGGAATTTCATCACGACTACATGGACGCCCCGCGTCATATTCTCGAATTGTCCGATCATCACCGTTTTTGTTTATGTAGCTATAATTGCCGGTCAATCTGGCCGTAAAATTGATTGCGTCTGTGTCGCCAATGGTTCCAGGAAGATTTTTGACATGAACTGCAAAATAAGAACGCGAATCCGGTGTCGCGTCGAGAATTACTCCATCATCTAAGACTTGAATTACTTTTGCCTTTGGAAACGTTGTCCAACCGGATTGGGATTTTCGTGTGTCATAAACGACTCCATTTATTTCCCGAAAAGCTCCAGATGCAATGGCTCTTTCCAATTCTTGTGCAGCGATGCGCGCACTCTTATCGTTCGCGGCATTGCGGGATTCCCCATTTATATCCCAAGAATCAAGAAAGTTTGTGGGAACATCACCTACCTTTGCGGCACTAACTATACTGGGCGAGACAATAACGATTTTCCCGCTGTCCCCGACATATACATTGCTGATATTGGTATACTGCCTGCCGTTTATTTCTACGGAAGTAATTCTGTCTCCGGCATAGGCAGACCATCCCACCACAATGGCCAAAGCCATTCCGTATAGGATTTTCATGTAAATAATTTAGAGATTAACGCCCAAGTAGTCCACCTTAAACTGATTTTGGCAGCGGCAGTTTTCCCCCGACCGCTGGAGTGCGCCCGTCCCCGGGCGCAGCAACGTGGCAAACCAGGCCGGCATCGGTTTGGCCAAAGCGCGCCGCCGTTCATGCATTGCTGTGGCCGGGGACGGCCACACTCCGCTTTCGTTCGTCCCATCGGGACAACCTGAAAATAGCCCGGCGTTTCAACGCCGGGTCATCGTCGGCATCGGCATAAGTCCCGCCGGGACGGCTGAATTTCATTTCCACAAATACCGCCCGTCGTATTCGATGCGGTGTTTTTTCAACAGCGCCAGAAATTCCTCCTGAAACGTCATTTTGCGGTGATGCGCCTCCTGTCCCTTGATGTAGGCGATGGTTTTGTCCAGTTGCGACACGCTCACGCTGAACGCGCCGTATTCCTCCTGCCATGCAAACCCGCGTTGTTCGGGAAAGGTTTCGTGAATCCATTTGGACGAGCCGCCCTTGATCAATTGCAATGCCTTGGCAATTGCCATTGTGGCGGGCAGCGAAAGCAAAATATGGACGTGATCTTCCACGCCACCAATTTCGATGGCCTTCATTTTATTTTGCCGGGCGATGCCGCCGAGAAACGGCCAGAGCCGTTCGCGCAGTTCCGGCGTGATGAGGCGGCGACGTTCCTTGGTGCTGAAGAAGCAATGGAAATAGGAACTGATGTAGGACATGGCGTTCATTCAGCCGTCCCTGCGGGACTTTGGCAATTCCAAATTATTCCCGGCGTTGAAACGCCGGGCTATTATCAGATGTTCCTTCGGAACTGCCAAACGCCCTTGCCCCGTGTGAGATGATAAACCGGCTCTTGCTGCGAATATGGAGACAGGCGGGAGTAGGACAAGCTCGTTGGAGTTCAAGCTTTAGCTTGTCTGGAGGTGTGGCGGCTAAAACAAGCTGAAGTTTGAACTCCAACTCAGTGATACTCCTGCAACGTCTGCACGCCGTAACCGCTCTTTTTTAACGCGGCGATGCCGCGGGCGGCGGCCTTGGCGCCGCTCAACGTCGTCATGATCGGCGTGCCGGTATAGACGGCGGTGGTGCGGATTTTTACCTCGTCGGCACGCGGCGACTCGCCGGCGGGCGTGTTGATGACCAGATGGATCTCCTTGTTTTTGAGCAGGTCAATCGCATTCGGCCGGCCTTCGGCGAGTTTGAAAACGCGCTGGACGTTCAGCCCCGCCTTTTCCAGAACGGCCGCCGTGCCATCGGTGGCGGCCAGCTCGAAGCCCAAATCGGTAAATAGTTTCGCCACCGCCGCGACCTCTTTTTTGTGCGCGTCGCTGACGCTGATGAAAACTTTCCCGCCGAGCGGCAGCGGCGAGCCGGCGGCCATTTGCGATTTCGCGTAGGCGATGCCGCGGTCCGCGTCGAGGCCCATGACCTCGCCGGTCGAGCGCATTTCCGGCGAGAGCAAAATGTCCTGCCCGTGAAAGCGGTTGAAGGGAAACACGGATTCCTTCACCGCCCAATACTTCGGCCAGATTTCCTTCGTGAAGCCGAGTTCCTTCAAGGTTTTTCCGGCCATGACCTTGGCGGCGAGTTTGGCCAGCGGAAAACCAATCGCCTTGCTCACGAACGGCACGGTACGCGACGCGCGCGGGTTGACTTCGAGCACATAGACCTTTTCGCCCTTCACCGCGTATTGCACGTTCATCAAGCCGATGACCTTCAACTCGCGCGCCATCGCGTGCGTGTAGCCGCGGATTATCTCGATGACCTTCTTGGAAAGTGTGTGCGGAGGCAAAACCATCGCGGCGTCACCGGAATGGACGCCGGCAAATTCGATGTGCTCCAGCAACGCGCCAATGACGATGTGGCCATCATCGGGGTTTTTGAACTGGCCGACGTCCGCGATGCAATCCACGTCCACTTCGGTCGCGTCCTCCAGAAATTTGTCCACGAGCACCGGGCGTTCCGGCGACGCCTCGACCGCAAAACGCATGTAATGCTGAAGCTCGGCGTCGGAATAAACAATCTGCATCGCGCGTCCGCCCAGGACGAAGGACGGGCGGACGAGGATTGGATAATCCAGTTTTTTCGCCACCGCGAGGGCCTCGATTTCGTTCGTCGCAATGCCGTTGGGCGGCTGCGGAATTTTCAACTTGTCGAGCATCGCGGCAAAGAGTTTGCGGTCCTCGGCAATCTCGATGCTTTGCGGCGAGGTGCCGATGATGTTGACGCCGTTTTTCTGGAGGCCGAGCGCCAGGTTCAGCGGCGTCTGCCCGCCGAATTGCGCAATCGCCCCCCAACAGCCTTCCCGCTCGTAAATGTGCAGCACGTCTTCGAGCGTGAGCGGCTCGAAGAAAAGCTTGTCGCTGGTGTCGTAATCGGTGGAGACGGTTTCGGGATTGGAATTGACCATGATGGTTTCAAAACCGTCTTCCTTGAGCGCGAACGCGGCATGGACACAGCAATAATCAAATTCAATCCCTTGGCCGATGCGATTGGGCCCGCCGCCGAGAATCATGACCTTCTTCTTCGCCGTTTTTTTGACCTCGTCATCGCCGCGGTCGTAGGTGGAATAATAATACGGGGTGTAAGCCTCGAACTCGGCGGCGCAGGTGTCCACGAGCCGGTAGCTGGGCACGAGGCCGAGTTTTTTCCGCAACGCGCGGATTTTGTCCTCGGTCGAGCCGGTCAAATGCGCGATTTGCCGGTCGGAAAAACCGAGCGACTTGGCTTGGGCGAGTTTTTCAGCGCTGAGCGGTGGCATTGGCGCAACAGTAGGCCGGAAATTTTTCCGCGTGTCCAGCGGGGAGTGCGCACGCCGACGAATTCGGGCGCATCTTGACAGCGCCCCCGAACGCGATCGGATGGGAGCGCGGCATACGCCCGACGAATTCCTAATTCCTAAATCCTAATGACCAAAGAATTCCCAATGACCAATTCAGAGTGTCAGGACGCAAAAATTGTTTCGTCATTCGGGCTTCGCCATTCTTTAGGCATTATGGTTTAGTGATTCGTCATTGTATGGAAGAATCGCCTGTTGTGAGGCAAACCCGCCCCCCAATTTTAATCGAATACATACACTGGCCCGTTCAAATCCGCTTGCTGACGGCGCGGCTTTGCGTTACGAAAACGGCGATGAAACCAATCGGGCGAGCGCTGTTGTGGCTGACGTTGTTCGCCCCGATCTTCGTCTCCGCGCAAATTGATCCGGTCAAGCGCGACCTGATCCAGCTCGGCTACAATCAGGCATTCGAGGGCCACGCGCCGTTCGCCGGCTACGCGTTCTACTATCACAACCAGCCGGATTTCCTGCGCACGAACCTGACGCTCCGGCTGGCGGTGGCGCCGGTGTATCTCGATTCCGAGTTCGGCTTTGTCCAGGGGCTGGGGCCGAACACGGACTTCGCCATCGGCCTGGCGGGCGGGGGCTTCGCCGACAGCTACAACGAAATCCACGGCGGCACGTACTATTCCAGCCAATCCTTTGAAGGCAGCGGCGGCGAAATTTCGGCGAGCGTTTATCATTTGTTCAATCCCGGCGACCTGATTCCGCTGAACCTCGTCCTGCGCGGCACGGCGCATTATTCCACCTTCGATAGCGGGAATAATACGGCCACCAACTTCACACTGCCGGGGGAACGCGGAACATTCAGCGTGCGCACCGGTTTGCGCTGGGGCGGCATCGAGCCGACGCTGTTCCCGGCGCTCGCCATGGAATTGTCCGTCTGGTATGAAGGACAACTCCGCACCAGTTACGGGCCGTATGGAATCAACGGCAGTTGCCAGACCGAGGAACAATCGCATTTATTTTGGACGGAAGCCGCGTTGTCCTACACGCTGCCCAAGAGCCAGCAGAATTTTTACGTGCGCCTGATGGCCGGCACCAGCGTTGACGCTGACCGTTTCAGCGCCTACCGGCTCGGCGGGTATCTGCCACTCGTGTCGGAATTCCCGCTGTCGCTGCCCGGTTATTATTTTCAGGAAATCAGCGCCCGCCAGTTTGTGTTGTTCAACGCGAACTACCTTTTGCCGCTCGACCACAGCCAGCGGTGGAATTTCGACATGAACGCATCCACCGCCGTCGTGGATTATCTGCCCGGCACGGGGCAGCCCGGCAACTCGCTCACCGGCGTGGGCGGCGGCATTTTCTATCGCGCGCCGTCCGACCGTTTGAAAATCATGTTCGACTACGCCTATGGCGTGGATGCCATGCGGTCGCATGGGCGCGGCGCCAACAGCGTCGGCATCCTCCTGCAATGGGATTTGGGGCCGGCGCATCGTGAAGGATTTACCCCGGCGCATCCGGACCGCTGGCGCGGCTGGCAATGGATTTTTCCCGACTGAAAACGAACAGGCGCGTTTCCGTGTGCTTCTGTATTTTCGCGACCGGGATTCGATTCAACTTGCGCCAACCGCCGTTACTTGGTTTATTATAAGGACGGGCGCGCATATGGTGGAATTGGCAGACACGCTACTTTGAGGTGGTAGTGCCGAAAGGTGTGCAGGTTCAAGTCCTGCTATGCGCACCAATCTTTTTAAGGTGTTTTTGAGATAATGCTTGTGTTTCTGACAGTTTTCTGACAAAATCGCGGGCATGAAAAAACCTGAAGAATTTCCCCTCACGGTCAAGATGGGAAGTGTCTCCGCCAGGATTTACCGCACTCCCACCAGCAACGGATACGATTCTTTCACTTTAGTTTATTGGCAGGATAAGACCCGAAAACGCGAGGTTTTTGGCAATCTGGCCGAAGCCAAGAAGCGCGGCGGCGAGGTCGTCGGGGCGCTCGCCAAAGGGGAAATTGGAGCGGTAAACATCTCTGCTCAGGATGTCACGGCTTTCTTGCGGGCGGTCGCCCTACTCCAGCCAACGGGTGTCAGCCTGGAATCGGCCTGCCGGGAGTACGCGGAAGCGTTCAAGGTGCTCGGTGGCGTGTCGGTGCTCCAAGCGGCACGGGAATACGCCAAGCGCCATAAGGGGGAAGTAACGGGCAAGACGGTCCAGCAGGTCGTGGACGAGTTCATGGCGGCGAAGCGTGAGGGACGGGCCACACGCATCCGGGGCAGCGGCCGGGTTGTCAGCGAGCGGTATCTGGATGATTTGGAGCGGAAGCTCAAGGCGCTTGCCGGGCGGTTTCATTGTCTGATTGGCGCGGTGACGAGCCGAGACATCAATGATTTCATTCACGGTCTGGATGTGGAAGGACGGACCAAAAACAATTACCGTCAGGCTATCAACGTGCTGTTTGAGTATGCGCGGAAGCAGAAATACCTGCCACGTGATCACGCGGTTATGGACGAGGTGGAAGAGGCGGCGGAAGCGGATTTTGAAATCGAGATTTTCACGCCAGACGAGGTCGAGAAGCTTTTGAAACACGCGCCCGACAATTTGTTGCCGGTGCTGGCGATTGGGGCATTCGCGGGGCTGCGGACTTCGGAGATAGAAAGGCTGGATTGGCAGGACGTGAAGTTTGATGCCGGGTGCGTGGTGGTTCAAAAAGGCAAGGTGAGAACGAAGCGCGGACGAGCGCGGCGGATTGTTCCGATGTTGCCGAATCTCAAGGCGTGGCTGAAAAAGGTGGCAAAGGAGTCGGGCCCGGTTTGGTCGCAATCGACGCCCTACTTGTTTGAGTTGCAAGCAAGGGTGGCTGAGGATTCAAAAGTGCCATGGAAGCACAATGCGTTGCGGCACTCATTCATTTCGTATCGGGTGGCGACGATCAAGAACGTTGACCAGGTAGCGCTGGAAGCGGGCAACTCGCCGGAAATGATTTTCCAGCATTACCGCGAATTGGTGACGGCGGAAGCGGCAAAAAAATGGTTCTCGGTCACGCCGAAGGCGACGCGCATCAAATAACAGGAGGCAGAGCCCAGAAGTCGGAAATCGAATCCGGCAAACGTGGTAGCGATGCCGAATGTAGCGGCAGTGCAGGACCGCCTACCGCAAATTTCTTTCCCTGCAACAGCACCTCCCTTTGTGTTATAAACCAATGACAGAGATAATATTTTCTGTCTGATCCGCATCTCCCCGCGCCGGATCATTAACCTCAAACCAACCTCCAAGCCCCGGCCTTAACCGTCGGGGCTTTTGCATTCGAGAAAGGAGTAACGATTTGATCCACCAACATTTAACCCTCCTGGCCTTTTCAACCAACCTTAACCCCATTATCTGTATCGCTGGCGCAGGCATTGCCGGACTGGCCGTGTTGATTTACGCCAACCGTCACCAATTAGCCGCCATCAGCCCCGAGCCTGAATTGCCTGCAGCGCAGTTCACCTCCGAAAACATCACCCAGCGTTTCACCTCAGCCATCCCGGAGATCACCCGGGAATTAAACCTCGAAGTGGCCACCAGCAAACAAATCGAATCCTTCGGCTGCTCCGACAATCTGCGCCTGTTGTTTGGCTTGATTGATTTGGGCACGAACATCGCGCAAATCAGCGCCCCGGTCTCGTATCGGTTTCACGTCCGTTTGCACGACCCGTGGAAGCTGGAGATCCGACAAGACACCGTCATCGTCCATGCGCCTGCGTTACGCGCCAGCATCCCCCCGGCCATCCACACCGAGCAGATGGAACGTTTGGCTCAACGCGGCTGGGCACGCGGATCACCGGCGGCAATGTTAAACGAATTGGAACGACAGATAACGCCAACCCTCTGCCAATTCGCCGCCGACCCCAGACGCTTGAACCTCATTCGGGACACGTGCCGCAAATCCGTGGCGGAATTCGTCCGGCTCTGGCTGGAACGCGAACACCAATGGGGTCACAAGCGCTTCACCAAAATACAAGTCCAGTTCGCCGATGAACCGGCGCTGCCGCTGGCACCCACACTGAAATTGTTGTCGTAAACATTGCCTGCGCTGTCCCGATCCAGACAACGCCGGCGCCTCTCTAAAACCGGATCTCAAACGAAAGGAACACCATGTCTCTTACCCTTGAAGCAAATTACAGCAAGAAAATCGGTCTGCCCGGCTATTCCAGCCACCAATATTCGCTCACCCTCAAAACCGAGGTGAACAACATCAACCAAGTCGAGGCGGAAAGCTCCCGGCTGCATCAGACCCTGCAAACCGCGGTGGACCGGGAACTCCAGAAAGTTGGATTCCTGCCCTCCGGCACGAACGGCAATCGTGGTCACACCCAGCCCAACGGCAACGGTAATCAACCGAATGGGAACGGTCGCAGTGAGACCTGGGCGTGTTCAGAAAAACAGCGTGATTTGATCATCAAGATCACCGACGAGCACAAGCTCGACAAAAGCAAGGTCGAACAACTGGCCCAGGATCGCTTCGGCAAAACCGTCAAGGCGCTCAACAAACTGGAAGCCAGCGGCCTGATCGAGGAACTGCTCGAACAGACCGGCCAGAGCAAACCACGCAATGCCCGGTTTGGCCAGAAAGCTGGTGCGCGATGATTGCCCTGGCTCAACCTCCACCAGTCGTTGCTCCACCCAAAATCAACCGTGTGGCCGAACTGCAAAAGTCCGTCTCCGCATCCAGGTTGAACTGCTGGCTGACGTGCCGGCTCCAGTTCTACTTCCGCTACGTCCTCAAGATCACCAAGCCCAAGACGGCCGCCCTGCACTTCGGCAGTGTGGTGCATCTGGTGTTGCAGCAATGGAACATGGCCCGGTGGCGCCGGCAGCCCTTCGAGATCGCCAAGCTCAAGCAGGTGTTCGAGACGGGCTGGTTGGATCAAGGCAGTGTGATTGACTGGGATGGCGAAGAACCCGAACAGAAGAACACGGCCTGGCTGGTGTTGGAGAAATACTTCACCGACACCCCGATCAAGGCCAATGAGATGCCCGAAGCGGTGGAAGTGCCGGTCGAGGCTGACCTGTCGAAACACGGCCTGCCCGTCCTGATTGGCGTGCTGGATCTGGTTCGGGCCGGTGGGCGCATCGTGGATTTCAAATCCACGGGCAAGACACCGGACAACGAGATGGCCCTGCATCAAAACGGGGTGCAACTGGACTGCTACTCGGTGCTGTACCGGGAGGCGACCGGCAAACGCGAGTCGGGCCGGGAACTGCATCATCTGGTGAAAACCAAAACGCCCAAGGTCATCATCACGCAGGCAGAGCCGATGACGGCGAACCAGCAGACAAGGTTGTTCCGCATCATGGATTCGTATGTTGAAGGTCTGGCGAGGGAGGATTTTGTGCCTTCACCGGGGATGCAATGTGCCGGTTGCGAGTTCATCAATGAATGCCGGAAGTGGGATGGAGGCAGTCATGCCTGAAGGGTGCTGCAACCGTCTCATCGTACTGGGCGGACGGCGCACGTTGCGCACATTCCAGAACAGCGATTGGCTGGCGGCCATTCGTGGCCGTCACGCTGAACCGCTGGAGTTCGCTCCCACCCGCTTCGCCTGCCAGTTCGAAACCCCGGAAAATCCACTCCCAGCGTTGCGCAGATTATCCCGGTCCCATCCCGGGCTGATCTTCCTGCTCGATTACGAAACGGATGGTTTGAAAGGGCTGGCCAAGTCGAAAGCCGGCCGGCTGGTCCATCACCAGATCCGTTACTAAACCAACCTCAACCACCGGCCGGCCGCAGACCTTCTGTGTCCGGCCTTTTTCTTTCCATGAAATCAAAATATCTGCCCCATGAGTTCAAGGTGGTCTGTGTCCGCGAATGCGTGGCCACCGAACTGATCGAAAGCCCGGAGCAGGCCGTCAAATACTGGCGGGAGAATATCCCGCAGGCACCGTGGTTTGACCCGATGAAGGAGGCGTTCGTGGTGCTGGTACTCAATACCCGCAAGTGCATCCTGGGACATAATCTGGTAGCGCTGGGAAGCCTGGATACCTGTCCCGTGACGCCTCTGCATGTGTTCCGGCCAGCTATAGCGCTTTCGGCGGCTGGATTGATTCTTGCTCACAATCACCCCTCCGGAAATCCAGAGCCTTCGGACGCGGACATCAAGGTGACGCGCGATCTCATCCGGGCGGGCCAACTGCTCAAGATCGAGATCACCGACCACGTCATCATCGGCGGCCAGGACCGACATGCATCACTTCGCAGTCTTGGCCACTTCTATTAAGCGGCAATCCAGTCATCGTTTTGCAAGTTGAGCAATCAGGTAGCCCAACGCGATAAGGCCCTGTCCCAAACTGCCATCATAAGATGCCGGAGTGTAATCGGGAGAGGGACAGTCTCCCATCAGCCAGCCGTGTACAAACCACTTCATGGGGTAATTATGAGGCGCTGACGCTTGAGTCTGGGCAGGAGGCGCGTTTGTGCTTTGGGCAGAGGCGTTCTGTACGGGTGCTGGTTTTACAGACGAACAGCCGACACAAAAAACCAAACACCCTACCGCAGCCAACACAGAGGCAATAAGTCTTTTCATGTGCTCGATGCCTGCCAATGAAACACCGGCGCTACCACTTTGATTCCGTTAACACCAAAACCACTCAACCAAAAGGAAAAACATCATGCAAACACTCGCAGAACCAATACTTGAAAATATCACGCTGTATTACCGGGAAGGCACCAGCGACAAGGTGTATCAATGCGCCATCGAACCGGCGGGCGAACGCTTTGTCGTCAATTTCGCCTACGGTCGCCGGGGTTCCACCCTCAACACCGGCACCAAGACCAACGTGCCCGTCGAATATGACAACGCCAAACGCATCTTCGACAAGCTCGTGAAGGAAAAGACCGCCAAGGGCTATACGCAGGGTGAAGACGGCACGCCGTATCAAACGCCGGACACCGCTGAACGATTCACCGGCATCCTCCCGCAACTGCTCAATCCGATTGATGAAGTGGAGGCGTTACGGTTGCTGAATAGCCCGGCTCATGTCATGCAACAGAAGTTCAATGGCCGGCGTATGTTGATCCGCAAAGAGGATGCAGCCATTCACGGCATCAACAAAAAGGGTTTGCTCATCGGTCTGCCTGAAACCGTGTTCCATGACATACACCAACTGCCCGGCAATTTCATCCTCGACGGTGAATGCATCGGTGATGTGTTTCATGCCTTCGACCTGCTCATGGTCAACAATGAAGATCTGCGGTCACATCCCTACCGTGAACGGCTGACGGCGTTGATGAACCTGCTGGCCAGTGCACAGCATCGGTTCATCAAATATGCGACCACGGCGTTCACCACGAACGAAAAGACCCGGTTGCATCAACAGTTGCAGCGCCAAAAGCAGGAAGGAGTCGTGTTCAAACGCTTGGATGCGCCCTACACGCCGGATCGTCCGAACAGCGGCGGGCCACAGTTGAAGCACAAGTTCTACGCCACGGTTTCCTGTGTCGTGGCCAAGATCAATGTGCAGCGGAGTGTGGAAGTGCGGTTGCTGGGCCAGGACGGATGGATTCCGTGTGGCAATGTCACCATTCCGGCCAATCACAATATCCCGAAGGTGGGTCAGGTGATCGAGGTGCGTTATCTCTACGCCCACCGGGAGAGCAACGCCCTGTATCAGCCCATCTACGAAGGACCGCGTTCCGACGTGGACCCGGAGGAATGTCTGCTCACCCAAATCAAATACAAACCGGAGGACGAAAACTAAAACCTGTCTCCCATGGGAGACACCCCTGCCGCCAGTCATCTTGTAACGGTGACTGGCGGCGTCATTTCAACCATCAACCAAAGGAATAACATGAACGAAATCACATTGCCCGTCAGCGACCTCAAAAGCGCCCTGCCGGGTTTCAGTAAAATCATCGGCCGACGCTCGACGTTGCCGGTGCTTGAACACATCCGGCTCACCCGGGACAACAACGGCGGCGTGAGTTTGCAGGCCACCGATCTCGATGCCCACGCCATTTATCACGTTCCCGGAGCCCAGCCGGGAACGCCTCTGGATGTACTCGTCCCGTTTGAACCTTTAACCAAGCTGGTCAAGGGACTTGGGCACCAGGAAGTCGTCAGCTTCGTCCCGGAGGACAAAAAGCACCTCAAAATCAAATATCCCCTCGGCGGCAGTCTCATGGAACAAAAGCTGGACACGCTCGCCGCCGATGAGTTTCCGCCCCTGCCCAAGGTAACCAAACCCGGCGTCCAACTGGGGCCGGAGTTTGGTGTGGCCATCAAGCAGGCATTCCAGTGTTGCAGCGAGGATCCATCCCGCTACGTGTTGCGAGGCGCTTGTTTGGATGTGGCTGACAAAAAGTTGCATTACATCGTCGCCACCAATGGCCGGGCGTTGTACTCAGCCAACTCGTTTGTCTTCGACCTCCAGAAGTCGGTCATCATCCCCGAATCCAAGTTCCTGGACTGGACGGATCTGATGGATGAGGGCTGCAAGCTGGCGGTGGAGCCGCCCACCAAGGGTTCGAGCCAGGGTTACATCCAACTGGCCTCCGACCGCTGGACGTACATCACCCGGGAGATCGATGGCCAGTATCCGAACTGGAAACAGGCCGTGCCGGTGATGGCCAGTCCCAAAACGGTCATCAAACTGCCATCGCAGGCGGTCAAACAGTTGCTGGAGGTGCTGCCGCACCTGCCGGGCAATGAAGACCTAAACCGCGTCGTCCGGCTCAAATTCGAGTTCGGCCAATTGAAGGTGGAAGGTCATGCTTCTGCCGGTGACTGGACAGGGGTGTTCATCCAGGATGCCGCGATCACTGGCAAACCGGTGACCATCGGTCTCAACCGTGAATACCTGATCGCCGCCCTCAAGTTCAACCTTAACGAAATCCAGATTGAAGATGCGTTGTTGCCATTGGTCTGCATCAACGCCGGCAAACGCATGGTCATCATGCCGGTCAATTTGAACCCCACGACTGCGCCCCAGCCCAAACCTGTCCCCCAAACCTCATCAACCCCAACCACCAAACCGCCGGAATCCAATCCGGCGGTAGAAAGGAAAACAACCATGCCCGCCATCAACACACCCGCCAAACCGCCCGAAGCCAACGGCTCTGGCTCCAAGGACGCGCTCACCCAGATCGAGAGTGTCAAAACCTGCCTCCGCGAGGCCATCGGCGGTCTCAACAGCCTGACCGGCCTGTTCAAGCAGGCCCAAAAGGACAAACGCAGCACCGAGAAGGAAGTCGCCTCTGTGCGCCAGACCATCAAGTCGCTGCAAGGGCTCAAGCTCTGACCGGCCTCAAGCCAACCCAACCCGGGTTCATCCGTTGTGGGTGAACCCGGGTTTTCATTTTAACGAAAGGAATCAAAATAATGGACTGGGAACAAAGTATCATTTTGGGCCTGATGGCGCTGGCGGCCATCGTCGTCGTCTTGCTCATCTGGCCCTACCTCGTCGGCTTCCTGGCGGTCGTCGGCGCGGTTCAGATCTATCATGTCTGGCGCAAACATTCCGGACGCCGGCATTAACCCTCATGAAAACCATCACCGTCCGCCGGCTGGACCTCCAGTTTGATGCCGGCCAAATCACCAATGGCAGCACATCAAAGCAGGTGGACCAAGCCATTGAACTCATCAACCTGACGTTGCAACGCGAACCGTTCGGCCTCGGGGCGCAACTCATCGTCCACCGGGATGAAATTGAAATCGAAACCGACCATGCCTAAATTCATCTGTTCGTACGCCCACGACATCGCCTGCTACAGCGATTTTGTCGTCGAGGCCAAAAATAAACGGGCCGCTCTTCGTAAAATCAGGCAGGCGCTGAAGGCCGGCCAATTCGGGAACGTCAATGCCACCCCGTGCTGGGAAAACGGCCCGACCAATGAACGCGTGTTTATTCAGGGCGCTGCCACGGAACATTCACCCACCACCACGCTTGAAGAGCTGATCGGCCGGGAACACGTGTTCAGTCCGCAAACCCACCTCTGCATCCGTTGCGGCCGGCACGCCGACGATGATGCAGTGGAAAATCAACCTTGCATCCCTTAACCTTTAACCAAAGGAAACATCATGGGTCTCACCATCCATTATAAATTGAAGGCCAAAGGCACGGATGCCTCGGCCCGTAAACTGGTCGAAGCCTTGCACCAGGCCGCCCACGATCTGCCGTTCAAGGAAATCGGCAACATCGTGGATTTATCCGGTGACGAATGCGATTACGATAAACGTGATCGCGAGGATCCATTGCGCTGGCTGCTGATCCAGGCGCAAGGATCGGTCAATCTCAAGCAGTTCCCCGGCGAATCCGAATACAGTTCCTGGCGCGTTTCACCTCTGCGGATGATTGCGTTCAAGGCCTGGCCGGGTGAAGGCTGCGAAGAATCCAACTTCGGTCTCTGCCAGTATCCGGCCGAAATCCACGACCCGCATCACGGCAAACTTAAAACCAAGCTGTCAGGTTGGCGCTGGAGTTCGTTCTGCAAAACCCAGTATGCCAGTGATCCCCAATGCGGCGGTGTCCAAAACTTCCTGCAATGTCACCTCGCTGTCATCGCCCTGCTCGACAAGGCCAGACAACTCGGCTGTCTCGATGAGGTCAGTGATGAAGGCCATTTCTGGGAAAAGCGTGATCTGGAAGCGCTGGTCAACGAGATTGGCTCCTGGAATGAAATGATCGCGGCCTTCGGCGGCAAGCTCAAGGATGTGGTCGGTGATGGCCTCGAAATGCCCATCGCCGAATATTCCAACTTTGAGCAGCTCGAACTGGCCGGTCAAAACCAACTCCCGCCCGGCGTCGAAGCGCTCGCCAGGCTCATAAAACAAGTCAGCCGGAAAAGCTGACCTCCAACCTCAACCTGAAATGCGCCTCTTTGACCGGAGGCGCATTTTTTATTTCATCAACCGAAAGGAAAAATCATGTCCGCAAATCTACTCATTCAAAATGGCGAAGCCTCCATGTTTTACATCGACGAAGTCCCCTGGCACGGACTCGGCACCAAACTCGATAAACCCGCCACGGCCCAGGAAGCCATCACGGCGGCAAAACTGGATTGGCAGATAAAAAAGCTGCCCCTGTTTGCCGGCTCAAAACGCATACCCGTTCCTGACCGCTTTGCCATCGTCAGAAAATCGGGAAACCTCATTGCCCGAACCGATCCGGTGCTGGGTGTCGTCAGCAACGAATACACGCCCTTGCAAAATCGTGAGGCGTTTGCGTTCTTCGATCCGATTGTGGGTCAGGACGCCGCCATCTATCACACCGCCGGCGCCTTGGGAAATGGTGAACGCGTCTGGATATTGGCCAAACTCCCAGGTCACATTCGTGTTGTTGGCGATGACATCACTGAAAAATATCTGCTCCTGTCCAACAGCCACGACGGCAAATCCAGCGTTCAAATCAAGTTCACTCCGGTCCGCGTTGTCTGTCAAAACACGCTTACACTGGCTTTGAATGACGGTAACGCTGTTTTTCGCGTCTCCCATCATTCCGATATCCACCAGAAACTCAAACAGGCTCACGAAATGTTGGGGCTGATTAAAACCAGGTTCGATGATCTGGAACAGTCCTTCCAGGCGATGAGCCGGGTGAAGCTGGACCGCCCTCGGCTCACTGAATATCTGGCCGGTGTGTATCCCGACAGCACCGAACCAGACAAACAGGTGCTGGTTCAACGGGATCGCGGCTGGAGTGAATTCTTCTTCGACCAGGGAAAGGGAAACCGGATGGCTGGTGTGGAAGGAACTCTGTGGGCGGCTTTCAACGGCGTCACCGAATGGCTGGATCACCGTCAGACACGGCAGAACTCAAATCAACGGCTCAATTCGGCCTGGTTTGGTGAATCATCCCGCACCAAAGCCCGGGCATTTTCCGTCGCGCAGGACAAAATCCAGGCGTGGTTGAATTGACAATCATAGAGAGAGTTTGCCAAAAAGGCAGGCCCTCTTTTTTACCTGTTGGCTCCCGAAAGGCGAGGGTCGGAATCGGACAAAGCTCACCGATTCATTGCCAATAAAATAGCAGGTTTCATTGGGCTTTCAAGCACTATTTGCTTTAACTAGCCACTACTCTGTCACTACTCGCCACTACTTTCACTGACAGTTTCACTGACAGTCAGAATCGCGGCGATGATTAATGCAAAACCCGTGAGGCCCGGTCGCGCGCGATTTGTCCTGGTGGTGTCGGATTTGAAACCAGATCCGCGGCGGGTGGAGTGGCGCGGTGCTGGGTGCAAATATGACACGACCAGGCTCACTTGGGCGTGAGTGTTCGCGTGGTTGGCATCCGGCTTGGCCTTCACATCCGCAAGCCGCATGACGAGCACGGGAACACGAACGGGGGTTTTGAGGCCGATGGGACATCGAATTTCGCTACTTTGCCTCGAATCCGGTGTTGATATTCCTGGGTGTCACATAGGCGATAGTAGGGCAAGGCAATGAATCAGACGGAAACGATGAAACAAGATCATCCAAAGAATAAAACCGTTCAAGCGGCTACCGATGCAAAAACCGGTTCGCCGACTCTCTTGGAAATTTTAGACACCGTTCAATTTGAACTGGCCAGTTCAGTAAATCTGCCGGTTGAGCAAAAGCCCGCTTATCGTCGCTGGGAGACGCCGAGATGGGTGCAGAAAATCACTGACGGATTGAAGAAGACGATTCTTAAGCCGGTTCTAAAACTGAGGCCGAAACGGAAGATGGACTGGCAGAATTTCGGCAAAATCATCGGTGTGCTGAGTCGTCAAAAGACATTCTTCGCCGTGGATGTCCCGCGCATTTGTAAAGAAGATGGTCTGGATAAGATCCCCGCCGAAAAATGGGCCAAAATCTTTCCGAAGACGGATCAGTCGAAATTGCGGGAGCGTTTAATCAAAGAACTGAAGCGTGCCGTGTCCGACGATGAGCCATTTGAAAAGCTTGCAGATGAGGTGATGGCCCAACGGATTGAGGGGCTAGAGATGCACAGGCAAAACGCCTTCCGGCTGGTGTCGCAACGAAGCGCAAGGGACTACGCCAAGTTTCTCAAAGGCGTAGCTCAAGGTTATGAATTGTTTTTGGACGATCAGAGCGACTTTTGTGGGGACCGCGGCAGAGCGCAGATTTATTTGGAACTGCTGTCGGCGCAATATGAGATTGAAAAGATGCGCCGGATGCTTCCGGCAAGGTCGTTACCCGATCTCCAAAGTTTCGTCGGGCAGTCATTCAAATTTCATCCTGACCCTGCGAAAGCCAAAGCATGGTTCAAGGATGTTTGCGACGATATTTGTCTTTCCATGAAAGGCCGTGGGCGACCGCACAAATTTGTCAGGCCGCAAACGGATTCAGCCATTTAATTGCCGGTTTCACCGACTCCACAGCCCGGCAATTCATCTGCTAGGAACTGCTGTATGCATGCGACGTGCATACAACCAATATTTCAAACGGGCGTGTTTCCCAGCTTGGGGAACCACGCAAAGAAACCGTAAGCCAAGGAGGTGGGGCGTGTGTTTCGCTTTCCGGTGGGGACGAGCGGAGCGAGCCGGAAAGCGCCATTCTCAACCTCGGTCCAGCCACTGCGATTGACTTGCAAGGCGGAGGGCGAGCGGCGGGTGCGCGCGGAGCGCGCACCGCCGCCGCCCTTCCTTGTCTAAATACAATCAACTGCAACGAGGAGCTTAAAGCCGATATTCAGAAGCTCAGTTCTGCCCATAAAAAAGCCGTCTATGCACTGATTCAAAACGTCATCCGGCTCGTTTTCATATACGGGCTGGACCGGATCGGTTTCCTCACCCTGACCTTCGCCCGGCAGGTCGTCTCCTACAAAGAAGCCCAAAAGGCGCTGCATAGTCTCATGACGGGGGTGCTCAAGAAGCGTTACCCGGAATACATCATCGTCATGGAGCGGATGAATTCCAAACGCATCCATTACCACCTGCTGGTCGTTCTGGCCGAGAATATACGGGCTGGATTCAACTTCGCCCAGGTGAAGCAGGGCAATTACGCCAGCGCAAATTCATTTCTGCGCTCGGAGTGGGCATTCTGGCGCGTTACCGCGCCAAAGTATGGCTTTGGTCGGCATGAGCTGATGCCGGTCGAGTCAACCGCTGATGCGATTGCCAAGTACCTTGGGAAATACATCTCCAAGCACATTGGCCATCGGCTGCCGGAAGACAAGGGCGCACGGCTGGTGCGGTATTCCAAAGGCACAAACCGGGTCAGCACCCGGTTCTTCTGGCATACACCGGGGGCGGATCTGTGGCGGGCCAAGCTCGGCACGTTCTGCCGGATGCTCAATCTCAATTCCGACAACTATCAGACGTTCCTGAAGGAATGGTTTGGGCGGAATTGGGTTTATCATCTGAGCCCGCTGATTCAGTCGATCAAGTTGCCGGAGTTTTACAGCGAGGAGGAATCCAGAACGTCATTGCGGGCGGTCTGGGTCGTGGCGGTGAATGAGCGCGAGCGGCGTTGCAACCGCAAACGGCGTGAGGCGTTGGCGGCAAGAAAGCGTTTGGTGCCTGATGTTGCTGATTCCCTTCCGACAAAACCGGTCCGCACGTGGGCTTCATGGATTGAGCGAACAGTGAAAGAGGAGGCATCATGAAAGAGGAGCAACATCAATTTTTAAGGCTGCTGGGGCAGCTACCGGCCCGGCTGACAGCGGAACAGGCGGCCTGGGTCATTAATTGCCAGCCGCATGATGTGCCGATTCTTGTTGCTGCACGCCTGCTCAAGCCGCTAGGCAATCCGGCCGCGAACGGCATCAAGTTCTTTGCCGCGTCAGAACTGCTGGAACTGGTCAAGGACCGGGCATGGCTGGTCAAAGTGACAAACGCGGTCAACCAGCATTGGCACGAGCAAAACTCCCGCAAGAAAAACTGTCCGGTGAATGGTTTTGACTAGGGATTTTCCAGATGATGAGAGGCGTTTTTTGTTCGTAAGTATATGTTGTTGAATTCTTTGCGCGATATTATTCTTTGTTTGATTATACGAACGGCGGTTCGTATAATCAACGTTATGCCTATGCCGAGTGAGGACTGGCCATTTGACCAAGCGCCAAACGTCGCGGCTGTCACGACACGGCACGTGATCGAGCAGAGGCTTCCGATTCTCTGCGTGACGCATTATTCTGACGACCATTCTTGGGGATTTGTGTGTGGCACGACAGATGTGACGGAGGACGGCAGAGTCATTTCCATGAGCGAGGCACTTAAGATTGACCCGACGCTTCGAGAGATTGCCGACCTGCCTCCTGGCTGGACGGCGAGGCGAGAGAAGATCGGCGGGAAATGGCAGAGGGTTTACAATGAAAAGGCATAACAAATCGCGAGGCTGTGTGAAAACTCCGGCGCGGCGCGAGTCGTAGGCGGAGAAAAAGTTTGACCGGCGGTCCGAAAGTTCAGATCGCCGGTTTTGGTTTTCCAGAGATTCGGTTCGTCC
>Ga0181538_10000110_pt1 | contig 83449 bp, 69 predicted proteins | sample PEATcosm2014_Bin_40_FD_119773 | JGI IMG/M metagenome (GOLD analysis project Ga0181538, IMG submission 119773) | Peatland microbial communities from MTU Mesocosm Facility, Houghton, MI, USA - PEATcosm2014_Bin23_30_metaG | ecosystem: Environmental > Terrestrial > Soil > Wetlands > Peat | place... | reverse complement strand
GAATCCGGCGCGCAATCCGTTTTGTCGCTGCGTTCCGCATGGCTCAACGACCAATGGGAGGAATTTTGGAGTCAACGCCCTCTGGCGGCGTAAGAACCCACCTACTTTGATGGCTCAGACCCTATCTCCTTCCGCGGCGTTGGTTAGCCTGCCGCGGGAGGTTATATTGTTAGCAAATCGGTAATCGGTCGTTCAATTCCCCTGTTGCGGTGATGTGATGCCGGAAAAGAGGACTTCGCGTTTGGGCGACGTGTCCGCGTTGGTTCGCGCGTCGAAATCGCTCGGAATGCCGGCCGGCGGCGATGGCGTGAACCGCCGCCGCCGGCTCGTGGCCATGTTCTGCTCCATGCTGGGAGACCAGGTGCTCGATGGCAAGCCCGCCGCTGTCGCGGGCCCGCCCCTTTCCCCGCGACAGCGGCAGACTCTGGAACTCCTCCTGGCCGGCAATGCCGAGAAGCAAATCGCCGCACGCCTTAGCATTAGCCGCCACACCGTCCATGTTTACGTCAAATCACTCTACAAGCGGTTTGCCGTAAACAGCCGGCCCGAACTGCTCGCCAAGTGGGTGCGCAAATAAGCCCTCTTCCCGTCCTATCCACCCCGAATTCCCTCATTCCCACGTCAAGTATAGAGCAATCGCCCACCAGCACTCAATTAACCTAAATGGGTGAGCGGCGGTGGCGTAGCGGGCGGTTCTGTTCTATCCTCTGCACTTTCACCGATGAGAATGAGGCCACTATTGGCATGAACGACCGCCCGAAAATCAAGGGGAAAAAACATCGCTATTTCTGGCGGGCCTGCCGCTATCTCTGGCCGTATCGCGCCAAGGTGGTGATCTCGGTCGCTTCCGCGGTGTTCGTCGGTCTGGCCATGACCGGTGGGTTGACCACCATGATCCCGATCATGCGGGTCATGCTCAGCGGCGACACCATCCAGGCGTGGGGCTATCGCCACTCCGCCGAGCAACGCCTGGACGTCAAATTCGTCGCTGAACCCACCGAAGTGCAGCTCGCCCAGGCCCTGCAAGGCCGCGCGAAGGCGGCCGGACTTAAATCCGCCGACGTCATTACCGACGCATCCCCAGCGCCCGCCGGCGCGCCGACCAGTCCGTTTCCCCAAATCACCGGCGATCCGGCGGCTTGGAGCACCACCGATCAGTGCTATCGCGCCGGCGAGATCCTGCGGCGAATCGCCTGGACCCGCCCGGGTCCCGGGCAGGACCCAACCAGCGGTGGCCAGATTGCGCTGACCGTCGCGGCCCGAAATCTGACCGTCTGGGTTCCTTTGCATCCGGCCAAGTGGTACGACGACATTGGGCTAAAAGCCGTTCAAGTGCTTCCCTTGAAACCCGTGGCATCCGTCGCCACCGTCTTCGGGCTCCTCGCCATTATCGCCCTCGTCGGCAACGTCGCACGCTTTTTTCAGGAGCATCTGTCGGACCAGTCGGCCATCCTCGCCGCCAACGACATTCGCCAAAGACTTTACGATCGCGTCCTGCGCATTCCGCTGTCATCGTTTGGCAAGCAGGGCGCCAGCGACGTCACCAGCAGGTTGATTACCGACGTGGACAATCTTCAGGACGGTTTCAAGACGGTGCTCGGCCAGAGCATCCAGGAGCCGATCAAGGCGGTCATGGCATTCGTATTCGCCGTGTGGGTGAGTTGGCGATTGACGATATTCATCATCATCCTTGCCCCTTTGATGGCCCTGATGATGAAGAAGTTCGGTAAGAAGATGCGCCGCGCCAGCCGCGCGGCGCTGCGTTCCTCCTCCGTCCTGCTCGGACAGATCGAGGGAACTCTCGTCGGCATCCGCGTTGTCAAGGGATTCAACGCGGAGAAGTTCGAGCGCCGGCGTTACAGCAACATACTTCGTTCGCTGATTACCGAGATGATCAAGATGAGTCGGATCGACGCGATCAGCTCGCCGGTCATGGAAACGATGATCCTGGTCATGGCCGGCTTGGTGGTGCTGACGGGGACGTACATGATCACCGTATCGCACACGTTGACGATCGAACAATTCATCGCGGTGATGATTTCCCTGGCGTTGATTGCCGAATCGTTGCGCAAGGCCAGCAAGGCGTACAACGCCTTGCAGAAGGCCAACGCCGCCGCGGCGCGAATCTTCGAGACGCTGGACCTGCCTTCGGAACGCCAGCAAGGCCTGATCGCCGCCCGTGCCTTCGTCAAGGGCGACGTCGTCCCACGCAAGCTGCCGCCGCTTCGCTCGGCTATCGAGTTCCAGGACATCGTCTTCACCTATCCGAACGCTTCCTCGCCCGCTCTCAACGGCGTCAGCCTCGCCGTGCCCAAGGGCCAGTCCGTCGCCGTCGTCGGCCGCAACGGAAGCGGCAAAACCACCCTCCTGGCATTGCTCGAACGCTTCTTCGATCCCGATTCCGGACGAATCCTGATCGACGGCGCCGACATCCGCACCGTTTCCCGAACGTCCCTTCGCCGGCAGATCAGCCTGGTCACGCAGGACAGCTATATCTTCCCTGGCACCATCGCCGAGAACATCGCCTACGGCGAAACGCTGGCCAATCCCCAGACCCCGGATTCACCCCAGCGCCGCACCGTTTGGACGCGCATCGAGGAATCCGCCCGCCGAGCCTTCGCTCACGATTTCATCGTCGAAAAACCCGGCGGATACAACATGGTGCTCGAAGGGCTTGGCAGTCAACTCTCCGGCGGTCAAAAACAGCGGCTGTGCATCGCGCGGGCGATATTCCACCAGTCTCCCATTCTCGTTCTCGACGAGGCCACCAGCCAGGTCGATGCCGAGAGCGAGCACCTCATTCATCAGGCCATCGAGCATCTGATCCACGAACGCACCACGTTTGTGATCGCGCACCGGTTCAGCACCATCATCTCGGCCGACACGATTGTGGTCATGGAGCGCGGCCGAATCGTCGGCCAGGGCAAACATGAAGAACTGCTGAACACCTGCCAGATCTATCAGCAGTTATACGAGCGGCAATTGATCGGGGCCGGTTGAGACTCGACACCCCCGTCGCGGCGCATATACTTCCTATGTCAACCACGCCCAGGTGGCGAAATTGGCAGACGCACTACTTTGAGGTGGTAGCGGGGCAACCCGTGCAGGTTCAAATCCTGTCCTGGGCATTCGAAGGGCCAATCGGTGATGGATCGGTTCCCCCGCGTGTCGCCGGCGAGCTTGCTCGCCGTATTGTCCCGTTGAATTTCACCATCTCGCGCTTGGCGTGTCATCTTTAGAAGAGGTTTCACGTCCCCGACCCCAGCCGCCCCAGAACGATCCCGATCGCAAACACAATCCCGCCGCCGACGATCACTTGCACGAGCGTCCTGACCAGCGGGCTTTTCATGTAATGGAACCGGATGTACGCAATCGCCAGCAACTCCACCACCACCACCGCGTACGCCAACCTCAGAGCGACGCTCAGATTCGAACTCAGAAACGGAAACGTATGCAGCATTCCGCCGACGATGGTGGCGAAGCCCGTGATGATCCCGCGTCCCAGCGGATGCCCGCGTCCCGTGACCTTGCCGTCATCCGACAATGCCTCGGCCAATCCCATGCTGATCCCCGCTCCGACCGATGCCGCCAGCCCGACGAAAAATGCCATCATCGGTCTTCGGGTCAATTGCGCGGTCGCGAACAACGGCGCCAGCGTGGACACCGAGCCATCCATCAACCCCAGCAGCGCCGGCTGAACCTTCTGCAACACGAACCTGTGCTTGTGATGTGCCGCGTGTTCGCTCAAGTTCAAACCCGCGTCCAAGGCTGCTGCTTCGGTCGACATGCGTTGTTCCTGCTTCAAATATCGATCCACAGTAGCACCGCGCGCCGAAAAAAACCCGAATTTTCGCCTATTTCGTGCAAATTGGACTGAGTCTCAATCGACGCGACTTACACTATCGCGTCATAAACCGCGGCGATTTGGCGGGCCTTTTCGTCCCAACTCAGCTCTTTGGCACGCGCCAGCCCCCCGGCCGACAGGGCCTGGACTCGCCGCGGATCGGCCAGGAGCGACCGGATCGCCGCGGCAAAGCCCGACTGGCTGATGTCGGGCCCATTCATCGGCACCTTGATCCCGCACGTGTCGTTCACCGCCACGCCCATCCCGCAAGCATCGTGGCAAATCACCGGCAACCCAAGCGCCAACGCCTCCATGACGACGGTCGAGGTTCCCTCCTGCAAACTGGTGAACACAAACACATCGCCGTCCCGCATCTCTTCCAGCGCTCGCTGGCGAGGAATCTGGCCGGTCCACGTCAATACATCGTCGATCCCCAATTTTCGCGAAAGCGCCCGCCACGCGACGCTCTGGCTGCCGCCGCCGAGAATTTTCAACTCGAACCGCCGTTCGGTGATTTCCCGGTTCAACTCCGCGGCGGCGCCGAGCAGCAGCGGCAGCGCCTTTCGCCCGACGTGAAGCCCGCTCCAAACCAGCCTCAGCGGCCGCCGGCCGTCGTATTCCCGCACTCGGCCTTGCAAGTCCGGCGCGCCGGTGTCCAGGAGCACCTGGGAATCAAACCCCCAGCGCCCCGAGATCAGCCGATGGTCCTCAACCGTGGTGACGAAGATATGTTTCGCTGCCCGGCCGGCGCGGCGCGGCCGCGGCTTCATCCGCTTGTGCGCCGCATTCGCCAGGTTCTTCATCCCGTAAAAAAATCGGTCGCGCCAGGAGAGCATTTTGAAATACCTCCAAGGCAGATCCGATGCCCCGGCGACCGGGCCCCACACGAACGGAATCCCCAGCTTCCACAAATATCCCGGCTCGCGGAACCCCGTGATCGTCAACTGATGCGCCAGATCGAACGCGCGCTGGCGGTGCAGCCGATCGGCCTCGGCAAATGCCGCGCGTTGCCATGCGGCGTAACCCAAAAAATAAAGTGGAGTGGCAAACGAAATCAGCGGCCTTTGAAACAGCCGGGAAAGCAGCGGTGGCTCGACGTATTGCACCTCCAGGCCGGGGATGGGCCCAGTTTTGCGGAGATGCTCTTCCACCTCCCGCCGATAGTCTTCATCCCCCAATTTTGGGCAACAGAGAATGGTGACGTCGTGGAACGCCGCAAGCCGCGAGCCGACGTTCCAGCCGATTCCCGGTTCCGATCCCCTGGCAGGCGAAAACGCGAACGCCGACACAAGCACACGCCGACGGACCAATCATCACCGCCTTCGGCGATGCCGCCGATTGATGGGGATTTTGCTTCCGATCGTGCGTGGCGGGAGGGGGATGGCGACTCCGGCCGCGGTCGTCGCGCCGCCGGCATTGGCGCCGCCGCCGGGGGCGTATGGCCGCTCGAACCTGCTCACCACCGGCTTGGAAGGCGCGTCCATGGGCTTCTGCTCCGTCCAATCCGCCGGCGTTGGGCGCGGCTCGAAACCCTCCAGCGTCGCCTGCTGAATCACCATGTTGATCAGATTCTCGATCCGCGTCAGCTCCTCGCCCTGGTCGTGCCCTATGAACGTGAACGCCTTTCCCTTGGCGCCCATCCGCGCCGTCCGGCCCACCCGGTGCACGTACACCTCCGGGTCCTCCGGTACGTCGAAGTTCACGATATGGCTGATGTCGGCGACGTCGATCCCCCGGCTGGCCAGATCGGTCGCGATCAGCACGTCGAATTTCCCCGTGCGGAAATTCTTCATCACACGCTCACGCTGGTTCTGCGCCAGGTTTCCGTGAATCTCGCGGCATTCGATTCCCTCGGCGTGAAGCTTCCGCGCCAGCTTCTCGGCGCCGTGCTTCGTCCGGCAAAATACGATCGCCAGGTCCGGATTCTCCCGCTCCAGCAGCATCCGCAGCAGCCGGTATTTGTCCCACGGCTGCACCGAAAAATAATACTGCTCGACCTCCGCGACCGTCGGTTTTTCATCCGTGCCGGGCACGAACAGCTTCTCCACCGGCTCGCGCATGTATTGCCGGCCCAGTTTCTCGATCTCCGCCGAAATCGTCGCCGACACGAACATCGTCTGATGCTTGGCATCCGCTCCCATCCCGCCCCTGATCCGCGAAAGAATGTTGCGGATGTCGTCCCGAAATCCGATGTCCAGCATCCGGTCCACTTCATCCAGAATCACAAACCGGATGTTGTCCATCGAAATGATGCGCCGATCCAACAGATCGATGACCCGCCCCGGCGTGCCGACCAGAATCTCCGGGCCGTGCTTCAGGAATTTCATCTGCGCCGCGATCTTCTGCCCGCCATACACCGGCACCGATCGGATCGGCGTGTGCTTGGCCAGCCGCTTGATTTCCGCATCGACCTGCATCGACAGCTCGCGCGTCGGCACCAGAATCAGCGCGCCGAACGGAGTCCCGCGGGCGGCCTTTTGCAGGATCGGAATCGCGAACGCCGCCGTCTTGCCCGTCCCCGTGCGCGCCTGGCCCAGAATGTCCACCCCCGCCAGCGCACGCGGGATCAGCAGGGCCTGGATTTCCGTCGGAGTAACGTAGCTCTCCTCCGCCAGCGCCCGCAGGATCGACGGCCGCACTCCCAGCGCCGCGAAGGCCTCCGATTCCGGCGGATGATCGGTTTTGTCGGTCATTAGCCTAGAAACCTTATTCGTATGGCGGCATATTTGCAATTTCCCTCCATGCGAGGATAAATCGGAAACTCGAAACTCGAAACTCGAAACTCGAATCAAATTCGAGACTCGAAATTCGAATTTCAGACTTCGAATTTGATTCGTCATTCGAATTTCGAGTTTCGAGTTTGAGACTTCCCATGCGCTACAAGCTTCTCATCGCCTACCGCGGCACGCGCTATCATGGCTGGCAGCAACAGGCCGCGCTGCCCACCTACAAAGGCGTTCGCCCTCCGCCCGGCGCCGGCATCCCCACCATCCAGGAAACCCTCGCCCGCGAACTGGCCGCCGTCGTCGCCCATCCCGTCACCATCGTCGGCTCCTCGCGCACCGACGCCGGCGTCCATGCCAAGGGACAGATCGCTCATTTCGACACTTCCGCAATCCAGATCGAGCCGGAGGGCCTTCGCCGCGCCGTCAATTACAAGCTTCCAGCCGACATCCTCATCCGATCAATCGAACCCGTCCCCGATTCCTTCGACGCCATCACCGCCGCCGTTTCCAAGCGATACCAATATTTCATCTGGAACGCCCCGGACCGCAATCCGTTTTTCCCCGAACTCTGCTGGCATCGCTGGCAAACGCTGGACGTCCCCGCCATGCAGGCCGCCGCCGCCCAATTCCTCGGCGACCACGACTTCGCCAGCTTCTCCCGCCCCGATCACACTCGGTACACCACCATCCGCACCGTCTCCTCCTGCCGGGTGTCATTCCGCGGCCCTATGCTGGTCATCGGCATCGAAGGCTCCGGATTCCTTTGGAACATGGTGCGCATCATCGCCGGCACACTAGTGGAAGTGGGCCTCGGAAAATACGAGCCGGACGACATGGCCAAGATGCTCGCCGCCAAAGACCGCCGCGCCGCCGGTTCGACCGCCCCGCCCGAAGGACTTTACCTGCAATGGATCAAAGTCGATTCTCAGATTGGATCACAGCCATAGAACCTGATCCTTCTGAGCGGTCGTGCCATCGATGCCGCCTTTTCGATTGTGGCTATGCCGCGCTGGGGAATCAAACACTCAATCCCCGACTCGGGATATTCGAAGCGAAACCACATTGCGCACCCACCGTGCGGGTCGTGAATCTTGCGGTGCGATGATCCGCGATGGGCCTTCCTTTGAATCAAGTGGCTGTCCGTCTCGATGGTCGGCAAGGATAATCGAGCGGACCGCGAAATCGTCGTCCAACTCGGGCAGCGCGAACGCCGCCCTATATCCATCAGCGCCTATGACCACCAAGCAAAGCGAAAGGCTGTCGCCGCGCAGCCGGTGTTGGCCGATCGGCACGCCCGCCTTTTTTAGAATCGCATTCAGCGGGACGCCCGCATATACGATTTGCTTGCCGCTTCGATCAGCCACGTGGACTTCAACGTGCGACAACTGATCGAGGTCTTTCTGAGTCAGCGCAAGCGGAGCATCAACCTCGCCGCCCACGCGCACCGCGATATTGCTGTCGGGCGGCGAATTCAAATCCGGGACCGCGACCGGAAAGAAAATCGGCCGCTGGTCCAGCATCCCCTTGCCGAACTCGGCGATCCATGCCTGCGTCTGCGGCGTGCGGAGATACGCGGCGAATCGTCTTGCCTCGCTGATGTGAACGCCGGGCATCCGTTGCGGATTTGTCACCGCGACCAGGTAAGGCCGCTGCAACCGCTCGTCGCCTTGCACCATCAGGACCAATCCATCGTTCGGCAGCCTGCCGATGCGAAACGGAATTCGGCCCACAAGGGTGTATGCCTGTTTCTCCCCCGCGACCTTCAGAACGCTGCGCTGCTGATCGTCAAAAAGCACCGTCGTTTGGGCTGGGTCAAAAATAATTTGATTCGGTCCCATGATATTGAGCAGCACTTCTTGTGCGCCGAGGCTGGAATGCACGACAAACGGCGATTTGGCGGCGGCGATCTTTTTCAGCGCCGCAGCGGCATCCGTCATGCCCTTGATCCCGGCGGGATCTTCCGGCGGGCCGACAATGATCAGATCGTTGCGCATCCAGGGTTGCGGGTCCAGCGTGAATCCATCGGCAACCAGATTGATCATCGTGTCGCTTGCGTGCATCGTGATGACGTCCACGCCGCCCTGTCTGAAGACATTGACGATGTCGTTCTTCGGGCCGGTCGCGATGAGATCGACGTAGACGCCCGTTTGCTTCTCGTATCGCTCCGCCAGCGCGGTCCAAAATCCGGTGAAGGTCATTCCGCCGATGACCGCGACGCGAACGCTGGGCCCGGTTGTCGGCGGCCGCTTGAAAGCCATGGCAAACGGCTGCGTTGCCGCGGCGTCGTAAACCGTCGCCGGCGAATTCGCATCCGAGATTGCATGCAAGGATCGCGAGGTAATCAGTAGACAAATCAGCAGAATCGCCGCGCTGCCCAGCACGGCCAAACCGACAAGCATCGTCGCGAATCGGCTCAACTGAGTCTCCGGCGGCGCAAAATCGCCGACGCCCCGAACAGCCCGGCCAGAGCGGTCAACGTCGGCTCCGGTACGCTGACGACATTAAACGACAGCTCCGGCGTGACCGCTCCACCCCCGGTGAAAATGCAAATCCCCAGCGTTGAGCTGTTCGGAATAAAATAGAAGGAAACATCGGGATTGCCGCCAGTCGCCGAGGCGGATGTCAGGGCGTTGACGAAATTGGGGCTGGTCGCAAGGTTGTCATTCAGAAGGCCCTGATTCGCTCCGGTCTTGTCGGTGGTCCAACTCGTATAGTTCGGATTAGCGGCCGTTGCGCCCGCGAGCAGCGGATTGGCCGTCGGGCTCAGCCAGTCGAAATACGTCGAGCCCAGGTCGGCAATCGAATTGACGCCTCCGGCCCAGGTTGCCAGGGTATTGGGATCCGTCGTATAAATCGGATCCGTTCCCGCAGTGTAGGTGTACGACCCGATCGATGTGCCGGCGGACCCGCCGTTGCTGAACGACCAGTTGTTGTTGGCCATCCAATAGGTCTCAAACGAACCGGCGCCAGCGCCAAACACGGCGTTATTGGCATAGTAGGTATATTGAAACGTGATCGTCGGGTCCGAGATCGTCCAATTGCCCGCGCCATAGGTCTGATTGAGCGAATCGGCGATCGAACCGACGGGAAACTTCAGCGCCAGCGTGGAGGCGGGGTTGTTGACGTACGTGCTGCCGCTGGGATAGATCGATGAGCCGCCTTCCAATCCGATGGCGCCTTTGGCCGACCAGGTGGAGAGATTGGGCGAAGTGTTAAACACCTCATCCTCATACGGGGCGTCCGCGGAGGCGTTGTTGGGGGAGACATTGAGATAAAGCGACTCGGTGGCGAGAAGTGCCGCCCGCGCGCCCGGCGCGCCTGCCGACGCCAACGCGCAAAACGCCAAAACGGCCCAACGATAATTTGCAATGCGGCGATGCATATTCATCCCTTTCAAGAACGCGAATAAAGTGAAGGATCAAGGTCCCGGCCAAGGCGCCGGAGATGGTCCCGGAACGTACCAGTACCACCGCAGGTCAGGCTGATTGCATGCATCCGGATGAACCGGATCTCCCGCGACGTTGCAGCCGCCGTATTTCGCACCGAACGCGCTGACGTGACCATCGAGGAATGCGACGTTGACGTACCCGTTGTGCCGCGGGACCGGGTTGAAGGACGCCGGTGCGCTCGGCGTTGAAATATAGGGGACCGTCGAACACCATCCCGCCGGACCATCCGCCATGAAGACCATCGTTGAGACCGAGCCGATCTTGGTAATCCGGTCGGGCAACGGGGCGATCTCCACCGACAGAGCCATGTTCATCGCATAGCCGAATAGATACCCGTATGTGTTGGCCGAGCCGTAAAGCTGCGGGCAGACCCAAATGCTGTTGTCTCCGATCCGGGGCATTTGCGCCGAGGCAACCAAGTCCTGGTACGTTCGCTGCCCCAGAAATGGCGGAAGCGCGTTGAACCAGTCGTTATACCTGGTTACGTTCTGCGCCCCGGCGATTCCGTCTCCGCGCCGCGGCAACCAGTCGTTATTTTGCTCGGCATAAGCGTTCACCGCGATCGCCCATTGCCGCAGATTGCTGGCGCACTGCGCCTGCCCGGACGCCCGCCGCGCCAGCGCCACTACCGGCAGCAGCAGCCCGATCAAAATCACGATCACGCCGATCACGACCAGCAACTCGACGAGCGTGAATGCGGCGGGATATCCCGATCGATGTACGCACGGTCGGCGCATGCCGTCTCACGACGTTATATTCTCATGGATATAACGGGTCAACTGAAAAATCCGGACGCGCCGGGGTTCTCATCCGCCTTCTTCAAATGGAAAGCTGGAATTGCAACCGTAGAACAGCTTCGCCGTGTCCAGTGGCCGATACACGCCCGACGGCCGCAAGAATGCTCGCGCCGCCAAAGACCGCGGGGCCGCCAGAGTTCGACGGCCCCGCTGGTTGGATTATTCCTGCAACGGACAAAATCCGTCGTCAGACAAGATCACAGCCACAACTGAAACTGGCTGCGAAAGACCGTTTCGCCGTGGACGCTGGTTTCGGACTGATAATCCAGCCCGGTGACGGCCGGAGAGCCGGTGGGCAGATAATCCACGTCAAAACTGAATTTCGCGTGATTGCCCGCCGATCCGTCCGCGCCGAGGAAATAGTTGAATCCCACGCCGATTTCGCTGAACGTCGTCTGAGAAAATCCCGTCCCTTTGAAGGCGGTATTCCCATCCAACTCCGAAACCGAGTAGCGCGTCGTCAACTGGAACGCCGGGCACACAAAGTATCCAAGCTGAATCAACTCGCCGTAATCGAGCCGATGCGCGGGCGTGGTCAACGTGCCGCGGTAGGCGACGTAATCACCCAGAAATTCGCCATAAACGATGAACCGATGGGCCATCAAATACGTCGCATCGACGTCCCATCGCAGCGTGTTATTGGCGCTGTTGACCGTGGTCGTTTTGATCGTCGGCGGTGAACCGGCAGTCAACGTGCTGACGGACGTAACCGCGGTGTCGCCCTGACTAAAATCCAACCCGCTGCCGGAATGACCGTCCTCTCAGATTCGTTGCAGGGCAGATGAGACGCCGGCCATCCGTCGCCTCCTATGGGTTGGCGGGCGTCAGATCGCCAATTGGAATTGCAACCGTAGAACGCCTTCGCTGTGCCCGGTGTCCTTCAAGATGCCCATGACGTCAACGTCAGCGGGCGCTCCATCGGGGAGCCAGGATGCGTCGAGGGTGACTTTCAGGTTTTGGTGGTACAGATAGTAATTTGCTCCAACCGTGATTTCCTGCATCTCTCCGGTGACCAGGCCGGTTGTGGAGCCCAGAGGCAGATACGCGTAGTCGTAACGCGCGAACGGCTCGATTTGAGGCGTCAGGAGATAGGCCACCTGAACGACGAAGCCGGGATCGTAATAATATCCTTTTTGCACGCCCTCGTTCGTGTGGAGGCCGCGATATGAGGCCATATAAGCCGCGTATGCGGAAAAACCGCAGGTGCAGTCGTACTGTAGATCGGCTGTGTGGAAGATGACGTCGTTGGAGCCTGCCTGGGAAAAGTCCACGCCGCCGCCGGCGACCAGGATGTCCTGCTTATCGTCCAGCGCGGTGAACTGCTTGTCGTATTCGGTAAAGGGATTGAAATCCGGCGTGCGGTTGCCGAGGATCAAGAATTCCGTCCGCTCGCTTGCCCCGAAGTTCGTCGGCGTGACTCCCGCGCCGCCGCCGACGCCCGCGCCCAGGCCGCCGGCATCAAAGAATTTTGAGTTAAGAGTGTCGAAGCCGCCGTGAAATACCAACTGCGCCCGCAGGCGATCCTGATCGAACATCAGGTCCACGCCCTGCACGCGGCTGGTTTGTCCGCCGCCCAGCAGATACTCCGCCAGCGACCGATCCACCGCCAACAAATTCGCTTCACTCAGGTTCCGTTCATGCCAGATGGGGTCTTTGAATTGTCCGACCTTCAACGCGAACGGGGTCTGCCCAAAATGGTAAGCCCCGTAGGCGTCGAGCAGCCCGAAAGCCGTGCCCTCGTCGTCCTGAAGTTGCAAGAAGTAGGTGAAATTCTGGGTGACTCTGCCGTCGAACGTCATACGAAAACGCGAGACGTTAAATCCGGTTTCCGTGGTATAGCCGGGCTTGGCCACTTCGCTCCCGCTATTGGGCGCCAGCTTCGTGCGATAGTCGGTCATGTCGCGGAAATCGACCACGAAGCCCGGGTGGAGCGAAAACTGTCCATCATCGCTGCGGATGACGAAACCGACGGCCGGATCGTATCCACTGGTGAGATGAAAGGCGTGGAAGGCCGCCTGATTGGTGTCTGGAATGCTCGGGCGGGTTGACGCCGGGGGTTGTTCGTTGCTTTCGAGCCGATCCACTTTCGCCTTGAGCTGATTGACCTCGCCTCTCAGTTCCGCGTTGTCCTGCGTAGTAGAATCAGGTGGGGTGGTGGCATCGGCGCCTGCGCGGGAGGTGCCCAGGAACCACACGAAGGCAACGACCGTGACGAGGATTTTGCCGACTCGCCACGATCCTATTGCGATAAGTCTATTTGCAATAATTCTTCCGCGGGATAAGCCGACGGCGGCCAATTGATTAGTCATCGCCTCATTCTCCTCATGCAGGTGTTTGTGCAGCCCGCAACTGCGCGGGTGTCATATAGTTCGGTTCATCAGCAACCAGCCCATTACATTTCCGAACATCAGTCACCCAATTCGGTCTATCGCAGTGGTTTCCTATATGAAAAGCAGATATATGAAGTGGCGGACGAATTAGAAAGCGCATTCGATTCTCGACAGATAAGTTGCGCTATTTCCAGCTAATTATATAGGAAATAACTTAAGTTATTTGGCCGCAATGAATAGCGCAAATCATAATTCCAGATTTCCTGCAACTATCTCCGAAATAATGGATAGATTCAGTTATAAATCAGGCTTATGATTTGGTCTCGTTTATGACGTTCCGTTGAGACGGCTTCGAGGATAGTCTTGGCACCGGGTAGGGATTTCAGAAATCTGTTCCTTTGCTGCTAAAAGGGTTTGTCCCTCCATGTCAATTGTCGCGTTCGTCTTGAGGCGTCCATACACCGTCTTTGCGGTGATCATTCTCGTTTGTCTGCTCGGCGTCGGGGCGGCATTTCGGATGCCAGTGGATATTTTCCCCGAAATCGATATTCCCGTGGTGAGCGTAGTCTGGACGTACAACGGCATGAGCCCGCAGGACATCCAGAATCGCATTCTCGTGCTCCACGAACGGCAACTGGCATCTCTTGTGGACAACATCGAACGCATCGAATCCAACAGCTACGAAGGCGTCGGCGTAATCAAGGTCTATCTGCATGAAGGGGCGGATGTCACCCGAGCGGTCGCGCAGTTAAGCAGCAGCGCTTTGGTGGTGCTGAAATACATGCCGCGCAACATTACCCCGCCGCTGGTTCTGCGCTACGGGGCGACCGATGTTCCGATTATTGAACTCAGCGTTTCCAGCAGTTCCTTGTCCGATACGAAGCTCAATGATCTGGGCCAGAACATCATCCGGCCGGATTTGGCCGTTGTGCGGGGGGCCTCTGTTCCTTATCCCTATGGTGGCAAGCCGCGCGTCATCATGGTCGATCTCAGCAAGGACGCGTTGCAATCGCGCGGGCTGTCGCCGACGGATATCAGCGACGTGTTGATGCGGCAAAACGTGATCCTGCCTTCCGGCGACGTGAAGCTTGGAAGGAGGGATTACGCGGTCGCTATGAACAACAGCCCGGATGTCATCGATGCCATCGATAATTTCCCCGTCAAGGAAGTTGACGGCAGGATGGTCTTCATTCGCGATGTCGCGCACGTCCACGATGGATACCAGATTCAGACGAATTCAGTGTCGGAAAACGGCCGGCCCGGTAGCTTGATGATGGTGCGGAAGACCGGCGGTAGTTCGACGCTTTCCGTCGTTAATGGGATAAAGGATGTCCTGCCCGACCTTCGCCGCCTGATGCCCGCCGGAGTGGACATCAAGCCTATCTTCGACCAATCGATCTTTGTCAGGGCATCGTTGAACAGCGTGCTGATGGGCGGCGCGATGGCGGCCGGCCTTACCGCTCTGATGATCCTCTTGTTCCTGGGCAACTGGCGCCTCACGCTGATCATTCTTGTATCCATCCCGCTTTCGATTGTCACCGCGATTCTGGTCATGTATTGCATGGGCGAGACGCTCAACACCATGACCCTCGGCGGCTTCGCCCTGGCGGTGGGAATTCTGGTCGATAACTCGACGGTCGTGATCGAGAATATCGAACGTCATCTGGGCACGCTCAAGAAGAAATTGGAGGCCGGAATTCTCGATGGAGCGGCCGAAATCGCAATCCCTACTCTGCTTTCGACTCTGGCAATCTGCATCGTATTCGTGCCTATTTTTCTGCTTCAAGGAACCGCCAAATATCTCTTCTCGCCGCTGTCGATCTCCGTCTGCGTCTCCCTGCTGGCGAGCCTGGTTCTGTCCTTTACTCTGGTGCCGGTTTTGTTCAGGTCCCTGATGCGCTCGCGTGTCCATGTCAAGATGCATCAGGACCACGATCCGAAGGATCCGCACCGCCCGACGTCCAACCCGCTCCGGCTGATCCACCGCGGCTTCGACGCCGGCTTTGCCAGGTTCCGCGAAGCATATAACACCACGGTTTCCTGGTGCGTGTCACGGCCGCTGCCCACGGTCGTTTTTTTTCTGCTGTTGATGGCGGCATCGTGTCTGTTGTTTCCGCTTCTGGGCGAAGATTTCTTCCCGCAGGTGGATGCGGGTCAGATGCGGCTGCACGTCCGCTGCCCCGCGGGAACGCGCATCGAAACCACTATGGACGATTTTGCCAAGGTGGAAACCGCGATCAGACAGATCGTCGGCAATCAACAGATCGATGTCATCCTCGATAACATCGGGCTTCCCTACAGCGGCATCAACATCGCCCTGAGCGACTCGGCCACGGTCGGGCCCATGGACGGCGAAATCCTGATCTCCCTGAACAAGCAGCACACACCCACCGCCCCGCACATGGCGGATCTTCGGCGGGAACTGCCCCGGCGTTTCCCGGAATTGCAGTTTTTCTTTCAGCCCGCGGACATCGTCAATCAAGTGTTGAATTTCGGCCAGCCGGCGCCGATCGATATCCGCATCAGCGACCCGGATAACGACAAGGCCTACGCCATGGCGAGCAAGCTGGCTCATGATATCGCCAACGTACCGGGCGTTGTGGATTCGCACGTGTTTCAAGTGCCCGATGCCCCGGCGTTCAGCGTCGACGTCGACCGGACGCTGGCGCAGGAAGTCGGCCTGAGCCAGCAGAATGCGGCGACCAATCTGCTCGTATCCCTCAACAACAGCGCTCAGGTCGCGCCGAACTTCTGGGTCAATCCGAACAACAGCGTCAGCTATCCGCTGGTTGTTCAGGAACCAACCTACCGGATCAACTCTCTTCAGGATTTGAAGGACATGCCGCTTGCGACCGACACGAGCAAGCAGGGCCAGTTGCTGATGAACATCGCCGGGTTTGGTCGAAGCAAAATTCCCATGGTGATGTCGCAATTGAACATCCGCCCCGTCTTTGACGTGAACGCTGATGTGCAGAATCGGGATATGAAAAGCGCAAGCGACGCCATTCAGCAGGTCATCGACAAAGATCAGCCGCCGGCGTCTTCCGCGATGAAAATTACGCTCTCGGGGCAGGCGCAGACCATGCGCACCAGCTTCTCCGGCCTCTTTTCCGGAATGGGTCTGGCCGTCATTCTGATTTACCTGTTGATGGTGATCAAATTCCAAAGCTGGCTCGACCCGGTGATCGTGCTGATGGCGGTGCCGTTTGCCCTCGGCGGCGTGATGTGGATGCTCTACTTTACCCAGACGCACCTCAGCGTTCCGGCGCTGATGGGCACGCTGATGTGCATTGGCCTTACTACGGCAAACAGCATTCTGGTAGTCACTTTTGCCAATGATCGGGTTGATGCGGGGGATGATACCGCAACCGCGGCGATCACCGCCGGCTATACCCGCATCCGTCCGGTCCTTATGACCGCCGGCGCAATGATACTTGGCATGATCCCCATGGCCGTAGGCGTCGGTGAGGGGGGCGAACAAAACGCCCCGCTGGCGCGTGCCGTTATCGGTGGGCTGTTATTTGCCACCTTCGCCACGCTCATTTTCGTGCCCTCGATGTACCGATTGCTAAGTCGCCATAGGAATTCTGAAATTTTGGAGGAGGCAAACCTTGCAACCGCATGACTCCCATCCCGCAGCCGGCGATGGTGAACCCATCTCTCCCGTCGCCAATCATTCCGTGCACGCGCCCACGCAATCGGAGGGCCATCAGCCGCGTCAGGTGCAATCGTCTCCGGCGTCAAAAACGGGATTGAAGCTGACGGTCTTCGCCGTTCTTCTGGTGGCCGCATTGGCGATCGGGTTCTTCGTTGTCCAGCGTCACAAATCCGAGGAGACTGCCGCCCTCAATGCGCAAACTGTTTCGCAAGCCGCAGAGCCCCCTGCTGTGGACGTCGTCAACGTCAATTATGCGCCATCCAGTGAATCCGTGGGATACCCCGGCGAGACGCGCGGCTGGTACGAAAGCACGATCTACGCCCGGGTCAACGGATACGTCGACAAATGGCTCGTCGATATTGGTGATCGTGTCCATAAAGGGCAAGTTCTGGCGACCATCGAGACCCCTGACTTGGATGCTCAGCTTCAGGCCGCGCAGCATCAATTGGCTGTTTCGCAATCCCAGGTGGAGGTCGTGAAGGCCAACGCCGAATTCGCTAAGAGCACCTATGACCGCTGGCGAGATTCCCCCAAGGGAGTCGTCTCCGATCAGGAGCGGGAGGAGAAGAAGGCGGAATATGCCAGCAGCGTTGCGCAGCTCAAATCCGCGCAAGCCAAAGTCAGCGCCGATCAGGCTGACGTGGATCGCCTCAATGCCATCGAAGGTTATAAGCAAGTCGCCGCGCCGTTCGACGGCGTTATTACCTCAAGGCACATCGATATTGGCGATCTCGTGACCTCGGGTAGCACCACCAGCACAACTTCGCTCTACACCGTCGCGCAGATTACCGAAATCCGTGTGTTCGTCGACGTGCCCCAGCGGGCTACGGCGGGAATGGAAGTGGGTGTGCCCGCGGTTGTCATTGCCAATCAGTTCCCCGACAAGAAATTCAAAGGCAAGATCGCACGCACCTCCCATGCGATTGATCCGGCCACCAGGACCTTGCACGTCGAAGTTGATCTTGATAATCCGGACTTGGTATTGATGCCGGGGATGTACGTCCAGGTGAACTTCGATATCGATCACAAGGGATTACTTCGCGTGCCCGCAAGTGCCTTGTTGTTCAGGTCGGGCGGACCCCAGGTGGCCGTGGTGGACAACGACGGCAAAGTGAATTTCCGCGACGTTCATATCGCCATTGATAATGGTGATTTTGTCGAGCTTGGATCGGGCGTTTCCGCCAACGAGAAAGTGGCATTAAATCTCAGCAGCCAGATAGCTGAGGGCGACAAAGTGGTAGCCAACGACGTTGACGTTCAGAGCAAAGTCGCCCAGGTTCCGACTTCTCCTCCGGCGAGCGCGTCGCCGGCCATCGCCGCCGAAGTCGGGCAGCAACCTTAATGAAGACATAAACCCTTACCAGGGAGTTTCTCAAGATGAAAGCGGCCAAACGCATGTCCGTGCTGGTGGTTTCCGTCGCGTTGTCCGGCTGCACGGTCGGTCCCGATTACCACACGCCCACAACGACGATGCCCGGTGCCTTTACGTCAATGTCGCCGTCCACGCAGCCCGCCGCCGCGGCACGCAAGCAGCCTGCGGACATCGCCAGGTGGTGGAACTCGTTCAGCGATCCCGAACTCGATTCTCTGATCGATCGCGGGCTGGCGGCCAACTTCGACCTGGAAATCGCCCTGACTCGCTTGCAGGAAGCCCGGACAATGGAAGTGGCGGTTGAAGGCCCGGCGTTTCCGTCGATCGAGGCCAGCGGTGGGGCCGGTGGAGGAACGGGCACAAACGCCACCAAAGGGCGGATTTCCCCGCCGCTCAATGCCGCCAGCAATACAACCGGCCTGAAGGAAATCACCCAGATTGCCGGTTTCGACGCGGGCTGGGAGCTTGACCTCTTTGGACGCTATCGCCGCGAGATTGAAGCCGCCCACTATGACACACAGGCCGCGGCCGAATCGCGCAACGCCGTGTTGATCGCGGTGGTTGCCGATGTCGCCCGAGCCTACGTTGACAACCGAGCCTTACAGATGCGAATAGCGATCATCCGGGGCAATATCAGGGCCGAGCAACAGATGGTCGATCTCGTTCAGGAGCGGTTCAATCGTGGTTTGACCAACGAGCTTGATCTGGTTCTGGCCCAACGGCAATTGGCGACGCTGCAATCGGAGGTCGCGCCATTGGAGGACCAGGCCGCGTCATCACAACGACGATTGGCGGTTTTGATTGGAGATTACCCCGACGAACTCTCCGCGGAACTGCGACAGCCCGCTCCATTGCCCGATGTGCCGAGCCAAATCCAGCCCGGATTGCCGATCGAATTATTGCGCCGCCGGCCCGATATTCGTGAAGCGGAACGACAACTGGCCGCCGGCACTGCCCGAGTCGGCCAGGCGATTGCGAATCTCTTCCCTCGCGTCGGGGTGACCGCCGGCGCGGGTTGGCAAGGTCAGGGATTAGGCCGAGTCCCCCAGGTCAGCGGCTTTATATGGTCGGCGGGACCCACCGCTTACTGGCCTCTATTGGATTTTGGAACGCTCGACGCGATGATCCAGATTCAGGATCTTCGCACGCACGAGTTGTTCGTGGACTACAAGCGGACCGTTATCAATGCGGTTGAGGAAGTGGAGAATGCGATTGGCGGCTACGATGCCCAGCAACAGCGCCTCGGTGACTTGCAAAGTGCTCTCGTTGCGAGTCAGCGCGCCGTCGATCTCGCTCAACATCGCTACGAGCGGGGACTGACGGATTTTCTGAACGTGTTGGATGCCGAGCGGGAACTTTACGACCTGCAGGATCAATACGCCGTTGCTCAGGAAACGTCGATCGTGCAATTCATTGCTCTTTGCAAGGCGATCGGAGGCGGCTGGGAGCAATATCAGCGAATCCCGCCGATCCGACGGCCGCTGCCGGCCATTGCCGCAACGCTCCGCCAGGCGATCTCGCCGGATAACCCCGTGAAATGAACGGGGCTGGCTGCGGGCGGAAATTAGCGTCAGCGACCGTTCGGCTGATACCACTGAATGGCCACGTCATTCAGCGTTTCATGCCCGGCCATCGGCCAACGCTTTCGGAGCAGAGCTTGAGTAAGGTGATTGGGGTCGGCCCATTCCTGGTGAGCCAGCACCAGCACCACCTGGTCGTAGCGCCCCGAGGCCAGTTGCGAATCCAGCGGCCAAAGATCCCGTTCCACGCGCACGCGCAGCATGGTCCGCGGAGGGTCCCGGTCAAAGAAGCCGCCCGGAACGCCCGTTGCCACCTCTCCAGGGCGATAGTGATAGTAGTAATCAAACGGAAGTTGCCCGTCATTGGCGACGAAGACGATCAGCCGGCGCTCGGCTGGAAGTTCCGAGACCCTCTGTGCGATCGCCCGCCAGTTTTCCTTGTTGTCTTCCAAGTAGTGGCTGTACAGAGTCAACCCCGAGAGCGACAGGAGCAGCAGGGTTCCTCCCCATGCCGCCCGCGAAATCCATCGTGACAGCGGCATCCCCAGCGGCAGGAGCACGAAGATCGGCATCAGCGTCGCGGATGACAGAAACAACTTCGGCGTGAACAACGGCATTTGCAGCACGCTGTACAACGCCACAAATACCGGCGGAAACATCGCCGCCACCAAAAGTCCCATCGCCTCTCTCCGCCGGGCGCCCTTCTGCACCACGATCGACAAATAGGCGGACGCGATAAGCAGACATCCCCCGATGACGATGGGTCGGTTGCTATTCCCCAGGGGCAGGTGAATTCGCTCCAGCAGGTGCGCCCACGACCAGTAATGCTGCGAGCCCAGCATCGCCACGATTGCCTTCAGGAAGTTGCCGCGCTTCAGTGGGTCCACCCAAAACGCGTGCTGAATCATGTCCATCTGGCCCCGTAAACCGCCGATGGCCCACGGGAGATAGAGTGCCGCCGCCACGCCCGTGACCAGGGCGATCTCGGCGATGCGCCGCCGCATCGAATGCTCCGACGGCAGCACCAGCCACGCCAGCAGTAGCCCCATCGCATAGGGCGCCATCATGTTATGGGTGTACATCTCCGTGGCGATCAGCAATGTCAGGGGAATCAGCCAGCGTCGATGCCCCGCCGCCAAGTGCCGTTGAAGCCAATCAAACGCCGCCACGCCCATGAGCCCCATCAGCGCATAGGCCCGCGCCTCCCGCGCAAACCACGTTTGCAGGAACGAAAAGCTCAGCAGCCACATCGCCGCCGCCACCGCGGCCGGATTTCGCAGCATCCGTCGGGCAATTCCAAACCCCACCAGCAGCGTCAGGATGCTGCACGCCGTCGACAGTGACCGAAGGGCGATTTCCGACCGGCCGAAAACTTCCGTCCACCCGTGCAGAAGCAGGTAATACAGCGGCGGGGCGGTATCCGCGAGGATCAGCCGGATGATCTCGCCAGGCGAATGCGAAACGATCCACGCCGTGTACCCCTCGTCAAACCACAGGCTTTCCCGCCCAAGATGGCAAACGCGAAAACAAACCCCGACGGCCATGCCCAGCCACGCCAGGCCCCACCAATAACGCGCGGCCCTCGGGGAAGGTGGGCTGATCGTCGAACTCGTTGCCGTCGAATTCACCCCTACAAAAATACGGGAAAGCGGCCCAAAGCGGAAATTCGCCGCCGTTCCAAAACTTTCGCTTCAATCTTCACTTAATGTCCCTCCTCCGGAAGTATCGCCAGAAACGCCGGTCTTGCCTGATCCAGCAGATGCTCCAGTTGCACCTGAAGGTCGCGATAGCCGGATAGGACTGTTCGCCCCAGTTCCGTCAACCGCGTTCCACCGCCGCGTTTGCCGCCGATGGCGGTTTTCACCAGCGGCTGCGGCCAATGCCGGTTCATGGCGTCGATCAGCATCCACGCCCGCCGATAACTGAACCGCAATCGCCTGGCGGCTTCCGACAGCGAGCCGCAGGCGGCGATCTGCTCCAGCAGATCGGCGCCGGCCTCGGTGAACGCCGCGGTGCGCGCGATCTCCACCCACAACCTTCCTCGCAGGACCGGCCCAACGGCCAATTTCCGATGCTGTTTCTTCACGCCAGCCACTCAAGAATTACTCGTCCGGATCGGCCGAGATGATGACTTCGGTCGCCTTGATGACGGCCACGGCCTGCTTGCCTTTCTTCAATTTCAGCCGCTTCGCCGACGATACGCTGATCAGCGAGACGATCTGGTGTCCGCCGCCGATGTCGATGACCACCTCCGCCATCACCGCGCCGAGCTTGAGGGACGTCACTTTGCCCGGAAATTGATTGCGAGCGCTCAAAGCCATGGTTTCTCCTATGAAGCACCTTCATGTTGCAAAATAAGCCTGCAGCGGTTTCACGCCCCAACCCCCGGATTGAATCGCCTTGATCGCCCGCGCCGCCGCGCTGGCGCCCGTGATCGTCGTCACGATCGGAACCTTGTTCGACACCGCCATCGCCCGGATCTTCCCCTCGTCCGTCGCCGGTCCCTTCTTCGTCGGCGTGTTGATGATGAGTTGCACCCGCCCGTTCTTGATGTAATCCGCGATGTTCGGCCGGCCCTCGGCCAGCTTGCTGATCCGCGTCGCCGCTATGCCATGCCGGCCCAGCGCCTCGTGCGTTCCCCCCGTCGCCAGAATCTGAAATCCCATCTCGCTGAACGACTTGGCGATCGGCACGATCGCCTCCTTGTCCTCGTTCCGCACCGAGACGTACACGTTGCCCGACACCGGCAGCACCGTTCCGGCCGCGATCTGGCTCTTGGCAAATGCGTGCGGGAAATCCGCGTCGATGCCCATCACCTCGCCGGTGGATCGCATCTCCGGACCCAGAATAATGTCCACGCCGGGGAATTTGTTGAACGGGAAGACCACCTCCTTCACGCTGACGTGCTTCGGCGGAGTCGGCTCCGTAATGCCAAGCTCCGCCAGCGATTTTCCAGCCATCACCTTGGCCGCGATCTTGGCGAACGGCTGCCCCTGGGCCTTGGAGACGAACGGCACCGTTCGGCTCGCACGAGGGTTCACCTCGATCACGTAAATCTCGCCGTTCTTGATCGCATACTGCACGTTCATCAGCCCTCGCACCCGCAGCGCCTTGGCCAGCTCGCGCGTCTGCCGCTTCAGCTCGGCGACGATCTCCTTCGATAGCGAGTAGGGCGGCAGCGAACAGGCCGAATCGCCGCTGTGAATGCCCGCCTCTTCGATGTGCTCCATGACGCCGATGATCATCGCCTGCCCCGAATCCGATTTCCCTTCCGGATCGAAATCCGCCACGCAATCCACGTCCACTTCCGTGGCCGCGTCGAGAAATTTATCGATCAGGATCGGCGCGTTGGCGATGGTCGAAGCCTCCACGGCATGGGCCATGTAGAAATTCAGTTGGGTCTCATCTGAAACAATTTCCATCGCCCGCCCGCCCAGCACGAAACTCGGGCGAACAAGCACCGGATACCCGATACGATTGGCGATCTCCCGCGCCTCCGCCACCGATCGCGCGATCCCGTTGACGGGCTGCTTGAGATTCAATTTTTGCAGCAGTGATCGGAATTGCTCCCGATCCCCCGCCTCATCGAGCGATTCGACGGTCGTTCCAAGTATCGGCACGCCCGCATCTTTCAATCCGCGCGCCAGATTCAGCGGCGTCTGTCCGCCGAATTGAACGATCACTCCTTTTACCAAGCCCACGGATGGCGATCCGTGGGTCTTCGTCCCCTCAGCGCCAAACGGCCCGCCATTCAACCGCTCGCAAATATTCAAAATGTCCTCATGCGTCAGCGGCTCGAAAAACAACAGATCGCTGGTGTCATAATCCGTGCTGACCGTTTCCGGATTGGAATTAATCATGACCGATTCCAACCCCAACTCCTTCATTGCAAACGCCGCCTGAACGCAGCAATAGTCGAATTCAATCCCCTGGCCGATCCGATTCGGCCCGCCGCCGATGATGATGACTTTCGGTTTGTCGGTGAGCCGGATTTCGTCTTCGTTGTTCGGTTTGCCATTCACAGAGAAGGGCGTTTCGTAAGTCGAATAATAGTATGGGGTTGACGCTTCGAATTCAGCGGCGCAGGTGTCGACAAGTTTGTATACCGGTTGAACAATTAAGTGTTGCCGCGCAAGGCGAACCGTGGCCGGAGGCATGCCCCATACTGTTCCTAATTGAACATCGCTGTAGCCCAACGCCTTAGATTGCTGAAGCAATGGTTTGAGGATTGCGTGAAGGCCAACCAGCGAAAAGCCTTTCGCATTTGTCTCACGGGTTTTGTCGACCACGCCTGCCAGTTCGGCTTCGAACTCCACCAACTCCTTCATCTGCCCCAAAAACCACCGATCGATCTTCGTCAGCTCATAAATCCGATCGATGCTCCATCCCATCTTCATCGCATACCGGATGTAATACAGCCGGCCCTGGCTTGGGATGGCGAGTTTTCGCCGCAGCTTTTCTTCGGGGATGGGCCATTCCTGGTCGAGACTTTCGCCTTGGATGGTTTTGTCGGAGGTGCCGGCGCTTTTGTCCGGGGAGCGATTCCCTTGCGCTTTGGACGGGTTGCGATGGGCGTTCAACCATTTATCGTATGCATCAAGGCCAAACCCAAACCGCTTCACCTCCATGCTGCGGATGCCTTTTTGCAACGCCTCCTTGAACGTCCGCCCGATGGCCATCGCTTCGCCGACGCTCTTCATCTGCGTCGTCAGTGTCTCATCGGCGTCGGGGAATTTCTCGAACGTCCAGCGCGGGATTTTAATCACGCAATAGTCGATCGTCGGCTCGAAACACGCGCTGGTGTAATATTCCCATTTCCCATCCGCGGCCTTCTTGCTGGTGATGTAATTCGGCAACTCGTCCAGCGTGTATCCCACCGCCAATTTCGCGGCCAGCTTGGCGATCGGATACCCCGTGGCCTTGGACGCCAATGCCGACGATCGCGACACGCGCGGATTCATCTCCACGACGATCATCTCGCCGTTCTCGGGGTTCACGGCGAATTGAATGTTGCTTCCCCCGGTTTCCACGCCGACGGCCCGGATGACGGCGATGCTGGCGTCGCGCATCCGCTGATATTCCTTGTCGGTGAGGGTTTGGATCGGCGCCACCGTGATGCTGTCGCCCGTGTGTACGCCCATCGGGTCCACGTTTTCGATCGAGCAGATGATGACGACGTTGTCGTTCTTGTCGCGCATCACCTCCAATTCGAATTCCTTCCAGCCGATGACCGATTGCTCGATGAGGACTTCCGTGACCGGGCTGGCGTCGAGTCCGCGCTGGACGATTGCGTCGAATTCCTCGACGTTGTACGCGATTCCCCCGCCCGTCCCGCCGAGCGTGAACGCCGGGCGGATGATCAGCGGCAGGCCGATCTCGTCCATGACCTTCTTCGCCTCCTCCAACGCATGCACCACCCCACTGAGCGGCACCTTCAGGCCGATCTTGATCATCAGGTCTTTGAACACCTGCCGGTCTTCGCCGCGGAAAATTGCTTGCCGGTTGGCCCCGATCATCTGCACCCCGAACCGCGTGAAGATTCCCTTGTCGTAACAGGCCATCGCGGTATTGAGCCCCGTCTGCCCGCCGAGGGTGGGCAGAACCGCGTCGATTGGGCACGGCCCGCGCGATTCCAGCTCCAGAATCTTCTCCACCGCCTCCGGCGTGATCGGCTCGATATAGGTCGCATCCGCGAATTCCGGATCGGTCATGATCGTGGCCGGATTGCTGTTGATCAGGACGATGCGATACCCCTCTTCCTTGAGCGCCCGGCAAGCCTGGACGCCGGAATAGTCAAATTCGCACCCCTGCCCGATGACGATGGGTCCGGAGCCGATGATGAGGATGGAATGGATGTCGGTTCGCTTAGGCATCGCGCGGAGTCTTTCGGGCCAAAATTCGAGGTAATCTACAGGGGCATCCGATGCTTTGCCAATTTCTCCGTGTAGCCGGCGAGCTTGCTCGCCGTACTCTTCCGGAGGATTCGCGCCAATCCGAAAAAATGCAAAACACAAAATCCGCAGATGCAGGGGAGGCGGGCGACACCGCATAAGGCCCCAAGTGGTTTCGCCCGCCTCCCCCGCACCCCCGGGGCCCGCCGATACATCGGCGGGGAGCCCCCCCACCCACTTCCACTTCCCCTCAACCGTCGAGCGGGAAAGACGGGGGGTGCTCCGAAAATCAATTCAGTACAACTACTGCAAGATTCACCGGACGTTTCGCCCCACGCCTGCGACGGCTGTGCTGGTGTTACCGATCACGTTTGGGAGAGTGGGGAAGCGGTGGCCCCAGCGTACCCGCGTGCGAGCAGTCTGTTGTATCTATCTTCCAATCCGCCTCGACTGGATCAGCGTTGCTGAATACCGACGCAACATAGCGAGTGCCACATTTGACGCAGCGAACATAGTAATCCAGTCCCGAACTCCCTAGCCCATCGACCAGTGCAACTCCATCGACGAAGAATTGCACCCCGCCACAGCTACGGCACATGTTTGGGTGCTGTGTCGCTGATTGAGGAGGTTGCCGTTTCTTCCGAGGCCAAAAACGTGCCATTGCCGTGCCAATATCTTACATCCTCCATCTTACGCTTGGCTGAAATTCTTCAATTAAAGCTCATTTCGAGTTGCCACCCGGACCGGCCGGACACCCGCGCCAGACTTGACAAAAAAATCCCTTCGCCTACTATTCCAATCACAATTGAATAAGTTTCTTATCGAGAGTGGCTGAGGGTAGGGCCCTGTGAAGCCACAGCAACCCATTCGAGCCTTAGCTTGAAATGGGTGCTAACTCCCGCCCGATTTTCGGGACAGATAAGAGGAAGCCCATCCTTCGTCGATTTCAGCCTCTTCTTATCAATTCGTCATTAGTCGTTGGTCATTCGTCACTTGCGGCGAGCGCATCTGGACAAATGACAAGTGACAGTTAGGACAAAGGACAGCGATCCATGAGTTACGTCGTCGGTTTAAAATGTAAGGAATGCGGGAATCGCGCGCCGGTATCCCCCGTGCACGTCTGCGAGGCCTGTTTCGGGCCTTATGAAGTGGAATACGACTACGGCGCGATGAAGGGAAAGGTCACTCGGGAATCGATTTCGGCTGGACCCAAGAGCCTTTGGCGATACAAAGATCTACTGCCGGTTTCGGAGCCGAAAACGGGATTCAATTCGGGGTTCACTCCACTGCGCAAGTCGCAGCGGCTGGCAAACGAACTGGGCTGTACAGACCTGTGGATCAAGGACGATTCCTGCAATTATCCGACCTACTCCTACAAGGAGCGCGTGGTTTCGGTGGCGATCTCCAAGGCGATCGAGTTTGGATTCGACACCGTCGGTTGCGCCAGCACGGGAAACCTGGCCAACAGCACGGCGGCGCACGCGGCCATGGCGGGACTTCGATGTTTCGTCATGATCCCGCACGATCTGGAACAGGGAAAAGTCCTGGGCAGCCTGATCTTCGGCCCGACCATGGTGCGGATTCGCGGAACTTATGACGACGTCAATCGCCTGTGCACCGAGATCGCCGACAAGTATGGATGGGCGATCGTGAACGTGAATCTGCGTCCGTATTACACCGAGGGGGCCAAGACCTACGGATTCGAGATCGCCGAGCAACTCGGCTGGCGATTGCCGCAGCACACGGTCGTCCCAACGGCGGGGGGGACCATTTTGCCCAAGGTCTACAAGGCCTATCGTGAATTCATCGAACTGGGTTTGGTCGAGGACAATCACCCGAAGATTTATTCAGCCCAGGCGGCGGGGTGCGATCCGGTGGTGAAGGCCATCCACAAGGGCATCGACATCATCGAGCCGCAGAAGCCGAACACCATGGCCAAGAGCATCGCGATCGGGAATCCGGCCGACGGATATTACGTCTGGCACGCGGTGAAGGATTCGGGCGGATGGGGCGAAAGCGCCAGCGACCGGGAGATCGTCGATGCGATCAAGCTGCTGGCCAAAACCGAAGGCATCTGGACCGAGCCGGCCGGCGGGACAACGCTTGCGGTGGCCATCAAACTGATCCAGCAGGGCCGAATTCCCCGCAACGAATCCATCGTCATCAGCATCACCGGCAATGGCCTGAAGACCCTGGAGGCGGTGCAGGGCGACCTGACGTATCCGGAAGTGATCGAGGCCAAGCTTTCCGAGTTTGACGCGATGTTGCATCGCCAGCATGGACAGCAGAAGCCGCCGATCCGCGCCGCGCGGCCGGAAGTTTCGGTGGTATAATCGGGGATTGCCCATGGCCAAGCCAGGGGTCTTTCAGAAAAGGACCAAGAATGAGCGTTAAAGTTCGAATTCCCTCTCCGCTACGGAGCTACACCCAGGGCGCCGACGTGGTCGAGGTCCCCGGCAACAGCGTCGGCGAAGTCCTCAACGCCCTGAAGGAAAAAGCCGGCGGCATCGAGACGCGGTTGTTCAAGGGCCCGAATCAACTCAACCGCTTCGTGAACGTATACGTCAACGATGAGGACATCCGATTTTTGAAGAACCTCGAGACTCCCGTGAAGGACGGCGACGAAGTGAGCATCGTCCCGGCGATCGCGGGGGGAATAGGAGATGTTAAATGACAGACATCGAAACAAAACGACGCCTTACCGTTAACACCGAAGGAAACGCCGGGCCGTATCTCATGGTTCCACTTGACCAGCTTCCGGAAGTGCGAAACGTACTTCAACAGAACGGCATCGGTCACGTCGTGGCCCCTGACGCTATCGGGCTGAATGGCAGACCGGTGATTGCGATCATCGATTTCGGCCGAAGCGCAGACGTCGGTCGCATCCAAGCGGTGCTTGATGCCGCATAGGGATCACCGGAAGGGGACATGGGCGAATTGGCATTAGCCATCCAGAGCTTGCGAGATAACTATGCTCGAGTTCTAAACGAACTTCATGACGATTACGTGCATACGCGGATGCTTTGGCAGACTCTTCACGTGTGGGTTCAACGCTATGGCGAAAATCTGACCATCGAGAATCCAATTACAAGAAGCAGCGTTAATGGCGCCGATCTCGCGGGAAAGGCTCGCCCCTCCATGCAACGGTTAACCAACCGCAGTTTTAAGGATATCGTCGCACAACTTGAGTTATTTGTCGCGGAATTGTTACGGCTTTGGTTGTTGAACAACACTGAGTTGATTGCCGCAAAAGGTCTGAATGTCGGCACGCTTCTCGAGAGTCAGACATTGGAAGAGGCGCAAGATGCCGCCGTGAGGGAGGCAGTGGAATCAACGATTGTTGACAAAATGCTTGGGAGACCAGAGAAATGGTTTGGTTATCTCAAGAATCAACTGCGTTTGCGGCTTGATGGCCGCGGGGAAGCATCGTTTTGCGAGATGAAGGCACGCCGAGACGTGCTGGAGCACAACAGCGGCATCGTCAACGCCGCTTATATCGACAAGGCGAAAGTTGCCCCAAAATACAAGGTCGGCGATGATGTGCAATTGAAGGATCAAGACGTTGACGAGGCGTATCATGTGACGTTGCACCTTATTGACGCCATCGCGGCGTCTGCAATTGCCGCAACAAGGACGCGCTGAGTGGCGCGATGCGGGCTTATAGGCGATTCAATGGAAATCAAGTATTCTAAACGTTGCTGGTTCACGTTTCCCACCCGGGCCGAGGTGGAGCAGCCGATCATCTGGCAGATGAGCCGGAAATACCCCGAAGTCGCTTTCGACATCCGCCAGGCCAGCGTGCAACACGAAATCGGGATCATGGCCGTGCTTCTCACGGGGGAGGAACGCGACGTGAAGGCGGCGATCGAGTTCGTCCGCTCCAAGGGCGTCACCGTCGAGCCAATCGAAAAGAGCGTCGTCGAAGGCTGACGCAATTCCATTCTGATCTCATTTTGTGCTTTCCTCCTTTTTTGTGCTTACTTCTTTGTACTTTCTTTACCTTTATCAATAGGATTATTTTTAATTTCCATGTCTGAACAATTACATTCTAAAATTCTCTCGCATTTGAAATCCGAGCGTTATCGTCCGCTGAAGCCGAGGCGGTTGGCCAGGGAGATGAACCTGGCCGAGGACGAGGTCTATCCCAACTTTCGCGAGGTGCTGCGCGAGTTGATGCACGCGGGCCGCGTGGTGCTGGGCGCGGGCGGCAGCATCATGCTCCCGGCCCAGGACCTTCAGGCGGAGGGGATTGTCGGCGCCTATCGCCAGAACCGCCGGGGCTTCGGGTTTGTCGTGCCGACCGATCCCGACGGGCACGAAGATTTATTCATCGCCGAGGGCGACAACGGCGGCGCCATCACCGGCGACGTCGTCCGCGCCAAGATCACCAACCGCGAGCAGCGGGACGGCAAGGTCATGTTCCGCGGCCGCGTCATCGAGATCATCACCCGGTCGCAGAAGCGCTTCGTCGGAACGTTGACCCGGCAGCACGGGCAATGGCTGGTTCTGCCGGATGGAAACATCCTGACCGCGCCGATCCTGACGCCCGATGCGGCGGCGCGGCACATCAAGCCCGGAACCAAGGTCGTCGTCGAACTGACGACATATCCCGACGAGGGAGTCGCGGCCCAGGGCGTCATCACCCGCGTGCTCGGCCAGCCGGGCGAGAAAGACGTCGATCTCCGGTCCGTCATCGTCCAATACAATCTCCCGGAGGATTTTCCCGAGGAGTGTCTCGAACAGGCGCGCAGCGCGGTGGATCGGTTCAACACGGTCAGGAATCGGCCGGATCGGCTCGATCTGTCGGACCGGGTGATCTGCACGATCGATCCGGATGATGCCAAGGATTACGACGACGCGATCAGCCTCCGCAAGCTCGAAAACGGCCAGTGGGAACTAGGGGTCCACATCGCCGACGTGTCGGCCTTCGTCCAGACGGGTTCGGCGCTGGACGTGGAGGCGAAGGAACGGGGGAACAGTTGTTATTTCCCGGGTTTTGTCATCCCCATGTTGCCCGAGGTTTTGTCCAACGGCGTGTGCAGCCTCCAGGAAGGCGTTCCCCGCCTATGCAAAAGCGCGTTCATCGTATTTGACGATGACGCCCATCCGATCCACGCCCATTTCGCCAACACGATCATCCGCAGCGCCAATCGGCTGCGGTATCGCGAGGCCCAGGCGATCATCGACAACTCCGATCTGGTCCCGCATCCCGATGGGCCCAGGAAGATCGACAGCTACGACCCTGCCGTGGTCGAGCTTCTTCATCAAATGAACGGCCTGGCAAAGCGGATACAGAAGCGCCGCCTGGCGGCGGGGCAGATCGTGCTGGAATTGCCCGAAGTGGAATTGGTCCTGGATGAGAGCGGTAAGGTCGCCGATGCCCGGCCCGAGGACCAGAGTTTCACGCATACGCTGATCGAGATGTTCATGGTGGAAGCCAACGAGGCGGCGGCTCGGGCGCTGGATTCGGTGTCCGTGCCGTTTCTGCGCCGCATCCATCCGGACCCGGATCCGGACAGCGGAACCAGGCTGAAACATTTCGTCGAGGTCGCCGGCTTCAAATTGCCCAAGGATTTGGATCGCAAGGCGATTCAGCACCTTTTGGCTTCGGTGCGCGGCAAGCCGCAATCCTTCGCGATTAACCTGGCGGTCCTCAAAAGCCTGACCCGCGCGGAGTATTCCCCGAGTCCGATCGGGCATTACGCGCTGGCGAGTCAGCATTATTGCCATTTCACCAGCCCAATCCGCCGCTACGCCGACCTGACGATTCACCGCCTGCTGGACCAATATATTTCCGCCAGCCAATCCGGCGGCAAGCGCGGCCGCCATCCCCGGCTCGACGGGGCGCCTTCCCATGAAACCCTTGTCGATCTCGGCAAGCACATCAGCTTCACCGAGCGCCGCGCCGACGATGCCGAACGCGAGTTGCGCAAAGTGAAAATCCTGGAATTGCTCGAAAAACAGGTCGGCCAGGATTTCCCCGGCGTCATCACCGGAATCACCAATTTCGGCATCTTCGTCCAATTGACCACCTGGCTCATCGACGGCGTCATCCGCTACGAAGACCTCCTGGACGACTGGTGGGACGTGGACGAGCGCGCCGGCGTAATCCGCGGCCAGCGCACCGGCCGCCGAATCCGCATCGGCGACACCGCCACAGTTCGCATCGTCCGCGTAGACCCCGCCCGGCGGGAACTGAGCCTGGCGATTACGCAACTCAAAACGCGAACCGACGCCCCAGCCGCGCCGCCGCCCCAAAAACCGAAAAAGCCGCATCGCAAGGGGAACGGCCAGGCGCATCAGCGCCGAAGGCATAGGTAAGCCCGTTCTAACCTCTCAAGCCCCCGCACGCTTCCGTCCGATAATCAACCAAGAGATGCACGAACAACTCGTCGACGTCCTGGTTCACAGTCCTAACGAGGCGGCGGATGATCTGCTGCTGGAGGGATTGCGCCTCGGGGCCGAGGTCGAGCAATCCCTCATCATCAACGCCATCCTTCAGCGCAAATCCGTTCGGGGATTGTCCGGCGTCGTCGAGCGATACGAATCGCTGCCCGAGCGGCTTCAATCTCTTGTCCTGGCGAACATCAAAAACCTGCACCACGCGCTCCGCGAATGCGGGCGAAGCGACCGGCCCGAGGTGCGGCAGGCGGCCATGCGGCTGATCGCGCTCAGCCGGCAATGCAAACTGGCCTACGTCCTGACCGAAAACCTGCACGATGCGGATGAATCCCTGAGCAAGTCGGCGGCCGAAGCGATCGTGGCCCTGGCGCGATGGGTCTCCACCGGCACGCGCCGCTTGCAGCGGCACTATCAGCCGCCAACCGACGAGCCGCAACAACCCGCCCCCGAAAATGCCCAGCCGAAGGAGGATTTCCAGGCCCTGTATCAGGACGTGATGGAGCAGAGGACGGAAATCGAAACCGTGGTGGCCCGGGCGATGGACGTGCATCGGGGCCGGCATTCGCAGGATTTGCTTCGCGCCGCCCTCCTGCTCTGCGATTGGCCCCTGAGCAAAACCCTGGCGATTTTGCAGACGACCAAGCACGGCGGCCAGAACTCAATGGTTCGGCGGCTCCAGCAGCCGCCGGAGGCCGAGCACGTCGAGGCCTTTCTCCTCGGCGCCACGCACGGGCAGCTTCGGCTCCATTTCGGCAGCGTCTTTGCCCACATCGACGAAGCCCCGGTGCTGGACGGAATTTTGCGCAAAACGCACTGGCTCAAAGACCATCAGCTCCAACTCTGCATGCGCCAGGTCACGCGCGGAACGTGGTGGCAGGAAGGCGAACTGCTGCGCGACATCGGCCGGCGCGATGCCGCCGACGCCTGCAAGATTGCCGAATGGCTGGCCGCGTCGGGGATGCACGATCTGGTCCAGGATGAGCGGATGACCGTCCTGGCCAGACAGGCCGCGACCAATCCGGGAGGGCGCCTGCGGCTGTTGTGCGTGGCGATGCGGCGCAAGAAAACCGACGGCGTGCAGTTCCTCCGCTTCATGCTGGCCGATACCGATGAGCGCCTGATGCGCATGGCGGCGCGGGAAATCGTCCGCCGCCGGCCGCCCGATTTCGAGAACATCCTGTTGCAATTGATGACCAACGCCCCCGCGTCGGTCCGGCGAGTCGTGAGCCGCTCCATCGGCCATGAGGGGTTCGAGCAGTTCTGGCAGCGGTTTGACCATCTGGACCGTCCCACGCGCAAGCAAGGCGGCCGGGCGATGCTCAAGCTCTTGCCGGATGCGGCGCAGCGCCTGGGCCGAAGGTTGGCGTCGGGACCGATGGAACAACGCCTCAAAGCGCTTCAAATGACGCAGGAACTGGGACTGGCGGTAACCCTGCGGGAAGCGGTGACGACGCTGGCGTCGCACCCGCATCCCAAGGTGCGCAGCAAGGCCGTCAGCGTCCTGGGCGAAACGCCGGAGGCTTCGGTGGAACTGCTCATGGAGCGCATCGTGCGGGACACGGATTCGCGCGTCCGCGCCAATGCGATCGAGGTGCTGGAGAATCACCAGACTCCCGAGTTCATCGCGCTGCTCGCCGAGCGCTCCAGGACCACCAACAGCCGCGAGCGAGCCAACGCCATCAAGGCGCTGCACCGGATGCGGGTGGGCAACGTCGGGCCGGCCCTGATCGCCATGCTCCAGGATGCGCGTCCGGAGCATCGCATCTCGGCGATGTGGGCGCTGAAGCAGATCGGCTGGTGGAAACTCCTGAACGAGGTTGGCCGGATCGCCAAGTCGGACCCCAACCTGCGCGCGCGCCGGTACGCGTTGGCCGTCCTCAAGGGCGTGGCCGAAATGGTGCAGGCGCAACAAACTTCGCCTCCACCGTCAATGGGAGCCGCATAATGAAAGCCGCAACGACCTTTTCATCCGATATCCGTTGCGATGCTCTTCTGTACAGATCACCGCGAAGACGCGAAGGAGCGAAGGAACGCGAAATGGAATCAAGATCAATTGATATTCCTTCGCGTACCTTCGCTGCTTCGCTTCTTCGCGGTGAATATTTCCGGTTGGCTTCCCACTCAAAGCGGATCAGAACAACCACAGCCGTCATCGCCTGCCTTGTTTGCGGCATCGCCGCCACTGCCGGCGCAATGCCGACGCAGGAAGAAGTGTTCCAGAGCACCAAGCAGAACATGGATTCCACCGTCGACATCAGCAAGGCGGTGCCATACCTGCTGGCGGGCATCAGCCTGGCGATCATGTGGGGGCTGTACAACCATCACCGCAAACGCCGCACGACGCCGGGGAAATTGAATAGTCCCGGCCGCCTGTCGCGTGAAGTCTGCCGCAGAATCAGCCTCCGGCCGGTGGAAATGAAGCAACTGAAATTGCTCGCCGACGAGCAGGAGATCGAGTATCCGCTGACGCTGATCCTGTGCCCGTCGCTCCTGGGCAAAGCGATCCGAACGCCGGGCGCCCAGGTGGACCGCGCCGTGGTGAAGGAGATCGTGCAGCGATTGAAGCAAAGCCTGGAAGCCCGGCCGGGGACGCAAGAGTAGGATGAGACTACAAATTCGAAATCCGAAACTCGAAATTCGAATCAAATTCGAAATTCGAAGGACCAAATCAGCCTTCGTTTCGAGTTTTGAATTTCGAATTTGATTCGTCATTCGAATTTCGAGTTTCGGACTTTGCCCCTATAATCCCTCCCATGTCCGCAAAAGTGATCGACGGCGCGGCCCTGGCCGATCGCGTGAAGCTCGACGTCAAACGTCGCGCCGAGCAATTGGCGTCCCAGGGCCGGCGGCCGGCTCTCGCGGCCGTGCTGATCGGCTCCACGCCCGCCGGCGAACTTTACGCCGACCGCCAGGCCCAGGCCTGCCAAAACGTCGGCATCACCTATCACCTTCACAAACTGGACGCGGATACCACCCAGGCGGCCGCCGAACGCGAACTGAAATCCCTCAGCGCCGATCCGGCCGTCACCGGCATCATGCTCCACCTTCCGACGCCGCCCCATCTGGACGCGACCGAATTGCAGTACAAGATCGATCCGGTCAAGGACGTGGAGGGCGTCAATCCCGCCAACATCGGCTACGTCGTCTATGGCCATACGCTGATCGCCCCGTGCACCGCGATGGCGGTGATCGAATTGATCGAAACCACCGGCGTGAACCTGTGCGGCGTCGAGGCGGTCGTGGTCGGAGCCAGCGAGATCGCCGGCAAGCCGATCGCCCTGCTGCTGACTCAGCGATTGGCGACCGTGACGCTTTGCCACATCGCCACCCGCGACCTGAAATCCCACACGCGCCGCGCGGACGTGCTGGTGGTGGCGGCCGGGAAGCCGGGGCTGATCGGAGCCGACCACGTCAAGCCCGGCGCCATCGTCATCGACGTCGGAATCAACCGCGTCACCCTGCCCGATGGATCGAAGAAAACCGTCGGCGACGTGGATTTCGACGCCGTCAGCCCCAAGGCGGCATACATCACCCCGGTTCCCGGCGGCGTCGGGCCGATGACCGTCGCCATGCTGCTGAAAAACACGATGAGAAGCGCGGAATTGGTGGGGAAGAAATGAACCGGAAAATTCGAAACTCGAAATTCGAAACTCGAATCAAACTCGAAACTCGAAATTCGAATTTCTGACCTTCGAATTTGATTCGTCATTCGAATTTCGAGTTTCGAATTTCGCGATTCGCGCGTGGAGTCTCCCATGTGGGGCAACACACTTGGCTGGAAAATCTCAGCCGTCATTTTCCTTCTGGCCGTGGCGATCGGAGCCTGGCTGCATAACCAAATGCAGATCACCGCTCCAACGGCCCTGTCCCTGGATGAGAAGAATCTGGCCGCGCTTTCGCCGCCGGCGCCGGCCCAGCCGATCGTGGACCAGAACCAGCCCGCAGACGCCGGGGAGAAATATTCCGCCGCCATCGCCGCCTATGGCGAGAACGAAGATGCGTGCGATGAATTCGCCAAAAACCCCGTTGGCCCGCCGCCGCCGCCCATTCAGTTGGTGTTGGATGCGACGAATCTGTCGCGGATGAACCTGTTCGCCAAGAATCCGCAGACGATCGTGGATTATCAGTCTGATCATCCGGCTTTGGATGATCTTTCAAAGATCGGCCAGGACTTGGAATCCGCGGCTCTGCTATGCCGCAAGGACCACCCCGACGAGGCCAGAAGTCTGTTGCGAGCGGCCTACGCCCTGGGCGCGAACCTTTACCGCGAGCGGGTCGATTACGATGAATTCTCCCAGGGCATGGGACTCATGAACGGAGCGGTCACGGCCATGGCGGAGATGGAGCCGGCCGATTCATCGCGGCAAAAGCTGTTGCAGACGCAACAGCAGCAAATCCTGGATTTCTACGACAGCAACGTAAGGCCCATCTATGACGACGTGATTTCCAAGGCCGATCAACAGAGCATCGCCGAACATGCCGGGGACATCTTTCGGTTTGCCGCCAAATCGAAGGAAAAAATGTTCCGCGTGGAGGCGATATTGAAACTGGGCCGATACCGTTTCGACGCCGCTCGGGCGGCCGACCAGCTCGCCGCCCCGCGGTTTTTGCGCCGATTTCAGCACGATCCCGACCCGGCCGTCCAGGCCGCCGCCCAGGCCGCCGCCAACCTGACCATCGAGCAATATCGTATGATCCATTGACGAACCCGCCGGACAAGGCGAATCTTTATATGGGTCATTGAATACGGATTACCGCCAAGGCGCCAAGGACGCGAAGAAACGCGAAGGAAAGATATGAGGATGAGGTCGTCTAGCAGCAATACCGTTCAACGACCGGAGCAGCTTTTTTCCATTAGCCCCCGGCTTTGCCGGGGTTTTCCGCGATGAGCGCCGTGCAACCCATGTTAAGCAAAGATCCCAACCCATTCTCGCGCAAACCCCCGGCAGAGCCGGGGGCCAACGGAAAGCGGCGACTACCGCCATTGAACGGCTTTGGCTCTAGCAGGAACCTTCCGTGAACAACCGCAAGGCCTTTACGCTGGTGGAGTTATTAGTGGTGATCGGCATCATTGCCGTCCTGGCCGGCCTGTTGCTGCCGGCCGTCAACCACATGCGCCGCAGCGCCCAAATCACCGGCCAAAAAGCCGATTTCCAAACCATCGCCGCGGCTCTGGAATCATACAAGGCGGATTTTGGCGATTATCCGAGGAATGCGCCACTGCCAACGTGGAATGAGCAGACCGGTCATGCCCCAGTATTTCTGACCCTCGCCTCGGCCCTGATGGGGCCGGGACCGGCAGTTACGAATAGCACGGAGATCGGTGATGGCGCCGACGGACTTGGTTTTCGGTGTCAGGCGACTGTAATCCCAGGAGTTGTTACCATCAGCGGCACCTCAGTGACCTTTACCGCAGACGGTGCATACACTGCCCAGTCGACGGCTTTCGCGAACAACTTCATTTCGGGAACGACGGAAGCTTCACTCATTCTATTTCCAGCTTCCGGTCAGCCGTATCAGGAAACCATCGGCATTAGCGCAGTGAGTCCACCCAGTGGTGCTCTTACATTGACGCTTCCATACGCCCCAATTTACGCGCATAGCAGGGGCACTATATCAACTGCATCAGGCAAGGTTTGGGGACCCTATATTTCGGCGGATACGTTTAAGGTGGCGTTTGTACCTGTGCCGCCAAGCCAAGATCCGAGCTATGGGCCGGGAGGGCCGGGAATAAGCGCCTGGGGCTCCGCCGGCCAGCCGGTTTTGCTCGACCGCTGGGGACAGGTGATCCAATATTTTCCCCGTTACGGCCCAGCGAACAATCGCACCAATGATTCGCTGGCCTCGCGGTATCCTCCCAACCCCGCCGTTCAAGCAGGTCCGCTTTTTGGCTATTCGCAGCCACACTCTGTTGATTCCGTGGCCGGCGAGAACGCCATGTGGGATTATCGAGACGGTGCGCCGTTTTTCGCCGCGGGCCAATCGTGGAAGATTCTAGGATCGTGGCAGAATCCAGTCACCGGAATTCTCGACCAACTCGTACCATGGCCGAAGGACACCGGCGTTACCAACGCTTTCCAACCCGAGTTGACGATTCAGTGGATGCTCGGCGAACAGGTTGATCCCTCAGCCGGCGGACTATTTCAGAATGAGATTATGTCGGGTAGTTTGCCCGCCGGGGTTTTGCCCGGCGAAAAACTGAATTACGACGGCCCCTTTATCTTGATTTCTGCAGGCCCGGATGGACCGGAGCGCAACAACGGCGGGTACTGCAGTTTTGTCAATCCGAAAGACGGCAGTTTGACCGATAGCAGCGGCAACAAGCTCACCTCCGCTGAATTGCTACAGATATTCACCGGCAACGGCAACTCTCAATTGCTGCAGATATTCCCGGGCAGCGGCAACATTTACAATTTCGACCGTCCGTAGCACGTGCGTGCCATGCCGCAATCCCTTTATTCCCAGGGCGTAATTGAACCGCGGGCGCGAAAGGAATTTGATATTCCTTCGCGCCCTTCGTTGATATCCCGCAATTCCTTGTCTCCATGTCGAGAATTTACGACATCACGCATCCTCGCTCCGCTTCGCGCCCCTTCGCGTTCTTCGCGCCTTCGCGGTTCATCCTTTCGCAAAAGCGCAATAAGACAACAGCCCCGGCGATCTCCGGTTGCCCGCCCGAAATTTTTTTCAGCATCGGCAAAAATTCCGGAAAAACACGACCAAAACCTTCACCTATCCGCTATAAATATAGAGGGACAGTGTTTTTCCGGCATCCGAATAGGTACAAAGCCTATTTGTGGCCCGGCTCGACTCGAAATCCATTGAAGAAAGTTCTCACGCAGAGGCACGGAAGGCTTCGCCTCCGTGGCAAAGGCGCGGAGGCATGAATAAAACAAAGGCCTTTGCTTCTCCCTATTCTCTGCGCCTTTGCGCCTCTGCGCGAGCTATTTCTTTCCGTCCGAATCGGGGCTGTTTCCCATTTTCCGACGCCTCGCCGCGAGGCCAATTGGCAACCCCCCCAAGTTCCGCGCGGAAAGGCGCATTGACATCGACAATGACGGCCCTGCCGCCATCAAAAACCGCGTCATTGTCAGCGCCCCCACGTGGTTTTTAGTAGTGCTTTGTAGTCTTATGATGTCCAAAATCGCATGGTCCAAATTCCCGGAATGCGACACTCCGCCTGGACGGCCGCCTGGCAACGTGAATCCAGTCAGCGGTCATCTCACGTGCCAACGACGGGCCTTTACGCGGACGGAGCTTGTCGCCGTGCTCGGGATCATCGTGGTCCTGGCGGGGATCGTCGCCATTATGACCGGGCGTTTGCGGCATGGGTCGGTGGTCGAGCAGCAGAAAGCGGATTTTCAAACGATCGCGGCCGGGCTCCAGGCGTATAAACAAGATTTCGGGGATTATCCCAGGAATATCGAACTGCCGAAGTGGAACACGCAGGATAGCGCCGTGCCTGCCCCGATATATCTGACGCTGGCATCGGCCCTTTTGGGGCCGGGGCCGGCGCTCACGCAGGAAATCAACGGCAATGCCAACTATCTCGAACTCGGCGACGGCAACGATGGGCCGGGATTTCGCTGTCAGGCCGCAAATGTTATCCCGGGAGATGCCGGCATAACCCCCGGCTCGAATCAGGTGACGTTCAAGGTTGACGCCGCTTTCGCGGCTAAGGCCGGCGCGATCCCAACGCCCGCTTCGCTAATTCTTTTGCCGATCGCGGGAAATCCGGCACAGCCGTACTCGGAAACGATCGGCATCCAGGCCGTGAGCGGGTCGGGTCTTTCGCTTCAAATAACATTGACGGCTCCTCCGCTTTACTCGCACATCCGAGCCAATATTTCCGGGGTCCAGGACAAGGTATGGGGACCGTATATTTCCGCCCAAGCCTTCAACGTCGCGTTTATTCCCTCCGCGCCGACCGGCCAGGGCGGCAGCGCCCTTCCCGCCTTGGCAGGCTATGGCCAGCCGGTTTTGCTGGATCGTTGGGGACAGGTGATTCAGTATTTCCCGCGTTATGGCCCGGCGAACAATCGCACCAATGATTCGACGTACGCGGTGAATGCTGCCGTTCAGGCTGGTCCGCTTTTTGGTTACTCGCAGCCAAGGTCCGTTGACGGCACAAATGGACAGAACGCCATTTGGGACTGGCGGGACGGCGCGACGTTCTTCAGCGTCAGTTCCAGCAACATCGCATGGAACGCTCCCAACCCCGTAACTGGAAACCTGGACTATGCCAAGCCATGGCCAAACCCGACCCAGACAATGGGGAGCGATTTTCGACCGGAGTTGGCTATCCAGTGGATGCTCGGAGAGCCGGATCCTGCCGGCAATTTCAACAATGAGATTTTGGCCGGTGAGAAACTGAGCTATGACGGCCCATACATCCTGATTTCCGCCGGTCCGGGCGGGCCGGAACGGAGCAACGGCGGGTTTTGCAGCATGGTCGATCCGAATAACTACGATAATCCATTGCCGGAAAATAAGTTACAGCAAGCATTCATCGACAGCGGCAATATTTATAATTTTGATCGACCGTAGGTGAATTGGGGCCTTCTCTCATAAGGGGGTTAGGATCGCCCCTCATTGAAGTTGGATCGCAATTCTCTAAAATGACCGACCGAAGTGTTAGTTTGCCTAACGGCGCAACTTTCTAACCCAAAACTATGAGACTACGAGACGAAAACAAGCGGCGACATATCATCGAGACGGCCGTCAAGCTCTTTTCCGAACAGCCGTTCCACAAAGTGCGTCTTGATGACGTTGCGGAAGCGGCTGGAGTCGGAAAGGGAACCGTCTATATCTATTTCAAGAACAAGGAGGAGTTGTATTACAACCTGGTTTACGAGGGATTTGCGGGCATGGTGGATCATCTCCATGCGGAGGTGAATCAGCCGGGTTTGAACGCTGCGGCGAAGATGCGGACCATCGTCGCCGAGATGGTCGAGCATTTCATATTGCATCCGCAGTTCTTTGAAGTATTGCGGACGGTGGGCGTTCCCGACGCGAATTCCTCCTGGGACCACAAGCGAAAGGAATGCGCCGATTTGATTGAGCAGGTGATTCGCGAAGGGATCGCCTCCGGTGAATTCAGCGACAACCATCCCGAACGCACGGGGTTGTATCTGATGGCGATGGTGCGGGCGGTGATGTTATATCGTGCGAAGGTGCAAGACAAAGGCGACTTGACCGAGCACATCACAAGCGTGTTGCTGCGGGGCATCGGCAGGAAAGGGCCATGACGAAGACGTGGGTCATAGTGCTGGCCGTGGTGGCGGCGGGAGCCACCGCGGGGGCGGGGGTTTTTTTCCATGATCGCGGGGCCAAGGTCGCGACCACGCTGCCGGTCGATTCGTACACCACCCCAGCCGCTCGCGGCGACGTCACGCAGAGCGTGGCGGCGACCGGACCGGTCGCCTCCAACCTCGACGTGCAGATCAAATGCCGCGCCTACGGCCAAGTCATCGAGCTGCCGTTTGACGTCAGCGACAAGGTGAAGAAAGGCGATCTGCTGGTGAAGCTCGACGAGCAGGACGAGTTGGTTGCGCGGGACCAGGCGAAGGTGACGGTGGCATTATCGCAGTCGAAGTTGACGGAAGCCCAGGAGAACGAGCGGATCGCCGAGCAGGACCTGACAACGGCGACGGAACAGGCCGATGCCAACATCATTTCCGCCCAGACCAAGGCCCAAAACCTGCGCAGGAAAGCGGATCGCCAGAAGCAGTTGCTGTCGCAGAACCTGGCCTCGCCCGAGGACTTCGAGACCGCCGAGACCGATGCCACCCAGGCCGAGGCCGATCTGAAAAACGCCCGTATCGCCAAGGAGCAGCTCAAGAGCCAGGCGGTGGCGCTGGACGTGAAAAAGGAGGACGTGGAATTGGCCAACGAGCAGGTCAGTCTCGACCAGATTGGCCTGAAGAACGCCCAGCAGCAGTGCGATTACACGAAGGTTTTGGCGCCGATGGACGGAGTGTTGTCGGACCTGGAGATTCAGATGGGGACGTTCATTGCGTCGGCGATGAGCAACGTCAGCGGCGGGACCAGCGTGATGACGCTGTCGGACCTGTCTCACATTTTCGTGCTGGCCAGCGTGGATGAAAGCCAGATCGGCGGGGTAAAAAAGGGACAGACGGTGGACATCACGGCTGATGCGTATCCGGGCAAACATTTTTCCGGGAAGGTGGTTCGGATCGCCACGACGGGCGTCAATACGAGCAACGTGGTGACTTTTGAAGTGAAGATCGAAGTGACCGACGACAACAAGGACCTGCTCAAGCCGCAGATGACCGCCAACGTGCAGATCATCGAGGCCAGCAAGAAGGACGTGGTGACGGTTCCGATCCTGGCGGTGGTGAGAAAACAGCACAAGACGTTGGTGACGCTGGTGAAGCCGGATAACAGCTTGGAGGACCGCGAGGTGGAACTGGGAATCGACGACGGAGAAAACCAGGAGATCGTGTCCGGCCTTGCCGCCGGCGAGCAGGTCCTCGTGCACAAGAACGAATCGAACAGCGTGTGGTCGGCGGCGTCGATGGTCCGAAGAATGCCCGGGGCGGGAATGCCCGGAGGAGGAGGCAGACGCTGATGATCCGGGCGGAGCACCTTATCAAGACGTACCTGCTGGGCGGCCAGGAAGTGCATGCGCTGGACGACGTGAGCGTGACGATCGAGCAAGGGGAGATGGTGGCGATCCGCGGCCCGTCGGGCAGCGGGAAATCCACGCTGATGAACATTCTCGGTTGCCTCGACCATGCGGATTCGGGCCAATATTTCATTGCAGGCCAGAACGTTTCGGGGCTGTCGAAGAATGCCCTGGCGGAAATCCGCAATCGGCGGATCGGGTTTATCTTCCAGAACTTCAACCTTCTTCCGCGGATGACCGCTTTGCAGAACGTGGAGTTGCCGCTGCATTACGCGGGCTGGCGGGATGCGGCGCACGCCGCCAGGAAGTCGTTGGACGTCGTGGGACTGGGGGACCGCTGGCACCATGAACCGAACCAGCTTTCCGGCGGCCAACGCCAGCGCGTCGCCGTGGCGCGGGCGCTGGTGACCGATCCGGCGATCCTGCTGTGCGACGAACCGACGGGATCTCTGGACAGCAAGACGGGCGAGGAGATTCTGGCGCTGTTCAAATCGCTGAACGCGCAGGGCCGCACGATTCTGGTCGTCACCCACGACGCCCAGGTCGCCGCTCATTGTCAACGGGAGATTTACCTGCACGATGGTCGCATTGCCGTGCCCCCAACTGATGAGGCCGAGGAGCGGGACATCGGCGATCCAGTCCTTGCTTCGATTCTCAAATAGCCGGCGAAAAGGCAAGTGAAAAACCGCCATGCTGTTTTGGATGATCGTCAAAGTCGCCTTCAAGAGCCTCAGGGCCAACAAGCTGCGATCGGTGCTGGCGATGCTGGGGATCATCATCGGGGTGGCGGCGGTGATCGCGATGCTGGCGATCGGGACGGGCGCCAAGCAGCAGGTGCTGGACCGGCTCAGCGCCATGGGGACGAATCTGCTGTTCGTGCGCCCCTCGCCGCGGGGAACGGCCGGCGTGATCTCCGGCACGCAGTTGAATCTCACCGAGGATGATGCCCGCACGATCCTTCAGAAAGTGGACCACGTCCATGCGCTCTCGCCGGTCGTGGGGCGAAACTATCAGGTGAAATACCTCGACCAGAACACCAACACCCAGGTGCAGGGGACCACGCCGACTTATCTGGCGATCCGCGATTTCCAAATCGACTCCGGGAAGATGTTCACGGATTTCGACGTGGACCGCTGGAACCGCGTGGCGGTCCTCGGATCGGTCACCGCGTCCAACCTCTTCGGGTTCTCCGATGCGGTCGGACAGACGATCAAGATCAATGGGATCAACTTTACGGTGGTCGGCGTGCTCCAGAGCAAGGGAGACCAGGGATGGTCCAATCCCGACGATCAGGTGATCGTTCCCTATACGGTGGACATGCACATCCTCATGGGCGTGGATTTCCTGCGCGAAATCGACGTGCAATGCGATCAGGGATCGGACCTCGACGCCGTCCAGAGCGACATCTATTCCCTCATGCGCCAGCGCCACAGGATTCAGATGGGAATGCCCGATGACATCATGATCATGAACCAGGGCGAGTTTATCGCGGCATTCAGCGCCACCGCGACGACGTTTACCATTCTGCTGGCGACGGTTGGGGGGATTTCGCTTCTCGTGGGCGGCATCGGAATCATGAACATCATGCTGGTCACCGTCACCGAACGCACCCGCGAGATCGGAATCCGAAAGGCCATCGGGGCGCGGGAGTTCGACATCCTCAGCCAGTTCCTTATCGAAGCCATGCTCATGAGCGGTGTCGGCGGATTGACGGGGGTGGGATTGGGGATCGGGACCTCCTGGCTGGTGGGGTACTTCGTCCCATCGTTCCCGACCGTGGTTCGGCCTTACAGCATCGTGATGGCGCTGGCATTTTCGGCGGCGGTGGGGATATTCTTCGGCTTTTATCCGGCGACCCGCGCGGCCAAACTGGACCCGATTGAGGCGCTTCGATATGAATGATTCGAATTGGCCGCTACGACTCGTGATCGTCTGTGCCGTGCTCCTGGCGGCGGGCTGCGCGACTGACCAGAACCAGGAGATCGCGACTTATCGCAAGGTCATCGACGGCAACCAGCCCGCCGCGGTACGGATTGCGCCCGACCAGGTGGTGACGCTGACGGATGCGGTGAAGTTGGCGGTGCAGAACGAGGAGCAACTCTCGCTTCAGGGCGAGAATTATCTTCAGGCCCTGATCAGCAAGGACAAGGCCTTCGTCAATTTCCTGCCGACGGTCAGTCTTTCGGCCGGGTGGAGCTACCAGAGCAACGGCGCCGTTTCGCCGCGCCATTCCCAGAGCGCCGATGCGTCGATTCCGGGGCAATGGAACCTGTTCAACGGATTTCGCGACTACTACAACGTGAAGGCTGCGGATCAGACAATCGAGCAGCAGAAGCAATTGATTTTCGACGCGGAGCAAACCGTTCTGCTGGACGTGGCGCAGACGTATTTCTCGGTCCTGACCGGCGAGCAATCGGTGGACGTGCTGAGCAACTCGCTGACGGCGCAGGAGGCGAACGTCAAGACGCTCCAGGAACAGTTTCGCGTGGGCGCCGCCCGGCGGCTGGACGTGGCGCAGGCGGAGGCCCAGGCATCGCAGACTCGCGTGTCGCTGCTTCAGTCGCAGGCGGACGTGAAGAATGGCCGGGCGATGCTCGTCTATCTGGTGGATGCGCCGATCCTCACCAATCCGCTGCGGGATGATTTTGTGGCGCCGACGGCGATTGGGCCGCAGGAGCGGTGGATCGCCGACGCCGAGGCCGGCCGTCAGGACCTGCGCGCCGCCGACGCCGCCGTTCGTGCGGCCAGATACAACGTCGAGGTTGCCTTCGGACAGTATTATCCGACCGTCGCCTTCAACCTCGGATATGACCTATACAACCGCCCGTTCCAGCCGGGCACCATGTGGGACACGCTGCTCAGCTTCAACCTGCCGATTTTCACCGGCGGATTGATCCAGGCCCAAGTGCGCCAGGCGTGGTCGCAATACCGTTCGGCGGCGCTCACCCAGGCACAACTCAAGCGCCAGATCGATCAGAACGTGCAGATCGCCTACGTGAACCTGGATTTGGCGCATGCCGAATTGGCCGAACTGGAAAAGCAGGTGGTCGCGGCGCGGGACGAATATCTTCTGGCTCTGATGCTGTACAAGAATGGCGGCGGAACGTACCTGAACGTCCAGCAGGCCCAGGCGACGCTGCTCACCACGCAGCTTGAACTCACGACCGAACAGTTCGCGCAGAAGACCGCGTATTTCAACCTGCTGCGGACGGCGGGGATGCTGAGTTATGCGTCGCTGCAATCGACGACGCGTCCCTCGGAAAAGGAACTGCGGGAACTGGCGACGCAGCCCGTGACCGAGCCGAGCACGAGGCCCTAAGAGTGCCAACCGCCGCTTTCAAAGCACTGCTGGTCGGCGCCGGGGGCATGGGCCAGGCGTGGGCCAGGAACCTGCGGGATTGCCGGGACGTTCAGACCGTCGGGTGGATGGACGTTCGCGCCGGGGCGGCGGGCGAAGCCATCGACAAGCTGCAACTGAGCGCCATCAAGCCCTACGACGATCTGGGCAATGCCTTGGCTGAGACGCGCCCGGATTTTGTGGTGGACGTGACGGTTCCCGAGGCGCATCGGGACGTCACGTTGGCGGCGCTGGCCGCGGGCGTGCCCGTGCTGGGGGAAAAACCGATGGCCGATTCGATGGCGTCGGCACGCGCGATGGTTGCGGCATCGGAACGAGCGGGAAAACTTTACGTGGTCAGCCAAAGCCGCCGATACGACGCGCGCGTCCTGGCGTTTCGCGAGGCGATCGAAAAATACCTCGGAGAGTTGGGAATCCTCACCAGTGATTTTTACCTGGGTCCGCATTTCGGCGGGTTTCGCGAACAAATGCCCAGCCCCCTGTTGCTGGACATGGCGATCCACACCTTCGACAACGCCCGCCAGATCAGCCGCCGCGATCCCGTCGCGGTGTATTGCCGGCAATTCAACCCGGCCTGGAGCTGGTATGCCGGGGCCTCCAGCGCCACGGCGGTCTTCGAGATGACCGGCGGACTGCAATACACCTACAACGGAAGCTGGTGCGCGCAGGGACTGAACACGAGCTGGAATTCGCAATGGCGCGCATTCGGCCCGGGCGGCGCGGCGACGTGGGACGGGGAACACGATCCCGTCGCCGAGCGAGTCACCGGCCATGAAGGGTTTGTGCATGCCGCCGAAAAGGCCGCGGTAACGGTGGATGAGAACGTTCCGGTCGGAATCGCCGGATCGCTGCGCGAGTTTTTGCACGCGCTGTCCACCGGCCAAACCCCGCAGGGCGAATGCCACGACAACATCAAGAGCCTGGCGATGGTTTTCGCCGCCATCGAGTCGGCCCAAACGGGACAGAGGATAAAAGTGGCTACCTGACCTTTTCCCCCTCCCCCTGTACTCAGGGGAGGGTTGGGGTGGGGGTTCTTCCGAGCCTGCAAAAACCTTTGGCCGCGGCTGGGACAATTCCCCGCCGAATTTTTCGTCCCGCGCGGGGGCAGCCGATAGAATCCCGGCGTCTTGTCAAACGGAGATCAAATTCAACGGATGCTGCAATCGGCGGCGGCGCTGCACAAGGCAGGGCGGCTGGCCGAGGCCCAGACCGCTTGCCGGGATGTCCTCAACCGCCATCCCGACCATCCGGCCGCGGTGCATCTGCTGGGCATCGTGGTGGGACGTCTCGGACGAACCGCCGAATCCGTGCAACTCCTGCGGCAAGCGGTGCAGCTTCAGCCCCTCTCCGCGCAGGCGCATCACAACCTGGCTTTCGCGCTGAGAATCAACGGCTCGGTGGACGATGCGATCGCGGAGTTTAATCGCGCGATCCAGATCAGGCCCGATTTCGCCGAGGCGCACAACAACCTTGGCATCGCCTGGAAGGACAAGCTGAAACTGCGGGAAGCGACGGCTTGTTACTCCCGAGCCATCCAGATCAAACCCGATTTTGCCGACGCGCATTGGAACCTGGCCCTGGTGTTGCTCATGGGCGGGGATTTCGCGCATGGCCTGGCGGAATACGAATGGCGACGGAAGATCAAGTCGATGTGGACCGCGCCGGCCTTTTCGCAGCCCCAATGGAGCGGCGAGGATCTCGGCGGGCGAACGATTCTGCTTTTCCCCGAGCAGGGGTTGGGGGATGCGATCCAGTTCGCACGCTATGTTCCGCTGGTGGCGCGGCGCGGCGGACGGGTCATTCTGACTTGCCAACCGGAGCTTGCCCGGCTTTTTCAGCGATTGCCCGGCGGCGCCAAGATCGTCGTCAACGGACAGCCGATCCCACCGTTCGACGTGCAATGCTCCCTAGTCGGTCTTCCACGAGTCTTCGCCACCGATTTGAATTCGATTCCCGCCGCGACCCCCTATCTGACGGCCGATCCCGCACTCGTGGAGAAGTGGAGCCAGAGGCTTGGACCAACCGATGGGCGGTTGAGGGCGGGGCTGGCCTGGGGCGGAAATCCCGCGCATCAGAACGATCGGAATCGCTCGATTCAACCGCAACAGCTTTTCCCGCTGACGGAGTTGAGCCACGTGGCTCTTTACAGTCTGCAAAAAGGAAAGGCGGCGAACCAATCCCCGCCGCCGGCCATGAAGCTGATCGACTTCACCTCGGAACTGTCGGATTTTGCCGATACGGCGGCATTGATTGCCAATCTCGATCTGGTGGTGACGGTGGACACCGCCGTGGCGCATTTGGCGGGAGCGTTGGCCAAGCCGACGTGGGTTCTGCTGCCGTTTGTGCCGGATTGGAGATGGCTGCTGGATCGCCAGGACAGCCCCTGGTATCCGACGATGCGGCTGTTCCGCCAGCCCACACTCGACGATTGGAATGCGCCGATCGCGGAGATGGCCGACTCTCTGCGCGGTCTGGCTGCGGGCAGAAGCGGGTGAATGGGATGACGTCGTCAAACCGCAATCAACTTCAGATTTCTCTGGAATCGGCCGTCGCCCTTCAGCGCGCCGGAAAATTACCCGAAGCGGAGGCGATTTACCGGCGGGTTTTGGCCGCCGTTCCGAGGCATCCGGATGCGCTGTTTCTATTGGGATTGATTCTCAATGCGACCAAGAGGTTTGCGGAGGCGGCGGAAGTTTTCCATCGGGCCATCGAGGTGAACCCGGGGGCCGCGAAATATTATGCGAATCTGGCCGTGGCGGTCGGAGCGCCGGGATTAGGGCGGATCGACGAGGCGATCGAGATATACCGCAAGGCGCTCGAGCTGCAACCCGCCGAAGCGGCGCTCTGGAGCAACCTGGGCAATGAGCTTCGCGCAGCCGGCCGTTGGCAAGAGGCGATCGACTGCTATCGCCGGGCCGTCCAGCTCAAGCCGGATTTCGCCGACGCATATTGCAATCTGGGCGTTTCTTTGCAGGAGGTTGCGCTGCAAAATGCGGGGTCGCAAGGAAACAATGCCCTGGCGGAAGTGATCGCGTCCTACCAGAAGGCCGTCGCACTCGACGGGAATTTCGCGCTTGCGCATTGGAATCTGGGATCCGCTCTGCTCCTGTCCGGCGATTACGAGCGCGGGCTGGAGGAATATGAATGGCGATGGCGGTGTCAGTCTTTCAGCCAGAACGTTCGCCTCGATCCGAAAAGGCAATGGGCCTGCCCGGAAGGCGTCGGCAACGCGGACGTGACGGGGCGGACGATACTGGTTTACAGCGAGCAAGGACTGGGAGATTCGATTCAATTCGCCCGGTATTTGCCCATGCTTGCGGCCAGGGGCGCGCGGGTTTGGCTGCAATGCCCGGCGTCGCTCCAGACTCTGCTGGGAAGATGCCAAGGCGTGGAGCGGGCCATGGCGCCGGGCGAGGACATTCCGCCTTACGACTGGCACGTCCCCATGCTGAGTCTGCCGTTTGCCTTCGGCACGCGCGTCGCGACGATACCGGCGTCGATCCCCTACGTGAAAGCCGACGCGGGACAAATCGAATTCTGGCGTCAGCGCCTGGATGCCGCCGCGGGCGGATTTCCGCGCGTTGGATTGGCTTGGTCGGGCAATCCGAAAAACAGGATGCGCTACCGGTCGATCCGCTTCGACGAATTTGCGGCGCCGCTGCCGACGGCGATCCGGGAACGCGTCCGCTTCGTCAGCCTGCAGAAAGGGGAGGCCGCAATACAAGCCGCGTCGCCGCCGGCCGGATTTAAGCTGCTGGATTTCACCGATGAGTTGCGAAGTTTCGACGACACTGCCGGGCTGATCGCCAACCTCGATCTTGTCATCAGCGTTGACACTGCCGTCGCGCATCTGGCTGGGGCGATGGGCAAGCCAACCTGGGTTCTTCTGCCCGTCATGTGCGAGTGGCGATGGATGCTGAATCATCTGGACAGCCCGTGGTATCCGACGATGCGGCTGTTTCGACAGCCCTCGGGCGGCCAATGGGGCCCGACCGTCGAAAGCATCGTCGCGGCGTTGGAGGAGCACGTCTCGCGGGGCCGTTAGCGCACCGCGGGCAAGGGCAGATCGTCCAGCTCAAACGGGATCGAGAATTTTTTCTGCTCGAGGGTCCTTTCCCATCGGAGCTTGGCGGGGGTGTTTTGCGTCGGCTGAAAAGCGAGGACGACCATCACGCCCTCGGGCGATTGCCTGGGAATATAGTTTTGACGCAAAACGACTTGGCCCTTGTCATCGACCAGTTCGGCGGAGCCGGCAAAATCCTGAAATTGGGCGTCGTTCATCGTGACGCCGCGGATCATCAGGGTCAATTGAAAATTCATGTTGGTTTTCGAACAACCCGTGACGGTGAAGGATGCCGGGCCGTCCTGCGCGGCGCCATTGCGTGCGTGGGTGATGTCGTCGATTTCAACGGCTTGACTGCGGGTTTGCACGAGAAGGTTTAGCTCGCCGTGGAGGCGCGCGATTTTGCTTCCCATGCCGGGGACTTCGTGGAGATTGGTCTGAAGGGACCACAACGGTTGCCGCGTGCCTCCCCGCATCATGTATCCGGGATTGAAGAATCGGCGATTGGGCTCGGGCGGCATGAGCGAATGGCCTTTATCGTCCACGCAATCCTTGAGCCAGTCGAAGTTGATCGCGCCGATCACGTGCAGCTTGGGCTCGGGGATCACGTTGAGCAGCAGCACCATCCCCCCGGAGGTTTGATCCGTATCGTAGTCAATGTTTTGCTGCTCCATGCCACGTTTGGGAACGATGAATAGGCCGCCGCTGGAACGGGCATGTTTGTTGGAAAAATCGACCGGCATGATGCCGCGGCCCTCGGGCGGGGCGAGGGTGAGTCCGGATTGCCCGATCCAGGGGGAAAGCCCGCTGGCGTCCTTCACGGCGCGCATCGCCTGCCAGAAATCAGCATTGTCGAGATTGATGGTGGCGACGCGGCCCGCGGCGAATTTGACGACGGAGGGATCGTCGATCCCCAGGTTTCCCCCAGCCTGACGGGCGAAATCGTCCAGAACCTTCATCAACGGCGCATCGGTGTAGTGCATCGTCACCGAGGCATGCAGCGCCATGGCGTCCTGAAACCGCGCCAGCAGAACCTCGATCCGGGCTCGCGCCTCATCCGAAAGATTGCCGCGCTGGGCGTCGCGCAGCTCCGGCTCGATCGACGGCCCCATGTCCGTGAGCTTTTTCTCCGCCTGTTCCCGAACGCTGAAATTGGGGTCGTCCAACTGGGCAATCAGCAAGGCGATTCTGTCCGATGGCCGGGTGGCCCCGGGCTCGGTGGTTTGGGATAGGGCGATTGACGCCCCAGCCACGAGTGCCGCCGACAGGATGATACAACACAGCTTCATGCTGTCTCCTCACGCGATTCTACCACCCCTTTGACGCCAGTTTAGCTTCTGGCTCGCCTTGCGACGCGCTCAAGCACCCGGTCGAACATTTCCGGCGTCAGCTTTCCGGTAAACGTGTTCTGCTGGCTGACATGATACGAACCGATCAGCCAGCGGTTTTGCGCCAGCCGCAGTTCCGCGCCATGGGCGAAGGGCATTTTCCCCGCGGGAAAATCGCAGCCGTGACGTTTTGCCAGGGCGACGATCGCATCCCAGCCGATTTTCCCCAGCCCCAACATGACGCGGACGCGCTTCAACGTCATCCATTCCCGATCGAGATATTCGCGGCAGTTGGCGATCTCATCGGGCAGCGGTTTGTTCCCCGGCGGGGCGCATCGCACGGCCGCGCTGATGTACACGCCGCGAAGCGCCAATCCATCCTCGCGATGAACCGACTTAGGCTGATTGGCCAGGCCCGCGCGATGAAGCGCCGCAAAAAGGAAATCCCCGCTGCGGTCGCCGGTGAAAACCCGTCCCGTGCGATTGGCTCCATGCGCCCCGGGCGCCAGGCCGACGATCCATATCCCGGCATCCGGATCGCCGAAACCCGCAACCGGCTTGGCCCAATAATCCCAATCGGCGAACGCCCGGCGCTTTTTGAGTGCGATCTGGCGGCAGTATTCCCGCAATCGCGGGCAACGCCGGCATCGAACGATCTGGCCCGCCAGCCTCGACAGTGAATCCCCGCGCGATGAATCGGTCATGCGTTCAGTCCCCGCAGCCCGGCCTCCTGCCGCCGCTGATTCACTTCCATCCAAAGTTGTGCATCGGTCCGCAGGAAGCCGATCAACCGGCCCGTCGAAACACCCAAAAGCTTCGCCCCGTCCGACACGCTCCACCCGGCATGCTCCAGCACGTCCAGCGCCTTGCCCATCGCCGCCGGATAACCGGCGGATCGGCCTGACACTGCCACAATGGCGGGATCGGGCAGGGATGACAGTTTGATCGGCTCCCGCACTCGCAGTGCGATTTTACGTCGCAGTCGATCCAGCGCGGCTTGACGATTGCGGTGTTGCGAACGTGATTCGCCCGCCACGGCCGACAGCCTGGTCGGTCCATGGGTCAGCCGCACCGCCGAACTGGTTTTATTGCGTTTTTGGCCGCCTGGCCCTGACCCGCGGAACGTATCGAGCCTACAATCTGCCAGGAGGTGTTCATCGGAGAGGTTTCGATAGCTCGTCATTGCGCCGGGATTGTAGCTTCCGGCACGATAATTGCTCGTATCTCCACACGAGCGCCAACTGCTGGGATTTTTACAGCGAGGTTGCACAATGCTTAAGCTCGATGCCGGAAACGTGCTTCTCAAACCGTCACATCGTCGCCAGTTGATGTCTTGGCTCAAACGGGCCATCCGATTTGGCGAGCGAATGGGCAATCTGGCGATTTCCATCACCCTGCATCGCGTCGGTCGGCTGGTGGAAGTCCGCGCCGACGTGGCCGATGGCAACGGGGTGATCGCTTTCCGTTCCCGCCAGACCGATTGGCGAGATGCCGCCAGGCAGCTCGTTCGCATGCTCACCGGCCACTTGCACGATCGCGGCATCCATCGGCTGACCGCCTGACGGTTGCGGTTGTGCCTTCGGCGGGGCAGAGTATCATCTGATCTCGCGGCGCTTCGGCGTCGCCGTCGATGACCGAGCCGCCGCCTATCGCTGCCTCCACCTGGCATCACTCTCGCCCGAATCGCATCCAGATAATCGCCCTGATCTTCGTCCTTATCGCCGGGGCATTCCTGCGCTTTTACCGGATCGGAAATCCCAGCCTGTGGATGGACGAAATGGTCTCCATCGAACTGGCGATGGGCCATCGCTCGGCGCACGATTTTTTCCCCGACTCCGTCATCCGAACCGATCAGCCCGACCCCCTTAACCTCGCCGCGGCCGCGCCATGGTGGGACATCTGGAACCGCGTTCAAATCACAACCCATCCTCCCCTTTATTTCGTGCTCCTTCGATGGTGGATGAATCTTCTCGGCGCCGGTCCCGCCGCCACACGATGCCTCTCGGCGATTCTGTCCCTCGCGGGGATCGCGGTCTTCTTCGACGTATGCAGGCTTCTGCACGGCCCGCGAGTCGGCTTGCTCGCGGCCTGCATGATGGCGCTGGCCATCGGCCAGCTCGATTTCGCCCAGGAAGCGCGCAGCTACCCGCTTCTGATTCTTCAGGGTATGAGTTGCTGTGACGTGCTGGTGCGGATCGTTTTTTCCGGGGCGACGCTCCAACGCTTGATTTTCCTGGTTTTCCTGCTGGCCTCGATGCTCCTGACGCACTATTTCGCCGCGGGCGCATTTGCCGCGATGGGGGTTTACTCGGTGATCCGGCTTCGCCGCCGCGACCGCCGCAGGACGCTCGCCGCTTTTTTCGCCGCCGCCGCCATTTCCGTCGCCGCCTGGGGATGCCAGTTTTATGGCCAGATGCGCACCCTTCCCAATTTCGATCCCAGCTATCTTCGCGAATCAAGCCCCAACCATGCGATTCATATACTGCTTCGCATCGCCGAATTGCCGCTGAAGTACTGCTTTGGCGAGGTTCTCGCGGAGGGTCTGCCCCTGGTCGTTCATGTCGTCGCCGCGGGCGTTGTCGTCGCGTTGATGCTTCGCCTGCGCCACCGCCCCGACCTGCTTTTGTGGGTCTTGTGGGGCGCGGGAATCGTTCTTTTTGTTGCCGCGTCGGACTTGACGCATCATTTCCTGTTCTTGCAGTACGCCCGCTACACCGTGCTGGCCAGCCCCGCGCTCTATGCGATCCTCGCCGGCGTCCATTGGCCCAGGCTCAAATACGTATCTGATTTTTTCCCGCTCGGCGTCGTCGTGTCTTTGGCCCTCGCGGCCGGCTTCCGGGTGCAACGCGGCGTTCCCCCCAAACAGGATTTTCAGCGGCTTTCCCAGATCATCGATGCCTACGCGGACCCCCATGAATTGCTGATCTTCTACAACGACAGCGGGTGGGTTTCTCCCGGCGTCTGGTACGTGGGATACAAATATTATTCCCCCGATTCGGTCCATCCCTGGGTAACGCTTCACCATGCTCCGGATTCGAAACTGCTCGGTCAGCTTCCGGCACGCGGGACGTTCTGGCTCGTCGGGCCAGCGCCGGAACTTTTCGGCGCTGCTCTTTTCCCGGGCTGGCAACCCGACGTCGTTTGGCACACCACGGCCGGCGGCGTCTGTCTCATGCGAAACACCGCACAGCCGGATTCTGTCCGTTGATCCCCGGCCCTTGTATCATGGATCCCCGAAACACGCCGGATTGGTGATGATTCAAACTTCCATCGTCCGCTCACCCTCCCGCGCCGAGTTGGCCATCCTTGCCGCCATTCTTTTCCTCGCCGGTTGCCTTCGCTTTTATCACATCGCCGGACCCAGCCTGTGGATGGACGAACTCTGGTCCATCGAGATGTCCGTCGGCCGAGGCTCGGTCCACGATCATCTCCCCACTGGCGTCATTCAAACCGCTCCATTGAATCTGACGGACGTTTCCACCGCCGCGGCGTGGCCGAAAATCTGGACCCATCTCAACGGCTACCCCCATCCTCCGCTGTACCTCATCGCGCTCCGCTGGTGGATGGACCTGTTTGGAACCAGCCCCCTCGCCATCCGCTCGTTGTCGGCGATCTTTTCCATCGCCGCGATTGCCGTGCTCTTTGATCTTTGCCGGCTCCTCGGCCCGACGAGGATCGCGCTTCTCGCCGCCGCCATCATGGCGCTGGCCATCGGCCAGCTCGATTTCGCACAGGACGCCAGGAATTATCCGATGTTGATTCTCCTCGGTCTCGGCGCCGCCGACCTGCTCGTTCGAATCGAGTTGTTCGGGATCAAACCAGCCAGGGTGATCGGTCTGCTCTTGCTTTCATCGGCGGCGATTCTGACCCATTATCTCGCTGCCGGCGCGATCGCCGCCCTTGGCGGATATGCGCTGATTCGCCTGCGCAAGGGCGCCCGCCTGGCGGCGATTGGCGTTTTCGTCGCCGCCGGAGTTGTCGTCCTGGCCGTCTGGGGTTACTGGCTGCGCGGGCAAATCATTTCCCTCCCCTCCGCTCATCCCGGCTATCTTTCCGAACCCGCCGATCACCACGTCCGATCCACGTTCCTTCGCATCATCGGCCTTCCGGGCAAATGCCTCTTCGGCGAATCGCTCGCCGCAAATATGCCCGCCGCCGTTCTCCTCATCGCCGCATTCCTGACATACGTTCTGCCGCTGGTGCGAACGTTCCGCGATCGGCTATCGCTCTTTTGGCTACTCTGGATGATCGGGACCATCGGATCGGCCGCCGCCACCGATCTGGTCCGTGGATCGATTCTCATGGATTACCTGCGCTACACCATCCTCGCCAGCCCCGCCATCTACGCCGTCCTCGCCGTCAATTGGCCTGGACGCCCAATCCTCACCTACGCCGTCCCGCTTCTGGCGATCGCTCTCTTGGCCGTCCTGGCCGGCCAACGCCTGGCTGGCGGCGTCGAATCCAAGGAAGATTGGCGCCGACTCACCGGCGACCTCAACCGAGCCGCCGATTCTGACGACCTCCTCGTCTTCTACGGCGACGATCCCTGGATTTCTCCGGGAACCTGGTACATGGCCTTCAATTACTATTTCCCCAAGTCACGTCACCCCTGGCTCGTCCTCAACCGGCCGGTCGACGTGAATCTCCTTCGTCAACTCCGAACGAAAAAATCCGTCTGGCTCATAGGAAAATTCCCCGGTGCCGACGGCCCGCTGGTGTTGCCGGGCTGGCATCTGCTTGGACTGGAGGAAACAACCTCCGCCGGCGCGTTTTGCCTCATGGAACCGAATTGATGAGCGATGCTCCCGCGAATCCTGGACCCATTTCCCGAAGTCATCGGGTGATCCTCTGTGTTGTCCTGGCGGCCGCGGCGTTCTTGCGCTTTTATCAAATCGGCGGCCCCAGCCTGTGGAAAGACGAGATCTGGTCCGTCGAAATGGCCATGGGCCGCGGGTCCGTTCACGATCAACTGCCCCCCAACGTGATTCGCACGGATCAGCCGGACCTGACCGGGCTGCCCGGGGCCGCGCCGTGGTGGAACGTCTGCACACATCTCGGCGGCGTGACGCATCCGCCATTGTATTTTGTCGTGCTCCGATGGTGGATCGATCTTTTCAGCAACGGGGCGGCGGCCACACGATCGCTTTCGGCGATCTTTTCTTTGGCGGCCATTCTCGTCTTTTTCAACGTCTGCCGATTTCTCCATGGACCCAGGATTGCACTGCTGGCCGCAATCCTGATGGCCCTGGCCGTCGCCCAGATCGACTTCGCGCAGGATGCGCGCGGCTACACGCTGCTAATTCTCCTGGGACTATGCGCCATCGACCTGCTTTTACGGATCGAATTGCAAGGCGTCGCTATCTTCCGCCTCGCGGGGCTGGCGATTTGTTTCGCCGCCGCCGCGCTGACCCATTACCTTGCCGCCGGGGCGCTGCCCGCCCTGGTCGCTTACGCCGCGATTCGTCTCCCATCCCGAGCGCGCCGGCAAACTCTCACCGCCCTCGCCGCCGGCGCGATCCTCACTCTCGCCGCCTGGATTCCCCTGTTCATCACGCAATCCCATACGCTCCCGTCGCTCGCCCCAACGTTTCTTCGGGAATACCGTGTTTCCGATCATGCCAAGTTGACGCTCTTTCGCATCATCGGCTTGCCGATCGAATTTCTGCTCGGTGAAAGCGGCGGTGAATCGCTCGCCCGCCGCGCGCCCAATCTCGTCCTGGCGGTTTTCCTGCTGACGATGGCATTGCCAATTCTGCGCCTTGCCCATCGCCGCGATTTGCTCCTCTGGTCCCTCTGGATGATCGGCGTCATCGGTTTCGTGGCCGTTCTTGATCTGGCCCGCCAAACCACCCTGATTGGATATCCTCGCTACACCATTCTCGCCAGTCCGGCGATCTATGCCGTCATCGCCGCGTTCGATTGGCCCCGCCGCAAAGGCCTGCGCGACGTCCTGGCCATCGCCTTCATCGCCGCGGCCGCCATCGCCGCCATCGACCGAATCAAAAGCGGCGCCACTCCACTGGAGGATTGGCGCAAGCTCTCCCACGACCTCGAAGCCAACGCCGCCCCCGACGATCTGCTTGTTTTCGCCAACCCCGATCCCTGGGTCTCTCCCGGAACGTGGTACATGGGCCTGAAATATTACGCCCCGGCCTCGCATCATCCCTGGCTGATCCTCACCGCACCGCCCGACCCCGCCATTCTCGGCCAACTCCATTCCCGCCGATGTCTCTGGCTCATCGGCCCCCACCGCGAAATCCAAGGCCCCGATCTATTGCCCGGCTGGCGCGGGCAACTGCTGATCTCCACCACGGCCGGCAACGCCTGCCGAATGATTCCGACCGATTCCCGATCCTCGCCCTGATGCTCTCGCCCTTGAAACGGCGTATCCGTGTCGTATATCCTGCGATCCCAGAAATCCGCCGAAGTAGCTCAACGGCAGAGCACCGCTTTCGTAAAGCCATGGTTCCGGGTCGAGGTCCGAGATTCCGGGGAAGCGAATGGAGTTGGTGGACTGACGCAATCGATTTGTCTGGATATGCTCACTATAATCCGCAGTAATGGAAAGGATCTCGCGGCAGAGCTCGATCCGGCCCGGCCAAACCACGCCGAACGAACTTGAGGTGACAATCCTCGAGCATTTTACTTCGAAACTACCCGGACTTCTTGCCGTCGTTCCCAGACTTCACGTTCTGAGCCGCGAGTTTACCGGGGTCGGTAGTTACACCAATTTCAAGCCTGCTCCAGTGCTTGAGGCCCCGACGAGGTTTTTGGTTCTCAAACGGTTGATCGCGATTCCTGGTATAAAACACGGTTTAGTTGCGATCTTGTTCTTCAAGGAAGGGAAAATCGATTTCTTGGAAATCGTTACTGCCGGGGACGAGCTATGGGACGGGGTTTTCGATGGTTTTTCCATTTCAGAAGACGAAAATTCGGAGTATTCCGGTCACATTGCCGCTCATACGAAATCCGGTTAAACTCTCCGCCCCAAAGCGAATTCCGCCGAAGTAGCTCAACGGCAGAGCACCGCTTTCGTAAAGCGGGGGTTAAGGGTTCAAATCCCTTCTTCGGCTTGCCTTTTGTGCATTTTTAGTCGTTCGTCAAGCAACTTTGGCGATATCCAAAAGTCAGTCTGTTTCACTTGATCGAAGGCTTCTTTGAGGTCCAGTAGATTCGTCTTTGCCGCCATTTCAAGTACACCGATTGTTCCGGTTAGCGGTATTTTTCTCACTGCGGCCGCCCGTCGTCCTTGAACCTCGTCGATCAGAAGCAGGTCGGCCTTCAGTTCTCTGGCGAGATTGATGGCTGCTATTTCCCCCGCTTGGAGCAATGGAATCTGTTCATTCAACGAAGGGCTTTGGACGTTAAGCCAGGACGGCCGATTGGCAATAAAGTCCCGAATGATCTTCGGCCGGTTCGATTGCGCTAACTCCGCGGCCACTTGCGGCGGAATCGTCACTTGGCCAAAAAGCGATGGCAGAACATGCATAGCGCCAATATTTGCCAGCACGATAAGCGGAGAACTGTCGGCGATAACGAGCATCAGTGACGCGCTGGACCAAGCATGTGTTCCAGCGTCTTTCGGTCGGCTTCAAGATCATCGGGCGTGAGAGATCCCTCGTACACGTTATGCCGCTTGAGGAAGGCATCCGTTTCGACGCGATCCAGGCCGAGGACCTTCGACAACTCGTAATGTGTGAGCTTCCCGCGCCGGAATAGTTCCACGGCGTACGCCTCCTTCGCCTCACCCTCAAGATCGGGGCTTTCCGCTCGGAGTTTCTGTTCGACATCGGCGGGTAGTTGAAATGTCACGGCCATAATTCACCTCCGCATCATTCTATCATAGTACGCCGCAAAGCTCGTCGTCACGTGCGAGAGACCGGGGACCCAATCGGCGTCGACCGCGTGAAAGCACCTCCGCGAACCGCAAATCATTTTGGGCGCCAACGCCTGCAAGCACGATAATCGGATCATCACCGCACACAGACGGCCAACAGCGTTCTGTCATCGGCAGGCGGGGCGTCGCCGCAATGTCGCTCAAGGGCGGCGAGCACGGAGCGCAAGAGGGATGGCGCGTTGCTTTCGCTTGCCAGGCACGCTGCGTCCAGGGAATCGGTTCCGAAGGGTTCTCGCGCTGGATTGAGAGCCTCGGATACGCCATCGGTGTACAAAAGCAGGCGATCGCCGGGGTGCAGAAACAGGTGGTTCACCGGGTAGCGCACGGTTTGGTCGATGCCTAACGGCAGACCGCCGCGGCCGTCAAGCGCGGTCGCGCGGTCGCCGCGAACGAAACGCGGTGGCGGATGCCCGGCGGAGGAGTAACTCAGTTCACGAGTTCCTGGGTCATAAATGGCATACAGAGCGGTGATGAACGATCCGGTTCGTCCGATGTAGCGTTCCTCGAGGATGGTGTTGAGATAACCAAGCATTTCGCCGGGGGGCATGGCGAAGTCGGGACGGGTGTGGACGATCGCGTGGGTGATCGCCATCCTCACCGCCGCGGGAATGCCGTGTCCGCTCACGTCCGCGATGATGATTCCCCAGCGGTCGCGGGGCAATGGGAACAAATCGTAATAGTCGCCGCCGGCGCGCTGCGAAGTTTCGTAGTGAGCGGCCAGATCCAGACCGGGGATGGTGGGCAGCGTATGCGGCAAGAGCGAGCGTTGGATGTCGCCAACCGCTTTGAGCTCGTGGTCGAGAGCGTCGTAGGCCGTCTTCAACTCGAGCCGCAACACCCCGCTGAGGACGGCGAATCCCCACAGATTGGACTGCATGACCATCATCGGAATCCGCTCGCGCGGTATCCCCTCGGAATGACGGGTCAAAACCACGCCCATATTGATCGCCTCGCCGCGGTCGAACTGCGGCATGGCCAACAGGAAGTTCATGCCGCGAAAATACTCCGCCGCGGGATCGTCGGCTGCGAACGCCGCGGGAAGGTCCTCGATAACCGTGGACTTATTGGAGTAGACCAACTCGCAGAGCAGCCCGGTGGTGAAGACCGGCAGGCGGTGTTTTTCCGTCCACGGGTTGATGTTTTCCTTCCAAGTCGAGCTGCGGGTGATGCGGTAGGCCGGATGGGTGAGATCGCGGCGGCTTACCGCCAAGTATCCATCGGATGTGACGAAGCCGCCCTGGCGCAACCGCTCGCCGTACAGATTCGCGGCGATCTGGGGATCGGTCTGGAGACTCATCTCGCGCATGAATTCGACGACGAACTTGAGTTCATCCTGCCAATCCTGGAATTTGTTCTCCACGGTTTCCTTTCAGGGTAATATTAGGCGGATCAATGGTGAAGTTGCGTGTTTTTAATGCATGCCAGCCGGCAATGTCGATAGGTTTGATAACAAAAAAGGGTTGGCCATGGACGGCGTTGCCGATTTTTCCGAGACATTCGACCGAGTGGTGGTTGTGAACCTTGCCCGCCGGCGCGACCGGCTGGAGCGGTTCTGGCAAACGCTCGGTGCCTGGCCGTTCAAAACGCCCCGGCGCTTTGAAGCCGTTGACGGAGAGGTGGTGGGGACACCGGCTGGATGGGACAAAGGCCCCGGCGCCTGGGGATGTCTTCTATCCCATCGCGCGGTTCTCGATTCGGCCATCAACGATGGCGTGCGCGCGCTGCTGGTGCTGGAGGACGATGCCTATCCCGTTGAGAATTTTTCAACCCTTGCCCGGGAATTCATGGGGAAGGTTCCGGACGATTGGGATGGGTTGATGCTCGGCGCCGAGCACTTGCGGCCGCCCGAGATGGTCTGTCCCGGCGTGGTGCGCTGCGTGGCCTCCAATCGCAGCCATGCCTACGCCGTTCGCGGCCGGCTGATGGGGGTTCTTTCCCAATTCTGGCGGAGTACCACGAACGATCACTGCGACCTGGTGATTTCCTCCCTGATGCGCCATTTCAAGATGTATGCTCCCGATCCGCTGCTCATCGGTCAGGACGCCGGCCATAGCGACGTGACAAACCGCAAGGAATGGCTGCGATTTCTGGCCCCGGAGCAGAAGGAATCCATCGGCCGGTCCGATCCGCGGCATTCGATCCAAAGGTTGGTGGTTACTATTTCGGCGAAGCGTGCGGCGGCGCCTATTGCGCCGCGGCCTCTTGAAACGCCTGCCGGAATTTACAATTATCCGCGTTATCCAGATCGCCGCGCTGGATCAACAGAATGTAAATCCGCCCCTTGACCGGATCGATCCACGCCTGGGTTCCGTAAGCTCCGCCATGCCCGTACGTGCCGGGCGAGAGCGTCGCGGCGATCCCCTGCGGTTCCCGCACGATGCCGAACGCCAGCCCCCATCCGCTTCCCGGCACAAAACCCGCCTTCAGCCCGTCCGTCTGCACGCTCGTCATCTCGTGGATGCTTTCCGCACTCAGATACCGCCGGCCATCCAGCGTCCCGCCGTTCAGCAGCATTTGGCAGAACCGGCAATATTCCCCGGCGGTGCAGAACAATCCGCCGTTGGCGGCGGGAAAATGTTTGCGAATGCCGACCGGGCGATCGATCTGAATCCGTTCCAGCCGGCCTCTCTTCAAGACGTAACTCTGCGCCAGCCGTTGGAGTTGCTCGTCGCTCGGATAAAACGTCGCGTCCTTCAAACCCATCGGATCGAACAGCCGGTGTTGCAGGAAATCCGCGTAGGACTCGCCCGAGACGATCTCGATGATCCGGCCCAGCGTGTTGATGCCGGATTGGCAATAATCCCATTTCTTCCCCGGCTCGAAGGACGTCGGCCGATCCAGATAAAACGGGATCAGTTCTGCCAGCGTGCGGGCCTTGAACATCACGTCCCGCGGCGCTTCCGCCAAACCGCTGGTGTGCGTCAGGAGCTGGCGCAGCGTCAGGTTCGCCGGCTTGCCGGAGGGAGTCTTCAGCCCGTCGAACTCCGGAATGTATTTTGACGCCGGATCGTCAATCGAAAGCTTGCCCTCATCCTGAAGCATCATGACCGCCGTGGAAGTCATGAGCTTGGTCATCGAGGCGATCCAGAAGATCGTGTCGGTGCGCATGGGCAAATGGTGTTTGACGTCGCGCTGGCCCACGGCCGAGAGATGAAGGATGCGTTGCCGATCCGCCACCAGCGTCACGGCCCCCGAAAGCTCGCCGCGATCGACGAAGGCCTGCATGGCCCGGTCGATTCCGGCGATCTTCGGCCAATGGACGGTTTCGGGCTGCTCCGACACCGATGCGCATCCCTGGTTCAACATGGCGATCACCTCAATCAGCAGTAGAAAAAAGGCGTTGAATCTCAAGGGCGAAACTATAACGGAACGAGGAGCAGTGGAGAAGAATTGGCTGTTTCTACGGCTTTGGAGTGACTAAAATGGGATTGGAAGGCGCGACCATGGCGAGCTTGGGAATCCTCGACGAACAAAGCCGGCTGAAATCGCTGAAGGACATGCTGCATCAGCACGTGGCCCCGGCGGCGGAGGAGTTGATCCGGCACGAGGCCGACGGCGCGGTCCGCTGCTTCGCCTGCGGCCACCGGTGCCTGGTCAAACCCGGGCGCGATGGAGTCTGCCGGGTTCGCTTCAACGACAACGGAGTCCTGAAGGTTCCGTTCGGATACGTCGGAGCGCTGGCTTGCGACCCGATCGAGAAGAAGCCGTTCTTCCATTGCCTGGCCGGCAGCGACGCGCTCACGTTCGGGATGCTCGGTTGCGATTATCACTGCGGATATTGCCAGAACTGGGTGACGAGCCAGATGCTGCGCGATCCCAAGGCCGCCGCGCCGCCGCGGTTGACCAATCCGAAACAACTGGTGGACCTGGCGATCCAGCACGGCGCGCCGGTGATCGCGTCGAGCTACAACGAGCCGCTCATCACCAGCGAATGGGCGGTCGCGGTCTTTCGGGAAGCCCGCACGCGCGGGCTGAAATGCGCGTACATCTCCAACGGCAACGGCACGGAACAGGTGCTCGATTTCCTTCGCCCCCACGTCGATGCGTACAAGGTCGATCTCAAGACGTTCAACCCGCAACACTACCGCCAACTTGGCGGAATTTTGGAAAACGTGACGGGGACGATCCGCATGCTCAAGGAGCGCGGGTTCTGGGTGGAGATCGTGACGCTCGTAGTGCCCGGCTTCAGCGACGATCCCGAGGAACTGAAGCGCATGGCCGATTTTCTGGTATCTGTCGATCTCCTCATGCCCTGGCACGTCACGGCCTTCCATCCCGATTACAAAATGACCGATGGCTACCGCCAAACCACCGCCGACGATCTGATGCGAATCGTGGAGTATGGCCAACGGGCGGGCATCCGCTACATCTATCCCGGCAACCTGCCGGGCCAGGTCGGGGAATGGGAGAACACCCGCTGCCATAACTGCAAGACGACGTTGATCCGCCGGCACGGGTTCCTGGTGCGGGAGAACCGCATCGGGGCGGATGGCAAATGCCCGAACTGTTCGACGCCGATTCCCGGCGTCTGGGGCAAGCGCGGCGGGCACGGGGACGGGCGCGTGCGGCCGCTGGTATGAGGACGGGGAATGCCGAATGCCGAGTGCCAAATGCCGAATGGAAGAGGGGGTTGAGTCGGGAAGCCGTTTTACACATTTGGCGCTTTTTCATTGTTTTGAGTGTAAAACGCGATCTGCGTAATTGTCGCAAGTCGTTTATTTGCAGTTAGTTGTATGTATATCGCTTCCAATGACCCGATTTGGCGCGCGAAGAAGCGCCAAATTTGTCAATATATTGACTTTTTGGGGAATTCGCTTGACATTTGTTCGGTATATGTTAGGATAATATACGGGTAATTTCACCTGAAATGGGGTATTCATGTCGGACATCGGGTCGGGAGCATCGGGACAATTGGCGGTTACGGGAGAGCGAACGGACAATGGCGAGAAATTGGAGGAGAAGCAGCAGGCGGCGCTGGACCTGCTGCGGATTGGAAATTCCGTTGCGGAGACGGCCCGCACGACCGGGATCACGCGGCAAACGATCTATAACTGGCTGCGGCACGACCCGGTGTTCGGGGCGGCGTACAACCGATGGCACGATGAGATGGAGAAGGGCGCCCAATCCCGGCTACTGATGATGACGGAAAAAGCGATGGATGCGCTGGAAAAAGCCCTGGAGGCCGGCAACGCCCGGGCGGCTCTGCAATTGCTCAAGGGGATGGGAATGTTCCGCCAGCGCGAAGTCGGCCCGACGGACCCGGAGCAGGTCCGCCAAACAATGGAAATCGAGCGAAAGAAAAAGAAGATCGCGCTGAAGCGAGATCGGGAAAGCCTTTTCATGGAGAATCTGAAAGCGGAGGCGGGGTATTGAGGAGATTGCCGATTGCCGAATGCCAAATGCCGAATGCCAGAGGGTGCAGGGGGGATTCGTGTCGTTTACTTCGGCCTGGAGCGCCGAGCTTTGCATCCACGTAAATCAGGCGCCTCAATGCCGGCGCTCTTGGCATTCCCGGCTTGTCCGCTCAGAATATCCGTGAATGACCGCGGAACAATTCGTTGAGATGTGGGCCAATGTAGAACTCCCCGAGCGGGCGGCCTCTCACGAACACTTCATCGATCTTTGCCGCCTGATCGGCCAGCCCGCGCCAGCCGATGGACAGCGGTGACATTCTTTGCTTCAATTGGGCGCATCATGCCCGCTCCAGCTACGCAACGACAGCCAGCGCCTCGTTTCGGGATCGGCGAATGGTATGGTCGGTCATTCATAAAACTCTCCGCAATACAAAGAAGGGACCTTGCAGTTAAGGCGATCAATCACGGTTCTGATACAACTCCGCTCTGCCCGTTCAAAGCTGATGGAGGCGCCTGTCATAAGAAGGGAGGCGTTTGCTCGCTTCGGCTATATGAGGCAAAAGCGTCCTTGCCGACCGGTGAGTGGAGTGCCACCCCGGTCGTAGGTCAAGAGGGCGACCTTCGTATTGTCTGCCCAACGCGATTTCAGCAGAACGAAATTGTTTTTCGAAAGGTAGCCCTAACTGTCCTGGGTACGGATAGTGCCAAAACAGTCGGCGAGGTGCGTTTCTTACAGCGGGTACGCAATGAGCCGTCAACTTCAGCGGCGGCTGAGCAGGCCGAAGAGGAGACCGCGCGTGAAGATGTCGGCAATATTGACATGGTCCTCTTGGCACCAGAAACAGATCCACTCAAATGGTGCGCCCTCGAGATACAGGCCGTCTATTTCTCCGGGGAGAGAATGGGCCTCCTTTTCGAACACCTCCACGATTTTCCCACGGATGATTTGCCTTTTCCGGACCGCACTAGACGGCCCGACTATCGCAGTTCTGGTCCCAAACGCCTGATGCCGCAGCTTCAGATTAAAGTTCCGACGCTACGTCGTTGGGGTAAGAAGATGGCCGTTGTGGTTGACGGCGCGTTTTTCCGAAATATGGGCCGAATGGACACCGTAAAGGACCTATCCAATTGCGACATCGCTTGGTTTGTCGTGCAATTTGACGAAGGGACTGACCCTGCGACCTTGAAAATCGGCGAACCAGAAAAACAGACGCTTGAAAGAGCTGTTGAAGGACTTACGGGCGGTGAGCCTGTCACTCTGGCCGAATTTGAAGCCAAAATAAGGGCAAAGCTGGGAACAGGAGAATAGTGACCGGTCATGAAGTCTGAGGTAGGTCTGTCGCGATTCATCGGCCCCAAGTAGCCGTTAGACTGCGATCGTGTTTGCCTTGGGCCTACATGAGTCTCCGAACGTCCCTTTGATATCAGCGGCGAGTAGCATCTTTACAATCTCCGTGGCAATAGCACGGCCCAAAAGTGGGGGCACTGCGTTCCCAACTTGGCGGAATTGCTCTCCCCGGGAGCCAAGAAATCTCATTCGGTCCGGAAATGATTGGAAGCGTGCCGCTTCGCGCACGGTCAATGCCCTCTCTTGGGTGGGATGGATAAACGATCCCCAATGCAGGTCGCATTTGGTCAAAATCGTGCAACAAAGTCCCTCGGGGTGAAGCCGGCCATACCGCTTTGTGTGATCGCTACGGCGAGCAAGCTTCATGCCCGCCGGCAGCAATTCACGGGGGATGTCCCGCCAACTACCGCCCTGCGGAATATGCTTTAGCCTCCGCAGGTTGATTTCTTCTAGGAAGGGCGCAACATGGTTGAATAACACCCGGGAACCGCGTCGCATCAACCTTTGATAATCGCATATTGGCGGCTGGGTATAACGGCTTTCCTCATCGCCCTCGCAAATCGAAAGTGCGGGGAGGTCGCCAATTGCATCATTCACAGAGACGAAGGGCTTGCGGGATTTTGGGAGATTAAATAAAGCTGGCTTTTGAGCTACAAAATGTGTCGGTTCTGGCCATCGGATCGAAGCTTTATCCCTCGCGCCAATAAAAAAGATGCGGCGTCGCTCTTGCGGCACGCCATAATCTTCTGCTCGCAAAACTTGATGCTCAACGTGGTAACCGAGGCTGCGCAGTCGCCGGTGAATCTCATCTACGGCCCGCCCGTCGTCGATACTCGTTATTCCGGTGACATTCTCCATCACCACAAACGCGGGCATCAAATCCTTAACGATCCGCAGATATTCCCGGAAAAGCCCGGACCGTTGATCATGCATTCCACGCTGATGGTTGTATACGCTGAACGCTTGACACGGCGGCCCGCCTACAAGCACGTCAAGCTCCCCGCGCGAAATCCCTGCCACTTCCAGTAGTTGCGCGGACGAGATATCCTCGACTTTTCCAGGAACAAAAACCGCTTCGGGGAAATTTAGCTTGAAGGTCTCCGATGCGGGTTCGTCAAAGTCATTCGCCGCGAGGACACGGAATCCCGCTTGGCGGAAAGCCTCTGAGAGGCCTCCGGCTCCGGCAAAAAGGTCAATTGTTGTGAATTCTAATCCCATTGCCGGCACGCCATTCTCATGTTACGAAGTCGATTGTATTGAGGTGGGCGTAATTCACAAGGTATGGACCACATATCGCCATCCCGCCGAAGTAGAACGATGTCGCGCATTCGATCCGTTGACACCAAGCCCGAGATTAACGTGCGCCGTGCCTTACACGCAATGGGTTACCGCTTTCGCCTGCATGTTACGCCACTACCCGGCACGCCCGACATCGTATTACGGAAATACCACGCGGTTGTGGAGGTGCGTGGTTGTTTTTGGCACATGCATGGCTGTCCGCTAGCCCACATCCCTAAGAGCCGGACCGAGTATTGGCTGCCCAAACTCAACCGTAACCGCGAACGTGATCGCCGGACCATACGGCAGCTTCGGTCGCTGGGATGGCGCGTTTTGGTGGTTTGGGAATGCGAGGCCCATGACATTATGAGGCTCCGACGGAGTTTGAGAGAATTCTTGCGCAAGAAACGGTAGACGTGCCGAGCGTGCCTAATGGCTGCAACTGGCGCGTGAAAAACCAGACGACGACATCCTTAGGCCTACGCTGCGGTCGATCCAGTAGGCGGATGGAGGGAAGATTGGGCGGTCGTGTGGGTGGACAGCGGGGCGGGGCAGAAGTTGGCGGAGGGGCATCGGCTGGCGGCGGAGCGGGGGCGCGTCGATGGGCTGGTGCTGGCGAACCTTCTGCGGCTGAATCAGCGGAGGGCGGGAGGGGAGGGGTGAAGAGAATGCCGATTGCCAATTGCCAATTGCCGAATGGGGGAGGGCGGGAGGGGAAAAAAGGCGGAAATGGCTCGACGGGATTGGCGGGTGTGTTATCCTGACTCCAATGCTTCATCGGCATTTGAACCAAGACGGATTGACGCTTGCGGCGATTGATGACGTGATCGCGCGCGGCCGGCGTGCGGATTGGGAGCGGCTGCGGGAGGCGCTGCTGGCGGATGCGTCCGTGTTGGAAAAGATACGGCAAGTTTGTCAGGCACACGTTCAAGACCCATACGCCCAGCGGCATCATTTCTGGATGAATTATGTCAACGAGCGACTTGCCTGATTGGGAGAAAGTCCTCTCCTCCGCGGCCCGCTTGCAGCAAATATTGCCCGATGCGGTATTGGTCGGCGGCACGGCGTCGGCTCTGCATGCCCAACATCGCCTCTCTCAGGACGCGGACCACGTTTTGACTGACCTTTCGAAACGTTTCGATGCCGTACTGGCGGAGTTGGAATCGGTGGCTGGGTGGAAGACGGCGCGCGTCAACCGGCCGGTGCAAATCCTGGGCAGTCTCGATGGAATCGAAACGGGCATCCGGCAACTGATCCGAGACGAGCCGCTGGAAACAACGGTGATGGATTACCGCGGACAGAAAATCACGGTGCCGACGGAGGCGGAGATTCTGCGCATTAAAGCGGCGCTCATTCTCAAGAGAAATGCGACGCGGGACTATTTGGATTTTGTGGCATTGGCGGACCGCATGGGTGAAGCGCAGGCGGCGCGCGCGTTGGAGCGAATGGATGAATTATATCCTCAGCCCAATGGCGAGTCGGCTTTGCAGCAATTGCAGATTCAGCTTGCCAATCCTCTGCCGTATGACCTGGATCAGATGAACCTATCCGAATACAAAAACTTGAACGCGCGTTGGCACGATTGGAATGAAGTGCGAAAAGCGAGCGCCCACATCGCCAATGTTGTTTTCGACCGTACGGCGGGGGGGGACCAGCCCGGATAATTCAGAGGAACCACGGATTTCACGGATAACACGGATGAATCAGGACAGTTCCGAAACCGCGATGCGCGCAGTCTGCGCGCCGTGGAAAAGCATGGAATCGATCATAAGTAATTTCCAGCATTGAATATCCGTGATATCCGTGTCATCCGTGGTGAATAATCCGGGCCAGGGTCCGTCTTGATGCGGCGAGCTTGATTTGTGGAGAAGAGAAAAGCCCCGGACGTGCATCCGGGGCTTCGGGGGTTGTCGAATTGGAAGTTTGCGGTTTCAGTTGCGATGATTGCGGCGCTTCAGCAACAGGGCGCTACCGCCCAGGAACAGTCCCATGGCCGTGGGCTCTGGAACCGGTCCAGAGTTGAAATAATAGAAAGCCTCGACGGTGGGATGGGGAGCGGGGTCGCCTGGGACGCCGCCGGTGTCGATATAGGTGCTGTAGAACGCAATACCATTGGCGTCCTCCGAGGTGGCAAACTGGGTACTCCAATTCCCGGCGATGGTGGACCAAAACGCGGGGCTGACGTCAGCCAAGTCGCCATCAGTGTCGTTGCTGTAGAAGTTCAAAACGCCGGCGCCGCCCGGCCCGGTGTTCGCAAAATGGATCAGGTCGGATTGGGCCCCGTCCAGATCAGATATGCTCAACCACTGGTTGGAATTTGTATTAATGTTGATGGGGTAGGGCAGGACGTAAGAAAGTCCATCTCCCGGCACGCCGTTGATCAGCGCCGGCGTCAAATTCCCCGCTCCAATCACCGTTCCACCGGGATACGGGGGCGTGTATTCAACATAGCTCCCATTCCCGTTCTCATCGACGTTGATGACAAACAGGTCCTGAGTTTGAGCCTGGGCCGTGCGAGCGGAAAGGGCCGCCGCGCCGAGCAGGACTGTGGACATCCAGAAGCTTTTTCTCCGCATAAATCCTCCTGTGAAATGTGGGACAACCGTCAGAAACGGACTATCCCATTTATGTGTTCTCCCTCCTCCAAACTGGCCTGTCGGCCAGCAACTAATAAGTCAAATGTAGAGCATCATTGGCCAGACGCAAGAGAAATTTGCGGGCTTTGCGACATTGAGGGCAGAAAATAGGACAGGAAGGTCTATTCTGGTGATTTTGTGCTGAGTCCAGCGATCAGAATAAACGACTACATTCCGAAAAAAAGTCTTGTAGAGTTCATGGGTTATGATTCTCGATGTTGCACATGGAGGAATGGCGATATTTGTCGAAAAACGGCGCCTGCGGTATTTTGTCGCAGGCGCGAGATTTTTTACAAAATGAGGTGCTGAACCTGGCGCAAACTTGGGGTGGATTGGGGCGGGCCCAAGGGAGCAAGCTCCCTGGGCTTTGGATCGTGAGCGTGACCAATCCGGCGGCCAAGATCAAATTTGCCTCTTTTGCCGGCGGCATTTACGATGCGTTTCTCGGCGAGAGCCGGCGAGGAGATGGTTCATGAGGCGCAGGTGGTGGCTGGGCGTTTTGGCGATCTGTTTGCCGGCCTCGGCGGTGCTGGGGCGGCAGGGAATCCTGAGCACCAGCGATGGGCGGGTGATGCAGGGGGATATTCAGATCAGCCCGGATGGGCAAACGGTGAACATTACGGCGCATGGGTCAACGCTGACGATCGACCGGAGCAGCGTGGCGTCGATCAGCTATCCGGATGATGCGGCGGAGGATTTCCAAAAGAAGCTGAGCAGTCTCGATCCCAATGACATTAAAGGGCGGATCGATCTGAGCCGGTTGGAATTGAATGCGCGGCAATATGATTTGGCGGCCCAGGCGGCGAAGGACGCGGAGCGACTGGATCCGCACAATCCGGACGCGGTGATATTGCTGGATACGATCCAGAGCGAGCGGGCGTTGGAAGCCAGGCCCGCGGCGGTTTCGGCGGGCGGGGCGGCGGCCGCGCCGGCCACGAGGGCGTCGTCGGGGAAATATCTGACGATGGATGACGTTTACGCGATTCGGCGTGCGGAGTTGCTGCCGGATGAACAGGTCCGGGTTGAATTTTTCAACAACGTGCGCAAGCGTTATCTGGGTGTCAGCGGGGATAGCGCGGCTTTCGATGCGGAAACCGAAACGCAGCAGGCGATGGACATCATCCAAAGCGGAGACGCGAATCTGGCGAAGGACGTGCACATCGTTTCGGACCCGCGTGTGATGGGGCAGTTCCGGGTCTTGGTTCAGCGGCGCGTTCTGGCGGGCTGCGCCGCGGCGGGTTGTCACGGCGGGGCGGGGGCGGGCGGGTTCGTGCTCTATCCGGATGCCAGGGAAACCCTGCCCGCTTACACCAATTTCTACATTCTTCAGCAGACCGGGCTGAAACTGGCCGGCGGCGACACGATCGGCAATGGGCCTGTGTACCGGCCGATGATCGACCGTCTGCACGTCCAATCATCCCTGCTGCTGCAATATACGCTTCCATCTTCGCAGGCTTGGGCGCCTCATCCCAAGGCGATGGGTTTCAGGCCGATGTTCGGCAGCCCGGATGATCCCAACTATGAAGCGATCTCCCGTTGGATCGAGTCGTTGAACGCGATCGTTCCGGATTATGGAATCAAGAAAACAATGGATAATTGATAATGGACAATTACCTATTCGGTCGTGTGACGCCGCAATTGTACCTGATTTTGCTGCTGGGGATTCTGCTGGTTGGGGTGTTGGCGGGCGGGGTTTCGCAGTTTCGTTGCCGGAGAAAGCTGCGCGCGTGCGCCGGGAGATGGAACATGCACTTCGCGCCCGGGGACCGGCTGGCGTTGGCGCGGCGGATCGTGGGGCACTTTCCGGTGCCCGGCGCGGCCAGCATCAGCGTGCGCGATCTTCTGTACCGGACGGCGGACAACCGGCATCAATATCTGTTCACGGTGGATTACACGGTGGGGGTGATCCGGGGGAAAGTGGGGCTGTCCCGCGTCGCCGGTTTCAGCGAGCCGGTGTCCCGGGGAGGGCGGGAAGAGGGGGGTGAGCCGGTTCTGACGCTGGCGCCCGGCGATCTGAGCGGCCCGGCGGCGTACGAATATATCCTCCAAACCCTCCATTTTTCCCGCATTTAACCGGCGGATGGACGGCCTGGCGGGGCGAGAGCGGGAAGATCGGTTTTCACTTTGTTCTTTTTCCCGGTGCGGCTTTGATTTAGACTTCACGGTTGAGATGGCCTCCGAGCGATCGCAGAACCTCACTTCGGGCACGGGGCAGAACCGCGTTTCCGGACAACGCGAACAGTTCTCCGCCGAGGAGCTGGCCATCATCCTGTCGCATTTCGACGTGGGGGTGATCGACTCGATCGTGGAATTTCCGCGCGGCTCGCGCAAGGCGCCGAAACTTCTGATCGTCAGCGAGCAGGGCAAGTTCCTCCTCAAGCGCCGGGCGCGCGGGAAGGACGATCCGTTCAAGGTGGCGTTCACCCATGCGCTTCAGCTTCACCTGGCGAACAAGCAGTTCCCGCTGCCGCATCTGATCGGCACGCGGAAGGAAAACAATTCGATGCTGCAATGGCGCAACGGGGTGTACGAGATGTTCGAGTACATTCCGGGGCAACCCTATCCGCAGACGCTGGAATCGACGTTCGATTCGGGACGAATCCTGGCGCTGTATCACAAGCTGCTGGAGGAATTCAAATCCGAATGGCAGCCGCCGAGCGGCAGCTACCACGCGGCGTCGGCGGTGGATTCGGGCTTGCGCGCGATCGCGGCGGGCGTCGCGGACACCGAGGAAAACCGCGACGTCATCCAATTGCTGCGGTTCCTTCTGGAGGCGTATCGGAAGAGCACGGAAAGAGTGAATTCGCTGGGAATCGACAACTGGCCCAAGCAGATCGTGCATGCGGACTGGCATCCGGGAAACATGCTGTTCCGGGACAACCGGGTGGTGGCGGTGATCGACTATGACAGCGCGCGGCTGCTGCCGCGGATCATCGACGTCGCCAACGGCGCATTGCAGTTTTCGATCATCGGGGGGGACGACGACGTTTCCAAATGGCCGGATTATCTGGACGAATCGCGATTCAAGAGGTTCCTGCGCGGATACGACGAGGTGATGCTGATTTCGCAGGCGGAGATTCGGGCGATTCCGTTTTTGATGATCGAGGCGCTGATCGCGGAGGCGGTTTTCCCGATCGCGCAGACCGGGTCGTTCGGAAAGGTCGATGGGATGCCGTTTCTACAGATGGTGCAACGAAAGATCGGCTGGATTCAAAAGAGTTACGACCGGCTCGTCGAATTAGCCGATGGTTAATCCTCGTGAGTAATTTGTTTTTGTCTCATCGCCGAAAGTTGAGCGGCCCCACGGCGGCGCCGTGGGCGTTCGCGGTTGCGCTAATTTTGGCGCTGGCGTCGGCCGGACGGGCCAATCCGCCGCGGGTGCAATCGCTGATCGTTCAGCTCGGCAGCGATAATCCGCAGCTCCGGCAGGAGGCGCTGAGCCAACTGATGGAGTTGAAAAAACAAGACCTTCCGGCGCTTCGGGCGGCGGCACTGGCGCAAAGCCCGCTGCTTCCCGGCCAGATTGCCGCCCTCCGCCAGGCCGTCAGGCAGATATTCATCGCCGGTGAGAGATACCGCGTGGCCCCGGAGGGTCCCGGCGGATTCCTCGGCCTGCACTGGACGGACGTCCCAATCAACCCATCCGCCGAAGGCATCGTCGTCGACGACGTCGCCGTCGAGCGAATCCCCGGGTTTGCGGCGTATCGGGTGATTCAGCGCGACGACGTTATTGTCCAGATCCTTGACTGTCCCGGGGTGCAGTTGCACGGCAACGCCGAGCTTGTGCAGGTCGTGCAGCGCATGTGGCCGGGAGACGTGCTGCATCTGAAAGTTCTGCGTCTTGGCCGGCCGATCAGCGTCGCGGTGGTCGTGGATTTTCTTCCCATCGAACTGAACAGGAACAACTTTTACGCCTGGAATCAAAGCCGCAATCAAATGGCCGAGGACTATTGGAACCGGGAATTTTCCGTGCTTGAACCGGCGACCGGGGCCGGCTCCACACAGGCATCAACCGACGCACGACCATGAACGAATCCCAACGGCGGATGCTCGATTCACTTTCTGCCTGCCGGCGCGTGCTGGTCACGACGCACGTTCGTCCGGACGGGGATGCACTGGGGACGGCGGCGGCGATGGCGCTGGGATTGCGTCGGCGGCAGATCGACAGCCGGGTCCTGCTTTTCAGCCGGCTGCCGGCGAAATACGCCTTCGTGCTGAAGGAAAACGCGATCGGCTATGACGAAGTGGATGGCGGCTGGCCAAGGGACTTTTCGCCGGAGCAGTACGATGCGCTGCTGGTGGTGGACACGGGGACGTGGTCGCAATTGCCGGGATTGCGCGACCGGCTCGACGGCTGGAAAAAGCCGCGGCTCGTGCTGGATCACCATCTGACGCAGGAAGACTGGGCGGACGTGAAGCTGGTCGAAACCGATGCCGCCGCCGCCGGTGAAATCGCCGCCGAACTGCTGGCAGAATGGAATGTTCCCATCGATCTGCCGATCGCCACGGCGCTGTTCCTGGCGATTGCCAGCGACACCGGCTGGTTCCAGTTCAGCAACACCCGCCCGGCCACGCTGCGTCTGGCGGCCGACCTGATGGAGGCGGGCGTCGATACGGACAAGATGTATCAGCATCTTTATCAAAACGAACGGGCGGAGCGATTGGCGCTGCAAACCCGGGCCCAGGATTCGTTGGAGCTTTTGGATGGGGGCCGGTTGGCGGTCATGTCGGTGCGAAACAGCGATTTCGAGCGGACGGGCGCCGGGTTGTCGGACACGGAGAACCTGATCAACGTGCCGCTGCAAATTCGCTCGGTCGAGGTGTCGATCCTGATGATCGAACCGCCGGACGGCTCGGCGATCCGCGTGAGCCTGCGCAGCAAGGGTCAGGTGGACGCGGCGCGATTCGCCGAGCAGTTCGGCGGCGGCGGGCACGCGCGGGCAGCGGGGTTGAAACTGCCCGGGTCGTTCGAGCACGTTCATGGCCTGGTGAGTTGTGAAATGATTAAGACTCTGGCGAAGATTTCCCCCGCCGCGACTTGAAACTTTCGCGCCGGTGGGGCATCTATTACATAATCGGTAGTGGATTGCACCTCGTTTTGGCCAGGAGGCTCTTATGATCCGCTGGCTGGCCATGTCTCTGGTAACCCTGACCGCCGTCGCGGTGGCATCGGATTTCGCTTCGCCGACGCCGACGACTCAACCGAGTGTGGCCGCTGCGGAGGGCGAAGCCCTATCCGCTGGCCAAGGGCAATTCTTCGATTTCGCCAGGCAGGACGGACAACTGGAGCAGAAGCTTCGCGAGATGGAATCACAGCTCGGCCAACTCCGGTCGTTGCCGCAGTTCCGGTTTGACGGGCGGGCCATGCCGTTTGTCAATATCGAGCCTTTCAACAAAAAGCCCAACAAAATCGACATACACAATCTTAAGCCCTACGGGCGGTCGTTCCGGTTCAATGGATTGACGGTGTATGTCGAACCGATCGCCGCGGCCGAGGGAGTGAACGTCACGTCCCCTTCAGCGCCTCCGGTGGGTCTGTTGCCGCGGGCTTCAGGAACGTTTGCGGGGTTGCCCACTTCGGAGCCAGTGGCTACGGAGCCGGCGGCTCCAACGACGTTACCCACCGAACTGGCCATGAGTGGTACGATCACGCCCGATACCACTATTCCCATGGGGGCGTCGACGTCCTATTTGGATGTTTTGTCGCTCAAACTTAAGACGCATCCAGACTCGTCCAGGATTTGCATCGGTATCCGCTTTTCTTCCCGGGAAGTTGATGGTGCGAAGCTTGATTTGGAATTGCTGGCGGGAGATGGTTCGGTGCTGGCGCAAATTTCGCACGTCGAAAAGGTCGGCCCGGAGGTGGTCCGGCAAAAGGGCCCGGATCTCGACGTTGTACATAATTGGAATGATTCCCGTGCCGTCTGGCTGGAATTGCCGGCAGGCGCGGAGAAGGCCGTGAAGTTCACGTTGGACGTTCAACCCAACTAAAGGCTGGCGCGCGCGAAACGCGAAAACGGTCCAATCACGAACGCCAGCGCAATATTGGGCCTGTCCCGGTTTCGAGACCAGAGGTCATTTTTTATGTTCAGGCGCAACGGGAATGGGAGCCGAGGGGCGTTTACGCTCGTGGAGCTTCTGGTGGTGATCGGGATTATCGCGGTGCTGATCGCGATTCTCCTGCCGGCGCTGAGCCGGGCCCGGGCACAGGCGATGACGGTGCAATGCGCCAGCAACCTGCGGCAAGTGGGGGCCGCGATGCTGATGTATATCGATCAAAACAGCGGATACATGTTCCCCGACAATATGGGATGGGGCAATGCAAACGTGTATCTCAATTCGCCCAACGACGGCAGCATGGTGTTTGACGGCACCGATTCGGTGCTCGAGTATCCGGATCAATGGAATTCTTATCACTACAACGTTTGGACAGTGATGGTCTTTGGCGTGTGGAATCCGCCGATCATGCTTTGCCCGACGGATAACACGGACCCGCCGCCCAACGCCCGGCATACTTACATCCTCAACGCCCACCTGAGCGATCTGGGGGAGAAATACGGCCATCCGCTGCCGAATCATCTTTCGCCGTCGAACGTGATTTTGATGGGGGAGAAGATTTCGGCCTGGGGGGATTACTATATGAACGATGGCGATTATGCGCTGGGCAAGGTGGACGAATTCCGACATGGTCTGCACGTCGGATCGAATTACCTGTTTGTCGACATGCACGTGGACACGAAAATCATCACGGCCGCGGATGCCGAGGACTTGATGGATCCGTGGGATTTTAACGGCGCGCTGCCGACCAGTCAGCCAGATCAGTGATGGGGAAATGGGTGAATTGCCGATTGCCGATTGCCAAATGCCGAATGGAAGAGGGGAAGAGTGCGCGATTGCGGGACTGATCGGGGGTACAATGCGGTTCAATGGCGCGATTTGGTCGAGGGCCGTTCAACGGAATTGCGGCGCTGTCGCTGGTGGTGTCCATCGGCGCAATGGCGCTGTGGGCGCGGGGGCGGTCCGTCAATGACGAAATCTATTTCAATCTTCATTCGCATTTGATCATTGCGGGTTCGTTCCCGAACCACTTTGATCTCATTTACTACCGGGCCGCGAATTATCGAGGGCGGCTGATTGAAGTTTTTCCGCACGACAAGCGTGTTCCGCTGATGCCGGAATTCTGGACGTTTCGCATCGTTGGCAACGCATTCAGATGGGAAGTCGCCGTTCCCTGGTGGCTGTTTCTGATCGTCGGGCTGGCGATGCCGGCGATGGCGGCGTCTCGCGCGGCCAAACGGCGCCGAGACGTGCGGCAAGGACGATGTGTTTCGTGCGGCTACGATCTCCGCGCCACGCCCGATAGATGCCCGGAATGCGGAAGCATCCCGCCGAAACGGGAAATAATTCGGAAATCTTGAATGTCCCCTTATTAATTCGGCTGAATCTTGTTTACTGCAATCGCGAAGGGCGGCAGAAGACATTTTTTAGAAACCTCCTCGTCTGACATTCCTTCCGTTTTCTGAGTCAACGCCACATTCGTGAGAACGACCAATATTCCATCTACTCCATTTTTATCCCGCACGAGGATCGCGGCTTGGTCCTGATTAGTAAAGAAAACCGAATCCACGTCATTTTGCGGTCCGTAGAGGTTGCGCAGTAATCTCAGAATCCGGGCTTCGTCGTCGGTGAGAGGTCGCGTCTTGGATTCCATCTATTGGGCCATACTACCAAAATCTGCCGAAAAAGATTTATTTATTCAAACCGACCCAGTACCCGTTTTCCCTCGAAATTGACCAATTCCCGCGAATCCGTATAATGCCCGGTTTTGGCCAGTTCACGGCGGATAGAGGATTTATGGCTCGCGTCGATCTGGAAAACGTCAGTAAAGTCTATCCCGGCGGCGTCAAGGCGGTCGATTCGGTGGACCTTCGCATCGGCGACCGGGAATTCATCGTCCTGGTCGGGCCGTCCGGATGTGGGAAATCAACCACGCTGCGCATGATCGCCGGGCTGGAGGAAATCACCGAGGGAATCATCCGCATCGGGGACCGGATCGTGAACGGGGTGCCGCCCAAGAGCCGGGACATCGCGATGGTTTTCCAGAACTACGCGCTGTATCCGCACATGACGGTTTATAAGAACATGGCGTTCGCGCTGAAGCTTCGGGGGATGAGGCGGGCGGAGATCAACCGGCGGGTTTCGGAAGCGGCCAAGATCCTTGAAATCGAACATTTGCTGGACCGCAAGCCCAAGCAACTTTCGGGCGGGCAGCGGCAGCGCGTGGCGGTGGGGCGGGCGATCGTGCGGGAGCCGGCGGCGTTTTTGTTCGATGAGCCGTTGTCCAATCTTGATGCCAAGCTGCGGGTGACGACGCGTGCCGAGCTCAAGCGGCTTCATCAGCGTTTGCGGACGACGACGATTTACGTGACGCACGATCAGGAAGAGGCGATGACGCTGGGGGACCGGATCGTGGTGATGAAGGACGGGCTGATCCAGCAATCCGATTCGCCGCTGCACACGTATAATGGTCCGGTAAATCGGTTTGTGGCGGGGTTCATCGGCATGCCGCCGATGAATTTTTTCAATGGGGCGATCCGCAACGCCGGGGGTCGGCTGACGTTCGAGGAAGGGCGATTGGTGGCTGCGGCGGCGTCGGGAGCGGGCTCGGCAGCGGGCAACGGGGGGGGCCACGAAAAGGCGCAGGTGATGGCCGGCGAGTTGACCTTCCCGCCGAACGGGTTTACGCTTGGTTTGGACCAGTTGTCGCAGGCGGTGAAGAATCGCCTGAGCGGTCGTGCCGGCGCGCACACGGTGCTGGGGATTCGTCCCGAGCATTTGCACCTGAGTCCGATCGCGGATTCGGCGGCGAGCATGAAGGTTCGGCTGAACGTGATCGAACCGCTGGGCAACGATATGGACGTTTATATGAGCACGGCCTTGCACGAGCAGGTAGTGGGCCGGCTGGAGGCCCGGATGGGCTTGCAGGCCGGCACCGATTCGACGGTGTACGTCGATCTTCGGAAGGCGCATTTTTTTGAACCCGGAGAGACCGGGATGAACCTGAGTCTGGAGACAACGTCTCCTACTAACGAGCCGGCCCATGCACTTGCTTAAGCAAATGCACGTACCGAGCTTTTCGGCGTTGCCGCCGAGCGTCCGGATTTGGGCCGGATAGGCGGCGAGGTGCTTTGGCAGCGACACTCGCGCACGAGGCTGCGGGCCGCCGAATTCGGTTGGCCTTTTTTATTGGTGTTTTGTCGGTATGAGATTTTTCGTCGGTATGGGATTTTTTGTTGGTGAGATGCCATGAATCAGCAGGAACTGATCCGAATCGTTGATGGAATCGCTCGAGACAAGAACATCGAGCGGGACCAGATTTACAACGACATCGAACAGGCGGTGGCCTCGGGATTGCGGAAGCAGTTCAACACGGAGGACACGAGCGAATTCACGGTGAAACTGGATCGGCAATCGGGGCAGATTTCGGCGCAGAGGCAGGGCGTGGAGGTGCCGTTGTCGGTGGTGGGGCGGATCGGCGCGCAGACGGTGAAGCAGGTGATGATCCAGTTGATCCGGCAGGACGAGCGGGGCAGCATTTACGAGGAATACAAGGACCGGGTGGGGACGATCATCACGGGCACGGTGGCGCGGTTCGAAAAAGACACGATGATCGTGACGCTGCTGCGGAGCATCGAGGGGATCATGCCGCGGAGCGAGCAGATCCCCGGCGAGGCGCACGAGGTGTCCGAGCGGGTGCAGGCGCTGATCCTGGAAGTGCGCGACACGCCCAGTTCGGTGAAGATCATCCTGAGCCGCAGCCACCCGGAACTCATCCGGCGATTGTTCGAGCGTGAAGTGCCGGAGGTGGGTGAGCGGACGATCGAGATCAAGGCGTTGGCCAGAGAGCCCGGGCATCGGACGAAGATCGCGGTCAGTTCGATCGACAGCAAGGTGGACGCGGTGGGGGCGTGCGTGGGCGTGCGCGGCAGCCGGATCAAGAACATCGTCGATGAGTTGGGGGGCGAGAAGATCGACATCGTGCGGTGGAACGAATCGAGCCAGGTGCTGATCAGCAACGCGCTGAAGCCGGCGGAGGTGGCGGAGGTTGCGCTCTGTTTCGAGCTGGGCCGCGCCACGGTGGTGGTGAATGAAGACCAGCTCTCGCTGGCGATCGGCAAGCGTGGGCAGAACGTTCGGCTGGCGGCGCGGCTGACGGGTTGGGACATCGACATTCTCACGCCGACGGAATTCCAGAAGGGCGTGAAGCGGCTGGATGAAACGCTGAAGAGCATTGAGGGGATCACCAAGGAGATGATCGACAAGGTGATCGTGCTTGGTCTGATCGACGTTCGCGACATGGAGGAAGTGGGGACGGGTCCGCTGATGGAAGAGCTTGGGCTGGATGAAGTGACGGCGCAAAAGGTGGTGGAGAGATGCGCGGCGGAGGCGAAGATCGTGGCGGTGGAGCAGGAGGCGAAGAAGATCGCCGACGCCTCGGCCAAGGCCAAGGAGGCCGCCGCCGTGGCCGCCGACAAGGCGGCGTTGCTGGCGTTGGGGGATTCGCCGGCGGATTCGGCGGCGGAGGGCAAGCTTCCCGGCGCCATGGAGGCCGTCCCCGGCGCCGCCGCGGAAGTCGTCGTTCACCAGGAATCCGCCCTGTCGAAGGGTGAGGATTTGAGCGTGGAGGAGCAGGCGATCGGCGGGCTTCCCGAGACATCGAGCTCGGAAGCAAAGGCAAAGCCGTTGGATGAAGAGGAGAACGGCACCGCGGCCCTGGCCGAAGGTCTGGACGCGCCTCCAGCGGATGATGCCGGCAAGTTGTGATTTTGGTCGATCTGTTTTTTGGAGAGTTGTTTTGGCAAAGGGCATTCGAGTCAATCTGCTGGCCAAGGAACTTGGCATCGAGAGCAAGCTCATTCTTCAGAAACTGAAGGATGAAGGTCTCGGCGACAAGGCGCCGAATCACATGAGCACGCTGCCGCTGGGATTGGCGGAATCGGTGCGGGAATGGTTCGGGGGCGCCGGGGGCGGCACGGCGGTGGAGACGGCGCCGCACGTCGACGTCGCCACGAAGCCCAAGACGGTTCGAAGCAAAAAGAAGAAGGAGACCGCGGCCCCCGCGGAGCCGGGCGCGCCTGCGGCGGAACACGCTTTGGATTCGACGTTAATCGAAGTGGTGAGGCGCGAAGTGGTGGTCTTGCCGGAAGCTCCGCCGCCCGCCGCTGCGACGGTGGCGGAACCGCCAGCCCCGGCGAAAAAGCATCCGCCGCGCGTTCGAGCGCCGGCGGCGCCGGCTCGACCGGCGCCTGAGCCCGTGGTGGAGCCGCCGCCAGCCCCGGTTGCGCCGCCCGCGGCGCCCGCGGCGGCGCCTGCCGTGGCCAAACCCGCGGCCGCTGCCCCGCCGCCCGCGCCGCCGGGATCACCCGGCGTCACCGAGCACATTCGTCCGCCCCGGCCGACGGTCACGCTCGCCAGCCGGGCCGCCTCACATCTGGCGCCGGAGGTGCGCAAGCCCGTCGTGCAGGCCCCGCAGCTTGTGTCCCTTGAGCCGGCCAAGATTCAAGGCCCGCGCGTGGTTCGGATCGAAAAACAGGAAGCGGTGGAGCAGCGTGCCCCGCGTCCGCAGCGGCCGACGGAGACGACCGGAGTCACGCCCGCCGGCCCCCGCGCCGGGCGCGGCGTCAAGACCGCAGACGAGGACGAGGAAGAGACGAAGAAGAAAGCCGCGGGAAAGAAAGGCGGCAGTCTCTCCAGCCGTCGCAGGGGCGTCGATGGCCGCCGCGGCGAAGCGATGGAGAAGCTCAAGGAATTCACCGACGCCGACCTGATCGCGCGCCGCGACGCGCTCAACGCCGCCGCCAGTTCCCGAAACGTCTTCGACACGCATCTTCGGCAGATCGAAAGGCGCGGCACGCACGCGATCGCCAAGCCCATCACCCAGCGCGGCGAGCCGGTGACGGTGGAGGAACCGATCACCGTTCGATCCCTGTCGGCGGCGCTGGGGGTGAAGACCAACGAGGTTCAAGCGCGGCTGATGAAGAGCGGCGTGAACGCCGCGATCAACCAGACCCTGGACCACGAGGTTGCCCAGACGATGGCGATGGAATTCGGGATCGAGCTGAGGATCGCCAAGCAGGCGACATTGGAAGAGATGCTGCTGAGCGAAATCGAAGCCCGGGAGGTGGATCCGGCCAAGCTGGTGACGCGGCCGCCGGTCGTGACGATCCTGGGTCACGTGGATCACGGCAAGACGTCGTTGCTGGACAAGATTCGCAACGCGCACGTGGCGGCGGGTGAAGCGGGGGGCATCACGCAGCACACGGCGGCGTGGATGGTGCAGCTTGGCGAGAAGCGCGTGACGTTCATCGACACGCCCGGGCACCAGGCGTTCACGGCCATGCGCGCCCGCGGCGCGAACATGACGGACGTGGTGGTGCTGGTGGTCTCCGCCGCCGAGGGCGTTCAGCCGCAAACCGTTGAATCCATCAACCACGCCCGGGCCGCCGGGGTCCCGATCGTCGTGGCGCTGAACAAGATGGACCGCGCCGACGCCAATCCCGACATGGTCCTGGGCCAGCTTGCCAAGGAAGGGCTCAACCCGATCGAGTACGGCGGTGATACGGAAGTGGTCCGGACCAGCGCGACGACCGGGGATGGGATTGCGCAGTTGATCGAGCTTTTGGATTTGCAAAGCGAGATCATGGAGTTGAAGGCGGATCCGACAGCCCCCGCGCGCGGCAGCGTGATCGAAAGCCGGATGGACGAAGGCCTGGGGCCGGTGACGACGGTCCTGGTGCAGAATGGGACGCTGAAAGTGGGGGACATCGGCTTGGCGGGGCCGGGCTTCGGGCGAATTCGCAGCCTGGTGAACGACCGCGGGGAAATGATCCGCGAGGCCGGCCCCAGCACCCCGGTCATCGTCAGCGGGCTGAGCCGGTTGCCGACGTCCGGCGACAAGTTCTACGCGCTGGACGACAACGAGCGAGCCCGCGCGATCGCCGAGGAACGGCAGGCACAGGAGCGCCAAACCGATCTGGGCGGCGCCAACCGCGTGACGCTCGACACGCTGTTCGCGTCCATGAAGGCCGAGGACGTCAAGACGATCAACCTGATCATCAAGGGCGACGTTCAAGGCTCGATCGAAACGCTGGTCAAGACGGTCACCGAATCCAACACGGACGAGGTCCGGGTGCGGGTGATCCACGGCGCGGTGGGCGGGATCAACGAAAGCGACGTGGAGTTGGCGGATGCGTCCAACGCGGTCATCATCGGGTTCCACGTGGTTCCCGACGAGGCGGCGCGGCAGATGGCCGAGCAGCGCCGCGTCGAAATCCGCCTGTATCGCGTGATCTACGACATTCTGGACGATCTGAAAAAGGCGCTCTCCGGACTCCTGGAGCCGGAAATCCGCGAAAAGCTGCACGGACACGCGGAAATCCGCAAGGTGTACAAGGTTTCGCGGATCGGCAACGTCGCCGGGTGCTTCGTCACCGACGGCCACATCCAGCGGGGAAGCAAAATCCGCCTCACCCGCGACGGCGTGGTGATCG